>Ga0302326_10015463_pt1 | contig 16053 bp, 13 predicted proteins | sample Palsa_T0_3_FD_202264 | JGI IMG/M metagenome (GOLD analysis project Ga0302326, IMG submission 202264) | Peat permafrost microbial communities from Stordalen Mire near Abisko, Sweden - Palsa_T0_3 | ecosystem: Environmental > Terrestrial > Soil > Palsa > Peat permafrost | place: Sweden: Abisko... | reverse complement strand
ATTTTTGAGACCAATCCAGATTAGCTCTCTCCCCCTCTGGCTGCAAAACCTCTGAGCCCACCATTGCGAATCAATTCGACACGCACCGAAGCGCCGGATCGTGAGCTCCCGGGCGCAACGGGGCGAACTCGGGTTGCACCTTGTCGAAATCCGAGTGCCGGCCGAGGTGAGGCTCGGAGCTCGCGGGAGTGGCTAAAAACGGGAACTGCCGACTTCATCGATAGCGGCGTTGGAACAAAAATTGATCATTTTGCAATGTATGCGAACGGGGGAGATGGGTGTAGACTGGTTGGCATTGTTGAAGTCAAAAGGTATACCTTCCGCCCGACGTCGATTGTTTATGCGTGGATGGAGTTACCTGTGATTTGTGTCTTCACGCACGATTCGATCGGAGTCGGCGAAGACGGCCCCATGCATCAACCAATAGAACAGCTGGCCCACATGCGCTCCATGCCGGGCCTTGTTCTTTGGCCTGTCGGATGCCACCGAGGTCCGGGAGGCGTGGAAGGTGACCCTGCAACTGCATTACGAGCGAGCAGCGCGAGCTCTCAGCCGGCAGAACCTGCCCCCGGTCGACCGGAAAAAATACGCTCCAGCGTCAGGTCTCGATCGCGGCGCCTACTCCTCGCAGATGCTCCCGGGGTGGCAGCCCGGACGTCATTTTGGTCGGGACGGGCAGCGAGGTTTCGCTTGGGTTGGATGCCTGCGAACAATTGACCCAAGAAGGAGTGCGGGCATGGTCAGCATGCCGTCGTCGGGAGTTGTTTGACGATCAGGACCAGAGCTACCGCGAATCGGTTCTGCCGCCACAGGTAAAGGCGCGGGTGTCGGTGGAAGGGGCATCGGATTTCGGCGGGGCGAAATATACAGGTTCCGAAGGGCATAACATTTGCATCGAAAGCTTTGGAGCTTCAGCGCCGCTTAGGCATCTCTTAAAGAAGTTCGGCTTTGACGTGGAAAGCGTGGTAGCTGCGGCAAAGAGCCAGGTCGCCGGCACCAACATGACAGCAGGAAATGAAGCCGGGGTGGGGCGGGATGAGACGGATTAGAAATAACGGAATTGGTCGCCTGTGGGTGCTCGAGGCCCACGGGGCTAAATGAATCAGGAGGAAAATGATGAACGTACTTGAATCTTTAAAGAAATATACGACGGTTGTGGCAGACACGGGTGATATTGAAGCCATTGCCCGTCACCGTCCACAGGACGCTACCACCAATCCTTCGCTTATTTACGCAGCTGCCAAAAATCCGCGCTACCGGCATCTGGTGGATGAGGCAACCGATGTTGCCACCGAGAGCGGCGGCAGCCGCGAACAAATGGCGGAAGAGTTCATTGACCATCTCTTCGTCCTGTTCGGACGCGAGATTCTCAAAGTCGTTCCGGGCCGTGTCTCTACTGAGGTTGCCGCCCGCCTGAGCTTCGACACCGAAGCCACAATCACCAAAGCGCGCAAGCTGATTTCTCTCTATGAGAAGAAAGGCTCCTCGCGCGAACGCATCCTGATCAAGATCGCAAGCACGTGGGAGGGCATTCGCGCGGCAGAGTTGTTGGAGAAGGAAGGCATTCACTGCAATCTCACGCTTCTTTTCAGCTTCGCTCAAGCGGTGGCGTGCGCGGAAGCCGAAGTCACCTTGATTTCGCCTTTTGTCGGCCGCATTTACGATTGGTATAAGAAGGAAAAGGGCGGAGCGGAGATCCCCCCGGACCAGGACCCGGGCGTCGAATCGGTTACCGCCATCTACAATTACTATAAGAAATTCGGTTACAAGACTCAGGTGATGGGGGCGAGTTTTCGAAATATAAATCAGATTATTCGCCTGGCCGGTTCGGACCTGCTCACTATCAGTCCTGACCTGCTGGACCAGTTGGATCAGACCGACGGCACTGTAGAACGCAAGCTCGATCCGGTGAAAGCGAAGACCAGCAAGGGAGAGAAGCTCCACCTGGACGAGAAAACCTTCCGCTGGATGCACAACGAAGACGCAATGGCGACGGACAAACTGGCCGAAGGCATCCGCAAATTCAATGCCGACGCTATGCATCTTGAGGATTACGCGCTGTCCCAGGTTGCCGAAAAGGTTGGGTGAAGCGCGGAAACATTTCGAAGACTGGGGGCGCGAGCGAAAATCGCGCCCTTTTTTGTGACTCGTGTAGAGATGGGGCTTGCCCCGTCCAGGACCACCCGAGAACCAAGCTCGGGCAGGAATCAGAGGGCCGCCGATTTTGGCCGTGACCCCGGGCAATTTTTCCGCAGCCCGCTTCCCTTAAGCGTGAACGACTCTTTCGCGCGTCTGGAAGATCTCCACAAACTCCTGATAGCGACGCGCAATTTCCTTTACTGTTGCATCGCGCGTGATCTTCTTCGAACGAAAATCAACTAGAGGATCCCAGAAACTGGTTCTCCCTACCGCGAAGCCGATGAAACCCGGGACTCCGGCTGCTGTGGTCAGCCATTCGCGGACTCTCTTGTCGTCCTCGCCGCGCCCTAGAACAATGCAGCCGACCGCGTTGCGGCCCCCACGCCTGGCAGCGGCCACAATCTTTTCGCAGTCTTCTTTTCGGTCTAGCCCTTCAAGCTTCCAAACGTCAGGCTCGACTTTCGCGTCCTGAAGCTGCTCGATAGTTTGAGCCATAAGCTTCGGACGCAACTCCCGGTCATAGGCCTTCTTGTCGCCCTTGAATCGATCGGAGCTGGGCTTTTTCTGCGGGGATGAGCAGCTCGAACATGAATCGGCTGGGGCTCTGGTTGTGCAGATATTCGGAAAGGCGCTTCAGGCGAGCCGCTTGCCGCTGATTGAGGGCGGGATCGCCCTCGGCGATTGTAGCGCACCAGAACCTTGCAGAAGGTGGGATGGAAAGCTTCGATGTGCTTGCCGAAGTCCTCGCCGTATTCGAAGTCGAACTCATCCTGTCCGCTCTTTTCGGCGGGGCATGAGGTCGCATAGCCCGCTGCCGCTGCATCTTTGAGAATCCCGGCGCCGAACTGCTCGTCGACGAGGATTCCTGCTTTTTCCTTAGGCACGCCGTCATGAACGGCCGACACGAAGGCGTCGTAGACTACGCGCTTTGCAGCGGCTATCTCGGCCGTTTGTTGCGGGCTAAGCTCACCGTCCCAGCCGAACATCTTCTTCTCGAAGGAGCCCCGGTGATCAAACGGCAGAATGTAAAGCGGCTCGTCAAAACCGCGAGTGGTCACGCGGTCTCCTTGTACTTCCGGTAAAACGTGATCAGGTTGTTCGTGGAGCTGTCATGCCCGAGCGTTGGCGCCGTTGTGCTCTCCAGTTCAGGAATGATACGCTGCGCCAGAACCTTGCCCAGCTCAACGCCCCACTGGTCGAAGGAATCGATATTCCAGACTGCGCCCTGGGTGAACGTGGAGTGTTCGTAGAGCGCCACCAGTTTGCCGAGGGTTTCGGGTGTCAGTTTTTCGGCGAGGATCATGTTCGACGGCCTGTTACCTTCGAAGACTCGGTGCGGAACGAGCCACGCTGGCGTGCCCTCCGCCGCGACCTGCTCCGCGGTCTTTCCAAAGGCCAGAGCCTCAGTTTGCGCGCAGACGTTGGCAATCAAGATGTCGTGGTGACGGCCAAGTTTGTTGAGCGGCTTCGAAAAAGCGATGAAATCGCACGGAATGAGCCTCGTCCCCTGATGAATCAACTGGTAGAAGGAGTGTTGGCCGTTGGTTCCCGGTTCGCCCCAATAGATGGGACCGGTGTCGTGTTTAACCGGCTTGCCTTTGACGGTCACATGCTTACCATTGCTCTCCATGGTTAGTTGCTGGAGGTAGGCTGGGAATCGTTTCAGATATTGTTCGTAGGGCAGGACGGCAACGGTCTGCGCCCCAAAAAAATCGTTGTACCAGACCGCCAGAAGCCCCATGATCACAGGCAGATTTTTCTCGAGGGGAGCGGTGCGGAAGTGCTCGTCCATCTCATGGAAGCCATGCAACATCGCCCGAAAATTTTCCGGGCCAATGGCGACCATGGTCGAGAGGCCGATAGCGGAACACATCGAGTAGCGTCCCCCGACCCAATCCCAGAACTCGAACATGTTGGCGGTATCGATGCCAAACTTTTCAACCTCCGCCGTATTCGTAGAGACCGCGACAAAATGCTTAGCGACCGACGTTTCATCGCCGCTCAATCCCGCCAGGGACCAGGCTTTCGCCGTGTGGGCGTTGGTCATGGTCTCGAGCGTCGTGAAGGTTTTCGAAGAGATGATGAAAAGCGTTTCTGTCGGGTCGAGATCCTGGACAGCTTCGGAGAAATCAGTTCCATCTACGTTCGATACGAAGCGAAAGGTCATGGCGCGATCGGAGTAGTGCTTCAGCGCCTCGTAGGCCATGACCGGCCCCAGGTCAGAACCGCCGATGCCGATGTTGATCACGTTACGAATACGCTTGCCCGTGTGGCCCTTCCATTCGCCGCTGCGCAGGCGGTTGGCGAAATCCGCCATGCGATCAAGGACGGCGTGAACCTTGGGCACGACGTTTTCGCCATCGACTACGATGGAGGCGCCTCGGGGCGCACGCAGCGCCACGTGTAACACGGCGCGCTTCTCTGTGAGGTTGATCTTGTCGCCGCGAAACATGGCTTCGATTCGGTCGCGCAGATGAGTTTCTTCGGCCAAGCGGACCAGCAGCTTGAGGGTTTCGTCGGTGATGCGATTCTTAGAGTAATCGAAATAGAGGCCCAAGGCTTCGGCCGTAAAACGGCCACCGCGCTGGGGATCCTGTGCAAAGAGCTCTCGCAGATGAGATTCACGGACCTTTTTGTAGTGAGACCCGAGCTCTCTCCATGCGTCACGTTTGACCGCTGGGCGGCTGGTTAGTGATTCGACTCGTGCAGCCATGTCGGTTGTCCTTTCGTGTGGATTTGTAGAGTCTTTCAGCTATTTGCTGGAAGCCAGCCACCCAAGTCTGCATCGAGAATGGGAAAGGCTGGTCCGCAACCGCGCATCTGCGCGATGAAGAAGACAACCGCTAGGCGCTCACTTCCCTGCGGCTGCCAAAACCTGTTTCCGAGAGTGCTTCCTGCAATTCTCCAATGCGCTCAAGGGTGATATCCGGCTTCGGATACTTGGCCACCTCCGCCGCATCGAGCGCATAGTGTCCCTGCCGCGGAAAAACCGTAGTGACGCGGTCTCCCCAATGTTTCTTGACGGCCGTCAGAATTCGCACTTTGTCGTCCACCATCACATAATGCGTTGCCGGATACTTCTCCTCCGCAGCGTCCAGTTCCAGTTCCTTGTGGATATAGATCAGGACGTGGCCCTCGAAGATCTCATGCAATCCCGACCGCGCGATCTTGCGCGGCTGAAAAACCACGTCGCCGTCGCTGAGGATCACGGCGCGACCCAACCGCTGCGCGTGCGCCACCGCGTCGATTGACTCCGGAAACAGGCGATTGGCAAAGGGATAGTCGACCATAAAGTGCGAAACGGCGAGCACTTTCAGATCGCGCGGGTTTTCGATGCGATAGCGCTGGAGCGCGCCGAGATAGTCGGCGTACCCGAGTTCCTTGCGCAACTGCTCGAAAATCTCCCAATAACGCAACGCGCTGGCTTCGCCGATCTTGCTTACCAGATGGTGCTTCAAATCGCGTGCTACGTAGTCGTTGTTGAGGAGCGTGTTGTCCACATCGAAAAAGAAAACGACGTTGGAGCTGGTATCGGGGTGGTCCACACGATCTCCGGATAAACCATCTCTAGCTTAGATTAGATCTCTGAGCTTTCGTTGCTCGGTTTTTAGTTCCTTGGACGACGGGTTCGGAATTCGGGAATGGCACCCAGTCTACACCTACCTTTCCCGTTAGCAAACCGCGCAGACCGGTTTTCACCGGAGCTTACTTCTTTGCCGCCCGATGCCTGCATTGGCTGAAACCGTCCTCTTGGCTCGAGATGCCGGGGGCGGGATTGCGGGTCGCTTCAAGGCGATCTCCAAGAGATTCATTCTCGCATGTTTTCGAACTTTCAAAATAGGTGTAGACTGCCGTTCTGGGACTCAAACAGTTCCGGGTAATATTCTTCTCGCAGCAAATCTGAGGTCGTGGGGCGGACATCCAGCCCGTCCAGGCCTAGCGAAATTCAAAGGAGCCGCGATGCAACTGGGAATGATAGGTTTGGGGCGCATGGGTGCCAATATGGTTCGCCGCCTGATCCGCGACAGACATGAGTGCGTTGTATTTGACCACAATGCTGGCAGCGTCAAACAGCTGGCCGGCGAAGGCGCAGTCGGCGCCACCTCACTCGAGGATTTCATTGGCAAGCTGAAAACGCCTCGCGCAGTGTGGTTGATGCTGCCCGCCGCCGTCGTCGACGGTACTCTCAAAGAGCTTGCGCCCAGGCTGAAGAAAGATGACATCGTCATTGATGGCGGAAACTCCTACTACATTGACGACATCCGTCGCGCCCGGGAGCTCGAGCCTGCCGGCGTTAATTACGTGGACGTCGGCACCAGCGGCGGTGTGTGGGGCCTCGAACGCGGATATTGCATGATGATCGGCGGTCCAAAAGCTGCCGTGCAGAGGCTGGACCCGATTTTCAAAACTCTTGCCCCTGGACGCGGCGATGTGCCCCGCACTGCCGGTCGCGAAAAGATAACAGGCACTTCCGCAGGCACGTCCGAAGACGGTTACCTGCACTGCGGGCCGGTCGGCGGCGGTCACTTCGTCAAGATGGTGCACAACGGCATCGAATACGGCCTGATGGCCGCGTATGCCGAGGGGCTTGACATCCTGAAACACGCGAACGCCGGCAAGCAGACGCAGACAGTGGATGCGGAAACCACACCGTTGCGAAATCCCGAGCACTACCAGTACGACTTCAACCTTCCCGATATCGCCGAGGTCTGGCGCCGCGGCAGCGTTGTCGCCTCGTGGCTCCTCGACCTGACTGCGAGCGCTTTGATCGACGAACCTGAACTCGGCAAGTACTCCGGACGGGTCTCCGATTCCGGCGAAGGCCGCTGGACGATTCTGGCGGCAATCGATGAGGGCACTCCATGTCCCGTGCTCACCACCTCGCTGTACGAGCGTTTCAGCTCGCGCGGAAACGGGACCTTTGCCAACAAGCTGCTCTCCGCCATGCGCTTCCAGTTTGGAGGGCACCTGGAGAAGGAAGCCGAACCGAAAACAACGGCCAAAATCGCATAAGAAGATCGCATAAGCAAACCGGGCGGCTGCGACCTGCGAGTCGGCGCCGGGCGTCCTCGCCCGGGCCAGGCTGCAGAACGGGCGGGACGCGGGTCGCTTTACTGAGCTTTGCTTTCGACCCTTATAATTTCGACGCTTAGAGTTCACTATCGCGAGGAAACAATGGCTCATGCGGAAGTTCTACCAGCAGCAGTAACCCACCAGCCAGTCGGCCGTGTAGGCGATCCTTGTGTCATGGTAATTTTCGGCTATGCCGGCGACCTCACGCGCCGCAAGCTGATTCCCTCTCTCTACAACCTCGCGGCACAGCAATTGTTGTCGCGGGAGTTCGCCGTGATCGGCATGGGCCGCACGCCGATGAGCGATGAAGAAGCGCGGAAGGCGCTCACCGAAGATAACAAGCAGTTCGCCACCAACCCCGTCGATCCCGAGTTGTGGAAGTGGTTTACCGAGCGCGTCCATTACACGACTGGGGAGTTCGAGGATTCCGCCACCTACGATAATCTGAAGGCGCTCATTGAGAAGGTTGACAAGGAAAACAACTGCCACGGCAACTGTTTCTTTTACCTGGCCACTGCGCCCAGTTTCTTTGGCAGCATCGTCGAGCGGCTGGCGAAAGTTGGCCTCATGACCGAAGGAAACGGACACTGGCGGCGGGTGATTATCGAAAAACCTTTCGGCCGCGATCTGGAATCCGCCAAGACATTGAACGAGCAACTGTTAAAAGTGGCCGCAGAAAAGCAGATCTACCGCATCGATCATTATCTGGGAAAAGAGACGGTGCAGAACATTTTGGCGCTCCGTTTCGCGAACGGCATTTTTGAGCCCATCTGGAATCGCCGCTACATTGACCACGTGCAGATTTCGGTGGCTGAAACCGTCGGCGTTGAGAAACGCGGCGGCTACTACGATACCGCCGGCGCCACGCGCGATATGGTGCCCAATCACATCATGCAGCTCATCACGCTGACCGCGATGGAACCGCCAATTTCGTTCGAAGCGAATGCGGTGCGTGACGAGCAAGCCAAAATCCTGCACGCGATCCAGCCCTTCACCGACGAGGATGTGCTGACCAAGACGGTCCGCGGTCAATACGGGGAAGGCATCATGAACAGTGAGCGTGTGCCCGCCTACCGCTCTGAAGAAGGCGTGCCGCCCGACTCGCGCACGGAGACCTATGTCGCCATGCGGCTGCTGATCGACAACTGGCGGTGGGCCGGGGTTCCCTTCTATCTGCGTACCGCCAAGCGAATGCCCAGCCGAAGTACGCAGGTCGTGATTCAGTTCCGGCGCGCGCCCTTCAGGCTCTTCCGTGAAACCAAGGTCGAGACCATGATGCCCAACCAAATGGTGCTGCACATCCAGCCCGAAGAAGGCATCTCGCTGCGCTTCGCCGCCAAGACTCCCGGGACGACCATGCAACTGGGCGAAGTCAATATGGACTTCAACTATGAGGACTATTTCGGAACCAGTTCGGCGACTGGCTACGAGCGCCTGATGCATGACTGCATGATCGGAGACGCCACGCTGTTCCAGCGCGCCGACATGGTCGAGGCTGGCTGGAGCGTCGTCAATCCCGCGCTCGATGTCTGGAGGGCGCTGCCGCCGCGTAATTTTCCGAATTATGCCGCCGGAACGTGGGGCCCAAGAGAAGCCGATGAATTGCTCGAACGCGATGGCCGGCACTGGAGAAATTTCGACAAATAGTTCAGGCGCGGCTCTGGCAGTCGGAGAAGCAGCGCGAGTCGCTGGCCGCGGTAGGCGATTAACTGCGCATGATTAACCGCACATTCCTATAATGGCTCGACAGAGATCGTGGAATTCAAACTACAAATCGTATCCGACGCGGCCGCTCTCGCCCGGGCTGTGGCTGACGCGTTCATCGTCACTGCTAATCAAGCCGTCGAACGGAAGGGCTCGTTCACTGTGGCTTTATCGGGCGGTTCGACTCCGAAGGCGCTCTATTCGTTGCTCACGACGGACCGCGATTTGAACTCGCGAGTCCCCTGGAAGAAAATTGATTTCTTTTTCGGTGACGAACGCAACGTTCCGCCCGACCACCCTGACAGCAATTACCGATCCGCGTATGAAGGTATGCTTGCGAAAATGTCCATCAATCCAGATCGAATATTTCGCATGAAGGGCGAATACAAAGAGACGGATAAGGCTGCCGCCGAATACGAAAAGGTGCTGCGCGATTTCTTTCATCTCTCGGCAGGACAATTTCCCCGATTTGATCTCATCATGCTTGGCATGGGACCGGAGGGACATACGGCCTCGCTGTTTCCAGGCACCAAGGCCCTCGATGAACACAATCGTTTCGTCACCTCCAACTGGGTGGGGAAGTTGTTCACACACCGGATTACGATGACAGCGCCGGTGCTTAATAATGGCGCCTGCGTGATATTCATGGTGGGTGGGCAGGATAAGGCCCCAGCTCTGAAAGCAGTTCTCGAAGGACCCTATGAGCCGGCGCAACTGCCGTCGCAGCTAATCCGGCCTGCGCTTGGAAAGCTTTGGTGGCTGGTAGACAAATCTGCAGCCGCCATGCTGGAGCCCAGCACTGCCATTCCCGTAAACATTGCAGCCACGGGATAAAGATAGGCAGGAGGTTGTTTTGACGGCTGAGCTTCCATGGGTTCGCGTCATTCCTACGTCTTTTCTCACCCCCCAGACGGGCAAGATCTTCCGTTTTCTTTCCGATCGAATATAGGTTTCATGCACCAGAACTGTGCTCTCGAGAGTGTGGTCCGGTCGTTCTGATTGCAGGTGATCGTGTGCGAGCCGCCGCAGTTGTTTGTAGACATGAGGCAAAGAGTATGGAGGGCTTCTTCATCGCCCTGCGTCCAGTATTGTAGAAGCTCGATGAACCGACCTGACTGATCTTCGGAGCATTCGCCCCTCCGATGCTCTCGCGGAGAACATCAGCATATTCGTCCGCTCGATGGCGCCCCCCCCTGATATTTTTTTCTGGCCGATGAGGCGTTTTGCCCGCGCTTTCCGCCTTCTGGTGTGAGCGCCCGATTCGGCTCCTCAAAACAATTCCGGACGACGAATATGGTGGCGCAGCACTAGTGACTTAGGACTAACGAGATTTCGTACAAGCTTCCCGAAAAATAACAAAGGAGAATCAAAATGAAAACGACCAACAACAATACGCAATCCAGCTGCAATTCCATACAACCTCCACGGCGTTCTAAATGGAGCCATGTCGCACTCAGCCTGGCCCTCACTGCATCATTTCTGTGCAGCCTTACAGCGTCCGCGGCAACCTGCACGCTGGTTCCCGGCCCCGCACTGACGCAGATTGCGGTCGGTAGTACACAGGTCTGGGGACTTGCTGGCGACAATGTCTATCAATACGACCATGCGACGAAGGCGTTTAACTTGATCCCTAGTCCCGTGAATCCGCTCACTCAGATTACGGTTGGTGAGGGTCAATCGGTTTGGGGGCTCGACGCGTCCGGCAACATTTACCAGTACATCTTCCCAGACGGGCCCTTTGTTCAACGGGATGGGAAGCCCGCCCTGCAGCTAGCCCAAATCTCGGCGGGCGCCGCTACCTCGGCGGGCAGTGCAGGAGTCTGGGGGATCGGCCTCGCTGGAGGTATCCACTTCTGGAACGGGACCGAGTTCGAAACCTTCGACCAAGGCGCCATCGTTGACGGAAAACAAACCCCGGTGTCCATCTCGGTCGGCCAGGGCGCACCTTGGATTCTCGACAACAATGGTCATGCCTGGCTCTTCAACAACGACACCGGTTTCTTCGACGGACCCATCGGCGCACACGGCGGAGGGCAGCAGGTACTTTCCCACATCTCGGTCGGTTCGGAGTTATACGCGTGGGGAATCAACGACCGCGATGATATCTTCGTGTACAACGACACGACGGAAGTCTTTGACCAGGTATCGCCGACACAGCACCTGTCTTCGATTTCCGTTCTCAACAGCGACGTTCCCTGGGGCCTAGGCGAGACGTCTGGGCATTTGTATAAATACGCCAGCGGCACGTTCGATCAGGAATGCCCCGCGGTTAGTAGCTTCACGCAGGTCGCGGCTGGAGCAACGGCAGCCACGACGTGGGCCATTACCAACACCGGACAGATCTACATCTTCTAGTGCCGCTGTAAACTCTGCTGCAGCGGGTGGGTTCGGCGAACCCACCCGCTGTCAGCCGCAGGTCTTCCCGCAAACGCCCTTCGATAATTCATGAAGAGTCAATCAGGGTTTCCCAAAGCGACAAAAGTCCAGGCAGCTTTCGCCTCATCGTGGGTGTGTGATCGGATTGCATATGCCCGATGGAGTCATTGAAACCGGACTGTTCTGATACCCTCCAGAGAAAAGGGCTGCAAAGCTAGCCAGCAGCAACGGTAGGACACTTTCTCCAGTCCGGTTTGCGGGTTTGCGGGTAAATCGCGAAATTCCGCCACATTTCCGGCAAAATTCCGAATAGACAGACTTTGACACGTAGAGGTCAGGAGTTCGAGTCTCCTCGTGCCCAATGGGCCGTTCCCGGAAACACGCATCCATAGGATCCATACCACTGGAGGGGAAAAAGAGTTTGTCGCAGGCACATGAGCTGACGGCGGCGATGCAGATCGCAAACTTGAGGAAGTGTTTCATTGAGGATTGTCCCGTTTCTCCGGTTATCGGATTTTGAGCGCATTTTGGCGGACAAGCAATCCGTCAAGATTTCCGACAGATGCGCTCCGATCGATTGGGACAGCGCGATGAGGCTTCCCGACTCATGGGTCGAATGTGGAGAGTCGACGCAGTGGTGCACGCCTGACCAGTTTCGGCAGATGATTTTTTTTACCGGTAAGGTGTCTGAGTGGCTCATGGTGCCCGAAGAGCCAAATTCGGCGTATCGGGCATAGCAGGTTCGCGACTCATGAGATTCCTCAGACACCGATCCGTAACTGTCCAGGGTTGCCGCTACATGGCCGGCGCGGCATTGGAAGGCTTGACGCCGGGCGTGTTCAGAGGATCTTTGGGTTGGCCCTGTTGATCCAGAATCAGGGTGCGTTGTGCCGGCCGGCTCTTGACCCGGTCGCGGATGAGTTGAGCCGCCTTCGCATCATGCTTAAGCTCCTCCATGCGCAATGCTTCAAACCCACGACGTTTGGCCACAATCCTGAAGTCGAAGCTCACGTTCGAATTCCCGCTTCGCAACTCACGAACTTCGAATCCGGTGGCTGTCTTCGTCGCCACGTAGAGTCCCTCGCAGTCGCCATTCGGGGTGATGAATACGTGATAGTCCGACTCGCTGTTTGCCGCCTGTGCGAAGGTTGGATCGAGCTTGATCTCGGCTACGCCGGCTTTCAAGCTGCCGCTTCCGAAATCCTCAAACCAGTTTTCCGGGCTGGCCATCGAATAGAGCTCAACCACCCGGTCGTCGGGCAAAGCCGCTACAGCCGCGCTCGTACTCGAAGTGCCGAGCGGTCCATCGGAGTAGACGCCAAAGCTTGGACCTTGGCCATAAACACCTATATAGTTGCTCTCGCCGACAACGCCATAGGTGTTGGCATAGCCGAAGACGCCGTACGTCTGGCTGGTGCCATAGACCCCTGTCGCGTAGGTGTTGACGGTCGTGCCCAGCTCGCCATAGCCGCCGCTGTTGCTACTGATTCCGGAGACGCCGATCGTATTGGCGGATGCGTAGACACCGACGTTGCTGGCGTTTGCGAATACCCCATAGATCCCCGCGCCGTAGACGCCGTAGTAGCTGCTGGATCCCCAGACGCCTGCCGGCTCGCCCCCGACGGTGGTCCCAAGATGGCCGGATGCTCCGTTTGTGTTGTCGCCGGCCAAGACTGGAGCTGTAGCGCCAGAAAATGCTCCGCTTGTGGCGGAGATGTCCGGGCCGAGACTCAGAGTTGTGCTTTCCCCCAGTGCGACGGAGCCGCCGCCGGCCAGACCAGCGCCCGCGTTTATGGTAAGAGTTGGACTGTGAAGCATGGCATTGGTCACGCCCCCTTTGGCAATGCTCAATGTGCCGCTCTTTGTGATCGGTCCACCGGTGAGGCCGGCACCGCTTCCAACGCTGGTCACGGTGCCAGTGGGCGACGCGTTTGGAATGGATTGGGCGGTCGCGGAATGACTGGCGTCGCCGGCAAGTGCGAACGCAGAAACCGGAAGTCCTCCCAGCGTTGTTGCGTCGCTGGCTTTAAGGGCATACGGAACACTGGTCAACAGCGTCCGGGATTTCGGAGTCTGGCCCGCAATCTGCACTTCAAGCCAGCGAGCTTCGCCAGACTGGAAGGGTTCCAGAGAAATGCCGCCAGGATACGTTGCCCCCAATTGTGTTTTGTAGCGCCCGAGGCGATCAAGATTGAGCGTCTGCGTTTCTGCGTACAAGGGCTCGCCGCCTTGCTCGTCCTTGAAGATCTGGAATGTGATTGAAACTGCTTCGCCCAGCGGCTTGCCTTGGGCATCCACTGCGATGCCTGAATAAGGCACAAGCGCAGGCACAGCGGTGGAATCTGTAGCGGCTATGGTGCTTGGTTCTGATGCAGCTTCTTGAGCTGAACCGGTCAGGGTCAGAGCGAGAACGCTTCCCAGTACGAAAATGAGTTTTTTGCTAGTCATTGTAGTTTCTCCTGTCGGGATAGAGGTGCGGTTCCTTCGAACCGCCTGCAGTCTGCATCCGGTTCGATGGGAAGGCAACCGATCTGTTTCTGGATCGCACCTCACCAGCTAAACCTATAGACATGAGAATTTTGCAACGATTTGCCGGCTCTATATCGATCACCAGGGACGAGACAGTTGGGGTGCTTCGGAAGGGTATTCTGGCCGATATCGGTGACGTCGCCGAACGGCGCCACCGTGCCCTTGGACTCGTAGGCCACGGAGTGGAATGACGGCAAAGGGCGAGTCTGCAGGATGCTTCTCGGTTCAGTTGCTCCCGTTCCCACCCGGGTGTCGTTGAGCGAGTTGAAGTTGGTATCGAATCCGCCGAACAAGGCCATGTTGCGGGCCACCGGATCGAAGGCCATGGAGTGCGAGTAACGTGGGAAAGGGTTCAGCTAACCATCTAAAAATGGGTCCACTGCCCGAAAATCTACCTGTATACTGCACACCTAGCAATCCGGAATTCGAGGCGATTCGAATGCAGGCGCAAGGACCTACAAGCCGAATTATTCGGTTTGGAACCTTTGAATTGGACCTGCGAGAAGGCAGGCTCACAAAGTCTGGGCTCCGCATTCGTCTGCAGGGGCAGCCTCTTCAAATTCTTACGCTCTTGCTGGAACGTCCCGGCGAGGTTGTTACCCGGGAAGAGATCCGCCAGAAACTTTGGTCAAATCAAACGTTTGTTGAATTCGACGATGCGCTCAACACGGCAGTCGGGAAGCTGCGCGCTGCGATCGGCGATACGGCAGACAACCCCAGCTTCGTCGAAACCGTGCCTCGACGCGGCTACCGCTTCATCGCTCCGGTGATAAATCCGCCGCGGCTCGAGACCCCCCTCGACCCGGTCCGGGCAGTTCCGGGAGAGACTCAGACAGTCCCAACTTCGAACGCCGCGACATCTGCGCCCAGATCACTTTTGCTGACCGAACAAAAGAGGAATCCGGGAAGCTGGTATGGTGTCGCCTTAGCTGCCCTCGTGATGCTGGTGGCAACCATTGGCATTTACTGGCGGTGGCATTCGCGCGGATTTCAGAACTCTACGGGCGACACCGTGGTCATCGCCGATTTTGTGAACACCACAGGTGAATCGGTCTTCGACGATGCCCTGCGCCAGGCTCTCGAAATTGGATTGGGGCAGTCTCCCTTCATCCAGATAATGCCGGAACACAAAGCGTCCGTCATCTTGAGCCAGATGGGCCATGCCGCCGAAGATCGCATGACCGGGAAGACAGCGATCGAAGTCTGCCAGAGGGCTGGAGGCAAGGCGACAATACAGGGGTCGATCGCCAGCCTGGGTACTGTTTATCTCATCGAATTGGCGGCGATCCGTTGCGACAACAGCGAGCCCATTGCCAAAGAACAGGCCGAAGCGCGTCGCAAGGAAGATGTGGTGGACGCCCTGGGCCGAGTTACGGCGCAATTGCGCTCGCGGATCGGCGAGTCGCTGCCCTCCATTCAGAAATACAACGCTCCCCTGGAACAAGCCACCACCGCCTCGCTCGATGCACTGAATGCTTACAGCCAGGCTCTGTTGACCTGGGACAAGAAGGGCGATCACGCTTCGCTGCCGATTTTCAAGAAATCCCTTGAGCTGGATCCGAACTTTGCGCAGGCCCACGGTGCGATGGCGACCATTTACTACAACCTGGGACAAGAAGATCTGGCCCGTGACCATGCCTCCAGGGCCTATGAACTTCGCGCGCATGTAACACAGGCCGAAAAACTTTCCATCGAAGCGCGCTACTACGAATATGTAACCGGGGAGTTGGACAAAGACGCCGAGGTTCGCGCTCTCGGAGCGCAAAACTATCCCGAGTCGGCCGGCGCATTCAATCACCTCGGCAATTCTGACCAGGCACTCGGCCATTACGACCAGGCGGTCCAGGACTACCGTCGAGCGCTGTTCCTTGATCCAACCAGAGGCGGCACGCATTCCGATCTGGCGACTGTCCTGCTGGCACTAAGCCGGCTCGACGAGGCCTCTGCTGTTCTGTCCGACGCAAGCAAGCGAGGCCTGGAGACCGAGGCGTTGCTGCTCGTAAACTACCGCGTCGCTTTCCTTCGCGGGGACGATCGTGCAATGGCGCAATTGCTTCAGCAATCCTCAAATCGACCGGAGACGCAGGCGCTGCTCTGGTCCGAACAGTCGAATACCGAGGCATTCTACGGCCGCTTCCATAAAGCCGATGAATTGTCGCGCAAAGCCTCCAGCATGATGGAACAGCAAGGGGACACAGATTCGGCCGCGCGTTTCCTCGCCCAGGCAGCAAT
>Ga0302326_10015462_pt1 | contig 16053 bp, 14 predicted proteins | sample Palsa_T0_3_FD_202264 | JGI IMG/M metagenome (GOLD analysis project Ga0302326, IMG submission 202264) | Peat permafrost microbial communities from Stordalen Mire near Abisko, Sweden - Palsa_T0_3 | ecosystem: Environmental > Terrestrial > Soil > Palsa > Peat permafrost | place: Sweden: Abisko... | reverse complement strand
ATCCAGGTATTCCGTCACCTTCATTTCGGTGTAGAGCGGCACATTTTCCGGCAGATAGCCGAGGTTTTCCCGAACCTCTTCGGACTGATGGAAGATATCAAACCCATTGACGGTCGCTCCGCCGCTGGTGGGCGGGAGATAGCAGGTGAGCATGCGCAGCGTCGTGCTCTTTCCCGCGCCGTTGGGGCCGAGAAATCCGACGATCTGCCCCTTGGGCACGTCGAAGCTCACCCGGTCAACCGCGAGGGTGGTACCGTACGCCTTGCTGAGTTCACGAACTTCGATCAATCCAACCCTCGGAAAAAGTGGCCCCAACCAACTGGGGGGCGGTTAGGTTAGAGCGATGGCCGTTTCTGTCAAGCCCCAGCGGCGCTGCGCCGCGGCGTTGGTGGTGATATATACGCGCTGACCAGTGATTGGTTGCAGGCCAAATGCACATCGCTACAGCTGCGCGAGGCTGGCAGGCACCGCTTAACGCGCTCGCTTCGAATCGCGGTAACGACGGCCCGAAAAACCGGCTATAATGCGGTGGGAGACAGCATGCCCTTTGAACTGGTCGACAAGCGGCTGATTTACGACGGTAAGAAGCTGCGGCTGGAGCTGCACAAGCTGCGCAACGAAGAGAGCGAGCAGATCCACACGCGAGAGATCGTCGTGCATCGCGGCGCCGTGGTCGTGCTGCCGATGCTGGACGATAAAACGGTCCTGCTTCTCCGCCAATTTCGCTACGCGGTCCATCAAACGCTTCTGGAACTGCCGGCGGGAACGCTGGAGAAAAATGAAGATCCCATGAACTGTGCCGGACGCGAATTGCTGGAGGAGACCGGCCACCTCGCGGGCCGTATGATAGCGCTGGGAAATTTTTTTACCTCCCCAGGCATTTTAACGGAAAAGATGTACGCTTTTGCGGCGTTGGATCTGGAGCAGAATCAGCAGGCGCTGGAGGAAGGCGAGGAGATTGAACTGGCGCCCACGCCGTGGGACGAGGCTATCGAGATGATTCGTGACGGACGAATCGTGGATGGAAAGACGATCGCAACGCTGCTGATGTACGATCGGTTTCGAAGAACGAGGTAAGGTTGCATGCCGAGGGATTAGGGAGTTGTCAATGGGCTGGCAGGATCGACAGTACAACATGGAAGGAGAACGCGGAGGCCCCACCTTCATCTTTCCCATGCCCACGCGGTTGACCTTCGCATTGATCGCGGCGTGCGTCGCCATATTCATTCTTGAGGCTGTCACCGGTTCGGGAGGCGCCGGGGCCAGCCCTCTGGTGCTCTGGGGCCGCCTTACATTTACTGACCGGCTGGCGTTTAGGGAACCCTGGCGCTGGATCACCTACCAATATCTTCATGAAAATGGCAGCCACATTTTCTGGAACATGCTCTCGATCTACTTCATCGTCCCGGCGCTCGAGCGGATATGGGGCTGGCAATGGACCTTGGGGCTATACACGGCTGGCGGAGTGTTCGCCGGCATCTGCTACGGACTTCTAACCGTGGTGTGGCCATCGATCGGCTTTGATGAAGGTCTCATCGGCGCCAGCGGGGCGATTTTAGCCGTGTTGGGTGGCGTGGCAGCGCTGGACCCGCATGGGCAGGTCCTGGCCATGATGATCATCCCAATGACCTGGCGGGTGATCGCACTGCTCTATGGCATCCTGTTTCTCTTTCTCATCATCGGCGATCGGAGTCATTCCGACGCGGCCCATCTCGGCGGCCTGGTTTTTGGGTGGGTGGGATGCGCTTACGGCACGCGATTTGGCGGCCGGGCAATGCGCTCTTATCGAACGGGCAAGGCACGCCGTGATCGGCAACTCGAGATCGCCGAGCAGGAGGCGATCGACCGAATCTTGCAGAAGGTTTCCGAGCACGGGATGCAGAGCCTGACCTCCGCCGAACGCCGAACGCTCAAGCGGGCGACGGAGCGCCAGCGGCGGATTGACGCTCAATACGCTCGTGGCAAACGGTGACCGCGTCCGGGTCGTCCTCGCCGTTTGCAGCTGCTTTTGACCTTTGCCCCCTTTCCTTCTAACTTTTGTCTGATGACTGAGCCCGCATATCAGCAGTGCATCAACCCTACCTGCTGCGCGCAGTATGCGATCCAGCAAGTCAAAATCTCCTGCGACAAGTGCGGCAGCCTGCTCGACATTCTTTATGACTGGAACCGCCTGCCGGTTCCCAAGCATCTGAATCATTTCGAGCATCGCTGGGCGACCAAAGGAACGCAGCTAAGCGGTCAGCTCGATTTCTCCGGCGTCTGGCGGTTCCGCGAGATGATGCCGTTCTATCGAACCGAATCCGACATCGTGACCATCGGGGAAGGCCGGACCGTCCTGCAAAACGCCGAATTGCTGGCCCGGCAGATGAACATGAAGCCGGGTTCCCTCCTGCTCCAGTATGAAGGGCTCAATCCCAGCGGCAGCTTCAAAGATAATGGAATGACCGCCGCGTTCACCCACGCGCGTATCGTCGGCGCCAAGCGGGTCGCCTGCGCCAGCACGGGCAACACCAGCGCCAGCCTGGCGATGTTCGCATCCTTCGCCCAATTGCAGGGGATCGTCTTCATCGGCAGCGGGAAGATCAGTCTCGGTAAACTGTCGCAGGCCCTGGATTACGGTGCGCTGACGTTGCAAATCCGCGGCGATTTTGACGCCTGCCTCCGGCGGATCAAGCAGATCGCGGTCGATGTCCCGCAGCTTGGCATCTACCTGATGAACAGTGTGAATCCGTTCCGGCTCGAGGGACAGAAATCGATCATGTATCGAATTCTGGAAGCAAGGGACTGGCAGCCGCCGGATTGGATCATCGTCCCGGGCGGAAACCTGGGAAACTGCTCGGCGTTCGGCAAAGCGTTCGCTGAAATGAAACATTTGGGTTTGGTCAAAAAGATTCCGCGCCTGGCGGTCATCAACGCCAGCGGAGCCAATACGCTAAGCGAGCTCTACACGCGGCAGAATCTGCGCTGGAACGATGGACAATTTGATGAGTCGGTTCCGCAGAAGTTGTATGCCTCGATGGATGAGAGCAATTATTTCCCCCACACCGTTGCCAGCGCGATTGAGATCAGCCGGCCGGTCAATCTTCCCAAGGCATTGCGCGCGCTTTCGGTGATGGACGGTGTGGTGCGGGAGGTGAGCGATGATGAAATTCTCGAACACCGCGCAATGGTGGCCCGATGGGGTTTCGGTTGCGAGCCCGCCAGTGCCGCAAGTGTCGCTGGGCTGCGCAAGTTGCTGGACGAGCACGTGATCAGCCGCGATGAGACGGTCGTCTGCATTCTCACCGGCCACGAGCTAAAAGATCCCAACGCCACGGTGATGTACCACACCGGCATCGACATGAAGACCGCACAAGATCTCGCCCAGCGCACCGAGCCGCATGGTAGACTCTCCAATCGCCCGGTGCAGGTGGACGATAATCTGGAGAGCATCATCGCGCGGCTGGGATGAAGCGATTTGTCGGCAGCTACAGATTCACGACCAGCAGATTGACGATGTAAATGAGGTCACTTCCCCATTCAATATCGATCCACACCTTGACGCTGCCCGCTTGGGGGGAAACGTTGTGGATCGTCATCCTCGCGTCGCCGATGAATGGGGCTCGCGATTTCGCGTTGAATTCTGAAATGGAGGCAAATACTTTCGACAGTGGCTGAATATTGGGTCGAACGATATTGGTAACGAACTGGCCGTGTCCGGAACCTTCTGCGTCATAGGCATAACTCGTCATATAGACCTCGCTTTCGGGGGATCGCTACCGACGGAGCCGGATCAATTCTCAACCCGGATTCCCCCGCAATCGCGCTACCCTTTTTTGGAACGCGGGACATCCTACTCGACTTAGGTGCCTGTTAGAAAATCTTTTGTCATTTGGCGACAGAGCGCAAAACCCCGAGCATGAAATCGGGGCGTAACGACGGGGAGCGGTTGTTCCGAATCCGCTCACGTCCCCTTGCGGTAGGGACAGCGGTTACCGAATTCGATTTGTTGGGGAATTTAAAACACGAACCCTTGCTCGCTGGCGACTGCTTATCCACAATGATCGCCGAGCCGCATGGTAGACTCTCCAATCGGCCGGTGCAGGTGGATGACAATCTGGAGAGCATCATCGCGCGGCTGGGATGATATGAATTGACTTCAGCCCAGGCCGGAAGGCCCGGGTTCGATGGCGAACGGCGCGTTCATCCATCGCTCAACCTGGGCCTCCCGGCCCCGGCCCAAGGGAGCGGTGGCTGGGGAAGGAAAGATGACCGATATCGCAATCACCGGTGCGGCGGGGCGGATGGGGCGGAGGCTGATCACGCTGGCGCGGGAGGCGGCGATCTTCAGGATCGTCGGTGCGGTGGTTCGCCCGGGGCATCCGCTGATCGACCGTGATGCCGGCGAGGTGGCGGGGATCGGGCCGATCGGTTTGCCGATTTCATTTGATTTGAAACCCACGCCGGATGTGATCATCGACTTCACCGCTCCGCCGGCGATGCGGCATTGGCTGAAGGTCTGCCGCGATCGCGGGATCGCGATGGTGATCGGCACGACCGGATTACATCGCGTCGATCATGCCGCCATCGATGTCGCCGCCGAAACCATTCCTGTGCTTCAGGCGCCGAATATGAGTCTGGGTGTGAATGTGATGTTCAAGATCGCCGGTGAATTGGCGAAGTTGCTGGGCGATGACTACGACGTCGAAATTGTCGAGGCACATCATCGCTTCAAAAAGGACGCCCCCAGCGGCACGGCGTTGGGGCTGGCGGATTCAATCCTCGTTGCCACTGGCCGATCCCGGGAAATGCTCGTCAGCGGACGCCATGGCGATGATGTGCCCCGCAAGCGCGGTGAGATCGGCATGCACTCGCTCCGGCTGGGGGATGAGACCGGCCGGCACACCGTTTCATTCGGAACGCTCGGCGAACGGCTGGAATTGACGCACGTCGCAACCAACCGCGATACCTTTGTGCATGGAGCGCTCCGCGCGGCGGAGTGGCTGGCGAAGCAGAAGCCGGGACGCTATTCGATCTCGGATGTATTGGGGTTGAAGTGAGAGGGAGATGCCGGGATCATCAGCGCCTGACCCAGGCGATTAAGACGATCACGCCGAGATAGCCCAGTGCCAGAACGATCGTGCCGGTAACCAGGTGCAAGCGCTTGGGTTTGCTAATCTCCAGATCAATGGAGGTACTCATATCACTCCTCACACAGGTGTGATTCCTTGCGAACCGCGTACACGCAGTTTGCCACCGATCAGTGTGCCGTCTAGTGGGGCGATGTATTGGGAACGTCCAGAGACATCCTCTCCGCTGATAACTTCGTCAGTCCGTAGCGTCTATTCCATCTAAAACCTTCAAATTGACAGTTATCCGGACGTAACGACGATGATTTAGGATGGCGAGGCGCGCGTTGTGTCTATTCCCTTGGTCGCTTCTCTGATTTGTTCAGGCGTTACATATGAGTGGAGAGAATCTTCAGGCAACTCTGCGGGCCGCGATCGATCACCACCGAAACGGGCGAGTGACCGAGGCGGAACACCTTTACCGGAAGGTCCTCAGCGTATCGCCTGATCATCCAGTGGCACTTCACCATCTCGGGATTGTGGCGGTGCAGTGCGGACATGCGGATGTGGGGCTGCAATTGATCGGCCGTTCAGTGGAAATCCAACCCAACGCCGCCTCGTTGAATAATCTCGGAGAAGCGCTCCGCACATTGCGCCGATTGCCCGAGGCGGTGGACTGCTACCGCCGGGCATTGGCGATGGATGGCCGGCAGGTAGATGCGATGGCCAATCTGGGACTGGCGCTAAGCACGCTCAAGCAGTCTGCGGAAGCAGAGACGATGCTGCGGCAAGCGCTCTCGCTCTCACCGAAACATGCCGGCGCCATGGTTGCATTAGCAGACCTACTGCTAGCCGCCGAGCGAATCGACGACGCCCTTGCGGCGTGGGAGCAAATTGTCCTCCAGTATCCCAACCGGCCGTTCTACCTCCGGTCGCTGGGAACCGTATGGCTGCGCGCTGGTGATCCCTACCGCGCGATAACGCAATTTCGCCGGGCAATCGAGATCGATCCCAAGGATTCTGAAACGTATCGAAGCCTGATGGCGGCGTATGACCAGTTGAACAAAAATGACGAGGCGATCGCCGCCGCCCAGCAGGCGGTGGCGCTAGCGCCGAATTCATGGGAGGCGCACTACGATCTTGCCACCTCGCTGCAGAAATCAGACAAGCTGGCGGAGGCAATCGAGCAATACGATCAAGCGATCAAAGCAAATCCGCAACGAGCACCGCTGTATGGAGCGCGCGCATCGGCGCTGATCAAAGTGGGGCGCTTGCAGGAGGCTGCCGATTCGCTCGGGAAGGGGGCGCAGCTCACCCCCGCCGATCCGCGAATGCACAGCACTCTTTCCGTGGTGCGATTTGCGCAGGGTCAATACAATCAGGCGGTCGATGCCGCGCGCAGGGCGGTGGAGATTGAACCCAACGATGTGGAAGGGCATGCCAGCCTTGCATTTGCTCTCCTGGCGGCGGGAAGATTCGAAGACGGATTCAAGGAATATGAGTGGCGCTGGCGGGATGCTGCATTTACACAAAAGCCGCGAGATTTTGACAGGCCCAAGTGGGATGGTTCCGATCCGGCGGGGCGGACAATCCTGGTGCATTCCGAACAGGGGTTCGGCGACATTTTTCAGTTTCTCAGATATGTGCCGATGATTCGCGCCAGGGGAGCGCGGGTTATCGTCGAGACGACATACAAAGCGGCAAATCTCGTGCGCCGGATGGCGGGGGATTTCACGGTTGTCGTCAACGGCACCATGCTGCCCGATTTCGATCTGCACGTGCCGATGATGAGCCTGCCCGCCATCTTCGGCACCAGGACGGGCACCATTCCAGCAAGCGGGCCCTACCTCGCGGCCGATCCAGCGCTGGCGCAACATTGGCGCTCGCGGCTGGGCCCGGTTGAGGGACTTCTTGTGGGGCTGGTGTGGGCCGGCAATCTCAAGCCCGATCCCAGGCGATCGGCTACCCTGTCCGATATGGCGCCACTGGGCGCTGTGCCGGGCGTGTCGCTGATCTCCATGCAAACGCAGAACAACGAGGTTGACGATCCACCCCCCGGATTGAAGCTGAAAAACATCGGACCGGAGCTGCGCGATTTCGCCGACACGACGGCTTCGGTCCTGGCCAACCTCGACTTGCTCATCACGATTGATACAGGCGTAGCCCATCTGGCGGGGGCGATGGGCGTGCCGACGTGGATCCTGCTTCCGCACGCGCCGGATTGGCGATGGTCGCGCTACAAGCAGACCAGCGCCTGGTACCCGACGGTCCGCTTGTTCCGCCAGCCGGCCCGCGATGATTGGACATCAGTTGTCCAAAGCGTTGCGACCGAACTTTGCTTGCTGAGTGAACGCGGGCGTCCGGGATCGGGTAATTAGCGGCGGGTGCGTAGCACCGCGTTTGATCCTCCAGCCAACGCGGTGCTGGGCACGCGCCTCTAAATATTGGCGCGCTGGCGCATTGCCTCGGCCAGCACGATCGCGGCGGCGGCTGAAAGCGGCAGCGACGAGGAGCCGGCACGGCTGGGAATCGTCAGAAAATCATCGCAGATCGAGCGGACGGCGCCCGAGAGTCCTCGTTTTTCTCCCCCGATCGCCAGGATGCACGGCTGGGCCAGATCAGAATCATGAAGCGTGCGCCGGACGCCTGCGATGCACCCCAGCAACCGCAGCCCGCGCCCGCGAAGCGTTTCGAGAAGTTCCAGATTGTCGATCTGCACCAGGGGCATGCGCTCGTACGCCCCCGAAGCCGGCCGCGCCACTTCGATCGCATCGAAATCCCAGAGATGTTTTTTGAGCATCACCGCATGGGCTCCCAGCGATTCGGCGCTGCGCAAAGTGAAGCCGAGATTGCGGGCATCGTCCACCCCTTCGAGCAACAGCAGTAGCGGCGGTTCGGATAGCGAGTCCAGGAGCTCAAGAAGTTGATCTGCGGACGTTCGAGGCTTGGCCGAACAAACCGCCAGCACGCCGCCATGAGAATTGCCGTGAGCAAGTGAATCGAGTTCTCGCCCATCGACGTGGCGAATCGGCACGCCAAGCAAACCCGCCAGATCGATCACGTCCTGCGTCGTCTCGGCATGCAATCCATGACGGAGCAGAACCACCTCAAATCGACGCTTTCGTGCCCGGAGCGCGGCGAGGACAGACTGACGACCTTCAAGATGTTCCATTGCGAAAGATCAGCGCAAAGTCCGCGGGAGGAGGAAGCTCATCACTATCCGCCGCTGTGGCTGTAACCATTTCCATAACCGTAGGCGTACGGATAGGGAGCGTATCCGATGGCGGAGGGGGTATAGCTGTATTGGTCGAAGCGGTGCAGGTAATAAGCATAATCCATCGCCGTGCTGCGGGCATCGATCGCGCCGTCGAGGAACGCTTCAGCCGTGAGGCGGGCGATTCGGGCATCATCGAGATTTCGACGGGCGGCGAGGAAGTCGGGGTTCCGGTGAATCTGCCGCTCAAAATCAGCACGCATCGTGTTGACCTTGGCCGCGGCTTCCATCAGCCGGGCATGCGTTTGCATGACATCGGCATCGGCGGAAAGGGAGGCAACTTCCATCGCGCTGGCTGAGGAGGCATAGCTGAGCTTCAACGTGGCGGTGGCAAGCACGCGCTCGAGGTCTTCCTCGCTCGGCTTGGGGCCGGGCCGCTCATCTTCCAGCTTGTGCTTGAGGGTCACCACCAGCGAGATCATCGCGCGATAGGTCGGGTCCCCAGACAGTTTCTCGAGTACCTTTCGGCGTGCTTCATCGTACGCGTCGAACGCGCTGTTCTGCTCACGAGTGGCCGCGATCATCTCCGGAGAATAATTGAAGTCCTCGCGAATGCGATCGACCGTCGAGTGCAGCTCGGCAAGCATCACATCCTGCTGGGCACGGGTGGAAACTGCACGAGCATAGGCGATTGGGAGGGCCTGTACTTCAGGGGCAGGGTAACCCGAAGCATATCCGCGATAGGGGTCGCCGTTGCCGCCATTTTGGACCGCGCCCTGCTGCGAACCTGAATCCGGCGGAGCCGATTGGCCAAGCACCGACGAGATGCCAAGCGCGCCAAATACGGCTACGGTGCCAACAATGGAAGACAACACCGTCAAACGCAGCTTCATAAGCGTCTCCACAACCCGGGCTGACTGGTTTCCCAAAAGTCCGATAACTAACAGACAGATTATAATCACAAAGGTAGGGCGGAGGTCCAGAAGAAAATCCGCAACTTGTTCGCCAGACGCGACCATCTTTACGCGGCCCGACCGGGCTTGCCGCTTCAGCGGCAAGCACCAGCCGCTGAGGTTTGGCTGCCTGCCTCAATTAATTCTTTGAGAAGGCTGCGATGGCAACGGGATTCACGGTCACAAGCGGACGAGCATAGCAATGTGATGGTCTCGCCATCCCGAACGCGTTTGGCAAGCTGGGCGATTCTGTCCCGGTTGGATCTTTGCTCTTCCAGATAGCGCCGCCTGTACAAAGCCCAAGGAATGGGGGATGCGCTTGGGGTGTAAACGGCGGCGTGCAGTTCTTTACTGGGTCCGAAGCTGGGATCCCAGGCGTCCCAGGTTTCTTCAGATTTGCTCACACCCCGCGGGCGGTACCGGCAAATCAGCACGCGATAGCCGTCGCGGGGGCCTTGCGGATCATTCCATCGCCTGGTCAGAACCGGCATTTTCGATCTTATGCCGGCCTGCGACCATTGCTCAATGGAAACTGGTGTTCAGGCTGCTCCATTTGCCCACCACCTTGGCTCCAAAGGCGCTTACCACGGCCATCGAGGCCAGGACGATCAATCCCAGTACGAATGCATATTCGATGGTTTCGGTGCCTTGCTCGTCCCGCAACACATTCTGAATAATTGACTTCATGACTCTCTCCCGTTTTGATTGCCTTGGCCTGATCGACGTCGATCCCGGCCGATGCATAAGCTATAGCACGGCTTTAAATGCGTGCTGGCGATGCAAGAAAATTCTGGCGGGAAAAAGGGCGGCCAGACGTTCGTCTGTAACGGTTACAGCGATAAATAACGGCGGTAACAGTTGCATCTACGCGGAATTCTGCTTAAAACCGGGATTAAAGACTTGTGCCCGGTAACGCCGATGCGCCACGACTGACGCGTTTGACCGAACCCGAGTGGATGGGCGACGTTTGATTGTTGTTATTGGGTCTGTATGCCCCATTCAGAGGATTCGCACATGTTTTCCGGAAGAGTCTATCGCCACAATATCCAGCGAAAAGTCCGCGCCGCCCTCATCGCGATGGCCGTTTCCCTCGCCGCCGCGCCGCTCGCCCTTCGAGCCCAATCTGCCGCCCCCACAACCGTCACCGCAATCACCCAGCCATCCGATCGGCGCAAGCTCACTTTCCCCGCCGCGGGAATTGTGATCGAACAGCCCGTGAATGAAGGGGATGTCGTCAAGCAGGGCGATGTCCTGCTACGGCAGGACGATTTCCTGGAGCAGAAAGAGCTTGAAAAAGCACAGTTGGAAGCGGCCTCCAACGCCAAAGTGGAAGCCGCGGAGGCGGATTACAACGCCAAAAAGCACATCTACGAGCGAAAAAAAGAAACCTACGAGAAGGGTGGCGCCAACCTGCAGGAAGTGGAGGATGCCGAGCTGGATATGATCCTGCGTGAAAAGCAGATCAAAGTCGCTCAGGAGGATGCCGACGAGGCCAAGATCAAGGCCGAGCAGGAAGCGAAAAAGGTCAAGGACATGAAACTGACCAGCCCCTTTGACGGCGCGGTGGAAAAAATCATGGTGCGTGTGGGTGAAATGGCGGACCCGCAAAGACCGGATGCTGCGGTGTGGGTGGTAAAGAACGATCCGCTCTTTGTCGAAATTCGCTTTCTATCGTCGCAGCAGGTTGGTCATCTGCGCCTTGGCGACAAGCTGCAAGTCAAATACCCCGATGAAACCCAATGGCATGAGGCGGCCGTGACTTTCCGCGCGCCGGTCGTTGCTGACGCGAGCGATACGCAGTTGGTAAAGCTGACGTTGCCAAATCCGACCAATCGGGACTCGGGGATTCCGATTCTGGTGCAACTGCCGCCCGAGGTGGCGCAGGCCGCCGAGACGCCCATTAAGACGGCGTCGGGAAACTAAGAAAGAGGGCGTCCTCGGTTCGTGTTTAGCGGCCCGCGGCGAGCGACGTCGAGCTGTCGCCCCGAAGGGGCACGTTTCATCGAGAAACTCATGGCTTCAGGAATCATCGAATCCACGCAACCCGCCAGCGGCATCGAGCAGACGCCGCAGAACATTTCGCGCTCCCGCCTTGTGCAGCGATTGCTCGCCGCCGGCTCGGACTTGCCTGCCTTTGTACGCAATCTCCTCACCACGCAGGCCGTCTGGGTCGCCGGCACAGAAGCAGCCGGATTTCTGATCGAATCCGTCCAAGCCTCCGAACCAACCGAGGAAGGCGCATCTCCCAAGCCGCCCGAATTGCGGCTTCAGTTGATCGAACACATTCGTCCTGATGAATGCACCCCCGAAATTCGTTCGGCGGCGATCCAGGCGTTTGCGGATATCGTCAAACCGTGCATCGTCCAGAACAAGGACGGGGCAATCGAGATCGGCGTTGGTGCTGGTCAGCAGAAAGAAACAGTTGAGCCGCAATTCTGCCTGGTCACGCTGCTTCGCGCGGAAAATCGAGTGGTTGCCGTCAGCGCGGTCATCACCCGCTGCCGCGATGTCGAGCGGGCACAGCAGCGCCTGCAATCGATGCAGCTCGTCGCCGGCTATTTCGATCTTTTCACCCTTCGCCGCGGCAACGAGCAAGCGCGCGACATGGCCCAGACGCACCAGTACGTCCTCCAACTGGCCACCAGTGTCGCGACGGCGGATGGCTTTGCTTCATCGGCGATGAATCTCGCCAACGAGCTGGCCACCCGCACCGGCGCGGCTCGTGTCTCCATCGGCTGGCTCAAGGGTAACCGAATCAAACTCAAGGCGATCAGCCACAGCGAAGAGTTCGACCGCAAGCAGGAGCTCTCCGTCCAACTTGAGCGCGTGATGGAGGAGTGCCTCGATCAGGGCGAGCTGGTTCAGTTTGATCCCAATGGGGAACCCTCACCCACCATCACGCGAGAGGCGGAGGCGCTATCGCGCATGGCAGGCGGCGGGGCGGTGATATCCCTGCCATTGCACCATAACTCGGATGTGCAGGGTGTTGTCACATTGGAATTCCCCGCGCAGCGGCCGCTCGATCCTCGTGCTGCCACCGCCCTTGCGGTCGCCGCCGAATTGATCGCCCCTCAGCTTTACGACCGCTATCAGAACGACCGCTGGCTGATTACCAAGGCGGCGATCAGCACGCGCGAAACCGCAAAGCTTGCGATGGGTCCCAAGCACATGCTCGCCAAGAGCATCATTTCGCTTTGCGTCGCGACGACGCTGGTGGTGTGCCTTTACCAGCCGATGTTCCATGTGACCGCTCCGTTCAGTTTTTCCGCCATCGACAAGCGGACGCTCTGTGCACCGTTTGATGGCTACATCGCCAAGGTCGAACATCGCGCCGGAGAGCCCGTGAAAGAGGGGGATGTCCTGCTGGAAATGGACACCAAGGACGTCCTGCTCGAGAAGCTCCGCTACGACGCCGAGGCCGCCGCCAAATGGGATGAGGCGCAGAAGGATTTGGCCGATCCCACGAAAGTGGCCGACTACAAACAAGCGATACAGGAACGCGAAGTCGCGCTGAGCGAATCGCGCCTTCGCCAGGCCCGCATCGATCGCTCCATCATTCGCGCTCCCTACAATGGCATCGTTCTCAGCGGCGATTGGCGCGACAAAGTGGGCGCGCCCGTGAAACAGGGTGATGTGCTTTTTGACATGAGCCAATCGGCGTTGCGAGCGGAGCTGATCGTTGATGAGCGGGATATTCAGTGGCTCCACCTTGGCGAGGTTGGCTATCTCGCTACCCACAGCCTCCCCACGGAGCGAACGAAGTTTACCGTTGCAAGCATCATCCCGCAGGGCGCTCCCAAGGAAGGCGAAAACGTCTTCACGGTTTTCGCTAGGCTCGATCAGGTGAGCGATCAATGGCATCCGGGCATGGAGGGCGAAGCCAAAATCGACGTCGAGCATCGCAGAGTCATCTGGATCTGGACGCATCGGTTGGTCGACTTCCTGCGATTGAAACTTTGGATTTAAGAGTGGGTAGGAGGTGGGAGGTAGGGGGTAGGAAGAAATCCCAGGTTTTCCTACCCCCTACCTCCTACTCCCTACCTCCATCATTATGCTCCAACTCCGTCCCACCTTCTCCGAATCCTGGTATCGCGTGGTGAATCTAAAGCCGCGGCTGCGGGCCACCGCGCAGATCTCCCGGCAGTTCTATCGCGGCGATCGTTGGTATGTCGTTCGTGATCCGGCTGGTAATCAGTTTCACCGTCTTTCCGACGCTGCCTACCGATTCGTAGGCCTGCTCGATGGCCGCCGCACTGTCGGCGACGCATGGGAGCTGGTGGGCGGTCAGCTCGAAGACGATGCGCCAACCCAGCCGGAAGTCATCCAGATTCTCAGCCAGCTCTTCAGCGCGAATCTGGTAGAGACCGACATCAGCCCCGATGCCACCGTCCTGCTCCGCCGCCACAAAAAGCAGATGCAGCGGAAAATGCAGGGCCGGCTGATGAATGTGCTCTTCCCCCGCATTCCCGTTTGGGACCCCAACCGTTTTCTCTCCCGTTGGATGCCAGTCGTCAAGCCGTTCCTCAGCAAGTTCGGCGCGCTGCTCTGGCTGGTGATGGTCATCTCCGCCGTCGCCGCACTGGTGCCGCATTGGACCGAACTCAAGAACGCGGCGAGCGATTCCATAGATCCGAAAAACTGGCTCTATCTCTGGATCACTTTCGTCCTGATCAAGTTCATCCACGAATTGGGTCACGCCTTCACCTGCCGCCGATTTGGCGGCGAGGTGCACGAGATGGGGATCATGTTCCTGGTCATGGTTCCCACGCCCTATGTGGACGCCTCAACCGCCTGGGCATTCCCCAACAAATGGGCCCGCATGCTCGTCGGCGCCGGCGGCATGATGGTCGAGCTTTTCTTCGCCTCCATCATGGCGTTCGTTTGGGTGGCGACCAAGGACTCCCACACCCTCGTGTCGCAGCTTTCCTACAACGCGATGCTGATCGCGTCGGTGACCACCGTCATCTTCAACGCCAATCCGCTGCTTCGCTACGATGGCTACTACATGCTCAGCGACTTCTGGGAGATCCCTAATCTCCAGCAGAAGAGCAAAGACTACACGATGGGCCTGATCAAGCGCCACATCTTCCGCGTTAAAAGCCAGCAACCCCTTCCCCCGCCGTACCAGCGTGCGCAGCTCTTTTTCTATTCGATCGCATCGGGCGCGTACCGCATCTTCGTGGGTCTGGCGATCATCATCATGGTCGCCTTCAAGGTGCCGGTCCTGGGTTATCTCATGGCCATCGGCGGGGTGGTCACCTGGATCGGCGTGCCGATTTATAAAATCGCCAAATACCTCGCCATCGAGCCCGAGCTTCATCGCAAACGCGCGCCCGCCATTGCCTTCACATTCGGCGTCATCGCGGCGATCGTCATCGTCGTCGGCCTGATCCCGTTTCCCGTCAACGTCGACGCGACCGGCATCGTGGAGCCGGCAGACAAATTCGTTTTGCACGTGCTGACGCCCGGTTTTGTTGAGTCAATTCAAGCCAGGGACGGACAGTTGCTCAAAAAAGGGGACATTATCCTCGTCAGCGATGATCCGGACCTGGATACGAAGATCGACCAGCAAAAAGCCAAAATACAGTCGGCCGAATATGCTCGTGTGCAGGCCTCCGTGTCGGACCAGGCACAGCGCCAGATTGAAGAAGAAACAATCCGCGCCCTGCAGGGCCAGCTCGATGATCTCCAGCGGCACAAGGATGAGCAAACCATCCGTGCTCCGATCGATGGTTATTTAATTGCTCCGAAACTTGCCGAAGCCGCCGGCCGGTGGCTGCCGCGCGGTGAGGAACTGGCGACCGTCGCCCAGATGGCAAATCTGGAAATCGATGCCGATCTCGATCAGCGCGACGCCGAGCTGGCTCTCGCGGAGCCCAAAGCCCGCGCGGAGGTTCGCCTCACCGGCGATCCCGCAACAACGCTCTATCCTTTAAGCCACCAGGTGATCCCCGAAGCGACATTCAAGGTAACCCATCCTTCGTTAACCCAGCGCGGCGGCAGCGACCTGGCGCCCGATCCGACTGATAAAACCGGCCTGGCCCTCAAGGAGTCCGCCTTTGAAGTGATCGCCACCGTATCGAATCCGGAGTCGAGATATTTCCCCGGACAGCGCGCTTATCTCCGCCTGAAGCTGCAGCATCGACAGCTCATCTGGCAATGGACGCGCCGGTTCCTGCAACTGATCGCCACGCACCAGGAAAATCCGCTGGTCTGACGAATGACTGATCTCGCAACAAAAGAACTCTGGTCCGTCTTCGACGCCCGCCGGGTGAAGGCTCCCGAGCTTCGCGGCTTGGATCTCTACGTCAACGGTATCACCGGCTGGTTCAAAAACCGCCGGCCCGTCCTCGCACGCCTCAAAGAACAAGCCGATCGCATCGAACTTCTCGAGCCCGATATCCACGCGCTGGGTTCGACGCAATTTCGCCAGCAAGTCGGCGAGATGCGTGAACTGGCTCGATTGAACCGCCTCCAGGGAACCGCGCTCGATCGCGGCATGGCCATTGCGCGGGAAGCCGCCTGGCGCGCGGTCCAACAGCGGCCATTCCCCGTGCAGATCATGGGCGCGTTGGCAATGGTGGACGGCCTGATTGCCGAGATGGCCACCGGCGAAGGTAAAACGCTCACCGCATCCCTTGCCGCTTCGATCTGGGCCTGGGCGGGCAAGCCCGTGCACATCATCACCGTCAATGATTATCTGGTCGGCCGCGACGCCGAGTCGATGGGTCCGGTTTACGAGCTGCTCGGCCTGCGCGTCGGCCATGTCGTCCATGAATCCAGCGTGCGCGATCGAATCGACCACTACCGCCGCAACATCGTTTATTGCACGAGCAAA
>Ga0302326_10015461_pt1 | contig 16053 bp, 17 predicted proteins | sample Palsa_T0_3_FD_202264 | JGI IMG/M metagenome (GOLD analysis project Ga0302326, IMG submission 202264) | Peat permafrost microbial communities from Stordalen Mire near Abisko, Sweden - Palsa_T0_3 | ecosystem: Environmental > Terrestrial > Soil > Palsa > Peat permafrost | place: Sweden: Abisko... | reverse complement strand
AGTTGCCCGGGGGAGGCAGCAGGGGAGTTCTCTGCCTTGGCCTCGGTTGCTGGTGGCTGCGCTGATTCCTGTGGGCCCGGGTTCCCTTGCGGCCGGGGATCGGAAATCGAATTGGCTTGGACCGACCGGGGATGAATCGGCGCGGCGAAGACCGGCGAAAGTAAGGCCAGCAGGAGCGTCCAACGGATCAGCGGCGGATTTCCGAGAAGCCTGGCCATGGCTGTTTCCTTATGCCGCAACGCGGAGGATAAGCGCTTCATGAACGCAAATTCGGTGCTAGTGGGTTTTCATTTTCTGTTGCACACTTTTCGCGAGCTTTTCTATCTCTCCTGCTTTGGCAGCATTGGCTGCCATGGAGGAAGACTTCTTGGCGGAAAGAATCTCCTGCTGCAGTTGCTGGGCCAATAACAATATCTGGTTCGACTCCAGCCAGACCTCTCGCGCGCGAAGCTGGTTTTGCAGCGAGACGGCTTGCTGCTTTTGTTGATCCGCCGAAGTGTCGCCATAAACTTGCTCCAGATCGGGCTGTCTAGGAGTCGGATTGGGAATCATGACTTTGGTCGGCGGCGCGTTGTTCTGCGCCATTGAGCCCTGAGATAGTGAGATCAAAGTACCTAGAAACAAACTACCCAAGCCAACACCACCGACAAGACCTCGCATAGATCCTCGCAGTTTCCAGCGAGTTCAATCTAAACAGAGATTTGCATCCTCGGTCCAGTCAAATTTGGCACACCGGTGTGCTCGTGCATCCACAGGAGCCGGTGGCCTGGGCGCACAACTGTGCGCGGCAGTGGACAACTCCTCCGGGGGTCACTTGGGTTCGATATCGACATTCTGCCCAGCCGGTTTGGCTTCGACCTGGCGCATTGTCTCTCGAAGCGATTGGTCCTTCGCCTGCTGGAGCTTCTGCGTCTTGGCAAACTCCGCCTCTGCTTCCACTTTTCGCCCCATGGATCGATAGAGCCGTCCAAGACTCCAATGGATCGATGGATCGTCTGGGCTGAGCGTCTCCGCTGCCTTGAATTCCCGGAGAGCGTCCTCTTTGCGTCCCTGGCCTTCGTAGATTGTGCCCAGGTCGCGATGTGCGATCGCAATCGACGGCAAGATCCGGACAGCGTGCTCAAGGAAGGTCACTGCTTCGTCGGGGCGGTTGAGCTGCATCTCCGCGTCGCCAACATACGCCAACGCGAGCGGATGTTCCGGATTGTTTGCGAGCTCAGACCGGAATTCCTTGTCCGCTTCGTCGAATTTCAACAGCCGCCATAGCAGGTAGCCATAGCCGAAATGCGCATTCGGCGTTTTTGGATCGGCCTTCACCGCAGCCTGAAACTCCGCAATGGCTCCAGCATCGTTGTTCAACTCGTCGTATGCTTCGCCCGCGAGCATATGCGCTTCCGCTGAATCGGCATTCAACGTGAGGATCTCCTGGTAAACGTCGAGAACACACTGGTACTGCTTCGACAGTAGACAGCTTTCTGCAAGCGTCATCCGCAACGAGATGTTGTTGGCATCACCGGCCGCAGCTTCCTTCAGGTACGGAACCGAAGCGGCGTAGTCGCCCAATCCATGATGGGCCAGCCCGATCAGTGTTACCAGTCGAAGCTCTTCAGGGGAGGATTTGGGCACATTTTTGAGCAAAGGCTCAAAGGTCTCGATTGCGGATTGGAGTTCCCCCGCCTTGAAGAGGGAAAGTCCAAGGTTGAGGCGCAAGCCCGGCACCTTCGGGTTGAGGGTGAGCGCCTTGCGGTAGAGGACGATCGCCTGCTTGTAATGCTCCTGGCGCGCCTCCAGGAGACCAAGATGCGCATAAGCCTCGGAGTCGTTCGGCTGGCTGCTCAGAAGCGCTCTCCACCCGGCTTCGGCTTCGGCGGCCTTGCCCGCCCGCTCCAACGCGAGCGCGGACTGCCTCTGGCTTTCGCGTTGAGGCGTCTGCTGGCCCAGGCAATTGACCGTGCAAACCGCCATGAGCGACAACACGCCGGTCAGCCTGAGATTGCCTCCCCAACGAGCTGTTCCAGTCTGCCGCAAGAGGCCATTATACCGGTCTTGATTTCGCGAAAGATTGGAGAAGAAAAGCAATGTGTCGCAATCCGGTTACACGATCGATTCAATAAGTGGCTCGGCCGCCGCTTACGTCGTAGCATTGGGCGGTGACGAAGGAACACCCGCGGCCGGCGAGAAAATGCACCACGGCGGCGACCTCTTCCGGCTTCCCCGTCCGCTTCATGGGAATCTTGTCCGTCATGTAAGCCACCTGCTCGGGAGTGATCTGATCCAGAATCCGCGTCTGAACCACCGCCGGCGAAACGGCGTTGACACAGATGCCTTCCGTCGCAAGCTCCTTGCCGAGCGCCTTGGTGAGCCCGATAACGCCGGCTTTTGTGGCCGAATAAGGGATCATGCGCGGGTTGCCCTCTTTGCCGGCGATCGAGGCGATGTTGACGATCCTGCCATAGGCCCGGCTGCGCATGTGCGGGACAACGGCGCGGCAGAAATTGAAGACGCCGGTCAGGTTGATGGCGATGTTGCGCTGCCAGTCCTCGTCGGTTTGCTCCCAGATGTAGCCAGCGCGGCCGGCGATTCCGGCGTTGTTGACCAGCACATCGATGCGGCCGGTCCTTTCGAGAACCAGATCGACGCAGCGGCGAACAGAATCGACATCGGTCACGTCGGCTTCCACGGCGAATGATCCGTTGGAGAGTGTCGCGACAACCTGTTCGGCCTCGGGCAGATTCACATCGATGACGGCGACCGTTGCCCCGGCAGCCGCGAGACGGATGGCGATGGCCTTGCCGATGCCGGTGGCTGCGCCGGTGACGAGGGCGGATTGTCCGAGGAGATCGAGCATGGTGGAGCGCGCGATCGCAGGGGATTCCGGGAAGGTGGGTTCGTCTTTGGGATGGCTCATGGAAATCGCCGAGTATGCCGACCGGCCGTTTACAAGGACAAGTATCGCATCGAACGGCGATGGATGCACAGGGCGAAGCGCCTTCTCACGCTCTGCGGATCCGCCAAGCCTAAAAAAACCGCCTCCTTCGCGCTGCCTGGTTCGTTACTGCACAAAGCTCAACGAGTATGTGGTCGCGGGGTCCACCGGGCCATGCAGGATTCCCAGGGCCTTGAGCTGCTCGTAAAGAGTCTGCCACCGCGCGGCGGTCATGTGCCCGGTTTGCTCGCTGGGGTCGTTGCCGGCGATGAAAGCGCCGTCGCGCAGCGCCTGTGCGGAATAGGCCTCCTGCGCTGGATTGAGGGCCGGGTTGAGCTTCAGCAGAAGGGCGTCGGTGGCCGTTGGATCGGCCAGATAAGCCTGCCAGCCGCGAATGCTTGCGCGGACGAACTTTGCCACCAGGTCAGGATGCTGGGCGGCGAACTCGCGGGTAGTGAAGGAAACACGATAGGGGTCGTAGCCCGATGAACTGATCGGCAAAGTACGGACCTCCGCGCCCGCTTGCTTCGCGAAAAACGGCTCGCTGGTGACGAATATCTGCTGCACATAGCCGGGATCGGCGAGGAAGTTGGCGATGGAGAGCGTGGCAGGAACTTCGCGCACCTGGCGCAGGTTGTAGCGCTGCGTTACGTACTTCAACCAGGTTGCGCCCGTCTGTGCGGCGATGGTGTGGCCCTCCAGGTCTTTAAAGTCATGGATCGGCGAATCCTTGTGGACCATGACCGCCTGGGGGTCGTGCTGCATGGTGGCCGAAACCGCGACCAGCGGCAGTCCGTTGGAATTCCACTCCAGCACCTGGTCGCTTGAGCCGAGACCGAACTCCGCGTTGCCTGAGGCAACCAGTTGCGCGACACTCCCGTATTGCGGCAACGGCAGCAGGGAAACATCCAGACCCTCGGCTTTGTAGTAGCCCAGCGCCTGCGCCGCAAAGAAGCCGCCATGCTCCGGCTGGGGGTACCAGTCAAGCTGCAGGCGAATGGGCGTGAGGCCGGTCGCCGTCGCGGGCTGGCTACCGTGGCAGCCGGAAACGACAAACGCGCACGCAGACGCAATGAGGGTTACCGTGAAGGGAAAGAATCTTCTGGATCTCAAAGCTGACCTCGCCGGGTGGGAAAGTGGCCTGCTTGAAATGAAAGTTATCATGCCGGCAAACCTGGCCGAGCGATCCTCTCGCAGATAGTCGCCTGGTCATCGCTCACTTCGGCAAGTTGGGCCGCAAGTTGGAGCAGCGCTTCATCGCAGCCGCGCGCAGCGGCCAGTTGCATGCCACCCACTGCGCAAGGGATGGTCACCACCGGCACGCCGGCCAGGCTGTAGGGAGTCGTGTAGCGCAGCAGACGGGCTCGGGTCTTGCTGTGATCCGCGCCGGCGGCCAGGCGCGCAACCGGCGCGGCAGGGAGCAAAAGAAGCTGGTGCGCGGCGAGAAGCTCGTCGATTCGCTCGCGAAAGGCCTTGTGCCTTTCGCGCAGGGCGCTTAGTTCGTCCGCGCCGAGGCTTGCGCCCCACTCCAGCCGTTCGCGGATCGACGGTTCAAACCGGTCGAAGTGGCCGGTATGGATACGCGCAGCCTCCCACGCCTGGATGGGCGCAAAAATCTCGAATGAGTCAGCCCACCAGCCGGTGTCAATCCGTTCGCTGCGCAAGCCGAGAGCCTCCAATGCGCGAGCGCAAGTGCGCAGGCTGTCGATGATCGCGGGTTCGCAATCGTGGAGAAAGCTGTCATCCACAACCGCGAAACGGGTGAAGTCTTTCGGCTGGTCGGTCTGCTCGGAAACGAACAAGCCGGCCATCCATCGCGCATCCGCGAGATCGCGGAAGATGCAGCCCATGGTGTCGAACGACTGCGCCAGGTGCGCGCCGCCGCGCCAGTCCCCACGTCCGAGGGAGGCTCGATATCCGGCAAGCCCGCAGAGTGCCGCGGGAGCGCGAATGGAGCCGCCGGTGTCCGTGCCGATTGCGATGACAGCCGAGCTCTCCTGCACACTGGCTGCCGCGCCCGAGGACGAGCCGCCGGTAAGTGCAGTCGAATCGCGCGGCTGCAGGCAGTCACCAAATTCGGGATTCTCGCCTGTGATTCCATAGGCCAGCGGATGCAGATGTGTTTTGCCGGTAATGACTGCGCCGGCTGCGCGAAGCTGCTCCACCAGCCAGGAATCCTGCGCGGCGTTCCCGTTCAAATCGCGATAAAACTGTACGCCGCAACTGGTGGGCGCGCCGGCCAGGTCAAAGCAGTCTTTCACAGAGATCGGTACGCCCCAAAGCGCACCGCGGCCATCGCCGAAGGTCCCGCCCTCGCCACGCGGCATAGCCTCAACACGCGCCGCCTCGGCCAAAGTCCATGCCCCATCTTGCCAGAGATAGGAATTGTGTCCAGCGTTTTGGCTCGAGCGCGCGAGTGCCTGCTCCGCAAGAACTGAGGGCCGCACCGTGCCATCGGCCAAAGCCGTGCGAAGGGCGCGTACGGTGCAACTGGCTGTGTCCATAGGGAGATTGTATGCGGTGAAATCGGAAGCGCCCCCCGCGAATTTTCAGGCGCCGGCAGGCAGACGCCGTGCTAATTTCGAGTATGGGAGTTATCCCCGCGACCAAACTCCGCCCGAATGCCAAACGGGCGACGCCGATCCCGTCCGTTGACCCTGCTCTCGACCAGGCCCGTATGGCCGCCATTGCGGCATTCACCGCGCGCTCGTTGCGCACGGCGCGCCCGCGTCCCTTTGGCGCTTCCATCGTTCATACCAAATCAGGAGAGATGCTGCTGCGCGCGCTGAATGCGGTGGCTCAGGAATTCGATCCCAGTTCCCACGCCGAAGTCCGCGCCATTCGCAAGGCGGCCAAACGTCTCAAGCAGGTGTCGCTGGCCGGATACACGCTCTACACCACCTGCGAGCCCTGCCCCATGTGCATGAGCGCGGCGCTGTGGGCCGGCCTTGATCGCGTAGTCTACGGAGCCACGATTGAAGACGCAAATCGCCACTGCAATCAGATCCGGATTCCAGCAACAGAAGTAGCCGCGCGCAGCGATATGAACTGCATCGTGGACGGCCCCGTTTTGCGCGATGAGTGCTATGCTCTTTTTACTCATCCCCGCATGCTGCGGGCATTTCGCCTCTGGTCAACGCGTAAACGATGAAGTGAGGAGTCCTGAATGCACGCCGGACTTGCCGCAGGATTGTCTGAAGTTGTCGCCGATCCGGCTCGCGTGCTTACTGCGCCGGCTGTGGTCGATCGGCTGTCGCACGACTTCTACTGGTATTCGCCCATTCTGCGCCCCATGCTGGCCGGCAAAACAGGCGACGTCGCCGTGCAGCCGGTGAACGTGGTTGAAGTGCTGGCGATTCTTCGCTTCGCCGGCAAACACGAGATTCCCGTCACAGTCCGCGGCGCGGGCACAGGCAATTACGGCCAGTGCGTTCCGCTCCAGGGCGGCATCGTTCTCGACCTCTCGTTGATGGACAAGCTTGAAGCCATTACCCCGGACGGCGTAGCCGTTTGCCAGCCTGGTCTGCGCCTCGCCGTGCTGGAAACAGAAGCGCGCAAGCAAGGCTGGGAGCTGCGGATGTATCCGTCAACGCTGGCCAAAGCATCGGTTGGCGGCTTTCTTGCCGGCGGGTCCGGCGGCATTGGCTCTGTGACGCATGGCGGTCTGCGCGATTTTGACAACGTGCGTGCCTTTGAAGTGGTGACCATGGAGGACGAGCCGCGCGTGGTGCTGCATGAAGGCGCCGCGGTGCATGAGATTCTGCACGCCTGGGGCACCAACGGCGTGCTCACGCGCATCTGGTTCGCGCTCGCTCCGGCAGTCGATTGGACGCAGCTCACCGCCGCCTTCGATACCTATGAGCAGGCATTCCGCTTTACGCAGACAATCGCGACAGACCCAGCGTGGACCAAGCGCCTCGCGACCGTTTTCGAGTGGCCCATCCCTTCGTTTTTCATACCGGTGAAGCAAGTCGTGCGCGCAGAAAAGTCGCTCGCGCTCATCATGATTGCCACTGCGCAAACAGATGCCCTGCGCAATGCGGCCGAAGAGGCCGGCGGGGAAATCACCTTCACCGGAGCGTTCATCGGCCCGCGCACGCAGCCGTTGCTCAGCGATTATACGTGGAACCACACTACGCTCTGGGCCATGAAGGCCGACCCCGCCTACACCTATCTGCAATGCGGATTCTCGCCCGCCAATTGCGAAGAGCAGTTCCGCCTGCTGCGCGCGCGCTACGGCGACGAGATCCTCTTCCACATTGAATTCATGAAGAACGGCGATGGCGTGGTGATTCCCGGCGCAATTCCCGTGGTGCGCTTTACCACGGCGGACCGATTGAATGACATGATCGACTATTGCCGATCGATCGGAGTGTTTGTGGCCAACCCGCATGTGAATTACCTCGAAGACGCCGGACGTTTCCGCGAAGATAACATTCAATTGCTGGCCAAGCAAAAGTACGATCCGCGCGGGCTGCTGAATCCCGGCAAAATGATCAGTTTTCGCAAGCAGATGGTGAGCCGATGAAGACCTGGATTCCCGACGCGCGCAACTTTGCTTATCTCACCTGGAAGCAGGTGGACGCATTGCCGCGTGAGTCCACGCTGCTGGTGCTGCCGACGGCGGCCATCGAGCAGCACGGTCATCATCTCCCCCTCGCAACCGATACCCTGATCAACAATCTGCTGCTGGGAAAGGCCCTGGCGCAAATGCCGGACGCACTGCCAATCTACGCGCTGCCGCCCGTCTGCTACGGCAAGAGCAATGAGCATCTGGGCTTTCCCGGCACGCTTTCCGTGAGTGCGCAAACTTTTCTTGCCGTGGTGCGCGACCTGGGCGCGAGCATCGCGGCAAGCGGATTCAAGAAAGTGGTTCTCTACAACACCCATGGCGGTAACACATCACTGGTTGACGTGCTGGCCCGTGATTTGCGCGCAGAGTTCGGCCTGCGCACGTTCTCCCTCTTCGGTTCGCCCGGCGCCGCGTTTGAGGGCGTGAGCGCACAGGAGCGCACCTACGGCTTTCACGCCGGCGAAGTTGAAACAGCATTTCTGTTGCATGCAGCGCCGGAATTGGTGCATCCGGACGAGTACACCTCGAACTACATTGCGCGCGTCGATGAGCCGGAGTTGCTGAAGCCTGAGGGCTCCTCGGCAAACTTCGCCTGGCTGACGAGAGACATCGCGCCCAGCGGCGTGATGGGCGACCCCTGGCCGGCGACAGCGGAAAACGGTGAGCGATGGTCGAATGAGGCCGCCGCGCGCATCGCGGAGATTCTGCTGGCAATGTACAACTTTGCGCCCAGGCATGGAGCTTGACGATGGCTCTGGTCGATTGCGGGAACGGCGTGCGCCTGGAACGCGGGGTGAAATGCACGCTCGCGGATGGAACCTTGCTCGCGTCCGATCATTACTATCCCGCCGGCGATGGGCCTTGGCCCACGCTGCTGATGCGCCAACCTTATGGACGCGACATCGCTTCGACGGTTGTGTATGCCCACCCCGTGTGGTTTGCACGTCACGGCTATCACGTCGCCATCCAGGATGTACGCGGGCGCGGCGGCTCCGGGGGCGCATTCTATCCGTTTCGCCACGAAGCCCGCGATGGCGCCGAAACAATCGCGTGGCTGCGCACGCGCTCTGCCTGCAACGGACGCATCGGCATGTACGGATTCTCGTATCAAGGTGCAACTCAGTTGCTGGCCGCTGCCGAACAGCCGGAGGGTTTGCAGTGCATCGCCCCGCACATGACGGCCGTGGATCTCTATCACGGCTGGTTCTATCACCAGGGCGCGCTGCGGTTGAGTTCCAGCCTTGGTTGGGGCATCCAGATGCTGCGCGAAGACGCGCGCCGCCTTGGACTGCACGAGGCAAGCGACAAGCTGGAAGCCGCATGGGCCAATATCCGTGCGCAGGTATTGCATGTTCCATATTCACAGCACCCCGCCATCGCGGACCCCGCGCTGCCCTGCTATGTGCGCGATTGGTTCGCACATCCGGAGCCCGGTGCATACTGGACCAGTATGGATATCAGCACGCGGCTCAATCGGGTTCGCATTCCCGCGTTGCACATTTCGGGCTGGTATGACACGTATCTTGAGGGTTCGATTGCCGGGTATCTCGCGCTTTGCAACCATGCGGGCAGCGAATTTGCCCGCGAGAATCAATACTTGATTGCAGGCCCCTGGGTGCATATTCCGTGGGGTGATCGCGTGGGCGACGCAAATCTCGGCATTGGCGCCAATCTCAACACAGATGAAATCCTCGTTCGCTGGTTCGATCACTGGTTGAAGGACTCATCCGGCTTCAATGACGAACCGCGCATTCGCTACTTTTCGCTCGGTCCGAACGAATGGCGCAGCGCAAATGCGTGGCCCGCCGCTGCGTCGTTTCCGCTGTATCTGCATAGCCAGGGGAACGCAAATTCCAGCAAGGGCGATGGAATGCTCGCTCTCGATCCTCCACGGGATGAGGAGCATCGCGATGTGTTCGTCTACGATCCGGAGGTGCCGGTCACAGCGCCGGGCGGCCCTCTGGCTTTGAGTGGTCGGTTCGATCAGGCAGTGCTTGAGATGGGGAACAACCTTCTTGTCTACACGTCCCAGCCGGCGGTGCGCGAGATGGAAATCTTCGGCCATCCGCGCATCAAGTTGCATGCAACGACATCGGCCACATACGCGGACTTTACCGCCAAGATCGCGCGTGTAAATTCAACCGGCCGCGCGGAGTTTCTATCCATTGGCATCGCCCGCAGCAAATGGCTGTTTCGGAGCGCAAGCTATGCGCAAGATCGAATTCATGTCTGGGAGTTCACGCTGGAGCCGGTGTCGTTTGTCCTCGCGCCCGGCGAACGCCTGCGCCTGGAGATCGCAAGCTCAGCCTTTCCGCTCTACGATCGCAATCCGTCCACAGAGATTCCCGCGCGGGACGCGGACAACTGGAACTGGGCGCGATCCACGCAACAGATCCTGCATTGCATCGACCATCCGTCCGCAATTTACTTACCTTTGACCGGAGCGAGCGGATGGTGACCGAGACCAAGGAGTCCATTCCGGAGATTGCGCTCGAAGGCGTGAGCAAGCGCTATCGCAATGCGGCCGTCGCGCTGGAAGGCATCTCGCTCACCGTGGATCGCGGCGAGTTTGTCACATTTCTTGGGCCTTCCGGCTGCGGCAAATCGACGCTGCTCAAACTGGTGTCGGGGTTGAGCCCGGTCAGCGAAGGCAGAGTACGCGTAAACGGAATGACGCCTGAAAACGCGCGCGATCTGATCAGCTTCATCTTTCAGGATGCGACACTGCTACCCTGGCGCACAGTGGAGCACAATGTCGGACTCGGAATGGAACTGGAACACGCCGCGGGTGCGGCCCGCAAGGAGCGCGTGGCCCGGATGCTGGACCTCGTAAGCCTGTCGCACGTCGCCAAACGCTATCCGCGGCAACTCTCAGGCGGCATGAAGATGCGCGCGTCCATCGCTCGCGCCCTGGTGAGCCGCCCGCGCATTCTGTTGATGGACGAGCCCTTTGCCGCCCTCGACGAAATGACGCGCGACCGGCTCAATGAGGAACTGCTGCGCCTGTACGAAGAGCAGAAATGGACCGTGCTCTTCGTCACCCATTCCGTTGCCGAGGCTGTCTTCCTCTCCACGCGCGTGGTAATTCTCGCCGCCCATCCTGGCCGCGTGGCGCACGAAATCAAAGTCGATCTGCCCTGGCCGCGTACTGCCAAAACGCGCGAGTCAAAGGCCTACGAGGAGCAGGTCACGCAAGCCTCGCGCCTGCTGCGGGGAGTGTATCAACCATGAAAAAGCGGTGGCTGGTCGTAAACAGCATGATCGTTTTCGCGTGCCTGTTGGCCATTTGGTCGCGCGTTGTTGCTTTCGCGCATGTGCCCGTCTATATATTGCCGGGCCCGCGCGCTGTAGCTCATGCGCTGCGCGACCGCTATCCATCTCTCCTCAGCTCGCTTTGGATTACGACCGGGGAAGCCGCCGGAGGTCTCATCGCCAGCATTCTTGTGGGCGTTGCCGTTGCCATGATCTTTGCGCAATGGCGCGGGCTCAGGCAACTGGGTTTTCCCTACACAATTCTTCTGCAAACAGTGCCAATTGTGGCGGTCGCCCCGCTCATCATCAACTGGGTAGGCGCGGGCATTCTTGCTGTCACAATTGTCACATTCATCATTTGTCTCGCACCCATCATCGCCAACACCACGCAGGGGCTCATCAGCGTGGATGAGAATCTGATTCACCTGTTTCTCATGCACAAAGCAACGCCTGCACAGATTCTTTTCAAGCTGCGCCTGCCCAATGCGCTGCCGAATCTCTTTACCGGCATTCGTATCTCGGCAGGCATCAGCGTGATTGGCGGATTGACCGGCGAATTATTCGCCGGCTCCACGCGCGTGGGCGAGGGCGGCCTGGGTTACGCAATCATCTATGCCAACAACCAGATGGAGACCGCGTATCTGTTTGCGCTGGTCTTTGCCGCCACCGTGCTTGGATTTTCGTTCTTCTTCGTCGTAGTGTTTCTGGAATGGCTGGCGCTGCATAACTGGCATGAGTCGAGCAGACCGCAGGCAGCGGACTAAGGAGAGAACTGGTGTTACGCATGGAATCGGAGGCGGGCTGGTGGCTGATCACGCATCCCGATCACGCGCATCTTGCCGGGGATTTCGCGGCCGCCTGGGGCAATGCGCAATTCCGCAAGCCGGAGCCGCGATCGCGCGTGCTCAAGGGAATCGCCTGCCACGACGACGGCTGGGCTGCGCGCGATGCACATCCATCCATTACGCGCCAAGGCAAGCCATCGGCGTTTTCAACCGAGCTTGTCGGCAAATACTCTGCATTCGAGGAGATCGACCTTGAAGAGTACCTGGCGGTGCGTGACCGCGCCGTGCGCATCATGGCGGAAGAGGACCCTTACGCCGGACTACTCATCTCCATGCACACTTATAATCTACTCACTGCTCACGCTGACCGGTCGACGATTGCGCCCGAAGGCGTTGCGCTGCTCGATTCGTTTCTCGCCCGCCAAAAGCATTATCAGGAAGAGTTGCGCACAAAGATCGCTCGCGATGCCTCGCTTACTGAAGTTGAAAAGACTGAGCAGACGATCCTGGAACACTTCCGCCTGTTGCAGGCCTGCGACAATCTTTCGCTCCTGACCTGCGTTGCGTTCTCCTCGCCGTCACATCTGCTGCATCCATTGCCACTGAAGGACGGAGGCACCAATGAAGTGAAAGCGTTTCCCATTGGACCGCGCCATTTCCACCTTGCGCCGTGGCCTTTTGAAGATCGGGAGCTGACCTTTGCATTTCCAGCACGACATGTAGCGGGTAAGCTCTTTCCCGATTCACAAAGCCTTGACGCTGCATTCAACGCGGCCCCCATTGATAAGTTGACCGTCATGCTGTCGGCCTGAAGACCTTCCCATTTCATCCAGCGCGCAGCGATTAGCCTGCAGGCAACAACGAAACGTGAGCTTGCACGATTCGCCAACCCTCCGGTAGTCGAACCCAAACCTGGCTCTGCCTGCCGCGCACCAACGCAGCACCCGATGGGCGCTCGAACTCCAGCGTGATGCTCGCAAAGTCGCGCCCAAAGCTTACAATGTCCAGCCGCGTGACGGCGCGCGCCAGGTTTGCAGACGGCCGCGCTTTCCGGAAAGATTCGAGCTCTTCGGCGCCGTAAAGATTCTCGCTCACACCGAATCGCATCACTTGAGGCCCGGCCCAGAACATGGCCACCAGCGTGTCCACATCGTTCGTGACCAGCGCCTTTTCATAGCGCGGATAAAGCGCGCTGAGTTCCGCCACAACTTCAGGATCGTTGATGATCATTGGGTAGGGAAAAGCTCCCGGCCGGGAAGTATCTGCTTGCTCAACGCGGCGCTCACCGTGTAAACGGGCTCATTGACGACCTGACTGAGGCGGAGCTTCAATGCTACGCTGCACAGGATGTAGGCATGGATTTCTGTGAATCCCCAGCGGCTTGCGAGCAGGTCAACCATGCGGCTGGTTGCGGCTCGCGCGGCATCGGCCAGATCGGTTCCTGTCTCGACAACCACCCAGGAGTCCGCCGATGAATCGGCAGCAGCAACTTCACTCGCTTCGACAATGGGTCCAGTGAGCGGCTGCTGCTTATGCAGATGGAAACGCAAGGTCACGTCGAGCGGGCACTCGATGCCGTTGATGCACACCTCGCCATCGCCCTGCGCCGCGTGACCGTCTCCACAACTGAAGAGCGCGCCGTGATTGAACACAGGCAGGTAGAGCCGCGAACCTGCGCACAGCTCGCGCACATCGAGATTACCGCCGAATGGGCCTGGCGGCCGCGTGCGAAATACTCCAGGCTCCGCACGCGCCACGCCCATCACACCCAGAAACGGCCGCACTGGCACAACCGCGGGAGCGAGGGAAGCGGTCGATTCCCCGTCAAGCTGCCAATGAAAAAGATAAGGCTCGCGGAAGCGGTCTTTCAGAAAGCCCAGGCCCTCAATGACGCTGGACCATCCCCAACCAGCGTGTCGCGTAGAGAGCACATCGATCTGCAGGACGTCGCCGGGCTCGGCCCCCTCGACCCATACCGGGCCGGTAAGCGCGTGGATACGGGTACGGTCGATGGTGAGGAGCTCTGCGGTAGTCATGCCCGTCTGCACTTGGCCGCCGCTCGCGTCCACGCATTCAAAAGACACCGAATCGCCCGGCTCGATGCGCAACCTCGGGGGAAGCGAACGGTCCCACACCGAGTGGGTTGGTTCGGCTGAGAGCACATGTTCGGTCATGATTCCTTCACCCTCACGGTCATTTGCAGCTCTACCAGAGCACCGCGTGGCAAAGCATTCAGTCCAACGGCGGCGCGCACGTGGCGGCCAGCCTCGCCAAACACCTGCACCAGCAGATCGGATGCGCCGTTGATGATGGCCGGCGAATCCGGAAACCCCGGCGCCGCGTTGACATAGCCGTTCACCGTCAACACTTCAGCTACGCGATCGAGCGAGCCAAGGTCGCGTTTGAGCACCGCCAATTGCGTCAGGGCGCAAGCCCTTGCCGCCGCGTAGCCGTCTTCGATGGAGCGGTCCAGTCCAGCGGTTCCGGTGATGATGCCGCCCGGTCCGGATGAGATGACCCCTGAAAGGTAGACAACGGCGCCCACCTGCTTGGAGGAAACGTAGTTGCCGCCGGGAGCCGGGGGCGAAGGCAATGTGCATCCGAGTGCGGCCAGATTCTGCTCTGGTGAAATCTGCGGGTTCATTTGCATTTGAATTTAGCACGCTGAGGGGAAGATTTTCTTTGGTCTTCTTTTCCGGCCAAGTTAGCATGAGGCCATGATGCGAATTTTTCTGCTGTTGCTGGCATGCGCCGCGATGGCCACTCTGCCGGCAGCCGATTCCCATACCGTGCTGCATGCGGAGCGCTCCTCAGCGGGCGACCTTGAAGTTGGCGGAGAGCTTGCGGGTGTGTCAGCGGGCGTCCCTCGATTCATTCGCTATGAGGATATGCTGCGTTTGCCGCAGGAAAGCTTTACTGTAAATGACGACTCAAATCTTCCTTCAGGCACAAGAATCAGCGGCGTGTCTCTGGATTCGCTCGCGCATCTTCTTGGCAATGCATCGGCGGACTCTCTGATTGTTGCCATTTGCGATGACGCGTATCGAGCCAACTATCCGCAGGAATATAGAGCGGCGCATCGTCCGCTGCTGGTGCTGCGCATCAACGGCAAACTGCACGATCAATGGCCGGCGCTGAAGGAAGGCGGCAGCGCCGGCCCGTATCTCATCTCGCATCCGTTTTTCAAGCCGGCATTCAAAGTTTTGTCTCATGACGACGAACCTCAGATTCCCTACGGAGTCCTGCGCATCGAGTTTCACAAGCAATCGGTAGTCTTTGGCGCGATTCGACCGCCTGGAAAATGGCCCGCCAACTCACCCGTGGAACAAGGTTACGTGATTGCGCGGCAGGATTGTTTCCGCTGTCACAACATGGGCCCAGAAGGAGGCACAAAGGCGGGGCGCTCGTGGATGAAACTTGCCCAGGACGCTGCGCAGGATGGCCATCGCTTTCGCCAGACGATCCGAAACCCCACTTCCGCAAATCCAAAGGCAACCATGCCCGCTCACACCAGTTACGACGACGCAACACTGGACGCATTGACGGCCTACTTCAAGACATTCGCACCAGCCGGGGGAAAGCAATGATCACGCGTGCTGCAAAACTATTGCTTGTTGCAGGAATCGCCTTGTTCTATACGCTGGTTGTATTCAATAACCTCACCGACTTCGACTCGAACTATCAATTTGTCCGCCACGTGCTTTCGATGGATTCCATCTTTCCCGGTAATCACGGGCTATGGCGTGCGCTTCCTGAGCCGGCAATTCATTTCGCCTTTTACAGCGGCATCATTGCCTGGGAGATGGCGACAACCATCCTGCTCTGGTGGGGAGTGGTTCGCCTCGGTCGCGACTTGCGGCTTGGGTCAGTCGCCTTCAACGCTGCCAAGCGCGTGCCGGTGATGGCGCTGACACTTTCGCTGCTGATGTGGCTGGTCGCCTTTCTTTCCGTTGGCGGAGAATGGTTCCTGATGTGGCAATCTCGTATTTGGAATGGACAGGAAGCGGCCTTCCGCATGTTCATGGTGGTCGGGCTGGTTCTGTTGATTGTGCTGCAACCAGACACAGAGGGCCAGCCGTGAGTGTTTCCGTGGCCGCCGTTGTCCTCGCAGCCGGCGCAAGCCGCCGCCTTGGCCAGCCAAAGCAGCTGCTGGTGCTCGGCGGTGAGACGCTGCTGGAGCGCGCAATCAGGCTATCGAGCGAGGCCGGCGCGGTTCCAGTCTTTGCTGTACTCGGCGCGCAGCATCAGCGAATTCTTCAGTCCATCCCCATGCGCGATGCAATTCCAGTGATCAATGACCGCTGGGAGCAAGGCATCTCCACTTCGATTCATGCCGGTCTCGAAGCCCTGAAAAAGTCTGCGCCAGACGCGGCAGGGGCGCTCATCCTGACTTGCGATCAGCCCCGGCTTACCGCCGTGCACCTGCGCGACTTGATGGATGCGTTTGCCACGCAGAACGAGCCAGTGATTGTGGCTTCAGCCTACGCGGGCGTGCTTGGCATTCCGGCTGTGTTCCC
>Ga0302326_10015460_pt1 | contig 16054 bp, 17 predicted proteins | sample Palsa_T0_3_FD_202264 | JGI IMG/M metagenome (GOLD analysis project Ga0302326, IMG submission 202264) | Peat permafrost microbial communities from Stordalen Mire near Abisko, Sweden - Palsa_T0_3 | ecosystem: Environmental > Terrestrial > Soil > Palsa > Peat permafrost | place: Sweden: Abisko... | reverse complement strand
ATAAAACGCGCGCGCGGCAATTTCGCCACCAGCGCGCCGTAGATTGGCTGGGCGACGAGAAGCGTCGCGAAGGTGGCGGTAAATAGCCACGGCAGATTCCGCACGCCGCCGGCAATACCCATCTGGTCGCGCAACGGCCGCAGCACGTAGTATCCGGCCAGCAGCATGAAGAAATAAGCGAAGGACCAGATTGCCGCCGCGCGCTCTTGCCGCGTCGCCGGCACCGCCCACCCCAGCCAGCGCTCCAGCGCGGCCCTTGCGGTCATGGCGAAAGCGAAAGCTTCTGCTTCAGTTCAGCTGCACTTACCGCCTGACCATAGCCCGGCCCGCCGCGCTGAAAGCGGGTCGCGTCCGCGAGCTTTCCGACTACGACCGGATCGAACCCGGCGTCGCGGATGAGTCCGGCCGCGGTTTGCACCGCCTCGGCATCATCGCCGGCGATCGGGATTGCGAGCTTCGGATCGGGACGGTTCGCCTCGGTCGCGAAGATTTTATAGTTGAGCGTATTGAAGGCACGGACAAGCCGCGTGCCGGGCAGATATTTCTGCGAGACGACGCCGACACCCTCGCGCTCGACCTCGTCGGTGATCGTACCGTCACGCGCGGTGACGGCGTTGCAAGCGTCGAGCATGATCTTGCCTTTGAGCGCCGCCCCGAAATCCTGGCCGATCTGCGGTAGCGCACCGTACGGCACGGCGATGAAGAGCACATCGCCGAAATGCAATGGCCTGCTCGACGGTGCCGGCCTCCGCAAGGTCGCCGAGGCCGGCGACCAAATCCTTCAGCTCCTCCGGATGGCGCGAGGAGAACAGCACCGGATGGCCTGCTTTGATCCATAGCCCGCCGATCGTGCTGCCAATATGACCCGATCCGATGACGCCAACACGCAGCCTGGTCTGCGCCGGCGCGGGCCGTGGCCAAAGCGCTGCGCTGAAAACAAGCGCGCCGCCGCCGGCAAGAAGTGCGCGGCGTTTGTTGTCAACCATATCGTTCCGGAACATCGAAACCTCCTCGCATTTCTTACATCGCAAGTTAGGGGCTTTTTCGGGTCTATCCCGCCATCGGACACTTGTATGCTCACAATTTCGTATTTCGCGAGCAGTGGCTTCTCGATGACGCATCCGCCGTAGAATCGAATTCCCGGGCGCCGCCGAACCAGGCACGCTGGTCACGCGCGAGGAACGCGATGAATGCAATGGTATCATTGAGGGAACTACTTGTGGGTCGGTTTGCCTCGCCCCATGTCGGCCAGTGCCGGATGCTTTTCAATGGCCGACTCGGCTGACTTCAACGGAGCAAACCATGTCGCTGTTATTTTCGGAAACCACTCTGGGTCCGCTCAAGCTGCAAAATCGTCTCGTCATGTCGCCGATGACACGCAGCCGCGCCATCGGCAATGTGCCGAACGACCTCATGGTCGAGTATTACCGGCAGCGGGCGTCTGCCGGGCTGATTGTCACCGAGGGGACTTCGCCATCTCCCAATGGCCTGGGCTATCCGCGCATTCCCGGAATTTTCTCCGCGGCGCAAACCGCCGCCTGGAAAAACGTCACCAGCGCGGTGCATGCGCGAGGCGCCAAGATTTTCATTCAATTGATGCATACCGGCCGCGTTGCCCATCCGTTGAACCTGCCGGCGGCCGCGAAGGTCGTGGGTCCGTCGGCGGTCGCCGCCGCGGGAGAGATGTTTACCGATGCCGAGGGAATGAAACCGAATGCCGCTCCCGTGGAGATGACGGAAGCGGACATCAAAACCGCCATCGACGAATTCGCGCAGGCGGGAAAGAACGCTGTGGCGGCCGGATTCGATGGCGTCGAACTTCACGGCGCGAACGGATATTTGCTCGAGCAATTCATCCGCTCCAATTCCAATCAACGGACGGACGCCTACGGTGGCCCGATCGAGGCCCGCGCCCGCTTTACGCTTGACGTTGCCAAAGCGGTGATTGCTGCCATCGGCAAGGACAAGGTTGGAATACGCTTGTCGCCATATGGTGTGTTCAACGACATGCCGGCCTATCCGGAGATGGAAGCGGACTACGCCTATCTGGCGAAACAGCTCAACGCCTTGGGCCTGGTCTACGTCCATCTCGTCGATCACTCGTCGATGGGCGCACCTGCGGTGCCTCAGTCGATCAAGGAAACCTTTCGTAAGGAATTCAAACGCAGTCTCATTCTTTCGGGCGGCTACGACGCCGCGCGCGCGGAAAGCGATCTTACCGCAGGCAAGTGCGATCTGATCGCCGTAGGCAAGCCTTTCCTGGCCAATCCGGATCTGGTCGAAAGGTGGAAAGCCAAACTCGCGGTAAACGCGCCAGATATGAGCACGTTCTATACGCCGGGCCCGAAAGGCTACACCGACTATCCAGCACTGGCCAAAGAGCAAGCGCTCGCCTGATCGCATAGCGGCGGAAGGGCGCAAAAATTTTGGAATGCTCTTCCGTCGCGCGAGCGCCCGGCGCTACATCACGTACAAGCGATCCGGCAATTCGTTGACCGACCCGTCTGGCGGAGCGTGCGTTGCCAGCACGGCGCCGCAGCGTTCGATCGCGGCGGCAAATCCCGATGTGATCCGGCCTGCGCGCATGTGGCCGGTCAGGGCGTCGATCGCGGACTGCCATTCGGAACTTGGGACCTTCGCCGCGATGCCCTCATCGGTAACGATTCTTGCGTAGTGTTCCGCCAACGACACAAAGATAAGCACGCCGGTGCGATTTTTGGTGTGGGCGACGCGGCGCACGACGAACTGCTCGAGCGCGGTGCGATGTGCTCGCGCGCGCTGCACCGCGCGCGGAACGAGCAGCCGTCGTAACGGCGTCAACGAGAACACAAGCCCGGCAACAATGAACACCGCAAGCTGGATGAGAAAAATCCGCTGCACGCTCCATGGTGTGAAATCAATGAGCGGCCACGGCGCAAACAGCGCGAGGGCGCTCGCCCAAAGGATAGGGACATAGGCATAGGCGGAAGACGCGTGCGCGAGGACGCAAACGATCTGTCCGCTGGTACGCTGTTCGGCTTTGTGAATGGCAGCCGAGATTGCCTCATGATCTTGCTTGCTGAATTGCATCACCAGCTCCCTGACGCGCCGCCGCCGCCCGACGAGCCGCCGCCACCGGAAAAGCCGCCGCCAAAGCCGCCGCCGGAAAAGCCGCCACCTCCGCCCCAGGACCCACCATAAGGTATGAAGCCGCCGCGCCCGCCCCGCCCGCCGCTGCCACCTTTGCCCGAGGGCGGGCCATCCGCATGGCGGACCAGGTACCAGACGATGAAAACCATGAGAACGAAAAACAAAATGGGAAACAGCTTATTGAAATCCGCCGACGGATCCTCGGAACGCACATTGACCTTCGGCTGCCAGTCCGCGCTATCGCCACTGAGCACACTGATGATGCCGTCGACGCCGCGCACAATACCGCTGGAGAAGTCGTTGATCTTGAAGCGCGGAATGATGGCGGTGGATATGATCACCGACGACAGCGCGTCGGTCAGAGTGCCCTCGAGCCCGTAGCCGACCTCGATGCGCACCTTGTGCTCGGCGGGCGCGACCAAAAGCAGTACGCCGTTGTTCTTCTTGGCTTCGCCGAGTTTCCAGAAGCGGAACAGTTGATTGGCGTAGGTCTCGATATCGTTGCCTTGCAGCGACTTCACCGTAGCGACAACGAGCTGAATACCGGATTTGTCTTCGAGGATCTTCGCTTTCGCCTCGACGTCGCTCCGGCTCTCCGCCGTCATGACGCCCGCCTGGTCGACTACGCGGCCGGTCAGTGCCGGGAAATCGAGTGCGAAGGCAATCGATGCAAGACAGAGAGCCAGCGCGACCGCCAGCGTCGATGCAAGTGTCGATGCAAGTGTTTTCACCGCACGACCATCAGAACTTTACCTGCGGCGGCTTTTCCGCGCCTTCGGTCGCGGCGAATTCCGCCATCGGCTTGTTGCCGGAGAAAGCCGTCTTGGCCCAGAGGACCGTCGGGAACGTGCGCAGCGCCGTATTGTAGGCGCGCACCGCCTCGATGTAGTCGCGCCGCGCCACCGAGATGCGGTTCTCGGTGCCTTCGAGCTGCGACTGCAGCGCCAAAAAATTCGCGTTGGATTTCAGGTCCGGATAGTTTTCAGAGATCGCCAGAAGCCTGCCGAGCGCGCCCGAGAGCTGGTTCTGGGCATCCTGGAACGCTTTCAGCTTGTCAGGGTCGGTGAGTTGCGACACATCGATCTTGGTTTGCGTCGCTTTGGCGCGCGCCTCGATGACGGCGGTGAGAACGCTCTTTTCCTGCGCGGCGTAGCCCTGGACGGTGGCCACGAGATTGGGGATGAGATCGGCGCGGCGCTGATATTGATTCTGTACGTCCGACCAGCGCGCCTTGGCCTGCTCCTCCAGCGTCGGAATGGTGTTGTAGCCACACGCGGATAATGTCAGGCCGATGCCGACGACGGCCAAAGCCATGCGGATTCGGTACATGATCCTGGTCATTTCTACCCTCGTATTGTTGCCGACGCGCCGCGTGGCGCGGGTTTACACTTCCACCGGCTCCGTGCCGACGATCTCGATGCCGAAACCGGAAAGGCCGACATAAGTCATATTGCGCGAGAAGCTTAGAAGGCGGATCGAGGTAACGCCGAGATCCTTGAGGATCTGCGCACCGAGGCCAACCTCACGCCATTGTTGGCTGCGCGCCTCACCCGACGCGGTTTCATCCGACTTCGGAATAGCGACCACCGGCACGCCGGCGGCGCCGTCGCGTAGAACCACCAGTACCCCTCTACCCTCGGCCTTGAAGCGTTCGAGCGTCTTACGAATGGCTTTGGCGCCACCGAATACGTCCAGGATGAGATTGGCGCGATGCAGCCGCGTCAGCACGTTTCTGCCGTCGCCGATGCGACCATGGACGAACGCCATGTGGTAGAACGGATCGAACGGCGTCTGAAAGGCGTAACCGGCGAGCGTTCCGATCTCGGATTCCACGGGAAACTCGCCGACCCGTTCGATCAACTTGTCGCGGGTCTGCCGATAGGCGATCAGATCGGCGATGGAGACCCGCGTCAGTCTGTGGGTCGCCGCGAAAGCAGCGATCTCCGGCCCGCGCATGACGGTGCCATCGTCGTTCATGAGCTCCGAGAGCACGCCGACCGGTGGCAAGCCGGCCAGCCGGCAAAGATCGACGCACGCTTCAGTGTGTCCCGAACGCATGAGCACACCGCCCTCCTTGGCCACCAGCGGAAACACATGACCTGGCCGCACGAAGTCGGCCGCCCCCATGTTGCCATTGGCAAGCGCGCGGACGGTGTTGGTGCGTTCTTCGGCGGAAATCCCGGTGGTCAGTCCGTGGCGCGCGTCGACCGAAACGGTGAAGGCGGTGCCGAGCGGCGCGTCGTTGCGCGCCACCATCGGATCGAGGTGCAGACGCCGCGCCTCATCCTGGGCGAGCGGCGCGCAGACGATGCCGGAGGTATGGCGAATGATGAACGCCATCTTCTCGGGCGTACACAGCGAGGCGGCGATGAACAGGTCGCCTTCGTTCTCGCGGTCGTCGTCGTCTGCCACGATGATTAGCTCGCCCCGAGCAAAGGCGGTCACGGCAGTCTGGATTCGTTGGTGAGCGTCGTTCATCTATTTCTTTTCAATCCCGTCAGCGATCAGCGTCGTGGTGGCGGAAACGGCCATGCCGGGACGTCGCCGATCTGGCCGCGATGGCGCAGATAATGATCGGCGACGACGCACGCCACCATGGCTTCGCCAACCGGCACCGCCCGGATGCCGACGCAAGGGTCGTGACGCCCGGTGGTCACTATCTCGGTTTCGTGGCCATAACGGTCGACCGTGCGCCGCGGCGTAAGAATCGACGATGTGGGCTTGACGGCAAAGCGCGCGACGACGGGCTGGCCGGTGGAAATTCCGCCGAGGATGCCACCGGCATGGTTAGAGAGAAAGATCGGCTTGCCATCGTTGCCCGCGCGCATTTCATCGCCGTTGTCCTCGCCGGAAAGCTCCGCCGCGCCGAAGCCGGCGCCGATTTCCACGCCCTTGACGGCATTGATACTCATCAGCGCCGCGGCAAGATCCGCGTCGAGCTTGCCATAGATCGGGGCACCAAGACCCGCCTGCACGCCGTCGGCGACGATTTCGATGACCGCGCCGACGGAGGAGCCGCGTTTGCGCACGCCATCAAGATACTCGGCGAAAAACTCGGTCTGCTCGGCATCGGGACAAAAGAACGGATTGCGCTCGACCTCGGCCCAATCCCAACGCGTGCGGTCGATACGATGTTCGCCCATCTGCACCAGCGCACCGCGCACCAGCAAGCCCGGTACGATCTTGCGCGCAATGGCGCCGGCTGCAACCCGCATCGCAGTTTCGCGCGCCGACTGACGGCCGCCGCCGCGAAAGTCCCGCAAGCCGTACTTTACGTCGTAGGTGTAATCGGCGTGACCGGGCCGATATTTGTCTTTGATATCGGAATAGTCCTTGGTCCGCTGATCGACGTTGTCGATGATGAGGGCAATCGGCGACCCGGTCGTCAGCTGCACGCCGGCCGCCTCATCCACAAATACGCCGGAGATGATCTTGACCGCGTCGGGCTCCTGGCGCTGCGTGGTGAAGCGTGACTGGCCCGGCCGGCGCCGATCGAGATAAGGCTGAATATCAGCCTCGGTGAGCGCGATGCGCGGTGGGCAGCCGTCGACCACGCAGCCGATCGCGGGCCCATGGCTCTCGCCGAAGGTGGTCACCCGGAAGGAATGTCCGAACGTATTGAAGGACATGGTGGAGGCTTTTATTGACGTTCTTGGCGCGCGGAAAGGACACTGAATGGCGTCAATCGCTCGGTGCAAGGCGCGACGGGCTTGGTAGCCCGTGGCCCCCATGGGGTCAAATCCCCGGTCCGGCCACGCCAACAAAGGCAGCCATCCGCGTTTGGGCGACGTTCATGTCGCATTCATCTGACTGAACGTCGATTAATAAAAAGCTGAACATCCGTTAAGCTACGGAAAAATCAGGGTTATTTTCGGTTTTTATATTGCGGCTGTGAACCGTTTATGCCATCGTGGTTTTCGGTCAGGGGGCTAAGCCGAAGGGGACCGAGACAACGCCCGCAAAGCTTGAACTCAACCCTGCCGTTGGATCATCACACTAGAAGGAATCACATCATGGCCACGAAGCCAAAGAAAAAGAAGAAGATGAAGAAGGAGTGACACGCGCGAACCTCGTATCGAGGTCGCACTGTCATATTCGGAATTCGCGAGGCGCCTTGAGCGGTGTTTCGTGACAGCGGCCGGACCCAAGGTCCGGCCGTTGCTCTTTTTGGTGGCGAGAATTCGTGCCGGACGATGGCTTAGAATCTGAAGTTCAATCCACCGCGAGCCACGACAAAGCCCACCGGCGACAATGATGCCGTAAAGGAAGATGGCGACGTTTTGGCTAACGTCGTTTGGGCAACCGCGGTCTCCTTCGGAACGCCAAGATCGACGTATAAAATCTCGGCCTTGAAAGTGAGATGGCTGGTCAGCGCAAACTCCGCGCCGCCGCCCGCGGTCCACCCGACCAACGTCGCCGACGACGAGCCGGAAAAGCAGGCGGAACTGCCGACAATGCAGCTATATGAGGACCCGCCTGATGAAAGCGAACCCGACCCCGTTGACTGCACATTGAGAGTTTCCCCGACCCGTCCGTAAGCCAGTCCACCAGTGCCATATAAAAGAATTGGATTGGCCAGCAATACGCCCATGCGCACGCGGGCCGTTCCAAACGACGTGATCGATTGGCTGGCGATCATATTCGTATTGGTCCCACTTCCCGGGCTAAAGCCCAGGTGAAATGGTGAGACGCCTTGCCCCGTGAGATTGGCCCACTGGTAGTCGGCCTCAACGCCCGTCAGCCACATCGAATTTATCTGCCAGTTTAATCCAGCCTGGCCGCCCGCGAGCGGGCCGTTCGTGTAGTAATCCGCCCGCGGAATGCATTTCCCCTTGCCGACGCCGCCGCACGTACCCGCCTGAGCTGCGGCATCGTTGGGACTATACGAGACGAATGAACTGGACCATCCGTATCCGCCGTTTCCGCCGATATAGAAGCCGGTCCAGGCAAGCGAACGCATCGGTGACGTGATGAAAGCCGCGGGCGCAACGGTCATTTCGTCGGCCAATGACCCGGCAGAACCGAGCACGCCGAACACAAGCAACGCGATGACACCACAAACGCGGTTTCTGTTCACAACAGCCCCGCCGATACAAAGATGAACCAGTGTATCGGACATCCGAAATCAGGACGCCGGATGCCCAGCACGCAGCGTAGGCCATTTGATGCGGCACCGCAATTCGGCGGGTTTCAGGGGCTTTTGATGGCTGACGCCCGCCGGCCGAGCCGCCGCAGGGAGCTCTCAGAACCTGCAAGACTGCGGAAGAAGGCTACTCTTTGCCGACGTTGATGTCGGGCGCGTCCGGGTGTTTCATGCCGACGATGTGATAGCCGGCATCGACGTGATGCACTTCGCCGGTGACGCCGCGCGACATGTCGGACAGGAGATAGGCGGCAGACTCACCGACGTCTTCGATCGTGACGTTGCGCCGCAGTGGCGCGTTGTATTCGTTCCATCTGAAAATATAGCGGAGGTCGCGGATGCCGGAAGCAGCAAGGGTTTTAATCGGCCCTGAAGATATGGCGTTGACGCGGATGTTTTTCACGCCGAGATCGGCGGCGAGATACCAGACAGACGCCTCCAGCGCGGCTTTGGCCACCCCCATCACGTTATAATGCGGCATCCATTTCTCGGCTCCATAATACGTGAGCGTGAGCATGGAGCCGCCATTCGGCATGATCTTCTCTGCGCGCTGCGCAATCGCGGTCAGCGAATAGCAGCTCACCAGCATGGTCTTGGTAAAATTGTCGGCGGTCGTATCGACGTAGCGTCCATCGAGCTGGTCCTTATCCGAGAACGCAATCGCGTGGACCAGAAAATCGATCGCACCCCAGGCTGAGTGGACCGCCGCGAACACCGCATCGATGGTGGCCGGCTCTGTGACGTCGCAATGGCCGACCACGATACCGTCGACCTCCCGGGCGAGCGGCTCGACGCGCTTCTTGAGCGCGTCACCCTGGTAGGTGAACGCGAGCTCAGCGCCGTGTTTGTGGCAGGCCTTGGCGATGCCCCAAGCCAGCGAGCGCTGGTTGGCCACTCCCGTAATCAAGCCGCGCTTGCCGCGCATGAGGCCCGAGATTTCCGGCATTTCTCCGACCCCGCTCGACAAGTCCGCCGCCGAGCCTCCTATGGCATAGGGCCGTAGCAACCATCAAGCGCGCCGGCGGGAACGCCAAATGTTCAGCTTGCTGAAAGCCCGGTACTTTCCGCCCCGGGCACCTTGGATATCCTGCCGATCAGCGAAAGGCTCGCCGGAGCGAGCAGCAGCAAGGCCCAGGTCATCGGCCCTATGACCTTCAGCCAGTTCCACGGCACTTCGAGCGCGATCATCGAAAGCCACGCAACAATTGTCCAGGCGGCCAGTCCCCCGCTGAAGACTTGCTCGCCGGCACGCCGCCACGCCTCGAGCCAGAGCACCGCCACCAGCGGTACCGCGAAGGTGACATATTGCGGCCCCGCGAATGAAATCATGAGCGGTATCGCGGCGAACAGAATGGCGCCGGCAACCAGGAACGGATAACCGTTGTCCGGCTGGGCGCCGCGCAAGCTCCAGAAGCCGCCGCGGCCGAGGACGACGACCGCCGCAACGACCGCGGCGTTGAAAAGAAATTGAATCGCCGATGCCCAACCCGGCAGCGGCGACGAATAGAACGCTCCGCCGGCGGCGACGCGCGCTACGACCGCGCCGACGCCGATGCTCGAATATGCTCCCGGCGAAACCTCGCTTGCAATCTTGGGGGACATCGCCCCGCTGATGATGCCGGCGAGATGATCGGTAAACATCGTGCTGTACAGGTTGAGCGTTACCGTCGGCCCGAGGCAGATTGCAGGCAAGCCGATCAAAAGAAGGAAGCACTATCCGAAAGTCCAGCCGATGAACTTCCAATCACGTCGCAAGAACGGGAGGACGGCGAGCACGATTGGAAATACTTTGATGGTAACGGCGAGCGAAAAGGCAAAAGCGGCCGATGCCGGACGGTTCTCCGCGTACAGAGCAAAAAAAACGACGATCAAAAGAAGCAGGACCGGCGCCGGGCCGCGAGCCAATCCATCACCAACGAACGGCAAAAGCGCCATCAGTGAACCGAGCCGAAGCGCGAACGGGCCTTGCAAAAATCCGGCGCGCGCATGGACAGGCCGATGGCGCTCCAATGCGTTCGCCCAGACATGAATTGCGAGCAGCAGGCACGCCGCATTGATGAGGTACCAAACGACGACCGCCGCCGCAAACGGCAGCGCCCACGGCGGTTGCGGGTAGCCCGGAAGGGGATTCGCAAACGGCCCCATCAACAGTGCGAAGGTCGGCGGGTAATGGAACGTCCAACCGTGATGATCGATCACTTGGTAGAGCGGATAGCCGCTCCGGATAGCCCAACCGCCGCGAAAGAAGACCTGCACGTCGCCTTGCCCAAGGCCAACAACCTTCGACACGACCATCGGAAGAAACAACAGCGTGAGAGCGCCAACGAACACTATGGCGAGCCACCCGCGTCGGCCGGGTCGCGATATCGCGCCGAACGCGAAGACGCTGTTGCTCATCAGGGATCGGTACGCCGATCGTCCTGGCTGTGCAACCGGTGCAATCCGCATTCAGTCGGTACACAACGGCAGTGGCACGGTCACATGTCTTTGCGCGGATCGTAGGGCCTGTCGCTCCGCCATTTTTTCATCAGCGCCTCGAAATCGGGATCGCTGTATTCAGGCAGCATGATCCGGACCGTGGCGAGGAGATCGCCGCGGCCTTCCTTCGAGGGAAATCCCTTGCCCTTGAGGCGGAAAGTGCGGCCGCTGCTTGTCCCGGCAGGGATCGCGATCTCAACGGGCTTGTCGAGCGTCGGAACGCGCACCGTTGCGCCGAGCGCCGCCTCGTAAAGCGTGACCGGCAGATCGAGCCGGACGTCGGCGCCATCGAGCGTGAAGACCGCGTGAGGTGCAATGGAGACCGTAATCAGCAGATCGCCGGCGCCGCCCTGCCCGGCCATGCCCTGGCCGCGCAGCCGGATTTGCTGGCCATTGCTGATCCCTGCGGGAATCTTGACTTCGACGTCCTTGCCGGACGGCAGCCGCACACGCTGCGTGACGCCATGCGCCGCGTCCGGCAGCGACACTGTCAGCGCCGCCGCGACATGCGCCCCGACACCGAAATCCTCCGGCTCGAAGCCCGCCGCACCGGCACCGCCCCGGCGCGCACCGCCGCCGAAGGCCTCTCTGAGGATGTCCTCAAAGCCGGCACCACTGGCCCCACCACCGCCGGCGCGGCCGCGCCGGGTCCCGCGCGTAAAACCTTCAGGGCCGAAGTTGAAAGTCTCGAATTCCGTCTCGGGACCAAACCCGGCGCCCGGGCGCGCCCCGGCACCACCGCCGAACCCCTGAAACCGCGGTTTGCCTTCAGCGTCAATCTCGCCACGGTCAAACGCCTTCCGCTTGTCCTCCTCACCGAGGATTTCGTAAGCCGCGTTGAGTTCGGCAAAGCGCGACGCGGCCTTCGGGTCGTTCTTGTTGGCGTCGGGATGCAGTTTTTTCGCCTGGCGCCGGAAGGCACTCTTGACGTCGGCTGCGCTCGCTTTGCGATCGACTCCCAGCACCTCATAGGGATCACGCATTCCCCATGGACTCCGTTCGGTTTTGGGGCCGGCCCCGCCCGCCCATGCGGCTCAATGTGGGACTTTGGCGACCGCTCTGCAATGCAGCGCCCCACTCGGCACAGCCGCAATCACGGCTGGGTCAGCCCTGCTTGAGGGGCTTTAGGCTCTTCACCTCCCACTTGCCGTGCTCGGTACGGCAGGCCTCGCCCTGCAGCCAGGCTTGCGCTTCCCCGCGCACGTAGCTCGCGAGGAAATCGCGGCAAGTAGAAGTGCCCGCGCCGTAAGCGACGGCAAGCGGCGTGATATTGCCACCGGCTCCGGTGTGCGGATTTTCCCAAGGTATGCTGGAGTCCTTCGAACCGCGACCAAGCGCATCCGCAGCAACGGCTCGCGCGTATGCCAAATCGACCTCCGACGGAGGGGCGTTCGCCATTTCGGGCTGATGACCGGAGCGGCGCGCGGAACCGGTCTGGTCCACATCCGTGTCGCTTTTTGAGAACATCGTGTCGAGTTGGTAAGAGCAGCCGGCACCCGCTAATGCCGCGGACACGGCTAATGCCACGGCGAGCCGGTTCAGCGGCCAACATAGGCGCGGCGCTCCGGTTCCATTATATAGAGACCGGCGGCCAGGTTGCCGATCGCCGCACGCGAGCACTTGGGTACTCCGACAGAATGTCCGACACCGCGTCCATAGAACACCCCGGATGGTTAACGGGCGGTGACTTCACCGAAGCCGACGAGCCGTTTCGCCTGTTTGCGGCGTGGTTTACCGAGGCCAAACGCGCCGAACCGGTTAATCCCGATGCCATGGCTCTTGCCACCGTTGACGCCGACGGATTGCCAAACGCGCGCATGGTTTTGTTGAAGGGCCTCGATGAGCGCGGCTTCGTCTTCTATACGAACCTCGGCAGCGTCAAGGGCAACGAGTTGGCGGGAGCGCCACTGGCGGCGCTGACGTTTTATTGGAAGTCGCTGCAGCGCCAGGTGCGCGTGCGCGGACATGTCGAGCCGGTCTCGGGCGAAGAAGCGGACAGTTATTTCGCCACCCGCTCGCGCATGGCGCAGATCGGTGCCTGGGCGAGCAAACAATCCACCGCGCTCGAAAGTCGCATGGCGTTCGAGAAGGCAGTCGCGCGCTACACGGCAAAATTTGCGGTCGGCGCGGTGCCACGGCCGCCGCATTGGTCGGGCTATCGCGTGCTGCCGCAGGAAATCGAGTTCTGGCAGGAGCGGCCTTTCCGCCTGCACGACCGCATTAGGTTTCGGCGCACCGATCCAAATGCGCCATGGAGCAAGACGCAGCTATACCCGTGAGGCAGGATTGGAAAAGCAAAAAATGCCACTGAGCAACCGGCCGGGCCGGACGCTCCTTCTCACCGGGGCAAGCCGCGGCATTGGCCACGCGACGGTCAAGCGGTTTTCCGCGGCCGGCTGGCGCGTCCTTACCTGTTCGCGACACCCATTTCCGGAAAATTGTCCGTGGGAGGCGGGACCTGAGGATCATATCCAGGTCGATCTCGCCGACACCAAAAACACCGGCGCGGCGATAGCGGAGATCAAGCGGCGACTCAAGGGCGAGCTGCACGCGCTCGTCAACAACGCCGCGATCTCGCCGAAGGCAGATGGCGGCAAGCGGCTCGATTCGATCGATACCTCGCAGGACGATTGGCACCGCGTTTTTCAGGTGAATTTTTTCGCTCCGATCATGCTGGCGCGCGGGTTGCTCGACGAGTTGAAGGCCGCAAAAGGCTCCGTCGTCAACGTAACCTCGATCGCAGGCTCCCGCGTGCATCCGTTCGCCGGCGCGGCTTACGCGACCTCGAAGGCGGCGCTCGCCGCGCTCACGCGCGAGATGGCGGCTGATTTCGGCGCGGTCGGTGTCCGCGTCAACGCCATCGCACCGGGCGAGATCGACACGGCGATGCTATCGCCCGGAACCGAAAAGATTGTCGAAGTGATCCCGATGCACCGCCTCGGAACGCCCGACGAGGTTGCAAAGATCATCTACGTGCTGTGCACGGAGACGTCTTCCTACGTGAACGGCGCCGAGATCCATATTAACGGCGGCCAGCACGTGTGAGGCGCCGAGCTGCAATTTTGCCAGAACGACCTTCAGGGTAGCCGGCGGCCGGCATACGACCCCCGGTGCAGCCGTTTGCGCCGGGCTCGCGGGCAATATCCGCTACGCGGGAAACTCGCTTAATAGCAGCCTCAGCGCCGCTTTCCCCGCACGGTTGGCCTCTGTCGCAGACTCGAAAAAGATCTTCGAGTGCTCGATCGGGCTAGTTCGGCCAGCACGATAAATCTCCCACCTCCACGACTTCGGAGGCGGCGCCCTATTCTTTACGACAACGGAAAAGTCTTCGTGCTCGATCATTCTTCACACAATACTGCAAAATCTATCCAAAACCACAATATTAAAAAATAAAATCGGGGAATCGCACTTGTTTAATATTTTCACCCTTCCCACCTCGGGTACGACGATAATGCTGACATTTCGTTCCTTGAAAGGATATTTCGACGGCAAATCCCATACCGAGCGCCAACGAAACCCCAAGGCTTCCACTCCTGCAAATCCGCAGCGGAATTCAGAGCAATCCCAAGCCCGGCGAGACCAAACCGGCGAGCAGCAAAAGTAAGTCGTTCGAGCCCGAAAGTTGGAAGCCGGCCCGGCGCCGGGCTTCTCTGTCTCCTTTCCAGGATCGAGACAATTTTGCTTGAGAGGCTTCAACAAATTTTGGGAAGTCTGAGTGATATTCTCCTGGTCTCGCTGAGGCGCGGTCCCTGTCTCCGGATATCGAGAGTCGTAGACCATGAATGAGATGATCGGTTTCTGGACCAACTGGATCGAGACTGTGCGGTTCGCCTGCGAGGCGCAGGGTGTCATCGTGGCGCGGCTCGCGCTTCTTGCGTCGGGCGGCCCGAGCGCGGCCGCGGAAGCGGACCTCATGATTTCGGAAAAAGTCGTCGCTTTCGCTGATGCGAAAGCCGCAGCCGAAGGGGCCTTGGCAGACGGGCTGGGCATCTATATTGCCGCCGAACGGGCCTACTCCCCCGTTGCGGCATCGGGTGCACGTCAACAGCCGCAGACTGCTGCGCACACCCCGTCCACAAGCTTATTGGGCAGACTAGCGGGCATTCTCCGCCAACCCGCTCAATCCACAGCCGCACTGCCCTGCGTCTGAGGTGTGCCGCTTTCAATATAGTTCCGAATCATATCCTTTCTGCCATGGCGCATGTCGCGCTTTAGAAGGTATTTCACTATGGCGATTTCACGGACGTCCAAGGCCTCGAAAAAACCAGCGCCTCCCAAGGTAGGCCGACCGGTTACGCTGAAGCATCTCGCGGCCACACTGGCCGAAGACCACCAATTGACAAAACGCGGCGGCGAGGCCCTGCTCGGCGAACTGGTGGCGCTGATCACGAAGCATCTGAAGAAAGGCGAACGGGTCCGGATCGCCGGCCTCGGTATCCTCCAGGTGCGGAAGCGCGCAGCGCGCATGGGGCGCAATCCTGCGACCGGCGAGGTCATCAAGATCAAGGCAAGCAAGAAAGTCGCATTCCGGGCGGCCAAAGACCTGAAACTCGCGATTTGACATCGCGCCCTGGATATCTCGGCGGAACAACATCCCGGCGGAAGACCCGCCGGGGCTGACCGAGCGACCCGGTCGGCTGAGCGTCGCCGCTGCACCGCCGCGGGCGCGTTTAGGCATACAAAAAATCCAACACCGCGGTTTCGGCGAGGACCGCTTCCGGAATGCCGTGCCGCGCGGAGCGCGTTCGCTCCTCGGCGCTTTGTGTCGCCTGCAGATAGGCACCGAGGTGGCGCGCCCGTTCGATGATCCGGTTGTTTTCCGGCAGTCGTTCCCCCTCGAAGCGGCGGAGCGCGTCTTCAACATCGCCGGCGTCGAGTGCCAGAGCGAGCGCCGCCGCATCGTCAGCCGCCTTGGAAACTCCGGCGGCAACGTGCGGGCGCGCCACGAAGGCGGCGTCGCCGATGACGACCGCCCGCCCGAAAGCAAGACGCGGGGTGGCTAGATCGTAGATCGGTTGCAAAAGCGGCTCTTCGATCAATCGCACGATCGCGCGGAATTGCGGCGCCAACAGTTGCTCCGCCGCCTCGCGCATACCCGCAATGGCGTCGCGGCGGATGAGCGGCGGCGGAATTGAGATCGCATGCGATGCGCCGCGGTCGTCGGTGAGAAGCCACGAAAGCTCTTTCGTTTCGTCCGCGGGGCGGTACCAGACGATGTTGTAACGGAGGCGTCCCGGCCGCAAATCGTTGTCGGGGCCGGCGACCGGATAGCCCAAAAATTGTTCTCCCGGCGGCATGCAAAAC
>Ga0302326_10015459_pt1 | contig 16055 bp, 15 predicted proteins | sample Palsa_T0_3_FD_202264 | JGI IMG/M metagenome (GOLD analysis project Ga0302326, IMG submission 202264) | Peat permafrost microbial communities from Stordalen Mire near Abisko, Sweden - Palsa_T0_3 | ecosystem: Environmental > Terrestrial > Soil > Palsa > Peat permafrost | place: Sweden: Abisko... | reverse complement strand
ATGGCAAAATTTGCGCCCGCGCTCCTCGCCGGCAATACCATGGTCGCAAAGCCAGCTCCGACGACGCCACTGACGACACTATTACTGGGTCAACTATGCATGGAGCTGCTCCCGCCTGGCGTATTTAACGTGGTTGTCGATGACAATGATTTGGGTGACTACCTTACGTCCCATCCGGATGTGGCCAAAATATCATTTACCGGATCGACGGCGACGGGAAAAAAGGTGCTGGCGAGCAGCGCCGCGTCGCTGAAGCGAATTACTCTTGAACTCGGCGGAAATGACCCTGCCATCGTTCTGCCTGACGTCGATGCGACCACGGCGGCTCCAGGGATTTTCGCGGCCGCCATGGCAAACTCCGGGCAGGTTTGCATAGCTATCAAACGAGTCTATGTCCACTCGTCGGCTTACGATGCATTTTGCGACGCACTCGCCGCTCACGCACGAAACACCGTGGTCGGGGACGGTGCAATGGCTGGTACGCAGCTGGGTCCCCTCCACAACAAAGCTCAGTATGACAAGGTTTGTGGGTTGATCGAACGCGCACGCGAAGACGGCAACATCATTGCGGGCGGCGTCTTTCCAACACGTCCTGGCTATTTCATTTTGCCGACCATCGTTCGTGATATCCCCGATGATGCGCAACTAGTCCGCGAGGAGCAATTCGGTCCGGTACTGCCAATACTGGCATATGACAGCATCGACGATGCGATCGAACGTGCAAACGATTCCGAGTTTGCGCTCGGTGCGTCGGTGTGGTCCAACGACTTGGAACAGGCGCGACGGGTGGCCGTGCGACTGACGGCGGGCACTGTTTGGATAAACACGCACCTCGACCTGCAGCCCGATCTGCCGTTTCGTGGCGCGCGTCAATCCGGTATGGGGGCAGAACTTGGGCGGGCCGGCCTTGAAGAATTCACTCAAGCTCACGTAGTACACGTTGCGAAACGGCTGGTCGGCGCCGTTTGATTTATCGAGAAATACTCTTCAAGCACGGCGGAAATGCTTTTTCCTGCCCGGTTACGACGCTCCTGACGAGTAATCCCACATTAGTTAGTGCCCCAATATCGTGACGGTCGCTGCCGCTTCCTCGACACCGTGGAAACCGCCGCCGTTCTCTGCGATCGCCAGGCGCGCCCCATCAACCTGGCGCCGACCGGCGGTACCGCGCAATTGCAACACAATTTCGTGGATCTGACCGAGACCCGTCGCTCCGATCGGATGACCCTTCGATTCGAGGCCCCCGGAAGGATTGACAGGGAGTCTGCCTCCCAGGCTCGTTTCACCTCGCTCGCTGATCCAACCGCCCTGGCCGATTTCGCAAAATCCGAGGTTTTCAATCTGGATAACCTCGCCGAATGCCGATGCATCGTGAACCTCGGCCACTGACATATCTTTGGGTTCGACGCCCGCCTCATTGTAGGCTTTCAGCGCGGCTAGTCGGCACAGATGCCGCTCGTATTCGTCCCATCGGCGATCGCTGCCACTCATCAGCACCGAGGCGAGTACTCGAATGGGGTGCGCCCGGGTAAAACGTTGGAGAGCCTCCTTCGTGCACAAGAGGACCGCTGCCGCGCCATCGCTAATAGGCGAACACATGGGAAGTGTCAACGGCCACGCTATTACGGGTGCGGCCAACACCTCGTCGATCGACATATCCTTCTGGAACTGGGAAAGCGGATTGAGCGTGGAGTGGTGGTGATTCTTTGCGGACACGGCAGCCAATTGGCGTTGGGTCGTTCCAAACTCCTTCATGTGGCCCCGGGTAAGTGAGGCATATAGCTTCATAAAAGGACTATTCACGCCCTCCGGAGTACCCGGCGGAGACGCGATGCCTGAGCCGATTGACTCCAGCCTGTTTGTTATCCCAGCAGCCTCGTGCACGTCCCAGGCGCCATTGAACACCTCCGATGATTTATATTTGTCCACATCGTGCATTTTCTCCACACCTACCGCCAAGGCCACGTCACTCATACCGCTACGCAACATGGCGATAGCTTGATACATAGCCGTACTGCCTCCGGCACAGGCGTTCTCGATATTAACTACGGGAATGCCTTGTAGACCGAGAGAGCGCAGTGCGATCTGCCCGCGGACTGCATGTTGTCCATCCATGATGGCCTGGGTGGAATTTGAAAAAAAAGCGATATCAATGTCTTCGAGAGAAGCGCCCGCATCGGCGATCGTTGCCTTGACCGCCTCCGTCACCAACGATTTCACCGAGCGATCCAGCATTTTCCCGAACCGGGTCATTCCAATGCCAACAATATAGACATCGTTAAACATGATGCGCATCCTTGAAAATACTGTGACGATCGCTAGAATCAACAGCCTTTAAAAAGCGGCTTCCGCCCTTCGCTGAAAGCGGCGAGCCCTTCGTTTCGATCGAAGCTAGTTGAATGCTCCGCATTGACCGACTGTTCGAATTGCAAGCCCTCCTCCAGCGAAAGATCAATCGCTGCGTTGGCCAACTCCTTCATACGGCGCAGCCCCAGTGAACTCTTCCCAGCTAATTGTCCAACCAGGCGAGCTACCGCCCCGGCAAGATCTGCGTCGGGGACGATTCGATTGACCAGCCCTGCCGCAGCCATCTCGGCAGCACTCGCCAAATCGCCCGTAAAAAAGAGATACTTTGCGCGGGTAACACCGATCTTCCGCGTGAGTCGCACCGATCCTCCGGCGCCGGGCAAAAGCCCGAAATTCGCGTGGCCATCTCCCAATCGAGCAGACTCTGTTGCGACAACAAGGTCGCAGCACAGCACAAGCTCCATGCCACCCGCCGTCGCTATGCCATTCACGGCCGCTATAACCGGCTTTGGGAAAGATTCCAACCGCGACATCAGCATGGTGGCGGCGGCAAGAAAGGCCGCAGTGGCTTCCTCGCGTTGTGCGCCGGGCATTGTCCCCACGAACTTCAAATCAGCACCCGCACAAAACGCGCGGCCGGCACCGGTGATGACCAAGCTCCCCACCTGCGAATCCTGCTCTAGGGTATTCAAAACGTCCCCAAGCTCTGCGATCAACAAAGGAGAAATTGCATTGAGTTCCTGAGGTCGATTCAGGATGATCCATGCAGCAGATCCTCGTTTTTCAACCACTATCGTTTGCCAAACCATCGCTTTATTCTCTTGTGGTAGTTTATTCGCCGGACTAATATTGTTGCCCCTGACTATGTGTTATAATAAGATGACTTTGCAGTATAGTAAATACAATGCGCGACTAAGTTTCCTACGTTCGCGTGACATACCCAATCATTCGGAGCTGCTGCTTGTTCACTCTGACCGACGACCAACAACAAGTGCAGAGCACCGCGCGACGCTTTTCACAGGAGGTGCTTGCGCCGAATGCTGGTGCCTGGGAGCGCGAGGGTACTGCTCCCAACGAGGTGATTCGCCAAATGGGAGAACTCGGCCTGTTCGGATTATTGATTCCGACTGAATTCGGTGGTAGCGGTTCGGATGTTCTGACGTTCATCATTGCGATGGAGGAGATCGCTGCAGGCGATGGCGGCCTATCGACCCTTATGCACGTTCATGGCTTGGGTGTTGCGCGAACACTCGCGAAGCATGGAACGGAAGAACAAAAGCGTCGCTGGTTGCCTTCCATGGCAACGGGAGATGTCATTGGAGCGTTCTGCCTTACCGAACCTCAAGCCGGATCAGACCCCGCCGCCATCGAGACGCGTGCTGAAGCTGTGGACGGGGGTTGGCGCATCAGCGGCACCAAACAATACATTACGAATGGTGCGCGTGCGAAACTTGCCTTGGTCATTGCCGTCACCGATAAGGAAGCGGCTAAGCGCGGAATTTCTGCCTTTCTGGTGCCGACCGGCGCAGTAGGATTTTCAGTTGCCCGGGTCGAGGAAAAAATGGGTCAGGTCACCTCGGACACCGCACAAATTCTTCTGGAAAATGTCTATGTAGGCCACGATGCCGTGTTCGGCGACATAAACCGCGCTTTCCCTTTGGCGCTTGGTCTACTCGCAGATGGTCGTGTCTCCGTGGCGGCGCAGGCCACCGGCATGGCACGGGCGGCATATTCCCTGGCGCTCCGGTACGCACGAAAGCGAAAGACTTTCGGCAAGCCGCTAATCGACCACCAAGCTATTGCATTTCGGCTGGCCGATATGGCCACCAAAATCGAGGTGACGCGTGCGTTCGCCCACTCGGTTGCGAGAAAGATCGATGCCGGTGAAAACGCGTTGAAAGAGGCATCAATGGCGAAACTTTACGGTGCAATTATGGCAGAGGAAGTCTGTTCGGCCGCTCTGGATATCCATGGCGGAAGCGGGTACATCAAGGGGAACCCGGTCGAACGCATTTACCGTGACGTGCGTGTATGCCAGATCTATGAAGGAACCAATGACATACAACGCATTGTGATTTCGCGTCATCTATAGACGACCTATTCTGTACGGGTTGCACACCCGGCACCATAAAGTAGCTGCAACAATGGCACAAAAAAAGGAACAGGAACATGGCTAAAGATAATCAAAACAGCTCTTGGCATACCTTCAGTATAGTCATCAAGGTATTTTGCCTCTTACCGTTGCTTACGGGCATTGCCGACATGGTGGGCGGTACGTGGATCCTCATGCAAGGCGGGCTCCAATTGCCTCACGACGTCGCCATCGATCCCATTCTAAACAGCCAGATCAAGTTCTGGGGCGCCATTTGGCTAGGGTTTGGCGCGTCACTCTGGTGGGTCAGCAATGAACCCCACAAGCGCGGCACCATGTTTATCATTTTGATGAGCACGCTCTTTCTCAGCGGCTTGGGCCGCGCACTGTCGTATGCTCTCTTTGGTTCACCCGGCACCGTACTTACCGGTGCCATGGCAATCGAGCTCGTGGGCGGTTTGCTGTTTTTGCTTTGGCACCGGCAACTTAACGCAAATACGCTAGCTTAGAAAGCTGGAAAGCTGACACACCGCCTGGGTTGAGGCCTCCTGGACTGACGCACGGCGCCTTCGCCACATCCGGCGCTTTGACACTTCTCACCAACTGCGTGATGGCCTGGAACAACGGAACAACCAGCGCCTGCAACGCGCAGTTGAGCGTGAAAGTCAGCGCCCGGCGCCACGGTATTCCATCGACGCCTTGCGGAGCGTCGGACCGGTCGGGCACCGCCATATTAATTTCAGGGGGTACGTACCGATTCCCTGTTGAGCGATACGCTGATCGCCTTGTCGCATCGGCTGCTTAGGCGCATGGATTTTGCGTCGCCGCAGAGAAACCCCTAGTTTCAACATGAAAAGTACGCTCCAACCCCCGAGTCTGGAGACTCGGCAACGGGTATGGCAAGCACGCTTGGATCCGGCTCGACTCGTAACTATAAGAAAAATAAGGGATTTTTTGGTGGCCAGGGAGGGAATTGAACCCCCGACACGCGGATTTTCAGTCCGCTGCTCTACCAACTGAGCTACCTGGCCGTATCTCGAGGAGCCGCGTATTAAACAGGCGTGCATCCGGTCCGTCAATGAACAATCACGAAATCAGTAAGTTACGAGAATAAGACCTTGACCTGAAGCTATTTCGGCACGAAATCCGGCGGCTTCTCGGAGCCCTCGCCGAATAAGAATTTCTCCATTTCCTTCACCAAGAAAGCGCGGGCCTTGGGTTCGATCGGGGTCAAGCGGTTTTCATTGATCAACATGGTTTGGTGAGCCACCCACTGCGCCCAGGCTTCCTTCGAAATGCCGTCGTAAATGCGCTTGCCCAGCTCACCGGGGTAGGGAACGTAGTCGAGGCCATCGGCCTCACGCTTCAAGAACACACAATTCACACGGCGCGCCATGGCCGCAATCTTACCCTAAGCGCCCTCGCCCCCGGCCAGGCGTTCGAACAACTGGCGTATGGGTTGTGGCAATCCCACGCGCGGCGGTGTGCTCAAGCGATACCACAGGCGCCCGAGGTCGCGCACCTCGCCTTTCGGGGTGCAATGCACGCGCAAGGGATGCAGGCGCAAATCAAAATGCGTGAAAGCGTGGTTGATGGGTGCCAGATGTGTGGCGGAGGATTCGGGTTCGCCAAGCTCGCGCCGGCACCAGTCGAGCGCCGCGAATTCGCTTTCAAATTGCGGCGGTGACCACAATCCTCCCCAAATGCCGGGCGCGGGGCGCTTTTCCAGGAGCACCGACAGCGATCCCTCCTTGCCGGTCTCCGCAATGAGCAGAGTCGCCTCGCGCGAGCCTCGCAGCCTGCGTTGCTTGGCGCCAGGCAGCTCCGCTTGGCGACCTTCATGCGCGGCGATGCACTCCCCGCTCATAGGACAAATGGTGCAGGCCGGGCGAGCTCGGGTGCACACTGTCGCGCCCAAATCCATGATGGCCTGGGTGTATGAGCGCAGCCGCAAATTGGGCGTGCAGGCCTCCGATTGCGCCCACAGCGCGGCGACGACGCTCGCCGATCCGGGATCTCCCGCGATACCAAACACCCGCGCCAGTACGCGCCGTACGTTGCCGTCCAGAATCGGATGCCGCTGGCCGCGCGATAACGCAAGAATGGCGCCGGCGGTGGAGCGGCCTATGCCGGGCAAGGCCATCATGGCCTCAAGGTCGACAGGAAACTCACCTCCGTGCCGGGCCACCACGATTTCGGCGCAGGCCTGGAGGTTTCGCGCGCGCGCGTAATACCCGAGGCCGGTCCACAGGTGCAGTACCTCGTCCTCTGGTGCCGCCGCCAGCTCCCGTACGCTGGGAAAGCGCGCCATGAATCGCTCGTAGTAGGGAATGACCGTCGCAACCTGCGTCTGCTGCAGCATCACCTCCGACACCCACACCCGATACGGCGTCGGATCCTGTTGCCAGGGAAGGCCTTTGCGGCCGTAGCGATCGAACCAGGTGAGCAGACGCAGACTAAACGACGCCGCTTCTGGCGAAGTCATGGCAGGCAAAGGTTGGGAGTCCATGCTCACGGTTGTACGTCCGCTGGACGTCGCGCGCAAGTGGACGGCGCTAGAAATTTACCCCGTCGCGAGAATCGGCGCCGGGGCCAATTCGCGCCCCGTGGTGCGGTTTCGGCCTTCCTGCTTGCTTTGGTACAGGCACTCATCCGCCACCCGGATGAGCGTATCCACGGTGAGCGAGCTGTCCGGGCCTTCGTTGCCCGTGGAGGCGACGCCAAAACTCACCGTCACCGGGATGTTGCCGGCTGGGGTCACGAAACCTGTGGCTGCGATGATGCTGCGAATCTTTTCCGCTACGACCATGCCGGCAGCGTGCGGGGTCTCCGGCAGCACCATCAGGAATTCCTCGCCGCCGTAGCGCGCCACCCAATCGCTGTTCGAGCGGATGGATTTTTGGGCACGCTCGGCGAACTGCTGCAAGACATCATCGCCCGCGGCGTGCCCCTGATCGTCGTTGATCACCTTGAAATGGTCGATGTCGCACATCAGCACCGTCAAAGGATACCCATAGCGGCGGCAACGCTCGAGCTCGCGCGGCAATTGCTCCATCAGGTAGCGCCGATTATAGGCGCCGGTGAGCGCATCGGTAATCGAGAGAACCAGGCTGCGTTGATTGGCGGCGCGCAGCGAGTGCTCGAGCGCCAGGATGCGGCGGCCGGCATTCAGGCGCGCGATCAATTCGAGTTCGTGTACCGGCTTGATCAGATAATCGTCGGCGCCGGCTTCCAGACCCGCGATCACGTGCTCTTTGGCATTGCGCGAGGTCATCAGCAATGCATACACGTAGCCGTCAAACTTCATGTTGCGCACTGCCTTGCAGAGCGCCACCCCGTCGATACCGGGCATCTCCCAGTCGGTGATCAACATGGGATAGTAATTGTGCGCCATCTTCTCCAGCGCTTCGCTGCCATTGACCACCGCGTCGACCTGATAGCCGGCGTTCTTGAGGAAGCGCGTTACGAGCAGCCTCGTAACGGGGTCATCCTCCGCAAGCAGGATCGCCGGCGTGGCGTCGCTCGTGATGGCTGTCACAGTTACCGTATTGGACACTACTGGAACCCCTTAACTCAGATTCCGATTATCCGGGATGTCTTCGCCTGATGCGTGGACTGGCTCCAGATTTATGACTTATTGCAATTTTCGCCATCGCCTAGCGTAGGCCTGAACCGCGACGTCCGTCACCGTTTACGCTGCGACGGGAAATGGAAGCTGTCGGCGCGCCGCCGACGTTCCAACCATGGCTTAAGTATGACGGCGATTCTGTGCTGTAGCGCACAAAGACCGCACCGACCAGGGAACCAGCAATGTCGCTACGATTCCAACCCTGCGCTGGGACGGAACTGGGCGCCGAATTCCCGGCCGGTAAACCAGTTCACCGCGTACTGCACCAGCTGGGTGCCGGTGCTCAAGTTTAGCTTGCGCTTGATGCGCTGGCGGTGCGACTCCACCGTCTTGATGCTCAGGTTGAGCGATTCCGCGGTCTCCCGCGTGCTCATCCCCTTGCCGATCATGTGCAGGATTTGCAGCTCCCGATTGCTCAGCCGATCGATCGGATTGGCCGACAGATACGCGCCGCCGGCGGCAAATTTCTGAATCATCTTGTTGCCGATCGATTCGGAAACATAGATTCCGCCGTCGATGACCCGGCGTATCGCCACGAGGAACTGCTCGCTGGCCGCCTGCTTCATGATGTAGCCATTCGCACCGGCCGCCAACATGCGTTCCGCATAAATGGTCTCGTCGTGCATGGATAACACCAAGATCGGCAAATGCGGATGATGAGCCCGTACATCGCGTACCAACTCGATGCCATCGCCCTGCTTCAGACTGACGTCCGCAACAACTACGTCGGGATTGAGCTCTTTGACGGCGACGCGGGCATCGCGCACCGACTCCGCTTCACCGCAAACCATCAGGTCGTCTTCGTTCTCCATGACCCGCCGCAATCCCTGCCGCACGATCGGATGATCGTCCACGATCAATACCCGGCGCACTGAGCGCTTGGCGCCGAGGAGCCCGGACTGGGCTGCGGACGAACCCACCCATGCGTTGTTGACGGCCATCGACTACCCCCTCCTAAAATGGAAGCGGATTGTAACCCAGGAGTCCGCCCTAGTTGGCTCCCAGTACTCTGGATATTAGTCGAAGCCCTCGTGCGCTGCGACAAAGAGGCCCTTGATTAAAGGAATTTCACGTAACGCCCCTCTAGAGAGATTGCATTTTCGAAAGGCGATCCGGTTACTTTTTGAACAGTTCGTCCAATGCGGATTTTGACCGCTCGATCTCGGCAGTATTCTTTGCGACGTAGGCACCCGCCTTTGGTTTGAAGTGGTCGCAAAAGTTCGCCTCGTCTTTCTTCCGCACTTCTTCGGCCGTCGGTTCCTTGCAATGTTTCGCATAGCTGACGTCGTACTCGATGCACATCTTGCACACGTGCAGTTCCGCGTTGCAGGCTTTGCACACATCTAGACGCCGCAATGGCAAGCTCAGAGCGGCTAGAGACGTCCCGCAACGCCAGCAAACTAAGGAGTGCGGCATTCAGATATCGCCGAATTTATGGTTGTTTGCAGAACATTCTAAGTTTCGCATAGTCTTCAATTCCTATTATGCTCGGCCCGATTTCACCGGTCGCGACGCGCGTGCTGATCGGAGATTCTCGCCGATATAAATGCATATTTGTGTTCAAACTTTCGCACAAATGATATCGTCTGATTAGACCACCGTGCGACGCGAGTTACATTCTAGAGACCCACTAAGAGAGGCGGCAATCATTGCACTCAGGCGCGTGATTGGTCCACTGCTGGAAATGATGCTTGACGCAGGGGTCTCGACTCGGGAGTTTCATCATTTAGTACGTGAACAAGCGGTTCGTGTTGCCACCCGTCGCGTAATCAAGGAGACCGGGCGAACTAGTAAGTCCCGCGTGGCAATTATGACGGGGCTTCCACGCTCCGAAGTCGCTCGTATATTGCGGAAGCCGGTGGTTCTTACAGGAACAAGCCCCGATCAACACCCTGCAAGGCGAATACTTGCTGCTTGGTTCGATAATCCGCGCTTTCTGACCCCGAATGGTGAGCCAGCCGTCCTACCAGTATTTGGAAAGCGACGGAGCTTTGAAGCCCTGGTTTCTCTGCATAGCGGAGGAATGCCAGTTCGCGCAATGCTTGATGAGCTACTGCAAATTGATGCAGTTGAGTCACTTGAAGACCAAAAGGTCAGGGCCAAGTCTCGGGTACCTATATTGACTGGGCTTACGAAGAGTGCAATTGCGGGTATCGGCGAACGGGCTAAGGATCTACTCGTTACTCTTATGAAAAACGCCAGGCGAACATCTCAGCCGTTGTTTGAGGCGACTTCCTTTATAAACGACGCCGACCCAGACATGGTGTCAGTAGTTCGCCGAGAAATAGCGGAGCAAGGCGAGAGCTTCATTAATGGCGCCAACTCTATCTTGAATCGGTCTAAGAAAAGGGCCTCTCCGTCTGCTCGCAAGGAATCGAAAAAATGCAGGGTCGGCGTGACCGTATATTACTTTCAAGATGAGTCAACTGAGAAGTCGCAGTCCGGTGTGGCACCGACTCCAAGAAAGAATCTGCGACGAAAGCGACGCTCTTTAGTCGTAAGTCGCAGCGAGACCGCATCACGACCCCGGGTAGCCAAAGTACGCCGATGACCGCTAACAGAGAAATTGCGGCCGACCAGCTTGTAAATCGACAAGGGGCTCAGGTCCTATTGTCAGCAATCCTAGCTTTTCTTCGTAGAAATAGGATCCCTGACGACTTGATTACGGATTTTATTCGGACACAATTCAATCAGCGTAAGAAAAAGGGAAGCGTTCGGCGATATCGAAATCAGGTTAGCAATTACGAGGAAATGGGAATAATCATGTCGACCTGGCATTCGCTTCCGCGATTCCTGGACGAATCGGGCCGACCGAGGCCTTTATCACTAAAACGTGGCAGGAGTTCTGTCGCCAGTTTGGTGCGTTATTCGCGGGTCCGAATTCCTTGGGATCTAGCCGTAGACCTTATGCGTCGGTCCCCAAGTGTTGCAACAGACAAACTTGGCAATTTCATGGCACTTAAACGAGCATTTGTGCTCCCGGGATTTGAAATTCCGCGGGCAGCGCTGGTCATTGAGCGGTACCTGGACACGCTCGGACGCAACTCCAGCACCCGAAGAAACAAGACATTGCTGCTTTTGGAAAAGAATTGCTGGGTACCCGAAGTTGATTTAACCACGATCGCGCCAGTTCTCAGGGACATCAAAGATCGGGGCTCGGCATTGATACATTCAATTGACGGAGAAATCGAGAGAAGGCGACTGCGTCGTCCAAAGAACAAGGGGGTCGGAGAGATGGGCCTACTTATCTTTTCTTGGACTCGACCGCGGAATGCGAGGTCGCGAACGCGCCAAATGTAGGTTCAGATCGGCTGCGCTTTAGTGCGCCAATCGTGAGAATGTGTGAACACTTCTAATAAGGCCGCGCCTTATATTACCGCTCGCTGAGCTTGCAGCGGCGGAGCCTAGCCTTTGGATGCCGCGCGTGCTGCAGCTAAGGCAGCCTATGATGTGCCAATTATTGAATCCGGCGTCCGCTTGGTGACCGAAGTACCAATAATCGAATCCGGCGTGGAGGTGCCGATAATCGAAGCAGGTGTGTGCTTGGTCACCGAGGTACCAATGATCGAATCGGGCGTTGAGGTGCCAATAATCGAAGCCGGTGTCGGCTTGGCGACCGAAGTGCCGATTATCGAAGCGGGCGTGTGCTTGGTAACCGACGTACCGATGATCGAATCTGGCGTTGAGGTACCGATAATTGATGCCGGTGTCGGCTTAGCGACCGAAGTACCGATAATCGAGTCTGGCGTGGAGGTACCAATAATTGAGGCCGGTGTCGGCCTGGCGACCGAAGTACCGATGATCGAATCCGGTGTGGAGGTGCCGATAATCGAAGCAGGCGTGTGCTTGGTCACCGACGTACCGATGATCGAATCTGGCGTTGAGGTACCGATAATTGAGGCCGGCGTCGGCTTGGCGACCGAGGTACCAATGATCGAATCCGGTGTGGAGGTGCCGATAATCGAAGCAGGCGTGTGCTTGGTCACCGAGGTACCAATGATCGAATCGGGCGTTGAGGTACCGATAATTGAGGCCGGCGTCGGCTTGGCGACCGAAGTACCAATGATCGAGTCTGGCGATACGCTGTCGGCTAACAGACGGCCCCCAACTGTCGGCTGTACTCCGGTTGCTTCGATTACCTCACCCACCTCTACTTTCGTAAATTTGGGGTCAGACATCGCCGGCGTGAAATCTATATTCAACTCGCCGACACTAGCTCTTCCGACAGACGTTACGACTGAACCAACCTTACCCTTAACAAAAATCCTAGTTGCCCCTGGAACGTAAGACTCCTCAATTCGACTGACTGATACCACTGCCTCGTCTAGGGATCCGGTAATTACCAAAACATCGCCGGCATGGAGCATGTGCAAAGCTGCCGCGTGGTCTGCAATGACTGTGCCGTTGTAGGAAACAGATGTTTCCCTTGCGAGTGAAACTTGCTGTCCCGCTACCATCAGAGATTGCGCAGACAAATTGATGCTCTGAAGCTCGCCAAGAATCTGCAAATCGCGGCCGTACTGGCTCTTCATTTGCGCGGCGGTTATTTGTCCTTCCGCAGATGCAATAGTCATACATCCAAAGGCCGCGAACGCGCACGCCACAATCGGGGGTAACATCCCTAACTTATCAACCCTCATCCCGTTCCCCTTAATTTGAATTTTTGAACAAAGCCATAATCAGTTAGTTGAACTCGATTGCGTCCCTAAGTCGGACCTCGTCAGCCTCAGGCTCAACATATAAAAAACATTGCAAACCAGCACGGATGTCCGCGACTTCACCCGGCTCAATGCCCATCTTCTCTTGCAAATCCACCGCGGCGAACGCATCGACGCGCTGCAGAAATTGTCCGCCGTATACCTTTAAGTAAGCCTGCAGCTCGAGCAGTTGAGCGGCAGTCAATGGCGCATCTACGATCATTGTTCGTTCAAACAAATCGGTGCCGTCACGAGCACTGCGCGTATTGTTTTCAAGAGTCGACAACAGTGATTCAACCAGGCGTGCCATTCGTCTTAGGTTTTCTGGGGAAAGATTAGGCTCGATGTATTCCTGTTTCAGTGGTTTCCAAACGTTGGAACCAACCTCTGTTACAGCATCGATGCGTTGAAGCTCCTTCAACACTACCTGCGGAGAAACACCGGAAGCATGCCGGGCAGTCAGTAACGTAAAGCTCAATGGGCTACCAACAAACGGCAAGTCCACCGGAAATCCGTAAGGCCCTACATAGTCGCGATCGTTGTGCCAACCGTGAAGGACACGAGCAAAGGGATTGGAGACCTCTAACAGCTCACTAGCCTCAAATCGTTCATGTTCAAGAAGCGCCAACTTGACCTCTTGTTGAGACATGCCCGTAAGAGCGCAGACCGACGAACTGGATGACTTCATTCCTTTGTCAACAAAATCGCGCGCAGCCGAATCCACGAACGCCATTTGGGCGATCGAGGCAAAATGAGAATATGTAATCCCTTCACGCAACATAATCTTGACCAGCGGCCTAAGCAGCCTTCGGAGCGATATGGAAAACGCTGTTTTTACATTATCCGGCATTTGTGAGCAATTTCACACATTTCGCTAATGAATTGGTGTTTTCTTCACTTCTAGTTTCTCCATTATTATGTCAATAATTCGCCAAGGGATGCAGCAAGTACCTGAAATTACTCATATTGCTCTGGGGACGCGTCCTCAAGCCATTGAATGTGCAAGAGTTTTATTGCATTGCGGCATTTTATTGGGAATTGCCATCGGCGCGAGCGGTTGCGGTTCCAAGACCAGCGGGCAAGGGGCGCTGCAGCAAAGGGGGGAATTACCCGAGGCATCGGTGTCTCGCACCCTCAGGCGAGGGTTACCCGGCGACCCCCGTACATTGGACCCCCAATTGGCGGACGACGATTTCTCGTTTCAGGTAGTGCGTGATTTATATGAAGGCCTTACGGCCGAGGATAGACACGGAAAAATAGTCCCCGGCGCCGCGAATTCATGGACCGTTGATTCGACGGGAATGGTCTATACGTTCCAACTGCGTCCAGATGCCAAGTGGTCTAACGGTGATCGCACGACTGCAACGGAATTTGTACAGGGACTGAGGCGAGCCGTGGATCCCCATACAGCTTCAGGGTCAGCTTCCTTATTAGAGGTTATAAAAGGCGCGACCGATGTAATTGCCGGGCGCAAGAACGTGACCGACCTTGGCATTAGTGCGATCGGCCAGTCCACCGTTCGGATTGAGCTCGAACATCCCGCTCCGTTTGTGCTGCAAATCCTGTCGCAGCCGATAGCTGCGCCTCTTCACATCCAGACACACGTGCCGCAAGCAAGTGATCCGCGGGACGAAGCCAAAGTGTCCAACGGAGCCTATACGCTGGTCAGCCGAGTTCCTGGATCATTTATTGATTTGGCTCGTAATCAAAATTACTGGGATGCGTCGCACGTGCTGATTGAACGCGTTCGTTACGTAAACGCTGAGTCGGAGGCTACCGAATTAAGGGAATACATAGCCAATCAACTCGACCTAACATTCACAATTCCGATGCCCGACCTTGATCGAATTTCCGAAGATTATGGCAAGGAAGTGCAGATGGCTCCGATCCTCGGGACGATATATCTGGAGTTGAATGTCTCTGAGTTACCGCTTCGAGACAGCCGCGATCTTAGGCAAGCTCTCTCTATGGCAATTGACAGAGATCTAATATCCACTCACGTGATTCAGGGCGTGACGCCTGCATTTTCCTATGTCGCCAAAGGAATCAGCGGATACACCCTTCCAACGTACGAATGGGCGAGTTGGACCCGTGATCGTCAGCTGGCGTATGCGCGATCGCTGTTCGCACGATCAGGGTATTCGGACAAGCACCCACTACACCTGAGAGTGTATTTCAATAGCGGCGAAGGTATCCAACGAACAATGATCGCAGTCGCGAGTAATTGGAAACAAAACCTCGGCGTGGATACAGATCTTGTGAGCGAGGAGTTCAGAGTGTTTCTTACGGATCGAAAGGATCGCCACCGATGGGACGTTACACGACTTGGTTGGCAAGCAGATTATGACGATCCTGCGAGCTTCTTGGAGGTCTTCTCCCGAAACAATAGTGAGAATGACCCAGCCTACAACGGCGTCCAATTTAACGAATTATTGGACGCTGCAAGAATTGAATCTCAGCCAGACGCTCGCATGAAGTTACTGCAGAAATCGGAAAAAGTGCTTCTAGAAGACTACCCGATCATTCCATTGTATTTCTATCAGGCGCGTCGGCTGGTAAAACCGTACCTTGGCGGTGCCGAAATTACGCCGATGAACCGGACTTATTCGAAGCACCTATATTGGAAGTCGGCTTCGTAACGCGCACCTCAGGTCGTCTCGCACCCGGCCGTCCCGCTGCGTAAACATCAACTGGCGTAGTTGAATTGTTTGCACCACCCCGGCGCACTTTCCGCCACTACTTGGTGCGCGATTGCGGCTCGCCGGGTGTAAGTACATGATTGAATACAAAGCGAACGCCTTGGCACGGTTTTCGCTCCAACTCATCATCAAGGGGGGATTTTGGCCAGCAGTCCGTATAACGAGCTGTTTCTCAACGATGGCGTGGCGCGGGCGCATTACTCCCGTTATAGCGAGTGGCTGTCGGACCAGCCGGCCGACCGGCTGGCGCAGAAGCGTGCGGAGGCGGACGCTCTATTCCACCGGGTGGGCATTACCTTCGCGGTCTACGGCCAGGAGGAAGGCTCAGAAAGGCTCATTCCCTTCGACATCGTGCCGCGGGTGCTCCCGCTGGAAGAGTGGATCCGCCTCGACAGCGGCCTGAAACAGCGTGTGCGGGCGCTGAATGCCTTCATTCACGACATCTACCACGACCAGCAGATCCTGAAGGCCGGCATCATTCCGCCCGAGGAGGTGCTGTGCAATGCGCAGTACCGGCCGGAAATGCAGGGCGTGGATGTGCCGGGCGGGATCTATGCGCACATCGCGGGCATCGACATCGTGCGTGACGATGCCGGGGAATTTCGCGTGCTCGAGGACAATCTGCGCGTGCC
>Ga0302326_10015458_pt1 | contig 16055 bp, 13 predicted proteins | sample Palsa_T0_3_FD_202264 | JGI IMG/M metagenome (GOLD analysis project Ga0302326, IMG submission 202264) | Peat permafrost microbial communities from Stordalen Mire near Abisko, Sweden - Palsa_T0_3 | ecosystem: Environmental > Terrestrial > Soil > Palsa > Peat permafrost | place: Sweden: Abisko... | reverse complement strand
CGCACTCCTGACCGCAGGTGCCGCGAATGACCGGGCCGCGGCCGTCTGAACACCCGCGACCGGCGCGAGCGGAAGCTTCCGGTACGGGCCGGGGTCGTAGGGAGTCTGCTGGTTCGGCGGCAGGACCGGGAACCACTGCATGGTCCGCCGCACTCCGAGCGATCGCTCCAGAAGGGCGTAGTCCAGCGGCGTCGTGGTGAAGTCGAGTTCCTGCGTCAGCTCGCCCTGCACGGCCAGGCTGTCGACCGGGGTCCAGTCCCGCGGGTAGACGCGAGCCAGCGCGAACTGCGCCGGCCACTGCCCGTTCGCCCGCACCTGCGCCAGGTAGTCGTTCACGCCGCGCGAGTAGGCCGTCAGCGCGCGGGCGGCCGGACTCGCCTTCGGCATCGCCGCCCACTCGAGCCGGGCCGTCCGCAGCAGCCCGAGCCGCAGCTCAAAGGCGTCCGACGCGACGCCCGACGGCCCGGTGAGCTGCGCGAGCCGCCCCTCAGCGACCCGCCGCTCGAGGTCCATCTCACCGAGGCGGAACCTCGCCTCCAGGTAGCCGAGCGCGAGGAACGCATCGCCATCCGACGCGGCGCTGACTGACGGCACCCCCTGCGGGCTGAACGCCACCCGGACCGGCGCGCGCAGGCCGGCCAGCGACAGTGTCTGCGAGACCGGGAGCTTGCCGCCGGCGGCCGACGTCCACGCGCCGTGGCCGGGTACGAGCACGCGGCCGAACGCCGGCACCGTGCCGTAGCCGAGCCCGAACAGGCCGAGCAGGCAGGCGGATACGGCCAGTGCGACGACCCCGTTCCCGGCCTGGAAGATCTTCCTGGCGCGCCGCGCATCGACGTTCATCCGGTCATCCCGTGCCCCCGCATTCTGAGGTGACCTCCCGGCAGCCTCGCCGGTATACCGAATGCTAGAGCACGATTACTCTCAGTTGCCGGACTGGTGCAGCAGGTCGAGGAACCTGGCCACAATCGGACCGTCGGTGGGACCGCCCTCGCCGCCGTCGACCGTCACCATCGCGAAGGCGATGTCGTCGGTGAACACGTCGTTGTTGAAGCCGATTAGCCACGCGTCGGTCGGCAGCGGGTTGCCGTGGCCGTACTGCGCGGTGCCGGTCTTGGCGTAAGTGCCCGGCGGCAGGCCCTTGCCCGATGCCGTCCCGGTCGCCACTACCTGCGCCATTAGCTCGTGCAGATCGGTGACGACGTTGCCGGGCAGGGCGGCCGGCGGCACCGAGTCGTCGGGCGCGCCCGCCACCAGGCGGGCCGCGCGCACCTCGCCGGTGTCCACGGCGCCCGCGACCACCGCCATGTCCAGCGGCGAGACCAGCACCTGACCCTGCCCGATCGTGGTCGCGGCCAGGTCGGCCTCATCGCCTGGCGCGGGCACCGAGCCGCCGAAGGCAGGCAGGCCGAGCTGCGGCGTGATCCCGAGCCGGTACAGCGCGGCCGTTCTGGTGAAGTCCGCCGCGGTCAGATGCCGCGTCGCCAGGCCGATGAACGCCGTATTGCACGACTCGGCGAACGCATGCAGCAGGTCACTGACCGGCGCGGTGCCCTCGGCGTTGTGGAAGACCTCGCCGTCGACGGTCAGCTGCTGCGGGCACGTCGCAGGCGACGATGGCGTCAGCCCGTGCTCGATCAGCGCGGTCGAGGTAAGGACCTTGAACGACGACCCGGGCGGGAACGCACCGTCTAGAGCGAGATTGAATCCCGTCGATCCCGGCACGCTCACCGACGCCAGGACCTGTCCGGTACTGGCGTCGAGCGCGATCAGCGCGGTGTTCTTGCTCACTCCGGCCAGCGCCTTCTCGGCGTCCGCCTGGACCGCCGGGTCGATGCTGGTCTGCACCGGGGCGCCGGCCTTCGGCGGCAGCGTCGCGACGGTGCCGATCGTAGCTCCGGCCGCGTTCACCGCCGTGACTGTCGCGCCGGGATGGCCGGCCAGCTGGCGCTGATCGGCGGATTCGAGGCCGGTCTGGCCGACGACGCTCTGGGCGGTGTACGGGGCGCCGAGCGAGGTCAGCTGCTGGGCAGTGACCGGCCCGACAGAGCCCACGATGAAGTCAAGGCCGGCCGAGATCGGCGCCCGCTCGTGACTGGTCTGGAACACCGTGCCGGGGATCGGGTAGATCCTCGGGGCGAGCGTCCGGTAGCGCCGCCAGCCGACCGTGAACACCGGCTCGAACCAGGTCGGCTGCGCCTTCGCTCCGGTCAGCGCGGAGTCGATGGCCTGCCTGGACGCCCCGGCCGCGAGCAGCGCGGCGCGCACCACCGATGCCTTCTTGATTCGCTGCCCTTCCACGCCGACGGTGACCATCGCGGCCTGCGTGGTCAGCGGCGCCCCGCCGGCCCCGAGTATCGCAGCGCGCGGCGCCCAGGTGACCTGCATCGCGAGCCGGTCGCCGGGCCTGGTCAGCTGCGGAGCGATCGTGGCCGGCGACCAGCGCACTAGCCAGTTCCCGGACGCGTCGGTGAGGCGCAGGCTGGTCCTGATAGCGATCGTGCCGACGCCGCTGACAGCGATGTGCTCGGCCACCGGCTCGTGCGCGGTGCTGCCGGTGACGCTGATGCGGCCCGGCCGGAAGCTCAGCTGGCTCGCGCCAAGATCGGTCAGCGCGGCGGCGTTGACGGCGGTGAAACTGGCAGGCGGGCTGGCGGTCAGCGCGCGCATTCCGGCCCAGTCGCGGCGCGCCCAGTCGCGGAGGTAGCTCTGCGCGACATCCTGCGCGGACGGCCCGCTCGAGCAGGCGGCGAGACCGGCGCCGGTCAGCAGCACCGTCGTGGCAGCAGCCAGTCCGGCGGCGGCCCGGCGACCTCGCAGGCGGCGCCGCTGGCCCGGGCTGCCAGCCGATCCGGACCGGAGCACTGTCACACGCAGGACCCTACGCACTCGGCCGAACGTCAGACGAGCCGACGACGGAATTATCCCATAGGGGTTGATCGGGCCGCGGGAATCAGGTCTGACCGGAGCCGCCGCCGGCGCCCGCCCCCGAGCGTGGCTCGCCTGCCTGCGGCCCGCCTGCCACCTGCTCGCCTGCGGCCTGCTCGTCTCCCGCGGCCGCTCCCTCGCCGACAGCCGCATCGCTGGGCACCGACTCTCCGGTCTCGCCATCCCCGCCCGTGCCATCGCCGGACGCGGCCTCCTCCAGATGCAGATGCGGCACGATCGGCTGCATCCAGCCCGGCAGGTACCAGGCGCTCCTGCCGAGCAGCGTCATCACCGACGGGACCAGGATCATCCGCACCAGCGACGCGTCGATCAGCACCGCGAACGCCATGCCCAGAGCCAGCATCTTGACAGTCGGGTTGGAGTTGAGCACAAAGCTGGCGAAGACCGTCACCATGATCGCGGCCGCGGTCGTAATCACCCGGGCCGTGCCGCCGATGCCGATCGCGACGGCCCGGTGCTCGTCTTTTGTGGCCAGCCAGGCCTCGTGGATCCGCGACAGCAGGAAGACCTCGTAGTCCATGGACAGGCCGAAGACGATCGCGAACACGAGCATTGGCACATACGCCGGGATCGGCAGCGTCGTCTGCACCCCGATCAGGTTCTTCAGCCAGCCCCACTCGAAGACCGCGACGATCACGCCGTAGGCGGCACCGATGGACAGCAGGTTGAGGATGGCGGCTTTGGTGGCGATGACGATCGACCGGAAGGCCATTGTCAGCAGCACGAACGCGATCGCCACGACGGCCAGGATCAGCCAGATCAGCCGCGAGGTGATCCGGTTGGTGAAGTCCAGGTTGCCGGCGGTCGTGCCGGTGACGTAGGTCGTCGCTTTCTGCTTCGGCAGCACGCTGTCGCGGAGCGTCGTCACCAGGTCCGTGGTGGCCTGCGCCTGCGGGCGCGTTGTCGGGATGGCGTTGAACACCGCGGTCGTATGCGCGGAGTTGAGAGCGACCGGGCCCACTGACGCCACGCCCTTGGTGCCGGCCACCGCCTTCTGCATGTTCATCAGCAGCGTGTTATCCGCCGACGACGACTGCTTGGGCAGGACCACCACGATGGCGAGCGGGCCGTTGGAACCGACGCCGAAGCCATCGGTCATCAGGTCGTACGCGCGCCGGTTCGAGTCGCTGGTCGGGTTGGTGCCGTTGTCGGGCTGGCCCAGCGTGATCGAGAAGAACGGGATCGCCAGCACCAGCAGCGCGACGACGCTGAGAATCGCCCACGGCCACGGATGCGCGCTCACCTTGCGGCCCCAGCGGGCAAACGCCGAGTTCTCGTGCCGCTCGGTCGTGGCAGCCGCGGTCTGCCGGGCCTGCTGCAGGGCGCTCTCGCCCGCCTTGTGCGCCCGCACCCGCGCCGACAGCGATCTGATGTTCTGCCTGAAGACGCTCAGGAACGCCGGGACCAGCGTCAGCGCGGCCAGCATCGTGATGGCCACGGTAATCGCGGCAGCGAGGCCGAGCGCCCCTACGAATGCGACGTCGGAGATGTACAGGCCGAGGATGGAGATGACCACGGTGCTGCCCGCCACCACGATCGCGGCGCCCGAGGTGCTCTCCGAGCGTTTGATCGACGGAACGACGTCCATGCCGGCGTCCAGCTGCTCCCGGTGCCGGGCGACCAGGAACAGCCCGTAGTCGATCGCGACACCAAGGCCGAGCAGCGTGGCGATCGTCGGCGCGGTCGTGGGAAAGGTCAGCACGGAGGCCAGCAGCCCGAGCAGGGCCAGACCCGAGCCGACGCTGAAGATGGCGGACAGCAGCGGGATGGCCGCCGCGATCAGCGAGCCGAACATGAACAGCAGCAGGACCAGCGCACAGCCGAGTCCGATCAGCTCGGACGTGGTATCGCTGGTGGTCTGGCCGATTTCCCCGGCCCCGGCACCGTACTCGACTTGCAGGCCCGCTTTCGTGGCCGGCGCCACCGCCTTGTTCAGCCGGGTGAGGTAGCCGGTGTCCAGCGAGTTCGGGTTCACATTCCAGGACACGCTGGAGTAGGCGATCGTGCCGTTCTTGGAAACCGCGCCCGAGGACGAGGAACTGAACGGGCTGACCGCCTTGATGACGTTCGGCAGCTTGGCGATGTTGGAGGTGGCCTGGTTAACGGCCGCCGAGTCGGCCGAGACTGTTCCCTTGAGGGCGTGGAACACGATCTGACCGGAGTAGCCGCCTTGCGAGGAGAACGTCGAGTTCAGCCGGTTCAGGCCGTCGTCGGACTGCGTCCCTGGCACGTTGTAATTGTTGACGTACTCGCCGCCGAACTGCTGCTTGGCGACCAGCAGGCCGCCCAGGATGATCACCCAGGCGACAATCACGATCCAGTGCCACCGGGCCGAGAATCCGCCCAGTCGCGCCAGCCATCGGTTCACGTTTACCCCCGCGGGACACGGCACCCCCCGGAGCCGTGAGGGCTCTATCCCCCGCGCGACTGCGAGCCACGCCTCTGACCCGCCGGGCTTCGGCCGCTATGCCAGGAAAATCCTGGCATCTCCAGCCGCGTCAACCGGATTCAGCTGGCCTGGCCAGCCGCGCGCTCCCGGGGCGACCGCCACGGGCGAAGGGCGACAGCCGGCCGCGGCTACCAGATCGGAGGGTGCTTGTTCTTCCACGGGCGGGCGGCCTCGAGCTGCGCTGACAGCGAGATCAGCGTGGCCTCGTCACCGATCCGCCCGGCGAGCATGACGCCGATCGGCAGGTTCTCCGCTGTCCAGTGCAGCGGCACGCTGACGGCCGGCTGGCCGGACAGGTTGTACAGCGCGGTCCACGGCGTGAATACGGTCTGCCGGATGAAGTTCTCGGCAGGCTCGACCTCGTCGAACCAGCCGACCGGCCGGGGCGGCAGGGCCAGTGTCGGCGTGAGGATCGCGTCATAGGCGTTCAGCGCGGTCAGCGCGGGGCGGGCGGCACCCTGCAGGATGGCCTGGTGCAGCAGCAGGTCGGCCGCGGACAGCTCAAGGCCCTTGCCGCGCAGGTAGCGGGTCAGCGGCAGCAGCTCGCTCTCCTGCTCGGGCGCGATCGGGGCGAGCGTCGCCATCGCGTACCACAGGGCCAGGAAGGAGGGCACCGCGTCCTGGCTGAACGGCAGGTCGATCTCCTCCACGTCGTGGCCGAGCGAGGACAGCAGCGCGCTGGCGTCCTCGTAGGCGGTCACGCAGTCCGGATGCACCTCCGCACCCGGTACCACCGTGGTCAGCGAGCGGGCGATCCGCAGCCGTCCCGGCTCGCGGCCGGCGTAGCTCAGGAAGGACTCCCCGTGCGGCAGCGCCGGCTGCGTGTACATATCGCCGGGATGATTCCCGGTCATCGCGTCAAGCAGCAGGGCGGCGTCGGCGACGGTCCTGGTCAGCGGCCCGTCAGTCGACAGTCCCACCAGGTCGGGCATCAGCGGGCCCTGCGAGATCCGGCCGCGGGTCGGCTTGATGCCGAACAGCCCGCAGACGCTGGCCGGGATCCGGATCGAGCCACCGCCGTCGCTGCCCTGCGCGGCCGGGGCGAGCCCGGCGGCCACCGCCGCTGCCGCACCGCCGCTTGAGCCGCCGGCTGATCTGGTCAGGTCCCAGGGCGTGCGCGCTGGCGGCCCGATTCTGGTCTCGGTGTAGCAGGGCAGACCGAACTCCGGCGTCGCCGTCTTGCCGGTGATCACGATCCCGGCCGCGCGCAGATGCTCGACGACGTAGTCATCCTCGGTCGCGATGTTGTCGGCCAGGATCGCGCTGCCGAAAGTGAGCCGGACGCCCGCGACCATGTTCAGGTCCTTGATCGGGATCGGCACCCCGGTTAGCGGCGGCAGCTCGCCGCCGTCCCTGCGGCTGGCCAACACCGCCTTATCCGCGGCGGCCGCCTGCTCGCGGGCGAGCTCGTGGGTCACCGTGTAAAAGGCACCGACCTGCTCATTGAGCCGGTCGATGCGGTCCAGGTAGTACCCGGTGATCTCGGCCGACGAGGTCTCGCCGGCACGGATAGCGGCAGCCTGCTCGGTCACGGTCAGGTCATGAATCTGCGTCACGTTACCGAACAGTAGACCAAGCGGAGCGGCAGGTCGACAGGCTGACTGCCAGCGCGGCCGCAGCAACCGCGCACCGGCGGCACGCTGAGAGCGCCAAGCCGTAAGCAGTCAGCTACGCTGGGACACATGGACCGGGAGACCGGGACTGAGCCGACAGATGCAGGGCCGGCGGCCCCGGTCGACGGACCGCAGGAGGACGGGGATTACCCGGTTCCTGCGCGGGCGATCCTGGCCGGGCTTTCGGCCGATCCTCGCGTGCCCATCTGGATCCGCCGCGCAGTCCTGTGCACCATCGTTTTCGTTCCGGTCCTGCTCTGGCAGGGCTGGCGCCTCGGCCTGACCGCGGCCGCGCTGGTGGCCGTCGTAGACACCGTCTACCAGGCCAGGACCATGGCGATGATCCCGGCCGCGGCCAGGGTGTCGTCAGCCCAGCGCCGCACCAAGCGGCGGCTGTACCTGGTGCGGATCTCCGGCTACCTGGCCATCAACGCCCGAGCCATTCCCGGTACCACCTCGATCATCGACCATCTCGTGGTCGGCCCTGGCGGCGTTTTCGCACTCGATTCCGAGCGATGGGACCGGCGGCTGCCGGTACGCGCCGTGGCCAGCAGCGGCAGTTCCGCGGCCGGGCAGGTGCTGTACCACGGCCCGTTCAGCCAGAAGGACAGGCTCGCGCATGCCCGCTGGGAGGCAGCCCGGGCCGCCAGGCTGCTGAGCCAGGAACTCGGCCGGGAGATCACGGTCAAGCCGGCCATGGTGATCTACGGCCCGACCGTGCCCTGGGCCGTGGCCAGCCTCCGCGGCGTCGACGTGTTCGCCGGGAGGTCCGTCGGCAAGTACTTCCGCAGCCGGAAGCGGGCCAGGGCCGCGGGACCGCTCAGCTGGGAGGAAGCCGGCGAGATCTTCGCGGCCGCCCAGCGGGTGCTGCCCTGACGGCGGCGCTGCCCTGACGGCGGCGCGGCCCTGACGGCAGTGCTGCCCTGACGGCGGCGCGGCCCTGACGGCAGTGCTGCCCTGACGGCGGCGCGGCCCTGACGGCGGCCGCGGCCTGCGGCGCGGGCTAATCTGTGACATCCCTCCATATCGCAAAGGACTGACGCTCACGTGGCCGATCTGCGCACCTGGGTTGCGGGAGCACGACCCCGGACACTCCCGGCCGCCGTTGTCCCGGTGGTCGTCGGCTCCGGAGTGGCCTTCGGCTACGGCAAGTTCTCGCTCTGGCGGGCGGCGCTGGCCCTGCTCGTCGCGCTGGCCCTGCAGATCGGCGTCAACTATGCCAATGACTACAGCGACGGCATCCGGGGCACCGACGAGGTCAGGGTAGGCCCGGTCCGCCTGGTCGGCTCCGGGCTGGCCAAGCCGAAGCACGTGCTGGCCGCTGCGTTCGCATGCTTCGCCGTGGCCTGCGTGGCCGGCCTAGTCCTGGCCGCCGTGAGCTCGTGGTGGCTGCTCCTGCTCGGGGCGGCAGCGGTGGCCGCAGCCTGGTTCTATACCGGCGGCAGCCGGCCCTACGGCTACCGGGCGCTCGGCGAGCTGTCGGTGTTCGTGTTCTTCGGCCTGGCCGCGGTCGCCGGCACCGCGTACGTCCAGATGCTGTCGCTCACCTGGCTGCCCTGGGCGGCCGCCGCGGCCATCGGCCTGCTCGCCTGCGCCCTGCTGGTCATCAACAATCTGCGCGACATCCCGACCGACAGCGAAACCGGCAAGCGCACGCTCGCTGTCGTGCTCGGCGACCACCGGACCAGGCTGCTGTATATCGGCTGCCTGCTGGTGCCGTTCTGCGTGGCGCTGGCGCTGGCACCAGCCCGGCCGCTGAGCCTGCTGGCCCTCGCCGCCCTGCCCCTCGCCTTCGCGCCAGTCCGGCACGTGCGGGACGGCGCGACTGGCCGGGGCCTGATCGTCGCGCTCGGCCAGACCGGCCGCCTCGAGCTGGCCTACGGAGCGCTGCTGACACTCGGCCTGGCGATCAGGCTCTAGCTGGTCCTGATCAGGCTCTAGCTGGTCCCGTTGGCTGAGCCGCCGTCGGTGCTCTCTGCCGCGTTCAGCGGGTCGAGACCGCCGAGCACAGGAACGGCAAGGCCCGGGCCAGCGCTCCCGGCCGCGTCGGCCAGCGCAGCCGCCGCCTCAGGCGACGGGGCGATGAGTTCCTCCACCGGCGGCACACTGGCGAGCGCGGGCTCCGGCGGGCTGGCAGCCGCGCTGACACCGGCTGTGCCGACCGGGTCCGCGGCCTCAGGTTCTGCCGCCGTCCTGGCACCGGATGTGACCTCGGCGGCCGCGCGGGGCGGTACGGCTGCCTGCTGGGTGTCAGCTCGTTCCCGTCCTGATGCTTGTCCCTGGCCTGCCGGGGCATCCGGCCCGAGCGGGCCGCCGAACGCGGAACTGACCGCCTTCAGCGCGCTGGTCAGCTCGCTCGGCACCATCCACACCGTGTTGCCAGGACCCTGAGCGATCTGCGGCAGCGTCTGCAGGTACTGGTAGGCGAGCAGCTTGGGGTCCGGGTCGTTCTCGTGGATCGACTGGAATACCGTCTCGATGGCCTGCGCCTGGCCCTCAGCGCGCAGGATCGCGCTCTGCTTGTCGCCCTCGGCGCGCAGCACGGTGCCCTGCTTGTCACCATCGGCCGTGAGGATCTGCGCCTGCCGGATGCCCTCGGCGTTCAGGATCGCCGCGCGCTTCTCCCGCTCGGCGCGCATCTGCTTCTCCATCGCGTCCTTGACGCTCTGCGGCGGGTCGATGGCCCGGATCTCCACCCTGGTCACCCGGATCCCCCACTTGCCGGACGCATCGTCGAGCACGCCGCGCAGCAAAGTGTTGATCTTGTCGCGGGAGGTCAGCGTCTGCTCCAGGTCCATCGAGCCGATCACGCTGCGCAGCATCGTCGCGGTCAGCTGCTCGATCGCCTGGATGTAGTTGACGATCTCGTAGTCCGCCGCGCGGGGATCGGTGACCTGGAAGAACAGCACCGTGTCGATGGTCACGACCAGGTTGTCCTCGGTGATAACCCGCTGGCCGGTGAAGGACACCACCTGCTCGCGCAAGTCGATCAGCGGCTTGACGCGGTCGATGAAGGGGATGACCATGTTCAGGCCCGGCTCGAGTGTCTTGCGGTAGCGGCCGAGGCGCTCCACGTTCCTGGCCTTCGCCTGAGGGACGATGCGCACCGACCGGAGAGTCACCAGCGCAGCCAGGATCACGATGACGGCCACGACCAGACCGAAGATTTCGCCCATTGCTACTCCCGCGGGTACACCAGGGCTATTGCGCCCTCGATATGCATGACATCGACGGTTGCCCCGGCCGGGATGACCTGGGTTTCGTCATAGGAACGCGCTGACCATTCCTCGCCGCCGATCCGGACGCGGCCGCTGTGCGGGCCGACCTCGTCCAGGACGAGTGCGGGCCGGCCGATCAGGGCCGCCGTGCCCGACCGCAGCAGTGGCGGCTGGCGGATGTGGCGCAGCGCGAAGGGGCGGGCAACGGTGAGCCCCAGAACCGAGGCGATAACGAAGGCGCCGAACTGGACATCGGGCGGACCGCCCGCCATGCCGGTAATCGCCGCGATCAGCGCGGCCGCCCCCACCAGCCCGAACGCCAGGGTCGTGGTCAGGATCTCGACCACACCGAGCACGGCCGCGACTATCAGCCAGATAACCCAGATACTCATCGCGGCACTCCGAAAGCCAGTTGACCCTCACCATCGACACTAGACCTGTCCGGCCTGCCGCGCATCTCCGTCAGCGCCTGGCCGGCGCCTGGCGCTTTCGGGCGGGGCAGGCGCCGATCGCGGCCGCAACCCGCCTGGCAGCGGCGGCGAGCCCGTCGTCAGGCACGGCCGGCAGTACGTCCTCCCAGATCGGCAGGTACATGCCGGCTGCTTCCAGCATGCCCAGCGGGCGCGGCAGGAACCAGACATGGAAATGGGCGCCGCCGTCTCCCCAGCGGTACAGGTGTACCCGGCCGACGTTGCCGAGGGACAGGATCGCTCGCTCGATCTGCCCGGCTACCCGCCCGAAGTCGGCCGCCTGGCCGGACGGCATATCGGCGAAGGAGTCGAAGTGCTCCCGGCTGGCCAGCCAGACCGTGCCGGGCAGGCTGCCGCTCACCGCAGGATGCAGAGTCCAGTAATCGTCCGACCACACGGCGCTGGTCGTGCCGCCGTGGCAGATTCCGCAGGGTTCACCGCCTGGCTCGCCGCGGCGCGGAGGCTCGGGGATCACGGGCTTCCCGGCCTCGCGCGGCACCAGCGGGTCCTGGTAGGGCATGGTCATCGCGGGGCCTCCTGATAGCGGCGCGCTGTGCTGACCTGATCGAGGCTACGGACAGCTGGCAGCGGCCCCAAGGCCCTATCCGGCCAGCTCATGTCTGTGACCGGACAGATCGCCGACGCGTTCCCCGACGGGTCGGCGGGCCCGTCCGCGGCAGCTCGCTGGGCCCGTTCGCGGCAGGTCGCGGGCCGGCCGGCTTCACACAGGCGGCCGGGACCGGGGAATATTGACCTACACCGTCACCGGAGGCCAGCTATGCCCGCAGCCAGTCAACTGTCCTACAGCCACGGGGCCTCGCCGCAGGAACTCCTGGGCGAGACGATCGGCGACAACCTGCGCCGCATCGCCGTCACGTACCCGGCGAGCGAGGCGCTGGTGGACGTGCCGACCGGGCGCCGGTGGACCTACGCGGAGCTGGACGCCGACAGTGACACCGTCGGCGTCGGCCTGCTGGCACTCGGCATCAACAAGGGCGACAGGGTGGGCATCTGGGCGCCCAACTGCGCCGAGTGGGTCGTGCTCCAGTACGCGACCGCGAAGATCGGCGCCATCCTGGTCAACATCAACCCGGCTTACCGCAGCCACGAGCTCGCCTACGTGCTCCGCCAGTCTGGAATCAAGCTGCTGGTCAGCGCGGAGAGCTTCAAGACCAGTGACTACCGCGGCATGATCGACGAGGTCCGCGGTGATCTGGACGCCCTTGAGCGGGTGATCTACCTCGGCAGCCCCGACTGGGACAAGCTGCTGGACGCGGGCGCCAACGCCAACCGCGAGGCGCTCGCGGCCAGGACCACGACGCTGGCCTTCGACGACCCGATCAACATCCAGTACACCAGCGGGACCACCGGCTTCCCGAAGGGCGCGACGCTGTCGCACCACAACATCCTCAACAACGGCTACTTCGTCGGCGAGGGCTGCCGGTACACCGAGCAGGACCGGGTCTGCGTTCCGGTGCCGTTCTACCACTGCTTCGGCATGGTGATGGGCAACCTCGGCAGCACCACGCACGGCGCCTGCATCGTGATCCCCGCGCCGGGTTTCGACCCGGCCGCCACGCTGGCCGCGGTGCAGGCCGAGAGGTGCACGTCGCTGTATGGCGTGCCGACGATGTTCATCGCCGAGCTGGCGCTGCCGGATTTCGGCGGCTACGACCTGTCCAGCCTGCGCACCGGGATCATGGCGGGCTCGCCCTGCCCGGTCGAGGTGATGAAGCGCGTCCTGTCCGAGATGCACATGACCGAGGTCACGATCTGCTACGGGATGACGGAGACGTCGCCGGTCTCGACGCAGACCACGGCTGACGACGACATGGAGCGCCGCGTGTCCACCGTCGGCCGCGTCCATCCGCATCTCGAGGTCAAGGTAATCGACCCGGAGACCGGCCTGGTGCTGCCCCGCGGCATGAGCGGCGAGCTCTGCACGCGCGGTTACTCGGTCATGCTGGGCTACTGGGACGAGCCGGAGAAGACCGCCGAGGCGATCGACGCCGGACGCTGGATGCATACCGGCGACCTCGCGGTCATGGACGAGGCCGGGTACCTCAACATCGTCGGGCGGATCAAGGACATGGTGATCCGCGGCGGCGAGAACATCTACCCGCGCGAGGTCGAGGAGTTCCTGTACACCCATCCGGACATCGTGGACGTCCAGGTCGTCGGCGTGCCGGACCTGAAGTACGGCGAGGAGCTGTGCGCGTGGGTCAAGCTGCGGCCAGGCGGCGCGCTAACCCCGCAGGACGTCAGGGACTTCTGCACCGGCAAGATCGCGCATTACAAGATCCCGCGGTACGTGCGCGTCACCGAGGACTTCCCGATGACCGTCACCGGCAAGGTGCAGAAGTTCAAGATGCGCGAGACCTCGGTTGAGGAACTCGGCCTGCAGCAGGCCCAGACCCCGACTGCCTGATCGCAGGCCCCGCTGGCATCTACTCGTAAGATCCCATGGCCTATAGGCCCCCGGCGATCTTACGAGTTAATGGTCCTCGCCCGTTTTGCCGCGTGCGCTGCGGGGTTAGTGACTTCTGAACGGCAGCCAGTCGACCGGCGGCGCCGGGCGCCCGTGATTACTCACTCTCGCGGGCTTCCCTGCGAGCGGCCGGGGAGCCGCCGATCGCCAGGAGCCGACGGACCAGCGGGAGAGCGCGGACATGACCGAGCCGACACTGGCCGCAGAGAAGGCAGAGAAGACGCACGCGACGCAGCCGACCGAGCCGATCGACAGGATGGACCCCGCTGACCCGATCGACAGGATCGAGCCGCTGGAGCCGATGCTCAGGATCGAGCCGCTGGACCCGATGCTCAGGATCGAGCCGCTGGAGCCCGGCGAGCCGGACAAGGCCGAGCTGGCGCCACCTGGCCGGCTCGCGCCTCGCGGGCGCGCCCGGGACGAGTCTCCGTGAGTCTTCATAGCCGCATTCTCGCACCGCGGCGCGGCGGTCGATCGGGCGCTGGCCGCCCTGCGGCAGGCCGTCCGTGTTCGTCTGTTTCCGCCAGGGCAGTAGCAGACGAACACGGACGTCCGCGAACCCACTCCTCAGGTGCCCGAGGCGAGCCCGATACCTGCCAGCGCGGCCTGCGTGCCCGGAATGTCGTCAACACAGACGGCGTCCACACCGGCCTGCGCCAGTTCCGCCGCCAGGGCCGCGCCGGGCGTCCAGGTCATGACCTCCAGGCCGGCCCGGTGCGCGCCGTCGATAATTCGCCGTGCCTGTGCCCCGATGCTGTCGATGTGCAGGCAGATCGCGTCCAGCCCGAGGTTAGCCGCCGCCGATACGGCCGGGCCCGCCGAGAAGCCGACCTCAGTGAGCAGGCCGAGCGCGACGTCGCCGGTCTCGCCCCTGCGGGCAGCCAGGTAAGCCGGCAGCGACGGGTCGAAGGACGTGACGAGGAACGGCCTGGTCCCCCGGTACTCCGTCAGCGCCCGCGCGATGAGCTCATGGGTCCGCTGCTCGCGCGGATCAGCCGCGTCCGCGAGGATCGTCTTGGCGTCGATGTCCACGCCGACGCCGGCCGGAAGAACCGCGAGCAGCTCAGCCAGCCGGACGATGCCGGCCCCGGCAAGCTCGCTGGCCGTGCAGTCGAGGATGGGCTTGCCCGCAGGGGTGACCGGATCGTGCCAGAGCATGAGCTCACCATCGCTGCTGCGGCGCGCGTCCAGTTCCACCCAGGGAACTCCGCGGTCAGCGGCGGCCAGGAACGACTCGATCGAGTTCTCCCGGTAGCCGCCCTGCTCGCCGGAGCCGAAGCCGCGATGGCCGATGACTGACGGCCTGCCGTCGAAGATCAACCAAGCTCCTCACCGATCGGGCGGATGCAGGCGCCGCCGGCACAGGGTTGCGACCCGCCGGGGGCCGGCCAGCCGACGCGCGCCCGGGTGCGTAAGGTGTCTGAGGTTGGGAAGGGGCCGCCGGTCCGATTATCCACTGCCGTAGGGGGCCAACATGGATCAGGGCGTTGCGCGCGAGCGGCTGACGGCTGAGCGCGCCGAGGTAAGCCAGCTGCTCAAGGACACCGTCTCGGCCGGCGAGCAGGACCGCGAGGTCGAGGTTGACGAGACCGGCGACTACGCGGACGCGGCCCAGCCGCTGACCTCCCAGGGCATGGACGACGCGATCGCCGAGGGCCTGCGGGAGCGGGCCGCCGCCATCGACCGGGCGCTGCAGCGACTGGACGAGGGCACCTACGGCAAGTCCGTGCTCAGCGGGGATCCCATCCCGGACGAGCGGCTCGACGCTGACCCGGCGGCGGAGCTGACCGTCGAGGAAGCCCGCGCCGCCGCCGAGACCTAGGCGGATCCCGTCGGCCCCCGGCGGCATCAGGCATCAGCGTCCTCGCGTCCGCCTCAGGCGCCCGCTATTTCCAGCGTGATAGTCGTGCCGGCCAGTGCCTTGCTGACCGGGCACCCGGCCTTGGCGTCGGCGGCAATTCTGGCGAAGTCGGCCGCGCTGACGCCATCAGCGGAACCGCTGACCGTCAGCTTGATACCGCTGATGCGGAATCCGCCCGCCGGGTCCGGGCCAAGCGTCACAGCCGAGGTCACATCCAGCGACTGGCCAGTGCCTCCGGCCGCGCCGAGCAGGGCAGAGAACTGCATGGCGAAGCAGCCCGCGTGGGCCGCGGCAATGAGCTCCTCAGGGCTGGTCGCGCCGCCGGCGTCGTCCGCCGCCCGCTTCGGGAAGCTGATCTCGTAACTGCCGAGGCCGGAACTAGCGAGCGTGACCGTACCGCTACCGTCCTCAAGACCACCAGACCAGCTGGTGCGTGCCGTGCGGGTAGGCATAGCTGCACTCCTTCTCGTCGGAACGTGCCGGGCCAGCTGCCCGGCACGAGAATGCCAAACAATCGCGGCGCCAGATTTGGTCCCGGCTGACCGCACGCCAGCAATCGCGCCGCAACCACGGTAACGGCTGAACGTCCGACGGCCGGCCGCCGTGTCATAGTTGGTCCGGGCTCAGCGGCCGCCCGGCAATTACGAGATCCTGGAGGAGACCTGACCACCAGCCTGCACCAGCTGACCGCAGCGGCCGTGGCCGAGGTCGAATCCGTCATCCGCGGGTACGTGCGGCTGACACCGGCTGTCACCGTGGACCGTGCCGAGCTTGGTCTCGCTCCGGGCCCGCTGACGTTCAAGCTGGAGCAGCTCCAGCATTCCGGGTCGTTCAAGGTCCGCGGCGCCTTCGCGAATCTGCTGCTCCGCGACCTGCCCGCCGCCGGCGTCGCGGCGGCTTCCGGCGGCAATCACGGCGCCGCAGTCGCCTACGCGGCCGGCGTGCTCGGCGTGCCCGCGCGCATCTTCGTGCCCGAGGTCTCGTCGCCAGCCAAGGTCAGCCGGATT
>Ga0302326_10015457_pt1 | contig 16055 bp, 15 predicted proteins | sample Palsa_T0_3_FD_202264 | JGI IMG/M metagenome (GOLD analysis project Ga0302326, IMG submission 202264) | Peat permafrost microbial communities from Stordalen Mire near Abisko, Sweden - Palsa_T0_3 | ecosystem: Environmental > Terrestrial > Soil > Palsa > Peat permafrost | place: Sweden: Abisko... | reverse complement strand
GGCAGAGTCGCACAAGTTCGGAGAGCTGGCTCTGCGCCGAAACGGGATTGTGCGTGCCAAGGTACAGCTCGCCCAGATACTCGTGTGCGAGCAGGTGGTCGGCGTCTTCCTTCAGCGCGGCCTGATAATCGTCGAGCGCAATGTCGTCATCGCCGACCATGTGGTGCGCGTAACCGAGGTAGGTGAGGGTGTCGGCATCGTGCGGACGCTCGTTGCGCGCGCGAGCCAGATAGGGGATGGCGTCGGCATATTTCTCGAAATGGATCAGGCGCCGCCCCATCGCGTAGTCGTCGGATTCCGGCGTGCTGGCGTTTCCGGCGCCCGAACTGACCCCGCTGCCATGGCCGCAGGCGCCGCAACCGAAAGTCCCGTTGGCGAAGAGTGGTGATATGCCGGCGCTTGCGACGAACGCCAGGAGCGCGAGAACGAGCTTGTTCATATTGCCCCCAAGTCATGACGTCCCCGGGCGAAGATATCCCGCGGTGGCTAAGGAGAAAAGCGAGAAAACGCAAAACGCCGGTTCCGGAACTGAAACAATTGAGGCAAGTCGTTGCCGGATTTCGCCCCGGTCCGGAACGACAGATGTCAGCCATGAGTGAACGGACTACTCTTCGGCTAGTTCGAACTCTTCGGTGGTGTTGCGGGCGCGGCGGATGCCGCGGCCCGATAGGTCGCAATCGCTTCCGTCAGCGCGTCGCGCTCGTCGCAGCCCGACGGACAAAGCCGCGCGAGTTGGTCGAGTTGCCCCTGAGCTGAAGAGAGAAAGTGCGTGCCCAGGTAAAGCTCGCCCAGATATTCGTGCGCGAGACGGTGATCGGGATCTTCCTGCAACGCGACCTGATAATAATCGAGTGCGAGATCGTTATCGCCCACCATGTGGTGCGCGTATCCCAGATAGACGATGATGTCTGTTTTGTGCGGCTGTTCCGTGTGCGCGTTGTTGAGATAGGGAATAGCTTCCGCATACTTTCCGAAATGAATCAGGCGGCGCGCGGTTGCGTAGTCGTTCTCCTGCGGCGCCATTCCGTAGTCCATTGTTCCCATGTCGTGATAGATCGCGCCGCCACGGACGCCCATCTGCTGGGCCGCCGCCGGCGCGGATGCTGCAGCGAATGCGAGAATCATGACGGCGATTTCGTGGCGCATGTTTCGCTCCCTCCCGTTCGGACACACTGCCGCGACGATAGCGCAACGCGAAATGGGCGGAAAGGCCGTCCGTTCGGGCATGCAAAGTCGGCAGCAATCGCCGATTTGGCTTCAATTCGTGCCCGACGGCGTTGACGCAGTCGGCGCGGCAGGCGCCGGCGACGCCGTGGGTGGATTGGCGGCCTGGTACGACGCAATCGACTTCGTCAACATGTTGCGCTCGTCGCAATCGGACGGGCATATGCGCACGAGTTCGGCGAGTTGTCCCTGCGCCGAAACGAGATCGTGCATGTCGAGATAGAGTTCGCCCAGATATTCATGCGCGCCTTTGTGGTCCGGATCTTCCTGAAGCGCCTTTTGATAGAAGGCCAGCGAGGTCGGATAGTCGCCGACCATCCTCTTGGTGAACCCCAGATAGTTCAGAATGTCCGCGCTGTGCGGACGGGCCGCGAGAGCACGTTCGAGATGGGGTATGGCATCTGCATATTTCTCATGATGGATCAGTCGCAGCGCCTGTGCGTAGTCGTCGAGCTGGATGCCGCCGCCGAAACCGCCGGATGGCATGCCGCCGCCATAGCCGCCCGAGGCGGCAAGGGGCGAAACCGCGGCGCCGGCCGCCAGCAGAACTGCTCCGAACAAAATCGATTTGGCCATGACATCCTCCCCAGGGACTTGGTCCCACAATGAACTCGGCAACGCCCGGCGGAAAGGCCGGATGGGGCGGTCCGCCGGGGCCGTTCTTAGAAGACGGTTGAAAATCGGCTTTATTCCCGCCGTTGCTGCAACGCGGGATTTCGGACAGGCGATAGATCACGCCGATTTGACTTCTCCGGCCGCGCGATAGGAAAGTCTGGCATGCGCGCACCCATACTGGACAAGCCCCTCGACGATCCCAGGCCCGCGCGGCGCAAGCCCGAGAGTCTCGCCAAGATCAAGAAGGCGGCGCGCAAGCTATTCGTCGAGCGCGGCTATCATGCGACGCGGCCGCAGGATATCGCGCGCGAGGCGGGGCTCGGCCACGGCACGTTCTACCTTCACTATCCCGACAAGCGGGCGTGCTTTCTCGCTTTCGTAGAAGATGCGCGCACCGAACTCGACGGCTGCGTACGTGCGCGGGTCGGCGCCCAGCAGACTCTGGAAGAACTGATCGCCAACACGTTGCGTGCCATCTACGAATATTCGCAGAGCCATCCCGGCGTTCTCAACGCGGCCATGACCGACGAAGCGGTGATCGACGCGGAGGGCGTGCAGGCGATCCCGTTGTTGCAGCGCTGGGGCAGCGACTGGGCGTCGATCGTGCGCACGGCCGCGGGCCACGGCCAGGTCTCGGAAGACTTCGATGCCGATATCGTCGGACAGGCGATATTGGGCGCCATCCACCAGGCCGCCAGCGAAGGGTTTCGAAGTGGTCGCCGGCAGGAAGACATTGTCGGAAATCTTACAAAGTTTCTCGTTCGGGCGCTTCGCCCTTGAGAACTTCGTAAGATTCGGAGAGGTTTCGAGCGTCTTGCCGGATAGGACGACGGAAGCGACCGTCTCCGGCTTCACCGAGCCCGGAAAAACCTGTATTTTTCGGTTGCAACCTCGATTATCCGGGGAATGTCGGTCGACATCGCGCACCGATTTGCTCCGCTTTGCCGTTACGGGAGCGCGGTAAGCTCGCCTACCCGTGCGATCACTGGCAGTGTCGGCGGTCGGAAACTTTGTTGGTTACGTCGGGGGAAATCATGTTCCAAATTGGAAAGGGTGCCGCGGTCTTCGTCGCGATATTCTTGGCGGCAGTGGCTGCAAACGCCCAGCCTACGGTGCTCGCCAATGTCGGCGGCTATAATGTTCAACTGCTTGGCGGCAATCTATACGTCGTGTCCGTCATTCCCAAGAGTGACTGCTGGGAACAGAACTCGGTGATCATTCTGTGCGAGGAGGTGCTGGCATACAATCTGGGCGCCAAGGCGCTTACGACCGTCTACAGCGCCAACGGTACAGGGTATGCCGGCAGTGAATTGACTGGCCAGTTTGCGATGGTGGGCAAGGCACTTTATTTTACGGACGGCTGGGGCGGCAGCGGTTATTGCACCTACTTCCTGGGTGCGCAGACCGACGTCGGCTGCGGCCAGATCTTCAAAGTGAACGCGCGCGGCGCTGTCAAACAGCTCTACTCGTTTGAGGGGAGCCCCGATGGCAAATTTCCGTACGGCGGTGTCTACGCCTTGGGAAACAAGCTCTGGGGCACCACGCAATACGGCGGCAAGAACGGCTTCGGCGCCTTGTTCATCGTTAACATGAAGACAGACGAAGAGAAGATCGTTCATTCATTCACGGGCGGGGCCGACGGCGCCAATCCCAACGGGGTTCCGGTCGCATTGGGGAATTCGCTTTACGGCACCACTGAAGGCGGTGGCGCTTACGGTAACGGCACGATCTATGCTTACGATCTCAATACGAAGAAAGAGACGGTGGTCTACTCGTTCTGCTCGTCGCAGAATTGTCCGGACGGCTTCTCCCCTCAGGGCAATCTGATCGTCGCGTCGGGTGAATTATTCGGAATGAGCTCGGCGGCGCTGTTCGCATTCAACCCCGCAAACGCAAAGTTGACCGTGGCAATGCCGCTCACAAGACTTGACCTTGAGTATTTGGAAGGTTTCGTGTGGTTCAATGGCGTTTCCGGACTCGTCGCCGCCAATGGCATGATATACGGAATCAGGTCCGGCATCGGCGCGTACTGCGATAATCTTCCGCCGACTGGAGTTGGTTGCGGAGCACTGTTTGCCTACGATCCTTCAACCGGCCAGGCCAGCACGTTCTACACGTTCTGCAGCCAGACCAGCTGCACTGACGGCGCCTCACCTTCTGAACTTGCTGCCTCCAGCGAATATTTGTTCGGAGCGACCTACGGCGGAGGCCCGAATTCGACCGGCGAGCTCTACGAATTCTGTATCGACTTCGTGCTATGTCATCACGCAAAATAGACGCTCCGCGCATGGAGAGCGGCAATCGACTCAAGGGCCGAAAAGAGCCGCGTGGAGAAGGCAGCCGGTAATGAGCACGAACGCCGAGGCAATGAGCGCTACGACGACATAGCGTTGAAATTGACCCTGGTGTGGGTTTGCTCAGATGGCGCCTTCGAAGCCGTCGTCGACGGCCAACTGTGTCCGCGCGCGGGCAGACGACGAGCAGACATTGGACGAGTTGATCGCGAACACGCTGCAGGCGATCCCGTTGTTGCAGCGCTGGGGCAGCGACTGGGCCGCGATCGTGCGTTCTTTCGTGGGTCATGGCCAGGTCTCGGAAGGCTATGATGCGGAGATCGTGGGGCAGGCGATTCTCGGCGCCATCCACCAGGCCGCCAGCGAGGGCTTCCGCAGCGGCCGAACGCAGGAAGACGTGGTGCGCAATCTCACCCAATTCCTGGTGCGGGCGCTGCGGCCTTGAGAATCGCCGAAAAGCAACGCCGCGATTAATACGGTTGCCACGCTAGCGTGGTCTCCTGCGAAAGTGTCGAATCGTCCCGATTGACAGCGGCACAGAACTGACAAATTATCAGTGCTAACCCGGCGCAGTCCGGGAAAGGTCGCGGAGGACCGAATGACGAAACTCTCCTATTCCACAGAGGACATTCTCGCCCACCATCCTTACGCCAAATCCCATGTCGAAGCCGGCTATCGGCTCCATGGCGGTTTCGATACCGATGGGAAATACATTTCGCCCAGGACTCTGAACCGTTGGCCCGCCATCCAGGCCTGGTCCGACGCGTTGAAAGCTAAAGGTCACGATATTGTCGATGCCTCGCAGCAATTGATGGTGCGCGACAACTTTCCATCGCCCGCGCAGCAAAAGTTTCTGCTCGAACTCGGCTTGGGTCAGACTCTTTGGGATTCGCTCACCATCACCGGCATGATCGAAGCGCGCGGGCGGCAGCTCGCGGAAGCCGTGGCGCCCGATTTTCAGGCGATCGTTTCCGACGACATCTCGCAAACCGCCGTGGGTCACCTGAACAAGGGGCTGTTGATGGCGCATGGCCTCGACGAGGGCGGAAGTCCCGAACGCGGCGAAGGCGGTCACGACACGATGTGGTTTGCAGCACGGGATATGCTGTTCGGCAGGAACGCCTATCCCTTACCCGGCATCCCCGAAAGCCTGACGCGACCGGAAGTCGGCCGGCTCATGCCCCAGATTCCCAAAGAGTACGAGGACTGGATTCTCCTGCTGATGAATGTGCTGATGATCGAGGTGCGCGCCGAGAATTTCTTCGCATTCTGCACCGAAGTAATGCGCGACTCCGACAATTTCCGCGATCGGCGCGACGTCGCGCTGCATGCGGCCGACCTCATCGATCGTATCCGGCAGGACGAGACGCCTCACGTGGGCTATCTGGCGGTGATCGTCTCGGAACTGCGCAGCTTCACGTTCAGAACGGTCGACCGGGGGCGCATTTCCGGCGCAGCAATGATCGATCCCGTCTGGCGCGGCATGGTGCAATGGCACGCGGTGACCGATGCCGATTACGGACGCGAACAGGCGCACGCAGAGCTGACAGCCATGCTCGCGGGCCGGCCCAATGGACGCGAATTGGTGCAACGTTTCGACACGCTCGAACGCAAAGAGGCCGCATGATACGGGATTTCAAAGGCAAGACGGCCTTCGTCACGGGCGGGGCCAGCGGGATCGGTTTTGCGATGGCGCGCGCGTTCGGCCGCGCAGGAATGAACGTCGTTGTGGCCGATATCGACCTGGGCGCGGCCAAAAGCGCGGCCGAACGCCTGGCCAACGAGCAGATCAAAGCGCTGCCAGTTCAATGCGACGTGACGGAGCGCGGCGCGGTCCAGCGCGGCGCGCTCGAAACGCTTGCGGCCTTCGGCAAGGTTCATGTCGTATGCAACAATGCCGGCGTCGCGGTGGGCGGCCCGTTCGGCACCTTGCGCGAGCGCGATTGGGACTGGATCATCGATGTCAACCTGAAAGGCGTGGTCTACGGCACCGAAACATTCGTGCCGCTAATCAAGAGCCATGGCGAAGGCGGCCATATCGTCAACACCGCCTCGATGGCCGGCATGATCAGCCCGCCCGGCATGGAGCCGTATTGTGCCACGAAATTCGCCGTCGTCGCGATGAGCGAAGGCTGGTTCCAGCAACTTGCGCCGCTTGAAATCGGAGTGTCGGTGCTGTGTCCCGGCTTCGTGCGCACGCGCATCCATGAAAGCGGACGCGCCCGGCAGGAGCGCTATGGCGGACACGGCGAGGTCGACCCCGGCGTCGGCGCGACACGCAAGGAAGCGGCGGAGAACGTCATGCACGGCCTCGACCCCGACATCGTGGGCACGCGCGTGCTGGAAGCGGTGAAGGCGAACGAGCTTTACATTTTCACGCATCCGGAAATGAAGGAATTCGTCGAAACGCGCTTCAAGAACATCATGGCCGCATTCGATACCGCGGCCCACAGCGACGCGCTGAAGGCCAAACCGCACGACAAAAGATAGACGAGGGGTCCATGAAATTCGGAATCTTCTACGAGCATCAGCTCCCGCGGCCCTGGCATGACGGCGACGAGCTGAAACTGTTTCAGGACGCGCTCGACCAGGTGGAGCTCGCCGATCGGCTCGGCATCGATCACGCATGGGAGGTGGAGCATCACTTCCTGGAGGAATATTCCCATTCCTCTGCGCCGGAAGTTTTCCTGGCAGCCTGCTCGCAGCGCACGAAGAATATCCGGCTAGGCCATGGCATCGTGCTGATGCCCCCCGGATACAATCATCCCGCGCGCGTGGCCGAGCGTATTGCGACGCTCGATCTGGTGTCGAAGGGCCGGGTCGAATTCGGCACGGGCGAATCCTCCGCGCTGCTGGAACTGGGCGGGTATCGCGTCCCGGTCGAGAAGAAGCGCGACATGTGGCGCGAGACGCTCGAGCAATGCCTCAACATGATGACGATGAATCCCTATCCGGGGTTCAAGGGCGAATTTTTCGAGATGCCCTGCCGCAATATCGTGCCAAAGCCGGTTCAGAAGCCGCATCCGCCCGTATGGGTCGCGTGCTCGAACCGCGAGACGATCAAACTGGCGGCGCGGCTGGGCATCGGCGCGCTCACGTTTGCGTTTGTCGATCCGGCTGAGGCCAAGCAATGGGTCGACGATTATTACCGCATCCTCAAAGAGGAATGCGTGCCGATCGGCCATGCGGTCAATCCGAACATTTGCATGGTGACGGGATTCTCCGTCCATCCCGACGGCGACGAAGCGCTGCGGCGCGGTCTCGATGGGTTCAAGTTCTTCGGCTACGCGCTCGGCCATCATTATATTTTCGGCGAGCACAAACCGGGCCGCACGGACATTTGGAAGAACTTCGAAGCCGTGAAGGATGCAATGCCGAACAATGCCGGCTCCGGCGGCATCGGCACACCGGAGACGATGCGCACGCATCTGCGTAAATTCTCGGAAGCCGGGGTCGATCAGGTCTCGTTCATCCAGCAGGGCGGCCGCAACAAGCACGAGCATATCTGCGAGGCGCTCGACCTGTTTGCGCGCGATGTGATGCCGGAGTTCAAGGAAAAGGAAGCGCAGCGCCAGGCGCGCAAGATGGAAGAGCTCGCGCCTTATATCGAGAAAGCGTTTGCGCGCAAGCAGCGCATGAAGGAGCTGAGCGACGACGAAATTCCAAACGTCGTCGCGCTCGGCCGCATGATCAACCAGCAGGCGGAACCCGCAGCAGCGGAGAATGCAAGAAAGTTCTCCGAAACCAGTGCCGTTCCGCTTGAAGACCCCGCGAAGAAGAAGGCGGCGGCGGAATAGTGGCGGATTATTCGAATTCTTCGAATGCCCTAACGGCGTTGAATCGCTGATCAATTTGTACTAGGGATTCCGTAGCGCGACCCTTCGCGCATTTTCTGGAGGCGCCATGCTGACCGCAACCTGCATCCACCGCTTGAATGCGGTGACGCGGAGCCGTGCGCGCCGTCTGGCTTAAGCCGCAGCTTCGTCCACCGCACTGTGAAACACATCGCCGTCGCGCCTTGCTGCGCGCCGGCCTGCGCACGCTTGTGCGAACGAGGACCAAATGAATTCCGAACGAAACGAACTCAATCGTCGTATCCAGGCTTATCTTCGCGCGACCATTCAGCGTTCTGAAAATCACCTGCGTATCGGGCCGTTTCTCGCGGGCTTCGACGCGGGCATCGACAATCTTTATCGCAACTACGCCGTTCCGGACGATGGCGCGTGCCCGAGTGCTACGGATATCGAAGCCTTAAATGCAGCATTTGCTGTACGAAGCCGTCGCTCGCGTCTCGAATACATTGCTGACACGGCGCCGGATGTCGAAGCGGCGCTGCTGGCGGATGGCTTCACCGTTGAAAAGCGCTATCCCATTCTCATCTGCACACCAGGCATATTGCGCAACGCGGAAGCGGGGGGCATCCACATCGGACTGGCGTCCGATGACCGGGACATCGTCGATGCCGCCGATGTCGGGGCCGAAGCTTATGACGACGAAGTCTATCCCGATCCGCTGCGCCGGCTTGTGGCGCAAGGCGGCACACTCGCAATTGCACGCGACCCCAAAAAAGGACTCGCTGTCGGCGCCGGCATGGCAACTCCGGCGCATGAGGGCGTGAGCGAAGTGGCGGGCATCGGCGTGCGCGTGCGGTACCGCCGACGCGGCATCGCGGGTGCATTGACGGCTTGCGTAACGCGGGAGGCGTTCAAGCGCGGCGTCGAACTCGCTTGGCTGACGCCTGGGCATGACGACGCCGAGCGGATTTACTCTCGTGCGGGATTTGTTCGCGCGTCTGAGCAACTCCACATTTCGAAGCCGGGATAGCGCGTTGTTCGAGCATATTGCCGTGCGCGCCCCCTCCGCTTCGCTGTCGCTCAGCACCTCCCCCGTAAACGGGGGAGGAAAAATGAGTTGTGTCAATCGCTTTCCTCCCCCGTTTTCGGGGGAGGTGGCGCGCACGGAGTGCGCGACGGAGGGGGACCGCGACCGATTCAATGCGATTACAAGACGCGCTAGTCCAAATGATCACGCCAGACAAAACAAAAGCCGAGCCGGGCGCCAGTTGCCGCAACGGGCCACCATCACGCCGATAACGACCGCGGTGAACAGGTACACGCCGGCGGCCATGGTGAATTTTGGATTAATGCGCCGGGCGCGCGCGCGCCAATCGCGCCGCCGAATGCGGTCCGTTCCGGGTTGGGCAGGCGTGCACCCGACCAAAACATGCTTTCCCAAGCGTTCTAACTTTCTTTTTCACGGCTCCTTTAATCTTCGTCAGTACTCTTCCGGTAAAGGGGAACGGCTGCCCAAAGCGTCCGCGTCATTTGCGCGGAGAGCGGCGGCGCCCCGGTACGGGTCGATGGCGAAGATAGCGGTACGCGAAGCCAAGACGGACGTTGCGCGCAACTGGCAACAGCGCACCACGCGCGCAGCCATACTCGAAGCTGCAAGACGATTGGCTGCTCGCGAGGGTGCTGCCCAGCTGACGCTGGCGCGTGTCGCGGACGAAGCCAATTTTTCCCCCAACACCGTCTACGCGTATTTCGTCAACAAGACCGAATTGATGCTCGCGATCGTGGCCGACGATCTGGCGGCTTTGGCGCGCCAAATGCACGACGTGTTTCCGGCCAATGAAGACGTTGGAACCGAAGACGAAAGCCCGACCGAATCCCCGGAAGATGCCCAAAGCGAAGAGCAACAGAATTTCGAACCGGCCGAGGCCGCCACGGAAATCGGCGACGCCAACGAAGTGACGGAACCATCGCTTCCACCGGGCGTCGTCTCCGATGCTCTTCCTTTGCCGGAAGCCGGACCGGCCCCCGCTCCGATCGGCGAGGCCGTGCAAGAGGTTTCGCAAGATGCTGAGCTGCCGGCGGAACAGGACTTCGTTTCCGAACATGCCGAAATAGAGTCCCCGGAAGCCGTTGCAGAGACTGCGGTCGAAGTCGAGCTGCACGAACCGGCAAGTGCCGACGAGCCGGCCGTGCATGGCGCGACCGAGGAACCGGCTCAGCTGTATTCCACTGCGGAAGTCGAGCTGGAAGCACCACCGACTTTGAACCCCGAGCCGGATGCCGACGATAAGGTGGCGCAGGCGACATCGGAACCGGCAGGCGATGCAGAGCCGACGCTGCTCGCAGAACTGCAGCCATCGAGCATGCCGCCGGCGGAGAAAGAATGGGCGCTGGAGCCCGGTCGCAACGATGAAACGACAGGTGCGCTCACGCGTCTGCAGGAGAGCATCGCCAAACTGGAAGCGCGCCCCGTCGATGCGTGGCTCGAACGCCGGTTGCGCGAGCTGGAACGCATGATCACCGCGCTCGAGGAACGTCAGGGCAATGCCGAACGCAGCAGCGGCGCAGCGGGCGGGCTCGTGGAGCAAACCGTCCGCGATATCCAAACGCGCCTGGAAGCCGTCGAGAATGGGCAGAAAGCGAATTTCGACGACAATGCGAAAGTCTTCGGTCTGCGGGTGGACGCATCCGAGAAACGCCTGCGCGAAATGCTCGGAGACTTGCGCACTCTGACGATGGTATCCTCAAGTCGCCTGGATGTGCTCGAAAGCGAAGCGGGCAAGAGGGCACCCTTTCAGAATTTCGACGCGCCGCCGGCAAGCGAGAGCCCGGCGGAAATGGAAGGCACACCGCAGCCCGATGTGACGGCAGAAAAAGCGGACGCCCCCGTCGAGACCGCGACCGCGGAAGCGACCGAGCCGTCCTATCTCTCGCAGGCGCGCCGTTCGGCCATGGCGGCCGCGGCGCTGGCCGTCCCACAGCCCAGCGACTCACGTCAGCGTTTTGCTTCGACGATGTCGTCGATCAAGGCCGCCTCATCCCGCAGCCGCTATTTCATTGCGGGCGGCATCGCGCTGCTCGTCGTTCTTCTGGGTGCGGGCATGGCGTTGAAACGGCACGCCGCCGACTCAGATGTGACGGCGCAATCGCCACTTCAGATCGGGGCCGCATCCCATGGCGCGCACGCCAAGCTCCTGCCGAGCCAGACGATGGCGCCGCAGATACGCCTCGTGTCGCTCGCGAATAGGGGCAATGCCGACGCGCAGCTGCTGTTGGGTCTCGAATATCTCGACGGCACGGGCGCGGTGAAAAACGAAAGCGAAGCCGCACAATGGATTTCGCAGGCGGCGGCGCGGGGCGACGCGGTCGCGCAGTTCTGGCTCGGGACGCTTTATGCAAACGGCCGGGGCGTAAAAACCGACCCTTCGGTTGCGATGCATTGGTACGAGGAAGCAGCGATGCAGGGCAATCGCAAGGCGATGCATCAACTTGCGGTTTCGTATGCGGAAGGCTGGGGCGCCACGCGGAATTATGCGGAAGCGGCACGCTGGTTTTCGCGCGCGGCAAGCCTCGGCTATGTCGATTCCGCGTTCAATCTCGGCGTGCTCTATGAGCGTGGACTCGGCATGCCGCAAAGCCTGCTCGATGCTTACAAATGGTATTCGATTGCGGCTGCGATGGGCGACAAGGGTTCGCCTCCGCGCATTGCCGTTCTCAAGACGCAGATGAACCCGGACGACATCGCCGGAGCCACCCAGGCTGCAAACAGCTTTGCGCCGGACGCGATCGACCAGGTTGCCAACGCGACACCGCAAGTCGCACAACTTCCCAAAAACTGAAACGCAAACGGCGCCCGGAACGATCTCCAGGCGCCGTTGTTATGCGGTCTTTCAATAACCCGGTGGCGGCGGCGGCGGACCAGGCGGGGGCGGCGGATACGCGCCCGGCGGGGGTCCATAAGCGCCCGGCGGGGGTCCATAAGCTCCCGGCGGCGGATAGCCGTAGCCGTAGCGGGCGCGCGGACCCCATGACGCTTTGTAGCCTTTGGTCGACATGCACTGCGCATAGGCGATGTTGTATTGCTGTTGCAGCGAGTATTGCGCATGCCCGCTGGTATTGGAGCCTGCACCGGCACCGACAATTCCGCCGGCGGCGGCACCGATCCCGGCACCGCGGCCACCGCCCACTGCTGCGCCAAGACCGGCGCCCAGAGCCGCACCAAGCAGCGTTTCGCCGACTGCCTTGTTGTTTGCCGCTTCCGCGCCGCCGGCGACGCGGCTGCTAGCGAAGTCCCGACACGCACCGTCGTCTTGCTCGAACGCCCCGGTTTTCACATTGGGTCCCGGCATCACGGGAATGGTGGGTCCCATTGGTGGTGTCACGCAGCCGGCCAGAAGCGCGGCCGTGAGCGACATGGCAACAACTGAACGAATCTTCATCGTACATATTCCCTAGTTATTTGATCCATTGCCGGGACCTGGCGGCGGCCCCTGATTGCCCGGTCCCTGATTGCCCGGTCCCTGATTGCCCGGCCCCGGTCCGCCCGGCGGCGGTCCTTGATAATCCGGATAGCGGTCGTCGTTCGGCGGGGGGCCTTGATAGCCTGGAGGCGGACCCTGATCGCCAGGCCCTTGCTGATAATCTTGGCCCTGCTGATATCCCGGCGGGGGGCCGTATCCTCCGCCCGGCGGCGGGGGTGGCGGCGTCGGGGGCACGGGCTGCCACGGCGTGCTGCACTGCTGCACATAGGGATAATAGCCGGCCGGGTTCTGGCAATAGTACCAGTACTGGCCGCCATAGCCTTGGTACGGATAGTCGTCGACATATTCGTCGGAGACATATAGCGGATAAGGATAGATCGGCGCGTCATAGAAGAACCACGCGCCGCCCGCGAACCACCACCAGCCGAAATGCCCGTTTCGCCACCCGTGATTCCAACGCCCCCCGACCCATGCAGCATGCTGAGCGGGCGAGAAGTGCGCAAAATCCGCATGCGGGGCGAAGCTCATATGCGGTCCGCCAGACCGGGCGCCGCTCCAGTGCGGAGCCGATCCGCGCGGCGCGGAGTGCCCGTGAAATGAACTGTGATTGTCCTGCGCATAGGATGGTGCAGTCAGACAAACGGCGCTACCTGCCAGCAGAGCTGCCCATAGCGCGTGTCGCATCGCATTCTTCATGGTCACACCCGTTGGAATTTCACTTGAGAGGTATACGCCCCAAGCTGAACCTTAGATGAACAAATACCCCCGCGGTCAGCGATGCGGCGGTCCGCTGCACGTCAAGAAATCCGTTGACGAACATGGCCGAATGATGGCGTACCTGAAGCGGGTGCCGCCGAACGCGAACGTGAAAATTTCGCAATTCAGACGCGCGCGCCTTGGCACAAACATGGATCAATATCGCGACTGGACAATTCCGGGATTGATGGCCGGAAAGCCGCAATAGTCTTTTCCGACGAGATGAAATTCTCGCCACATCAACAATTTGTTGGCGGCGATCCAGCCGGCCAGGGTGGCGGCATCGCCGGCATTCAGACGGCGCGCGGAACCTTGCCTGCCGACGAGGGCGAGAACAAGGATTTGAATCGCCGACAAATTGCACAATCCGAAGGTCAGACAAAGGCCGGCGCTCTGCAGCTGGACGGCGATCCCGTCGGGACGCTAGTCTTCACGACCAATTTCAACCGGGGAGAATTTCATGAAACGCTTTGTTCTCGCGGCGGCAGCCGTCCTGATGTCTGCAGGGATTGCTCACGCCGATCCGTTTGCGGGCATGTATGGGAACACCGTCACGCTCACGGCGCCGGATGGCACCAAATCGACCGCTTATGTAAATGCCGACATGACCTGGGAACAGCACATGGCGAGCGGCGCCGTTCTGCAAGGCACTTATGCGTGGAAGGATGCGAACACGGTCTGCTTCACCTTGACGGATCCGCCGCCGAAACCGGGTGACGTGCCGAATTGCAGCCCGGTGCCTTCCAACCACAAGGCCGGTGACACCTGGACCCAGTCGGATCCCGACGGCAAGCCCATCACCTACTCGATCACTGCTGGTCGTTGAATTTCAGCAAGGCGCCCGCGTCGAAGCCGTTTCGCGCGGGCGCTGCCGGACGCAAGATTATTTGGTGTCGGTCCGTCGCCACGCGATTGCCGGCTGTTGCCGACCGCAAAGACCCGTACCATCGCGTAGGCCGGGCTCTTCGAATTCGATCCTTAATTGGTACAATTGTTCGCAGCGCGTTTTCACGACGGCTCACTCGCGCGCCGTGCCTCGCGACTCCGACAACAAGCGTGCTGCAAGCCAGATGGCGAACGCCTGAACGGGTTCCGCCATCTCAATCTCCGATTCCAGCTCGAACAGATCGTTGGAGATGGAGCGTCGTCCAACCCATCCGCGGCCCACGCCGTCCGACGCCGACACGAGCGTCCAGCGCGACGTCAATCCGAACAAAGATGCATTTTTGAAACGACAACTGTGTTCGGCCCAATGCAAATGCAACGACTTGTGCCGATGTTCACCCACCGCGAGCAGACGATCGAAAGAGTCGAAGAGCAGGAGCGGCGCACGACCAGGCGGCGCAGGTTCGACTTTGCCGCCCGTGGCAAAATCGATCGCGGCATGGCATGCGTTGCGCTCTTCCTGGTTCGACGGGATTTCGATTCGGCAGAGGTCGCGGTCAAGAATGATTCTGCCGCTGTCGCGGGTACGAAATTCCATTCCCCCAATGGCCGCTCCGCCCCGGAGGATTTCGTAGCTATGAGCTCCTCCGTTTTCCCCGGATGGGGCTAAGGACCTTGCGGAAAGCACATGCATCTCCCGTCCACGGAAAACCCGATTACCACATCGGAGGGCGAACAGACTTGGGCTGGAGCGCCATGTCCGTCCGGTTGCGACACATATGCCGGTCCGATCGCTCACCGGCCACATTCGCAGACATGCCGGTCGGGGTATTCAGATCCGCGGCATCGTTCGCCAGCACGGTGCATGTGCTCCGGAGCGAAAGACGTCGTTCGAAATAGCCGGGTATTGGAGAAAGCGGCCGAGGATTTGAACGCAATCAGCTGCGTGCGATCGGCGCACCGGGTGGGAGCCTGCGTCTTGCCAGCATGTCCCCTATGAAGAACGGCAAATAACAAATCGCCATGAACACGATGGCCACAAGCACGAGTTCGGGAAGGTAGTAGGGCCACGGAGAAAGATAGCTGAGCAACGTCAAATGATCGGGTTTCGATCTGAGGAATCCGTAATCCGTCCCGAGGATCGCGTCCGCGGCACCCGCGACCGCGCCATAGAGCAGCGTCCAGGCGATCACCCGGGGAAACGACATGGGGACGGGGCGCATTTTCATGCCCAAGGTGAGATAGAGCACCGACGCAATGATGCCGCCGTGATAAACGAAGAAGAGCGTGAATTGAGCGTCGGGAAAATCGTAAACGCAGTCCGGCGTGAGGAGCGCCTGCAAGGTTCCGCAAAGGCCCCAGAAATAGGCGAGCTCGAAACTCTTCTGCGTGGGCCGTACGAGCGCGGCGAAAGTCGCGACGGTCGCCCAGTCGCAAAGGTTGAGTGGAATTTCGTTGCCGATATTGAACCAGCCCTTGAAGTAGAGAAGGAGCATCCATGCGATCCAGTTGACCGCGACGATGGCCGCTAGGGTCCAGCGAATGGCGTCCTGCAGCGGGATGCTCTTGCGTGTCCTGTTCACGGTGGCGAGCGCGAGCGGCGTGGCGATGGAAAGCGCAATCGCGGTCACATGCGAAGCGCCCATAAAGACAAACGGTCTCAGCATCCCCGAACACCACCAAGCCTCGATCCGGCGATTTAGGCAGGGTTCAAGGCGGATATATGGCAGACCGTCCGCTCAGGCATTTTGGAACGCTTCGATAACCAGTCTTGTCAGCCGGGTGTTAAGAGGACCGGGCGTACGCTCCCTTTATGAGAGAACATCTGGCGCTGGCGATCGAGGATTTTATAGTCGATCTCATATATGGGATCGCTCGTATCCCTGTCCGGGCCTATGCGGCATGTCGGGAAGTTGTCCGGCTATTTGCCGATTCATTCGATGGCGCGCCGGGCGGCCGCTATGCGTTCGAAGGCGAGCTGGCCGAACTGATCACACCGCATCTGG
>Ga0302326_10015455_pt1 | contig 16057 bp, 15 predicted proteins | sample Palsa_T0_3_FD_202264 | JGI IMG/M metagenome (GOLD analysis project Ga0302326, IMG submission 202264) | Peat permafrost microbial communities from Stordalen Mire near Abisko, Sweden - Palsa_T0_3 | ecosystem: Environmental > Terrestrial > Soil > Palsa > Peat permafrost | place: Sweden: Abisko... | reverse complement strand
CTATAAGTCTCTCAATGAGGGACAGGCTGTCGAGTTCGAGGTCAAGAAGGGCCCGAAGGGCTTGCAGGCTGAGAACGTCGTAAGCCTCTAGTTCGTAGGAGCGGGGTGGCGGAGACGCTGCCCCGCTTTTTTTCCCTAGCTTAGTCCAGCAGAAGTCGTCAGAACTACCCGCTATTTTCCGCCGATTTATTCCAAGGAGGAAGCCGTGCAGGTCTTAGAGGAAGGTCAAGCAGTTCGCCACGACGTTTACGGGATGGGCGTGGTAACAGAGTCGAATTCCGAGCGCACTTCGATCGATTTCGACGATCACGGCTTGAAGAAGTTCGTGACGAGCATTTGGATCGCCGAGCTGATTGGCGAAGCTCCTGAGAAGCCGTTGAAGAGGTCTCGCCGCGGTGGACGCCGCAAAAAGGCCGGAGCCGCAGCGGCAGCAGCCGTAGCCGCAGCGGCAGCCAAGGCGTAAGACACCGAAAATAAAATTTGGAAATATTGAAAAAAGGCCGGCGCATGCCGGCCTTTTTTTCTTTTGAGGCAACGTTGCCACGTCCGCGCAAGCCCTGCGACGGCGGCAATTTTCCCAATCATCGTGGCGCGGACATCTTGCCCGCGATTTTCTGCGGGGTGGCCTTTATCAAAAGCGCGGACTGGAAGTCCGCCGCACGATTTCGCTCTCGGCGACGCTGAACGAAAGAAAAAGGCGGCCTGCGCGAGCGAATCGCCCTTTTTTCTTAAGCCGATTAGAAGATCAGCTTTGCGCCTATCTGGAATTGGCGCGCGCCTGTTGTGCCATCATTCTGGCCGACCTGCGATAGCGACTCTCCGAATGTAGCGTCAGCTAATAGATTATCTGGTTTCGCGAAATGGACGTGGTTGGCGATATTGTACGACTCGATACGGAGCTGAAACTTGAGTCGCTCGGTGATCGCCGTGGACTTCTGCAGGGCCAAGTCCCAGTTGTCGAACCCAGGGCCGTAGAAGAAATTACGAGCAACATTGGACGGTACTCCCCAGTTCGGAGTTGTCGCGAACGCAGACAGAGGAGGCCCGGTATGGGTTATATCCGTTCCGGAGGGATTCTGAAGACTGCCGACGATGGTAGCGCGATCCGCAAAGCCCGTATGAAGGGTGTCGAATGGCTGGAAGATGTCGTACGGCGATCCGGTCTGCATCTGTCCGATCCCGCTCAACTCCCAACCCTCGACTGCACGGCCGAAGAAGCCTTGATTCATATGAGCAGTGCCGCGGCCGACGGGGATGGCATATACGAAATTGATTGATGCGCGGTGCCGAGCATCAAACGGGGAGTTGCCGTATTCGGGACCCAGGTTGAGCGAGTTGACGGGATAGTTGCCGTTCCCGGCGTTCGTGACCAACGGGTCGCTGGCGTTATCTAGAGCATGCGAGTACGTATAGGCAAGCTGGATGAGCAAGCCGTGGAAAGCGTGTTCCGTGACCTCCATCTGGAGGCCGTCGTAGAACGACTTCGCGGTCGTCTGGTCCGTAAACGTGTGCTCAAACGCGTTGTTGTTCACCGGGTCGAACGGAAGCACGCCGTCCTCTGCTCCGAAATAGAGAAGGCCGAACTGCAAATCCGAGGGAGGTACACCGGACGCCAGCAGCTGGGAAACGAGGGCCGGTTGCGGCGGATTGGCATCGAGGACGCGGAGAATGCGCGTGCCGTGGTTGCCCACGTAGTTCGCGTCAATGGTCAGATTGTGGGCGATCTCGCGTTGAAACCCGAAGTTCCAGGTCAGGACGCGCGGTGGCTTGATGTTCGGCGCAAACAGATCAGGAAAAATTCCGGCGCCATTCGGAACGATCGGCGACAAGCTCAAATTGCCCGGCACCGAGATGTTTGAAACCTGAGCCGAAGCGACCGTGCCATTATCCGCCGTGGGAAAATTGTCAAGACTCGGCTGGAACGGCGGGTCGCCGCGGACATCTTCAGCCAGATTGCCGTAAATGCGATCGCTGAATACTCCGATGGCGCCGCGTATGGCTGTCCGGCCCGTCTTGAAAGGATCCCAGTTGAATCCGAACCGCGGCTCGAAGTTCCGGTGGTAGTCGGAGAAAAGTTGAGGGTTGCCAGGGCCCACAGGCGTAAACGTGAAACTTCCAGCCGGACCTAGAACGCTGCTCGGGTCCTCAAAGAGTTGTCCGAGGTTGGAATGGACCTCGTACGGCACGCCGTAGTATTCCCATCGCAGGCCGTACGTGAGTGTCAGGTTGGACATGATCTTCCATGAGTCCTGACCGTATATCGCGACCTCATGTTGGCGGAAGCCCAGGAGATCGTTCGACAGCCGGACGTTGTTGTTGTTAAAAAATTGGGTTTGAGATTGTGTGGAGACGAGACCGAGCAGCAAGCTCGACAGATCCTCAATCTCGTTGAGATAGCCGTTTTGCCCTGCCGACAGGCCTACAGCCGGGGTGATGCCGAAATCGGTATAGTTGTTGAAGTCCAGTAGTTCGCGAGAGTCAAAACTCGTGAAATTGTTCGAATACACGTCACGGAATTCTCCGCCCCATTTGAACGTGTGCTTCCCCAAGGTCTTCGTCATATTGTCCCAAGTCTGGTACGTCCCTTGGCGACTGTCCTGTTGGTCCGTGTCGCCGAGACCCTGACAACCAAACCCACTAAAAAACGGCAGACCGTAGTCGGCGCCACGGCCCACCTGGTCGATGAGACCGAGACTGTTAAACGTGCTGACCCCGGAGCAGTTGAAAACCAAGTTGGCGCGATTTCCGCCGAAGCGCGCCTCATTTACAAACGTGGACCCGACCGTGGACGTCAAGCCAATCGAAAAAGACTGCGTCCTCTGCGGTGAACTGATCGCTCCGAGGTCACCCGGGAGGAAATCCGAGTGAAACGGATTCGGATCGTTGAACCAGTTGAAGATGTAACGGACGAATAGATTATTGTTTTTTGAAATTCTGTGATCGATCTTAATGGTGGCGTCTTCGTCTTTTTCTCGCGATTGACTCGGAAAGAAAAGCGTTCCGGTGACGCCGTCTCCATTCCCGACGCTGGGCGTGGGATAGAACGAAAGTATCTTCTGCACCACTGGGTCAAGTCCTACGCTGGTACCGTTGTTCGCGGTCCCGGGAGTGGTGAGATTGACGTTATCGGTGGCGCCAGTGACCGGGTTTGTGTACGTAAAAATACCCGTTTTAAACGCGTCGGTCGGCACAGTGGATTCGTTCGTCAACGTCGTTACGAAGCGGTCGCCCTGATAATTCAGGAAAAAGAACGTCCTGTCTTTCTTGATCGGGCCGCCCACGGAGACGCCGTACAGATTCCGCACGTATGGGTTTTTCGGCTCGACGTCACCTGTCAACGGATCAATTTGATGATTGAAAAAGTCGCGAGCGCCGAGGGCATCCCAACGGCCGTAGTAGTACCCGTCACCATGGAACGCGTTGGTTCCACTGCGGGTGACCACGTCAATGATCGCGCCGTTATTGCGCCCATATTCGGGCGCAAAATTGCTCGTGATCACGCGGAATTCCTGCGTTGAATCCGGATTCTGCGTTGTGAGGCCGCCCAGCTGGCCGGGAACATCTGCGTCGTTATTATCCACGCCGTCGAGGAGAAAATTGTTGTTGCGGGTACGCGTGCCGTTGACGGAAATTCCTCCGAAGTCATCCGACTGAACTACGCCAGGACCGAGCAGCGCGAGCTGATACGGGTCGCGCAGTATCATCGGCAGTTCGTTCATCTGCTTTTCTTCAATCACGTTCGAGATCGTTGCCGTCTGAAGGTCCACGGTCGGCAAGGTTTGTCCGGCGACTTCAATTGTTGCCGAGCCGGAAGCTAACTCGAGTTTTGAGTTCAGGGTAAGCGACTGATCAACAGTGAGAGTAAAGTCCGAAACGGTGACCTTCTTGAAGCCATCCTTTTCGACCGTTAGCGAATAGGTGCCTGCCGGCAATTCTCCGGCGCTATACTCGCCCGCATCCGAGCTATCCAGAATGCGGTCAATCCCGGTGCCCACGTTATGAATCGTTATATGGGCTTTGACTACCGCCGCTCCGCTAGGATCCGTTATGATGCCAGTGACGGTCGCTGTCTGGGCCAGCGCAAGCACCGGCACGCAAAGTGCCACGACGAGCAGCAATCCAAATCGCAGCATCCATTTCCCTGTCAAAATAAACACGGACCCTCCTATGGGTGAGCATCAAAAATTAGATTTCGCATAGGTGTTTCCCAAATACCAAACCAGATCGCGTCCCAGAGATCAACCACACTGGTTGCACTTTGTATACCAGCTTTCACATTTTGTGAAAATTTGATTAAGTTCGTTTATTCGCGAGGGATCGCGCTGTGCCAAACCGGCATTTATTCCGCATCACTTCGAAAATCAGTAGGTTCACGCTCTCAAATGTACGGATCGCCATAGTTCAGCTGACACTTGGTCTTCTCCATACCCGGTGCGCGGACCAAGAAAATCTTAGGCATTGGAACCATTACGGCCGCGGCCATGAAGGTCACCGCGACTCAGAAACACAAAAAAGGGGCGGCCCGCGTCAGCGAGCCGCCCCTTTTTGAGTTTTCGCCGTACCGACTTACGCGGTCACCACGCCGTGGCGAATGGCGTATCGGATTAGCTGGCTGAAGGCGTCGAGATTCAGTTTGCGCATGACGTTGTTGCGATGCGATTCCACCGTGCGCGTGCTGATACCCACCGAGTACGCCACTTCCTTGTTGCTCATGCCCTCGCACAGTAGCTTCACCACTTCCCGCTCTCGGGTCGTCAGGCGATCGATGGGGATTTCGCCGTCGGCGCCCGCCGGGGCGTTGGGCACGCAATCCATGTAGCCGGTGTAATAGAGATCCTTGATCTGTGGGGTGAAGAACGCACGCTCGTCGCGAACGGCGCGCACGGCGGCGAGGACCTCGTCGTTACTGTCGGATTTCACCACGTAAGCCCGGGCCCCGGCGCGAAGGCATTCGCGTGCGACCTCTTCAGCAAAATGCATGGTGAGAATCACGACTTTCGTTTCCGGAGACTCACGGCGCAGCAAGCGCGTCACATCGAGCCCGTTCTTCTCGGGCAGCGAGATATCAAGTACAACGATATCCGGCTTCAGCTTCTGCACCTGATCGATCGTTTCCGTGCCAGTCGCCGCCTCGCCCACCACCACAAGCGACGGGTCGGTCTCGACCAGTGCGCGCACACCGCGTCGAACGACCGCATGGTCGTCCGATATCAGCACTCTCGAAATAGGAGGGGTATCGGGAAACATTTTGAGATTGGCCTCGCGCGATCTTGATCTTGATGCCACGCGCTGCCGAATCATCTTGCGCTCGAGCGGCCTGCGCTCCGGAGACAAATCCTGCAACGCGCGAAATCGACTTCCCAGTGCTTGCTGTAAGTGCAATCGCATGGTTATTCATCCTTTCGTTTTTTGTTAACACATCCGCTGCGTTTTGAATCCCAGGCGTCGAAATTCCAGCGCCGTCAGGGACGAAGAAAGCCGAGGGTATCGTTTGGGATTGCGCGTCAGCGTCAGCGTCAGCCTCCGCCGCCAGCAGACGCCGCCGCCCGTCGCTCGAGGATGGGCGCCGCCACGGGCGCTTCAGCTGGCAGAGTCGCGCGAATCGTGGTTCCCTTTCCCAATTCAGATGAGATTGAAAACTGCCCGCCGAGTTGCCTAACGCGCTCGGCCATTCCGGCAATCCCGATGCCACGCGTCGACGCATCCAAATCAGCAGCGCCCGGCGCGGCGGCCATGCCCTTGCCCTGATCTTCGATTTCCAGAACGACCCCGGAGCCACGGCGAGCGAGGCGGATAAATGCCACGAGGCTAGCGGAGTGGCGATGAACATTGCCGAGGGATTCCTGGACAATGCGAAAAATCGCTGTCTCGACGTCCCGCGTGAAGCGCCCGAGATCCTCGGGAATATCAGCGTGGGTTTGGATACCGCTGCGGCTGCTGAAGCCCTTGGCATACCAGCGCAGTGCGGGCTCGAGCCCCGCTTCGTCGAGAATCGGCGGAAACAGGAGATAGGAGAGTGTCCGAACCTCCTGCAGAGAAACTTCAGCTAGTCCGACACTTTCGGCAAGCACTTCGCGCAATTGAGGGATCGTGGATCCAGCTAATCGGAGGGACCTGCCGAGATTCATCTTGAGAGCGACGAGATTCTGCACGGTCGTGTCATGGAGGAATTGCGAGGTGTGGCGGCGTTCCTCGTCGAGCGTTTGAAGGATGCGAGCGGAGAGAATTCGCTGGTTCTCTTCGGCGCGTTTCTGTTCCGTGATATCGCGGGACAGCATCCAGAGCGTCGCGGCGGCGCCGGAACGAGGGGTCATCCGCGTGACGCGCCCAGTAGCGTGAACGCGCCCTTTTCCGACTGTGACGCTGTACTCGATGTATTCGCCCCTGCCGGTGAACGCGACGCGCTGAAACATTTCTTCGAATGGTCGGGCGAATTCCGCGCCAAATAGCTCGGTAATCGTCTTTCCGATCATCTCCGCCCGAGGGAACGCGAGAAGAGATTCATTCATTGCCCAAATGTTGAGGATAGTTGTGTCGGGAGCAAACTCGAAAAGGACTTCGTCCACCGAGCCGATGAGCGCCAGAATTTGCGCGTCCCGTTCGAGGGCCATCTCTTCGGATTGCCGAAAATCCGGGGCCGATGGATTGGAAGGCTCCGCCGGATCCAAACGCGATTGAGGTGGACAGTCCTCGCCGATCTGATCTTCAGCGCCTCGCGACTCGCCGCCACGTTGTGCGTCCGAATTGACAGTCATCCCGCCGCTCCGCAAAACTGAGCATCAGCATTCATGTTTGTCACCAGCCAACGCCGTCGGGAGTCAGGTTTCACCGCCGCGCTTCCGAGACAACAGAAGGAGCGTGGCTCGTGGCTGATATTTGTACAATTTAAACAGGCCGGTCGAGCGCGACCCCCATCACGCTGAAGACCTGAAGCAATAGATGGCGTTACTAGAACGGAAGATACTGCCTAGTTAATACGATGTCAAGAACTCAATCGAACGAATGATGATAAAATCTGCTTATAGTCCTAGTGCGTTAAACGAGACCGGAATCTACGTAGCTGCTCTACGTAGGTAAATGCACCTCCGTTTTTCCGTATTTTTGCGAATTGCCTGCGACCTCCTTTCCAGCTACCTTCTCCCTCCCAAAAGGGGCACCTACTGTATCTCGGTTTTGCCGCCGCTCCGCCGCCCAAGCTCGGAGCCCGGCAACGGTCGTTCGCCCTCGCACGCACCTAGGAATTTGGGAACTCTGGCGGGCAAAAGTTCTCTCAGCCAAGCCAAAGGCATGCGGGGGCGGGCGATCGAATTCGGCGCGTTCCATTCCCAATACGAATGAATAAGCGGCACGGCGCCTTTGGGGCGTCCTGCCGGCCCGCGCTACGAATGCCTCGCGAAAATTCGAAACGCCGGCACGAGCCGACGATTTTACATACTCCGCCGCCAAACTGAATCGCGGTTGGCAGCCCGCGCTGCGATTCGCCGTTTCGCTATTTATATGAGGCGACTATCTGCCCGTCTACGATCTGGATGTCGGTGACATCTTGCGGGAGCTTTAGTTTTTCGCGATTCTCGGGGGAGTTGAGAAGTTGCTGGGCGGCAGATTGCAACACGCTCTGAGGCAACGGAAGCGAACCGAGCGAACCGCTGACGGGCTCGAATTTCAGGTAGCCGCCCTCAGCGTGCAGATGGCCATTGAGCTCGAGCGAGAGATCCTGGCCGTGAAAGTTATAGACGATGTACGCCCTAACCAGGTTGCCCTGCAGGTCCACGCGAACATCTTTCACCGACGACTGTACTTCCTCGAATGTAGGCGCCGCTTGATTTGATGATTGGGGTAGCGTTTGGGGTACCGATTGGGGGATTGCGGCAGGGCTTCCTGGGACCGCCGCGCCAAATGTCGATGACGACGGCAGAGGCGCAGTTGGCGAAGTGCTCGCGGGCTCCGCGCGCCCATTGATCGCGAGATTCTGATTTAGATAGGAATTCAGCTCGACGTTATCGAGCTGTAATTGGTGCGGCTGTCCGGCCGATGACGCGGCTTCCGAAACCCGAATTTTCTCTTCGGCGCGGGCGGCGGCATTCGAGTCAACCTTCACCGGCGGCGGCGCGCCTTTGCGAAGGATCAGCACGAAGACGAGGACGACTACGGCCAGCGCAACCCACCGCGCCCTGCGATAAATGGCGCGCAATGCGGCGAACGAACTGGATTGTTCGACCGCTTCCTGAGCGTCTCCGGACGCCATGCCGTCACTTACTCGCGGCGAACAGAACGTCCCGCGGTTAGTGACTTGCGAGGTTGACTCAGCGTAATAGGCAAACAGCGACGAGCATTTCTCGCATTTGTCGCCGCCATCCTGCTGATAACTGCAATTCGGACAGATGATCACATCTCAAATGTAACAGGCGGATAAGCCCGTCGGCCGGCACACGAGCGGTGGAGTGCCCCATGCCTACCCGTCCCCACGGACAGGCCGGTCGCGCGATTTGGAGTGACCCGGCCCGCTCTCGGATAACGAAAGCCTGGAGCGACGTCGTGGCGCGGGAATTCTGCCCGCGGATTCTCCGGCCAGCGGCAACCGACGAATGCCCAGGACAAGATGCCCGCGCTTCGAGTATTGGGCAGTTGTGCTTTGTGGCAAATATTCGGCTAGGCCCTGTACAGCCGGACAGGGGTCCCGGCGCCAACCTGTTGATCGCCGCTAAAAATGAGCGTTTCCGCGCGAGCCAGGCAAATACCCCTCAGGGTGCTGTTTTGGGCTGTAGTTACTAGTAGTACGAGGGTACCTACAGAATGTAACCATCCAGCTAGAGCGTCCTGACGGTTTAAATTGCTACCTTTCATGATGTCGGAGGGGTTGTGACCCTTCCGGGGCAGGCACGGTTTCCCGCGCTCAGGCGGAGGAACGGCCGACGACATTGAGGAGCATTGAGGATGCGCAAATTCAGACACTCTGGAAAACTGAACGAGCATGGGTCAATTTCCGATTCCGAGCCGATCAGCTTTAGTGGCGGCGTAATTGCTGACGAGATCGAAATTGATGGCACCGACGGCCCATCTGGAGCTTACGCTCCGGATACGGCGTCGCTCGAGCACCCGTCGGAAGCGAGCGGAGTGATCATTGTGGGTGGAAGCATGCCTGATGTTGAAGTGGAGGATAGCCACGCGCCATCAGTACAGGAAAATTCAGAGGCGCGCGCGGAGCATTCGAGCGGCAACGGAGCTACTGAGGCCGAAAACGGCGCGGGACAGAACGCGGCGCACAGTGTCGCGCACAACGCAGAACACACGGGTCACCACTCAGCGCATGGACGCACGAAATCCGAGCACGCCCATAAGTCCAGTCCTTCGGGCGAAGACCGCCGGAAGCGACGCCGCGCGCTGATCTCCGCGCCGGTGCGCGTGCGCCCGGTCCACATCACTGATGACGGCCCGAGCGAAGTAACGACGACGGTTGACGTCTCCCGTAGCGGCTTGCTCTTTGCCTCGCAACTGACGACCTACAAGAACGGAATGGAAGTCGCGGTAGTGTTCCCTTATAGCGCAATTCCAGGCGAAGTTTATGCCGAGCAGATTGGCCGCGTCGTTCGCCACGTTAGCCTAGCTGATGGTCGCAAAGGCGTTGCGATCTGCTTCGACAAGGCGCCGGTCGGCCAGGAAGCCCTCATCGATGCCGGCGGCCGCAGCTTCGCGCAGGAAAAGACAGTCGTGGAGCCAACGATTCCGGGCGATGTTCTTGCGCCGACCGAGCAGACGCGCGCAAAAATTCTCGTCGTCGAATCCGACGAGCGAGCGCGCACAACAATGTGCAGCTACCTGAACAACGATGGGTACAGTGCAATGGGTGTCGGCTCAGCCGCTGAGGCTCGTGAGGTCCTTGCGGATACTCTCCCCGCCGTTGTGGTTGCCGAAATCGAAGGCGATGGCATGCATGGCTACGATCTCTGCGCATACATCAAGAAGGATGAGCGCCTTCGTGGCGTCCCCGTGATTCTCACGACGCGCTCAGCCTATCCGAGCGACTACGCGAACGCGCACGCCGTCGGTGCGATCATTTGCATGGCGAAACCCTTCAAGCAGGAAAAGCTCGGACACATGGTTCGGTTACTCGCGCCGCTTCGCAAAAAAGCACACCTGATGCAGAAGGACTCGGAATCTGCCGAAACAGCCAAGGCGCGCAAGATACTGTATCCATCTCACCGCACCTCCACAAAGCCGAAGCTCAAGTACAATCGCGACGAATTCAGCAAGCTTTGTGACGACGCGATTCGTGAAAAGAATAAGTTGGACAATGGCGAGCGCTTCGACAGCGCCAGCCAAGAGGCCGTCGCGCCGGCTGTGAAGGTTTCCAAGCAAAGCGAACCGCTGACTGGCCTGAAGGCCTTGCGTAATCGCGCGGCTTCGCTCTTCAAGCGTTAGACTGAAATCGCGACGGCGTCATTCGGGCGGTTCTTTCGGACCGCTCGTTTCGATGTCACGTCCGCGGTGGTAAGGCTTTTTCTATCTTCCGAACGGAACAGCGGGCGACGATTGGTCCTAAGTGACCGCCCTAGCGAAAATATCTCCCCGGCGGGAATATTCCGGCGCGCGTGCATTCTTTTCCGACGGCCTTCTTCACTTCCTTGAACCAATAATCGAAAGTGCCTTCGGACACACCTACGAGCGCGACAGCTCGTTTGTATTCGACGCCTCGGAGAAAATATATTGCGAACAGCTTCCGCCGGCCTTTCCATTCCGGCCGCCGCAGCGCTCGTTCCGCGACATTTTCGAAATCGGCGATGTATTCCGCAGCGCGCGCGCGTTCAGGCCGCCAGACGTAGCCGCCCGACGGCCGCTTCAGATCCACCGCGGAGGTTTTGCGCCCGAGCCATTTTCGCAGGCCGCAATACCTGCCGTAACACACCTCGAAAACCTCCTGCGGCTTAAACATTTTCGTTCCCCCTCCCGAGAGACATCGCAGAGTTCAGTTCTCGCGCTTCATTTTCGAATGCAGATTCCCTGATTGAGGCTTGCACTCGAGCGCTTCCAGGCATGCGGCGAGGCATTCGTGCCAGCCAACGAGGTAGCCCGCGGCATATTCCTCGGCAAGCCGCTGGCGCTCGCGAAACTTGCGCTGCATTTCCTGGCTTTCGTGCCGCTCCCGCCGCGCGGCATTCCACATGATGCTGATCCGCCACACGATTCCCCGCACGGCTCCAGCCAGCCAATGCAGAGGCATCGGAAAGTACACGGCCACGCGCCTTTGCGGCTCATACCAACTCATGCGCCAGCCGCGCGGGATCGGTGCGCCAAACGTAACCTCGCGTCCGACGATGCCTCGCCGCTTCATTTGCTGGATTTTCCCCGTACGCTGTTCATACACTTTCGTTTTCTTCTTCGCCGCGCCGGCATACTCGCGGTCCTTCGCCGACTCTCAATTCACGCCGCACAGATTCTTGCTGGAGGTTTCGCCACACCAGCGACGCCTCTCGTCCCTGCGGAAATTGCGTATTCGTCGCATAAGCCGCACCCCAATGCCGAGATTCCTCCGTAGTTGCTTTTCCTAAACAGGAACCTTTTCCTTTATCTTTCTCTTTTCTGACTACGTATCCACTACTTATCCGTGATGGAAGTTCAGACATTTCAGTCTTTTGCGTTCTACTGCCTCCGCAATTCTGCGTACCCACATCCGCATTTCTGCGGGCCCCCTCCACAAAATTGCGCACTGCAGGCTCGCGCGAGAACTTTTTCGCCTTCGTGATTTGCACAATCACGCCGCCCGGCGCCGTCAGCGTCTCGATGTAGCCTCCCTCGCGCAGGACGCGCATCCAGCGTTCGAGCGTCCTCCGCTCGAAGCCAGTCTCCTGTTCGATTTCGCGATAGCTGATCGGCTTGCCCCCGAGCACCCAACCCGTCGTTCTGTCCTGCCTCGTTTGCCGCAAGACTAGCCAGCCATAAAGCCACACCGCCGAGCTCATCCGCTCGTAGTGCTTCGCTTCAAAAAGCGTACCGCGCAGGCCGACGTTGAAATCGTTACCTCGCATTCGACTCTCGGCTCCTCAAATGCCTAATCAGCTTCCTGTTTCGTTAGTCCAGCGCCGGCGTGTGCAACCTCAACAATGTCCGCAATACGGCAGTTCGACTTTCTTAAATCCGTTTTCCGTCGGCCGCAGCCGGTCAATTCGCATCACGGATTCCTGACGGCAGTACGCGCACGTACGAATTTCGCCCTCGCGCTGCTGCGTCTCGCGCTCCAACTTTCGCTGCCATTGCATACCGGCGAAGCGGCGCTTTTCCTTTGCCCGATTTTCCGGGCTTGTGCGCCAGCGCCGCATGTATTCGCGATTTTGTCTGCGTTGATGGGAAAGATCTTTCTGCTCATCGCCGCCAATTTGCAGTTCGTGGGAGACTCGCGGATTGCAAACGCGTTTTTTGCACGTATGAGTCGCCCGCTCTGATACGATTGCTGGCTGAATCATTCTTATAGCAGTCATCGCGCTCACTATTGCGGCGTCTGGGCACACCCGTTCGCCTTTACGCCGCCCGTTATTTTACACGCAGTCCCATCGCGGTTTATAGCGAGACAGTTATTATTAGCTAGTTAACACACCGTCCTACTTGCAGCGGACGGCGCGCCATCGGGGGCCCCTTAAAATGAGCGATGCGAAGCCGCCGTTTCATTTCATCGCAACCTGCTCGCAAATCTCTCTTCAGTCCTACGAACTCGCGCGCCTGGATGCTGCCGCCCGGCTCCGCCGCCAGCTACAAGAAGTGACCGACCAATGGATCGAAGCCGAGGTTGAAGCGCGTTTGGCTCGATGGGCTCTCGATCACCGGCGCCGCGATCCACGAACTCGCTGCGACGAATTTGTGGCGATCGAGAGCCCCGGCGCGAATTTGAAGTCTCTTCCGTCCCCTCATCGCCGCATCCGCCGGAAGCGCGCTCTGGTCGCGCCGTCTCAAAATGTCGCATCTCACATTACGTATGCCTTGACCGCTCTTTCACTTCCGCTGCCTTCGCCCGTCGCACTCGCCGATCTCGGGCCGTCCGCGCCACTGCAAACGTCGCACAATCAGTCGGTCGCGCGACGATCGAGCTTGTTTCGAACGCGCCGCTTCGTCCGCAGGCGCGCCCCACGCTTCTAGCGGCAACTTTTTCGCGGCGCTTCGCCCCGTTCCCCAGTTCATGACGGACTCACCTCGCCTCGCCACTTGTTCCGAAACCCCACCGCACGCTCAATGCCCGCTGTTCGTGTCATTTCAATTCGCTGATACCTGCGATCCCGTCGTCCGACCTTAATTCTCATTCGGCGCCATCCTATTCGCTTTCAGTGTGCGAGGCCGTGCATTCCTGCACCGAAGCGGTACTTTTCGAGGCGACTGTCAATTGTTTTCGCGCCATGCTTGATTTTTCGCTGCATGTGAATGGATCAGTATCTTCGTTCACATTACCGTTTTCTTCGTTTGACTCCCATCTTCCGCCGTTTTCTTTGGTGGGCCCCATTCAATTCTCTTCCTCGCGTACGTCGTCAGTTCCCTTGAAGCGTTGCATCATGATCTAGCATCTCTCTCTTCGTTCAGCATCTCTCTTTTCCCGCCCAGCTTCGCTCCTTACTTCCTCCACCGATGAGTTCTTAATCCCCTCTCCGGTCGCACAACAAATCCAGCCCTAACATGTGCTTCCGCGTCTCGATCCCTATTTTTTCTGACGAGCAAACGATTCTCAAGCCTTGCTTACCCTCGCGGCGCAGAACGCCTTTCCGCTTTTCGCAACGTGGCTCAATCCTCTTATTCTTCGACCACATTTCTCTTTCTCCTCCGCCACGCCAACCATAATCTATAAATTACCGAGGCGGAGAGTGGGAACCTGAATACGGGAAAGCATAACAATGGGGCCATGAGTTCGAAGAAAATGTCGCGCTTGGAGCCACAGGGAGTATCGCCAGGGGGAGCGAGCGGTTTTCAACTTAATCGTTTTTGGATGTTGCGGAACGCGAGATCATTAATGCGGAATCGTAGATGATTGTCTTCAGAAAATGACGGATGGCTATCGGAATGCCAAACCTAAGTTCCGAACCTGAAACTCACGCGCGGTATGGCGGTGTGGCAGGCGCGGAAAAGAGTTTTTGCGGAACGAGACTTCGTAGCAGCTGCATGAGTAGTAGCAGAGTCGTGGCAGATCACGTTTAGGGTGGCAGCAGAACTTCGTCGCGGAAGCTCTTGGAGAAGCAGAACGCCGCGGGGCCGCACGTGCTGGTCATCGTGAGTACAGAGGCTGGTGGGACGGACGGATCTGTCGTCGTATGTGAAGTATGAGCCTGAGGCTACGAGCCATACTGCACGCTGAAGCCGCGACGTCCGTTTACGGGGCACAGAGAGACGCGCATTCGATTACGACAATTAATGAGCGGTGCCCTTCGGCGAATAAGTCACGAACGTATTCGAAATCACGCGTGGGCGCGCAGCCTGGATGCGGAAAAGTCGCGGACTGGCGAACAAATCAAACGAGCTTGCTAAAAATGGTCGCACGAATTGCACAAAGAGTCTTTACGCGGGCGCGTGAGAATGACTCACAATCCCTAGTAATGAGAAGCCGCGGGTGCGGGAGAATGCTGGGTCTGAAGATCCTTAGGCGATCCCTTTTCAAGAAGCTGCTCTTTGCGATAGATCAACTCATTGATGTTGAATGGCGCTAGCTGAAAGTCGTGGCCGTGCGTAATTGCATCGGTAGGGCAAGACTCAACGCAGTAGCCGCAAAAGATGCAGCGCGAGTAGTCGATATTGTAGACGCGCGCGTAGCGTTCGCCGGCCGATATGCGATTTGCGGCGGTGTTTTCGGCGGCCTCGATGTAAATGCAGTTCGCAGGGCACGCAGCGGCACAGAGAAAACAGCCGACGCATTTTTCCAGCCCGTTCTCATCGCGCTGCAAAACGTGAATCCCGCGATAACGCGGCTGAAACTGAACCGGTCCGTCGGGATAAATCTCCGTCGTGGGTTTCCGAAACATCGTCTTCAGCGTGACGCTGAAGCCCTTCACGAGGGTCGAAAATGTTGCGCCGACTTCTCCGATTATCGATGCCATATAATTGAATTTAGCAGAGACGGGAAGGCGCAGCAACTTTGCGCAGTCGAGGCCAACGCAGTACCTGCTACCTGATTCGCGGCGGCCGCGCTGCGGCTGCAGCAGCCCATGAGATCATTCTCCCGGCGGAGATACGGGCGCCGGGCCTAACGGCACGTGCTTGCCGGTGATGGCCGCAATAATTTGCTTCCCGTGGAACCGGCCGTTCTCAATGAAAATCTCGCCTGTGAACCTACCGCCAACAATCACGCCCGCAACATACATTCCCGCGATATTACTTTCGAGCGTTATGGGATTGCATGCAGGCTTGCGCGTCTCCGGATCGAGGCGAATGCCTAGCTTCTCGAGGAACTCAAAATCGGGATGGTATCCCGTCATCGCAAAAACCTGCGCCGCCGGAATTGCGCGCTCGTCCGAACCGTTTCGAATCCAGATTCGATCGCGCTCGATACGCGCGACGTGGGAGTTGAAATGCGCTTGTATTTCTCCAGCCTTGATCCGGTTCTCGATGTCGGGACGCACCCAATATTTAAGCGACGCGCCGAGTTGGGCGCCGCGGTGAACCAGCGTAACGCGTGCCCCGCCGCGAAATAGCTCCAGCGCGGCTTCGGCAGCAGAATTCTTTGCGCCGATCACGACCACATCCTCGTGCCAGTACGGATGCGGATCGTTAAAGTAGTGCGAAACGTTCGGCAGTTCTTCACCGGGAACGTTTAGAAGATTCGGCCGGTCGTAGTAACCGGTCGTGACAATTATCTTTCGGCAACGATAGGCGTGGCGCACGCCCTCCACATCGTGCGTGGCAACGACGAATGCATCATCATGTCCGCTCACGCCCTCAACCGTTTCGTAAAGGCGCAGCTCGAGGCCGTAGTGTTCGGTGACTCGGCGATAGTATTTCAGTCCTTCTGACCGCGTTGGCTTTGAGTTCGCCGAGGTCAGCGGCAAGTCGCCGATTTCCAGGCGCTCGCCAGTCGTGAAAAACTGCATGTTCG
>Ga0302326_10015453_pt1 | contig 16058 bp, 14 predicted proteins | sample Palsa_T0_3_FD_202264 | JGI IMG/M metagenome (GOLD analysis project Ga0302326, IMG submission 202264) | Peat permafrost microbial communities from Stordalen Mire near Abisko, Sweden - Palsa_T0_3 | ecosystem: Environmental > Terrestrial > Soil > Palsa > Peat permafrost | place: Sweden: Abisko... | reverse complement strand
GAGACAGATCCGCACGGCTGGGCCGACCGCACCGTCGACTTGCTCCTGCCGGAGCGAAACCCTGCGCGGCTGATCTATGGAGTGCTCGCGATCGGGGCGGTGCTGGCGGCGGAGAGCGGGAGTCACGAGGACTACGTGGACACTGCTGGATCGGCGGTGATCGCGATCTTGCTGTACTGGCTGGCGCACGCCTATGCGGACGTGCTCGCACACCGCCTGCAGTCGCATGCGCGTCTGCGCCTCGCGATCCTGGGCCGGGCGCTCGGAGACGAAGCGGCGATCCTGCTGGGCGCGGTGCCGGCGCTGCTCGCGCTGCTGCTCTGCTGGGCGTTCGGCGTCGCGCTGGCGAGCGGCGTCGAAGCCGCGCTGTGGACCACGGTCGGGAGCCTGATCGCCTTCGAGCTGCTGGCCGGAATCCGCGCCAGGGCAACGCCGCGCGAGCTGGCGTTCGAAGCCGGCATCGGGGCCACGATGGGGCTTGCGATCATCGCGCTGAAAGTCCTGCTGCACTGAGAGCCTAAAACGAATGGATGACTCAGTCGATCGATCGAAGCGACTCGACTGGCGAACGGACGGTTCTCCCTAGACTAAAAACCGCCGCCATGGGAAGATGTGGGCTGTCAGCCAGCGTGACAGTCATCGTCTGGCTCGTAGGTCGGTTCGGGGATTCGGAGAGGGAGGGGTCAAATGGCAGCGGGAGGGGTATCGTCGTTGTCGCAGCTCGAGGAGCCTGCGGCCAGGGGCACGAGCTCAGCAGCGCGGATCGTTCCCCTCTACAAACGCCTGCCCCACGGTCCTCACCGACTCGTCCGCAACGAGGTCGTCCAGCACCAGCGGGCCCGCATCCACGGGGCGATGGTCGAGGCGATCGCCCAATATGGCTACAAAAAGACGAGCGTCAAGAAGGTAACCGGCCTCTCAGGCGTCTCGCGCCGGACCTTCTACGAGCAGTTCGCGAACAAGGAAGAGTGCTTCCTTACAAGCTTCGACCTGATCGCCGCCCGCGCCGTCAAGCAGACCAACGAGGCCTACCGAGCTGCAGACGGCGACCTCGAAGACCGCCTCCGAGCAGCCTTCGAGCAGTTCACCAAGGAGGTCGACGGGCACGGCTCGAAGAGTGCCAGCCTGATGATCGTGCAGGCGCCCACAGCCGGAGCGGCGAGCCTGCCTCATCTATGCCGGGCAACGGCGACCTTCGAGCAGATGCTTCTCGGCAGCTTCACGCACGCGTTCAAGGACGGCGCCCTTCCTCTCCCCATCATCAGGGGGATCGTCGGAGGACTACAAGAAGTGATCTCGATACGCCTGCGTACCGACCGCGCCAAGGAGATCCCCGCCCTGGCCGAGGAGATGCTCCAGTGGACGCTGCGCTTCCAAGCCTCCCCGCCCGACAATCTAGCCGCGCACCTCGCCGAACGCGCTCTCGTCAATCTCCGCTCTACAAACGGGCACGCCACGAACGGGCACTCCTCAAACGGCTACTCCTCAAACGGACACTCCACAAACGGACACTCCACAAACGGCTACTCCGCGAATGGATACACCACAAACGGCAACGGTCACCTCAACGGTGACGCCTCGCATCTGGACATTCGCGCGCGCCTGCTCGAGTGCGTGCTGAGACTCACCGTGCTCGAGGACTACGGGGAGCTCAGCGCGCTACAGATCGCCGACGAGGCAGGCGTCTCAATCGACACCTTCCTCGAGCTGTTTGAGAACAAGCAAGAGTGCTTCACGGCTGCCTTCGACGCGATGAGCGACGAACTCCTCCGCGTCACGGCCGATCCCGAGCTGGTCGCCGGCGACTGGCCCCGCGCGGTGCGGCACGCGATCGGTGCACTGATGCAGCACCTGGCCAACCATCCCTTCCACGCCCGGATGATCGCCACGGGGGCGTACGCCGCCGGGCCGGACGCGATCGAGCGCAACTACGAGCTCGCCCACGACATCGCCACGCTACTCACGGAGGGGGCCCCCGAAGGAGCTGGTGGCACGTTCGCGGTCGATGGTGTCGCCGGCGCGATCTGGCACACGGTCCGCTGTCAGGTCGCGGGCGAGCAGATCCAAAGGCTTCCAGCGCTCGCGGACTACGTGGCCTACGTTGTGCTCACACCCTTCATCGGCGCCGAGGCGGCTGCCGAGCTCGTGACCGAGGACGACTGAGACCGGAACCCTCAGCTCAGCTCGGCCTGGATCCAAGGGCAATCGATCGATAAGTCCTCCACCCCGAGCGCGGCGGCGACGTTGAGGGCCATGCCGTGCCAGAAGAACTCGTTCAACCGCTCGGCGTCGGCGCCCGAGAGCTCCCGCGCCAGCTCAATCAGCTCGGCGTAGCGCCGCCGCACGCACGCGCACACGACCTCGTCGTCGCAGGCGGCGTAGGACTGGTGCTGGAGCATCAGGTAGTCGCGGTCGGAGGCGAGCAGCTCCTTGTAGGCGAAGCCCATCGCGTGCAGTGCGTCCTCGCACTCCTGCGGGGCGCGCCCCTCGCGATAGTCGGCGGCGGCGTGGCGGAAGGCGTCGGCGACCCGTTCGAAGCCACGCTCCAGGGCCGCGAGGAACAGCTCGCGCTTGTTCGGAAACAGGCTGAACACGTACGGTTGAGCAACGCCCACGCGCCGTGCGATGCGCTCCACGGGTGTGCCGTGCAGGCCGCCGCGCGCGAACTCGTGCACGGCCGCGGCGATCAGCTCCTCGCGGCGCTCGGCGGCGGGGACCCGCCGGCGCACCGCGGGCGCAGGCTGGGCGTCCGCGACGGGCGTCGTCGCCTCGACAACGGTTCCCGCGACTGAGCCCTCCTCGATCGCGGACGCCTCGCTCACGCCGCCTCCCCCGCCAGCACCCCGCGCCGGCGCTCGGCTGCGATCGAGCCCTCGCCCGCCACGGCGGCGGCGGTCACTGCCTCGGCCTCATCTGTGGAGGCCTGCGTGCGGAACGGGAGCACCAGCACGGTCAGCGCTCCCGCGGCGAGCACCGCGACGCCCACCCACAGCGCCGGGATCAGACCATTGACGAACGCCTGCGGCGAGGTGTAGCCACCCGCGCCGGTGAACACCGAGGCGAGCACGGCGACCCCGAACACTCCGCCGACCTCGCGGATCGCGTTGTTCGCTCCGGAGGCCTGGCCGGCCTGCTCGGTGCGCACCGAGGCGAGCACGGCGTTGGCGGAGGGCGCGAACACGAGCGCCATGCCGGCGCCGGCCATCACGAACGGGACGATCATGTGCGAGTAGGGCAACGTCGTGGAGGCCATCGAGGCAAACCACGCCAGTGCGCCCGCCTGCAGCGTGAGGCCCGCGAACATGAAGGGGCGGCTGCCGAAGCGCTCGGAGAAGACTCCCGCCAAGGGCGCGACGACCATCGTGGCGCCGGTCCACACGAGCAGCTTCAACCCGGCTTGCAGGGGAGAGTTGTGGAGCACATTCTGCATGTATTGAGAGAGAAAGAAGATCGACCCGAACATCCCAAAGTACATGCTAAAGGAGGCCACGTTTGTAACCGCGAACGACCGTTTCCCAAAGAACGACATCGGCAGCATCGGCTCGTTCGTGCGCAGCTCCCACGCGACGAAGCCGGCCAGCAGCACCGCGCCGCCGATCATCGAGACGAGGACCGTCGCGCTCGTCCAACCGAGCGACTGTGCGCGCACGAGCCCGAACACGACTCCGAACGCACCCGGCAAAGCGAGTCCCAGGCCGGTCAGATCGAGCGTCCCGTAGGGCCCGCGACTCTCCGTCAGCCTGCGCGCGGCGAGTGGGATCAGGACGATTCCGAGCGGGACATTGATCCAGAAGATCCAGTGCCAGGAGATGCCCTGCACCACCGCGCCGCCCACGAGCGGCCCGATCGCGACGGCGATCCCGCTGATGCCCGACCACACGCCGATGGCCATTCCCCGCCGCTCGGCCGGAAAGGCCGCCGCGAGCAGCGTCAGCGTCAGCGGCGTGACGATCGCGGCGCCGGCTCCCTGCACAGCACGCGCGGCGACGAGCAGGTCGGTGTTGGGCGCAAGCGCGGCGCCGGCCGAAGCCGCGGTGAAGATCGCCAGACCGATCACGAACATCCGCTTGCGTCCGAAGCGATCGCCGAGCGCTGCGCCCGTCAACAGCAGCACCGCGTAGGCGAGCACGTAAGCGTTGACCGTCCACTCGAGCGACTGGATCGAGGCGCCGAGTTCGCGGTGGATCGTGGGCAGCGCGACGCTCACGACGAGGTTGTCCAGGACAGACATGAACAGCGCCACCGAGACGATGCCCAAGGTCCAGCGATTGTTCTTACGCTTGCCGGTCATTTCGGGTCTCCATTCTTAGCGAGTGCTAACTATCTTGGCGAAGATTAGCAGTGGCTAATAAGAAGATCAAGGGCCTTGCAGATCGAAGAGCGACGCAACGCGCGGCGAGGAACCCAACCGAGGAGGAGCGCAGCGCGCGGCGAATACCATGGAGGCAATGAGACGCAGCCTTCTGAAGACCCCAATCCCCCTCCTGGGACTGGCGCTCGCGGCGCTGCTGGCCGGCTGTGGCGGGGGTACGAAGACGGTGACCGTCGCCAGCACCCCGCTGCCCGAACAGACCACTTCGACCGCCGCGCCGCGGACGAGCACGACGAGGACCACGGCAACAACGCCGACGAGCACCACGACGACACCGAGCGAAAGCGGCGGCACCTCGAGCCCCAGCACGACGCGCACCGCGCCCGCGCCCGCGTTCACCCACCAGGGGACCGGCAGCACGAGCGCCTCCGTGGAAGGGCTGAGTGCCGCCGAAGCGGTCGTCCGCGCGCGGGGCTTCACCGTGAGCGCCGCCTCCGACTACCACCCCGACCAGACCCTGCGCGTGCTCGTCGGCTCGCGCAGTGGCGCTGCTGAAGGCAACGGCCAGCAGGCGTTCTTCTTCGTCGACGGACGCTACATCGGCACCGACGCAAAGCAGCCCAGCGCATCCGTCCACGTGGTCAGCCAGGGGGACACCGAAGTCGCGCTGGCCTATGCCCTGTCAGGCGGCGGCCAGGCGACCGTGCGCTTCCAGCTCAACAACGGCAAACTGGCCCCGCTCGGGGAAATCCCCTCTGCGAGCGCCCGCCAGTAGAAGTACCTCCGCGGGCGGCTCCTCCCTGAGGAAAGGCCCTATCGTGGTGTGGGCAAACCACCACACGTCACGAGGAAGGGGTCGTCTCATGAGCGCAACGATCGAGGGTCGTGCCGAGGAGCTGTTGAAGGGGAAGAACTTTTGCCATGTGGCCACTCTGCGACCCGACGGGTCCGTCCACGGTGTCCCGGTTTGGGTCGATGTCGAGGACGGTCGTGTCGTGCTCAACACCGCCAAGGGGCGCGCCTGGCCGCGCAACCTCGAACGCGATCCGCGCGTGACGCTGACCGTGCAGAACATGGAGAACCCTTACGAGTACCTCGCGATCCGCGGCCGCGCCGAGGCACCGAGCACCGAGGGCGCCGACGCGAACATCGACGCGCTGGCGAAGAAGTACATGGGCGTCGAGGAGTACCCGATGCGCCAGCCCGGCGAACAGCGCATAATCATCCGCGTTTCGCCCGATCACGTCAAAGTGTGGGGCGGCTGAGCGACAAAGGCATCGCCCTATGCACGTCGCGTCAACCGCCGCCACAGCGAGGGTCCGCGTGGTTGGGTGCGCTGCCAGTCCTCGTGCAGCGGCAGCTCCCCGCGCGCGCGGGCGGCGAGCACGCACTCGCTGTGGGCGTGCCGGCGGCGACGCGTGTCGCCTTCTGGGGCGATCAGCATGTGCTCGCTGAGCGCGGGTAGATGATGGCTGCAAATTGGACAGCGGTACGTCGCCGGCTTGCGATTCGCCGCGCGGCGCACCGTCCACCATTTGGCGGGTGGCAGCTTGGACACTCCTCCATTGTTGCGCCGCTCGCGGCCACGATCGCAGCGAGTGTGGCCGTCGGAGTCGGCATCGCCTTTGCGCAGGCCGAGCGCACCCGCCGCTCGGCCAAGCGACAGCGTAAGCGCGAGCGCCGCTTCACGCAGCTGCCCGGCGAGCCTTTGCCGCAAGCGCTACGGCGGATCGCGCTCGGTCAGCTCGACCTCGCGATCGAGTCGCTCGGTGGCGATCAGAGGGCTGAGGGGAGCGGCGGTGCAGGCGTCCCCGACGCAAAGGCGATCCACGAGACGCGCAAGGCACTCAAGCGCCTGCGCGCGCTGGTGGGACTGCTGCGCGAGGATCTCGGCGAGCGGCAATACAGGCGCGAGCACAAGATCCTCCGCGACGCGGCCCGGCGGCTGGCGGGCGCGCGGGACGCGGAGGTGATGGTCGGCACGCTCGACGCGCTGCTCGAGCGCCACCCGCGCAAGCTCGGCCGTAGCCGCTCGCTGATCGAGCTGCGCAAGCTGCTCGTTACCGAACGCGGTGCGGCCGCGCGAGGAGCTCTCGGCGACCAGGACACGCGCGGGGAGGTGATGTGCGAGCTCAGTGGCCTGCGCGAGCGGGCTCAGCGATGGGATCTTCCCGAACGGCCCGGCATCGCGGTCGTAGAGAGCGATCTGGAGCGCCTCTACCGCCAGGGCCGTGAGCGCATGCGCCGCGTCGCGCGCGGCAAGGGCGGCGCACGTGCCGCGCACGAATGGCGCAAACGCGTCAAGGACCTGCGCTACGCCGCCGAGATCCTGGGCCTGCACCCGATCGCGCGCCGCGCAGACAGACTGGGTGAAATTCTCGGCAAGGAGCACGACCTGGTGGTGCTCGCCGGCCTGCTCCCCCCAGCTGGGCGAGCCCCGTTCAAAGGCAAGCGCGGCAAGCGGGCGCGCAAGGCCCTGCTCAAGCGGATCGCACGCCGCCGCCGGCACTTGCGCAGGCGCGCGCTGCGCGAGGGAGAGCGCCTGTACGGGCACCGGCCGAAGAAGTTCCTCCGACGCGTGCGCAGCGCCCACAGGAGAACCTCCAGGATCTGAGGCAAATGCCGATGTAAGCGTGGGGCCATTTTCGGCCATGCGCACACGTACAACATCATCCAATCTCCTGCTCGCCTTCCTGCTGGGAGGGTTGGGGGTACTCGTGCTGCACATGACCGTCGGCCTCGGCGGCCACGGCGCCAACGATGTGGTCGACGACGGCGTCTACGACGTGCTGATGTTCGGCGCGGCGTTCGCCGTGATTGCACGCGGGATCGCGTTCAAAGAGCATCGCGCTGCGTGGCTGAGCATGGGGGCGGGGCTGCTCTGCTGGAGTCTGGGCGAACTCTATTTCACCCTGTTCGTCGAAGGCTCCGGCGTGGCCGCCGGCAGCGTCTCTCCGGCGGACGGCCTGTATCTGGCGATGTACCCGTGCCTGTACGTCGCGATCATGCTGCTACTGGGAGCGCACCTGCGCGAGCTGCGCGTGAGCCTTTGGCTCGATGGCCTGATCGCCGGGCTCGCCGCCGCCACGCTCGCGGCGGCGGTCGCGCTGCCACCGATCATCGATCACACCCACGGCAACGCCACGTCGGTGGCTGTCTCGCTGGCCTACCCGATCGGCGACCTGCTGCTGTTGATCTGCACGATCGGCGCACTCGGCATCACCGGCTGGCGCCCGGGGCGCGTGTGGCTGCTGATCGCGGCGAGCATGCTTCTGAACACGATCGCCGACTCGACCTATCTCTACCAGGCCGCCACGAGCACCTATCGGGCGGACAGCTGGGTCGAAGCCATGTGGCCCGCCGCGGCCGTGCTCTTGGCGATCGCCGCCTGGACGCCGTGGCCACCGCCGAAGCGCCGACGCGTGGAGGACTGGCGGCTGGTGACGGTGCCCGGGATCTCGCTGCTCACCGCGCTGGGAGTCTTCATCTACGGCAACCTCCACCACCAGCTCACGCTGGGAGCGTTGATCCTCGCCACGGCCACGGTGCTCGCCGTCTGCGCGCGGCTGATGCTCACTGTGCGCGAGAACCTCGCGATGCTCGTCGGCTCGCGACGGCTGGCGCTGACCGATCCGCTGACCGGCCTGAGCAATCGCCGGCAGCTGATGGAAGACCTCGAGCTCGCCTGCGATCAGAGCCGGGGGCACGAGCGCTGGCAGCTGGTGCTGTATGACCTGAACGGCTTCAAGCACTACAACGACACCTTCGGCCATCCCGCGGGCGATGCCCTGCTGCAACGACTGAGCAGCAGGCTGCGCGCGATCGTCTCCGCGCACGGGACCGCCTATCGGATGGGGGGCGATGAGTTCTGCGTCCTGATCCGCTCGGCGAGCACCGACGACGCGCTGGTGGATGGGAGCGTGGCGGCGCTGGCCGAGCACGGGCCGGGCTTCTCAATCGGTGCGGCGCATGGCGAGGTGAGCATTCCCGCCGAGGGCTCAGACACGGCCGCGGTGCTGCAGCTGGCCGACCAGCGCCTGTACGCGCGCAAGGAGCAGCGACACCCACCGGAATGGCCAGCGGTGCCCGCGGTCGTCGCGGATCAGCGCTTCAGTCGACGCTGAGCACGGTGAACTTGCGCTTGCCCCGCGGCAGCGCCACCGAGACGGTGTCGCCGGCGCCGCGTCCGAGCAAGGCAACCGCGACCGGAGAATCGGCCGATAGGCGGCCTTCGGCGGGGGCCGCATCGTGGGAGCTGACGATCCGCCAGGTCTGCTCGGCGCCATCTTCAGTCTGGACGCGCACCGTCGAGCCAAAGCCCACCACACCGCCCGCGGACGGCTTGTCCTGCACGACCACGGCGGCGGCGATCTTCTCGCGCACCCGCGCGATCTTCGTCTCCAAGTGCGCCTGCTCGTTCTTGGCGTCGTGGTACTCGCTGTTCTCCTTCAGGTCCCCCCACTCGCGCGCGGTTTTGATCCGCTCCGCAATGTCTCTGCGACCCTCTCCCTCGAGCTCCGCCAGCTCGGCGTTCAGGCTCTGAAGGCCCTCGGCGGTGATCAGGTTCGTTGCGTCGGTCATCCGCGTGGAGCCTACTCGACCGGACGAGCTCGCCCCGGCGCGCGAGACTTAGAAGTACGTGGTCGGCGACGTCGACAGCAGCGCATAGTCCTGCACGATCGCCGCCTGCACGAGCAGCTGGGCGGTCGCGGGCGAGCCGAAGACGAACACGTCGTCGCTCAGGCGCAGGTGTTCCCAGGCGTAGTTGACGTAGCCCTGCACGAGCTTCGTCCCCGGCGGGTCTCGGGTGACGGAGTCGAGGTAGAGCATGTTGCGGAAGTAGACCGACACGAAGAACGGGTTTTCCTGCCCGAGTCGTTCGGAGGTGTAGTAGGCAAGCGCCGCCTTGGCGGTCTGGCGCGCCTGATAGAGGTAGGCGCTGTTGCCGGTCGCTTGGTAGAGCAGCACGCCGGCGCCGATCATCGTGCCCTGGTTGTAGCTCCACTCCGTCGGTTCGATTTTCCCGTGCAGGCCGATGTGGTCGGCGTACAGGCCATTCGGCTCGGTCAGGCAGGTTCGTACCCATTCGTAGGCCATCTCGGCGAACTGCAGATCCTGGGCGTTGCCGGTCAGTTTGTACAGCTGCAAGGCGAGCTCGGCGGTGGGCGCGTTGGTGACGGTGTTGCGTTCGACGTCTTCCGGCGAGTTGGAGAACGGAATACCGCCCGGGCAGGCGATCTGAGGCTGGGTGTCCCAGCCTGCCATCTCAAACGCCATGACCCCCTCGGCGCCGCCGAGCACGCCCGCGACGTGGGTCAGCTCGTACATCCGCGCGAGCTCGATCCCTACCCATGCGTTGTCGTCGTAGTACTTCGCCCCGCCCGGTCCTGCCGGGGGTGCCACGGTGCCGTCGTAGGCGGCAAGCGTGCTCGAGTAGGTCCCTTCGGGGGCGCCCGAGTTGTTGAGGTCCAGATACGATTTCAGGCCGACGAGCCGCGCATAGACTTCATGCGCGAAGACGCTCTTCAGGCTCGGGATGTTCGCGATGCTCATCGTCGCCGCCAGCGCCTGAGAGAACGGCCACAGAAACGAGAACGGTTCTCCCTGATAGAGCCCCGAGCCTTCGATGTAGTAGGTCTTCTGCATCGCCTCGAACGCGAGCTGCGCGCGTTCGGCGTTGACGGGCAGCTTCGGCTTCTTGGGGGCGTGCTTTGTGGGCTTCTTTGTGGTGGACCTCGTGCCGGCGGGGGTCGTGACGCCCGGGGCGCTCGTGCCACCCGCGCTCGCGGAGTGGGCGAATTCGGAGGCCCGCGCGATTCTGGCGGGGCGCTGGGCGCCGGCCGGATATGGGGAGGGCGCCGGCTTGGACGAGGCCGCCGCGGCGGGCGCGGACGGCAGGCAAGCCGCGGCCACGAGGCCCAGCAGCATGCCGCGACACGCCTTTTGCGTGTACCGGCTATCGGAGTGTGATCTCATCGTCGCTCAGCAAGCAGAACAGTCGGGCGGGCCATTTGATTTGGTGTACGCATCCTTAGGCCCAACTCCTTCAATTTCGATTACGTAACCGTCGGCCACGTGACGGTCGACGTGATCGCCACCGACTCCTCGCGCCGCCCCGGCGGCGGCGCGTTCTACAGCGCACTCCAGGCCGCCCGGCTCGGGCTGCGCACGCTGATCCTCACGCAGGGCTCGCCCCCCGAGATCGAAGCGCTGCTCGAGCCCTACCGCGCAGAGCTCGCGGTGCGCATCCTGCCGGCGCCGGCGACGACCACGCTCGAGACATCGTGGCCGGGCGGGCGACGCGCCCAACGGCTGCTCGCCTGGGCCGGGCCGATCGCCGGTCCAGTCGAGGTGAACACGCAGATCCTGCAATTCGCGCCCGTCTTGCGCGAGACCCCGGCGGCGTGGCGCGGGCACGCCGCCTTCGTCGGGCTCACACCTCAGGGGCTCGTGCGCGCTTGGGATCGGCGCGATCAGAGCGGCGCGGAGATCTTCCCTGCACCGGTGCCGGCCGACCCTCGCTCACTCGAGGCCCTGCTCCCGCGCGGCTGCTCCGCCGTCGTGATCAGCGAGCAGGAGCACGCCGCCTGCGCGCCGCTGCTCGACGCGGCGATCACCCTGGGCGCGACGGTCGCGATCACCGCCGGCCCGGGCGCCACGAGCGTTCAGTCGCCCGGCGGCGAGAGCACACGGGTGCAGGCTCCTGCGGTCGCCGAGCCCCGCGACGACCTCGGCGCGGGCGACGTGTTCGCGGCGGCGTTCTTCGTCGCGCTTGATGAAGGCCTACCCCCTGAGCGCGCCGCCGCCTTTGGCAACGCGGCAGCGGCGATCCGGATCGAAGGCTCCGGGTCGGACGCGATCGGCGATCGGAGCGCGATCGAGGCTCGGCTGGCCTGAGATCAGGCGGCTGCGCTCGACTCCGAGGCGAGGGCCTCGTCGAGGAGTCGCTCCAGCTCCGTGACCGACAGCGCGCCTTCGCAGCCACACGCGCGCATCGCCAGCAGCAGGCTGCCGCCGACCGGGGCCATCTCGACGACCGATACCCGCGCCTGCGGAGCGAGCTCGTGCACGGCCCGAGTGAGCGGCTCGACAAACACGGCGCCGGCCTTGAAGGCGCTGCCGATCAGGCCCATGGGGAAAGCGCCCTGCAAACCGGTGCGGTTGATCACCGCAGCGATCTGCTCTCCCAGCAGTCCGGCCCCGCGCCGGTAGAGCTCGCACGCGACCGCGTCGCCGTCCTCGGCGAGCTTCGCGGTCTCGATCGCGAACGCCGCGATCTCGCCCTTGCTCAGCGGCTTGGAGTAGACATGCGTCGCGAGCGCCTCGACGCTCGGCACGCCGAAGAACTCGACCGCCGCCTCGCTCAGCGCGGTCTCCGGGCCGGAGGCCTCGCGGTCACACAGCGCCGCCTTGATCGACTCGATCCCGAACCAGTAGCCGCTGCCCTCGTCCCCCAGCAGGTGACCCCAGCCGCCCGCGCGCCAGGCCCGCCCATCTGAGCCGACGCCGAACACGTTGCTGCCGGTGCCGGAGATCACGCCGATCCCGGGCTGAGCGCCCGTGGCCGTCGCCCAGGCCGCGACGACGTCGTTGACGACGAGCCAATCCTCCGAGCGCGCGGCACACACGTGCCGGGTCACGGCGTCGGTGTCGGTGCCGGCCAGCGCGATCACCTCCGCGTCGAGTCGTTCCCCGTCGATGCCGGCCTGCGCGAGCGCCCCGTCCGCGGCCTCCAGCAACGCCTGGACCGCGGCGCGCGTGCCGACGGCGTCTTCGTTGCTCGGTCCTCCCTGCCCCAGGTGCAACATCCCCAGCTCCAGATCGAGCAGCGCGGCGAGTGTCTTCGTCGCGCCGCCGTCGATGCCCAGCACGTAGCGCGCGGTCCCACCGCCCTCCGCGTTTACTCCGGGCGAGGCCAGCTCAGGCGGCAGCTGGACGAGCGGAGCGCGATTCACGCGCGGATCTTCGCACGCCGACCACGGCGCCTGCCCCCGGCCCGGGCTCGGCGCGTACGTCGCTCGCCTGCAGCGACTCGCCGCAGCGCATGCAGACACGACGCTCGCCGAGCTCGCCGCCGCAGCCCTTGTGGCGCAGCACGATCGGCGGTCCCGCGTCGGGCGCGGTATAGCGGTCGCCCCAGCGCAGCAGCTCGACGGTCACCGGCCACAGGTCGACCCCCTTGGCGGTCAGCCGGTATTCGTGGCGCACCGGTCGCTCCTGGTAGGGGACCTTTTCGAGGATCCCCTCGCCGACCAACCGGTCCAGCCGCGCGGCGAGCACGTTGCGGGCCACGCCGAGGCTCTGCTGAATCTGATCGAAACGCCGCCGGCCGAGGAACACGTCCCGCAGCACGAGGATCGTCCAGCGCTCCCCGACCAGCTCGAGTGTCCGGGCGACCGAGCAGTTCTGACCCTTGTAGTCACTCCCCAACATCTCCCTCATCCTATCACTTAGTTGCGTAATAAAACTCCCTGTGCTAGGTTCGGTTCTGTCATGCAACCCAGTCGTGCGAAGCGCGCGGGAGAGTGAGAGCAATGGAACGCAGGTGGAGAGTCCTGATCGTCGTGGTGGCCGGCGTGTTCATGGCCGGACTCGACGTGTTCATCGTCAATATCGCGTTCCCCCAGCTGCACACCGACTTCCCACACACGAGCCTGCGCTCGCTGTCGTGGGTCTTGAACTCGTACACAATCGTGTTCGCCGCGTTCCTGATCGCTGCCGGGCGGTGGTCGGACACGTTCGGTCGCAAGCGCTCCTACCTGCTCGGCACCGGTCTATTCGTGGCGGCCTCGGCCGCCTGCGCACTGGCCCCCTCGATCCTCTTCTTGGTGCTGGCGCGCGCGGTGCAGGGACTCGGCGCTGCACTGTTGATGCCCGCCTCGCTCGGGCTGTTGCTGCCGGAGTTCCCGCCCGAGCAGCGCCACATCCCGATCGGCATCTGGGCCGCGGTCGGCGGGATCGCCGCCGCCGCGGGGCCACCGCTCGGCGGCCTGCTCGTGCAGGTCAGCTGGCGCTGGGTGTTCATCGTCAACGTGCCGGTCGGCCTCGCGAGCCTGATCGCCGGCTGGCGCATTCTGCGTGAGGTCCGCCACCCGGAGGCCTCGAGGCCCGACTTCCTCGGCGCGGGCCTTTTGACCGCGGGGATGGCGACGCTTGTCGTGGCGATCATCCAGGGCTCGAGTTGGGGCTGGGCGAGCCCACGGATCCTTGTCCTGTTCGCGCTCACGGCGCTGCTAATCGGGATGGTCGGCCAGCGCATCGCCTACCACCCCTCCCCGATCGTCGAGCCGGCACTGCTCAAAGTCAGGACATTCAGCCTCGCGACGCTGGCGAGCCTGCTGTTCTTCATGGCGTTCGCCGCGATGCTGCTCGCGAGCGTGCTGTTCCTGACCGGGATCTGGCACGAGCCGATCATCACCGCGGGCCTCGAGATCTTCCCCGGCCCCGCGATGGCCGCCGCGATGGCGGTCCCCGGCGCACGGCTGGGCAGCCGCTTCGGCCCCGGACGAGTCGGCGCCATCGGCGCGCTGCTGTTCGCGTTGGGCGGCGTGTGGTGGGTCACGCACCTAACCGGCCAGCCCCACTACGCGGCCGACTTCTTACCGGGCATGATGATCGGCGGGGTCGGCGTCGGCCTGATGATCCCCTCGCTGACGGGCGCGGTCGCCTCGACGCTCGCCCCCGCGCGGCTGGCGACCGGGATCGCGGTGCAGACCACGGGACGGCAGATCGGCTCCGCGCTGGGCTTTGCGATCCTCGTCGCGGTGCTCGGCACGCCGCATACCGCGGGCGACTTCAAGGCGGCCTGGGAGTTCATGATCGCCGCGAGCCTGCTGGCCGGGGCGACGCTGATCATGATCGGCGGACCCTCGCGCGTGCCCGCGCCGGCGCCCTCGCCAGCGAGCTCAGATGGCGTGGCACCGCCGAGGGAGGTCTTAATCTAAGCTTTATCTAGCTAATTCTTACCTTGATCATCTCCCGATCGCCTTAAATGAGGTCATGACCATCAACCGACCGCAGCGAGAAACCACCGGATGAGCGCGAACGTGATCTGGCAGGAGGTCACGCTCGATCGCGCGCGGCGCTGGGAGGCGCTGGGCCAGCAGGGCGCGACCGTATGGTTCACCGGTCTGCCCGGAGCGGGCAAGACGACGGTCGCGACGGCAGTCGAGGCGCGGCTGATCGACGCTGGGCGTAGCGCCTACCGACTCGACGGGGACAACCTACGCCACGGGCTGTGCAGCGATCTCGGCTTCAGTAAGGGTGACCGCGAGATCAACGTCGGCCGGGTGGGAGAGATGGCGCTCCTGTTCGCCGATGCGGGCACGGTTGCGCTCGTGGCGCTCGTATCGCCGTACACCGACTGCCGTCAGAAGGTGCGGGCACTACACGAACGCGACGGACTGCCGTTCCTGGAGGTGTTCGTCAACACCCCCGCCGAGGAGTGCGCGCGCCGCGACCCGAAGGGTCTCTACGCGCGCGCCAACAACGGCAGCCTGAGCGGGATGACCGGCGTGGACGCGCCGTACGAGGAGCCTCGCGCGCCCGAGGTCGAACTGACGCCCGAGATGGACGTCGACGCGGCTGTCGCCCTCGTGCTGGCCGCGCTCGACGAGCGGCCTACTTGACAAACCTCTTACTTCTGTCTAGCCTGCATACAGCATGGCATCGATTGTAAGTGAGCAACCGGCGGTACAAACCCGGCGCTGGCGCGATCACAAGCGCTACGCGTGGCTGCTCGGCCTGATCGTCCCCACGCTCCCGTTCCTCGCCTGGGGCCTGGTCGAACTGACCGGGTTGGGGATCTTCTGGCTCTACGGGCCGTTCCTCGTGTTCGTGATCTTTCCGCTGCTCGACCTAGCGATCGGAATGGATGCGACAAACCCGCCCGACAGCGTGATCAAGTGGCTCGAGCAGGACCGCTACTACCGCTGGTGCACCTATCTGTACATCCCGATCCAATACGCCGGGCTGATCCTCGCCTGCTGGCTGTGGTCGAGCGGCAAACTCTCAACGCTCGACGACATCGGGCTGGCGCTGACGATGGGGATGGTCTCAGGGATTGCGATCAACACCGCCCACGAGCTCGGGCACAAGCGCGCAAGCAACGAGCGCTGGCTTAGCAAGGTTGCGCTCGCGCAGAGCGCGTACGGGCATTTTTTCATCGAGCACAATCGCGGCCACCACGTGCGCGTCGCGACCCCGGACGACCCGGCCAGCTCACGCCTTGGCGAGAGCTTCTACGCGTTCTGGCCGCGCACAGTGTCCGGCAGTCTGCGCTCGGCCTGGGAGCTCGAGGGCGTGCGCTTGGACCGCATGGGCTCATCCCACTGGAGCTTTCGCAACGACATCTTGAATGCTTGGACGATGACCATCGTGCTGTTTGGGGCGCTGACCGCCGTCTTCGGCCTCGTGGTGCTGCCATACCTACTGATCCAAGCCGTCCTCGGATTCTCGCTGCTGGAGGTCGTCAACTACCTCGAGCACTACGGCCTGTTACGCGGCAAGCGCGAGGACGGGCGCTACGAGCGCACCGCACCCGAGCACAGCTGGAACAGCAACAGCATCGCCTCAAACGTTTTGCTCTACCACCTGCAGCGCCACTCCGACCACCACGCCAACCCGATGCGCCGCTACCAGGCGTTGCGCCACTTCGAAGAAGCTCCGCAACTGCCCACCGGCTACGCGGGCATGATCGTCACCGCCGCCTTCCCCCCGCTCTGGCGCCGCATGATGGACCATCGCG
>Ga0302326_10015452_pt1 | contig 16059 bp, 17 predicted proteins | sample Palsa_T0_3_FD_202264 | JGI IMG/M metagenome (GOLD analysis project Ga0302326, IMG submission 202264) | Peat permafrost microbial communities from Stordalen Mire near Abisko, Sweden - Palsa_T0_3 | ecosystem: Environmental > Terrestrial > Soil > Palsa > Peat permafrost | place: Sweden: Abisko... | reverse complement strand
GCCCCTGCAATGTACATCCAAATTAAGCTCTCCCGCCCTAAGGATCCGGGCTATGCAAAGGCCCGCTTCACCGTGGCGGCATCGACGATGCAGCGTCGATTCTTGTTCTCCCGCACCCGAAACATCAGCGGCAGCATCACCTTCTCCACCACGCTTCGAAGGCCACGGGCATTTGTCCCCACCGCCTTGGCCTTGCGTGCAATCTCGGTCAGGGCATCGAGGCGGAATTCCAACTCAACACCGTCGAATTCGAAGAGTTTCTGGTACTGGCGGATCAGGGAATTCTTCGGCTCAACGAGAATTCGCCGGAGAGCGTCTTCGTCCAGAGCTTGCAGTGTTGCCACGACCGGCAGCCGTCCAACGAACTCCGGGATCATGCCGAACTGCACCAGGTCTTCGAGTTTGACCTGAGCCAGCGGGTTGCCTCTCGATGCCAGATCAGTCATTGCCGAATCAGTTTCAGCGGCGAATCCGATCTGCCGGCGGCCCAAGCGCCGTGAGACGATTTCCTCCAGTCCACCGAACGCACCGCCGCAGATAAACAAGATGTTCTTGGTGTTCACCGGAATGCACTTCTGTTCCGGATGCTTCCGACCACCCTCGGGCGGGACGTTAGTGATGGTCCCCTCCAGGAGTTTGAGCAACCCCTGCTGAACGCCCACTCCGCTTACATCTCGTGTGATAGAGACGTTCCCACGGCTGGCAGCGATCTTGTCGATTTCGTCGATGAAGATGATCCCCTTCTCGGCAAGGGCTACATCGCCATCTGTTTTTTGCAGTAGACGGACCAGCAAGTTCTCCACGTCGTCTCCAACGTAGCCGGCTTCCGTGAGGGTCGTGGCGTCACCGATAGCCAGCGGCAGTTCAACAATTTCTGCCAGTGCCTGGACCAGGGCCGTCTTGCCGACACCGGTTGGTCCGAGCAGAAGGACGTTGGACTTATCCAGTTCCACGCCGCTCTGGGCATCGTCCCCTTCTTCGAAGGAGGAGGTTTGTATCCGCTTCTGGTGGTTTGTCACGGCGACCGACAGAACGACCTTTGCCTGTTCCTGGCCGACGACGTATTGGTCGAGTCGCCGCTTGATCTCCACGGCGTCGGGACCGGTGACTTTTCTGATGCGATCCGGCTTGGCCTTCGGTTTGAGTCCAGTGTTATTTTCAAAGAATTTTCGTGCGTCTCCTGAGCAGATTTGGCAGATGAACGAGAGGTAGCCGCCTCTGGGGCCGCCCTGAGCCATTCTTCCAGTTTCACTTTGAAATCGTCCACAAAAGCTGCATCGAGCCTGACTGGGGGAAGCGGTCGGCATCAGTTTCTCCGTCAGAGCTACCGATACCGATGTACATCCAAATGAAACTTCTGCCTGTCGGCTGGGCAGCAATCCCGCAGCCCATTACCATGGGGTGAATGGACGGTTTGAAGAAGAAGCTCAATCCCTCCCGCTTCCCAGGCATGTCTCCATTCATGGCGGCGGTCGTCGGCTTTGTCCTGGGCGAGTCCTTCACCAACCCTGAGATCGCCGAATTGACCGTGAGCGAGAGCGAAAACCTCGTCTACATCCGGAAAGCCGGGGCGGTCGGCTTTGACGGCCTGCAAAGCCTGGAAGACCTTCGCAATAACTGGAACAAGCTGATCGACGTGGCAGGTTTGACGCCTGACGAGCGGCGGGAGGCGGTTCGGTTGTTCAACTCGAAGGTCGAGAAGGTGCCGGGGATGGAAGTGTGACCGGGAGGAACGGCGATTGGCCAGCGCTAAAGGCGTAATTCAATGCCGATGAAATTATTCATTAGTTGGTCAGATCAGCGAAGCAAATCGATTGCTCTGGCACTCAAGTCTTGGCTTCCGACCGTCATTCATGGCGTCAAGCCGTGGGTGTCAGAAAAGGACATAGACAAAGGAACACTGGGAATTGTCGAGATTTTCAAAAGTCTCCAGGATGCCGATTGCGGTATCGTCTGTGTGACACCGGAGAGTCTCACACGTCAGTGGCTTAATTTCGAGGCGGGTGCGCTGTCGAAGGCCGTTGATAGAAGGGTGTGGACGTATCTCTACGGGCTAAGCTACGGCGAGGTGACCGGTCCGCTCAAAGAGTTTCAACACACCTTGGCGACCAAAGAGGATACCCTTGTCTTGGTAAAGAGCATCCATAAGCGGGCAAGCACAGATCTTGCTGAAAGTGAAATTGACGAATTGTTTGAAAGCAGGTGGCTGAAGCTCGAAGCGAAATTGAAAAGCCTTCCGCAACTGAATATCACTTCTCGCCGGTCGGTTGAGGAGATGGTTGCCGATCTGCACCAGCACGTTCGTTCGACCAAGCCGCTCGGAATTTCGATCACGTCTGTGCAACCCAGCTCGGTACAACAGCCAATCACGATCAGTGGGATCTCCAAAGAAGATCATCCCACTGGACAACTTATACTTCTGATCGTTCAAACAGGCGATGAGTTCCGTCCAAATGCACCGATCACGATCAAAGACAGGAAATGGAGCGCCTCCGTTTGGTTCAACAAGCCTGGGAAAAACATCGTCCATGTCGTTAGACCGAACGAGCTTGGGAAGGCGCTGATCGAATACTACTGGTCAGTCCACAGCGAAACGGACAAGAAACTGGGCAAAGGTAAGGGCATGTGGATTGGCATCAAAATGAGCCGTCTTCCTCCTGGCTTAGACATCGAAGCCAGCGTCGAGATTGAGTACAGACCGGAAGCAGCCAAGTGACTTGTCGAAGGCCGCCCACGGACTGATCGTAGCGAGTTGACTCACTGCCGCTTTCGTTCAAGGTCGGGAAGCTCAAGCCGCAGCAGTCCTGTCGCCTCTTTGGCGGCAAGGACCTTCTGCATCAGACGATCATCGGCAGGAAAACCTGTCGCCGACATTCGCTCGTGTAGCTTGGTCAGTCTGAGCATCGTCGGCACGAGCCAGCGGCTGATCGTTTCCGCCTGTGCGCTTGTCACGTCGTCTCGGGTCATGTCCAAGCGTAGGCGATGAAGATGCACAGCGGCTGTCGAGGAAACCAGAATATTTTTCCGCCGTCAAACGGGATCGTATGCTCTATTTCTGCCCCGCAAAATTGCTACCCCCCTTTCCAAGGCGCTGTGGGCTTTTTCATGCGCCCAATGAGAGAAAACTTGGCGGTTTAGCTATTGTGGCGGCGGCGTGCCAGAATATGACTCTCTTTCGGCCAAGATAGATCGTGCCAGACCGATCCGATTGTGACGACACAATGTTGTCACTGGCTTGTGGTGCATTTGTCTTCGACGGACAAACTCGAATCACTTACATGGGGTTTTGAAATGAAACTCGGGAAACAGGCGCAGAATATCGGAATAGCGGCACTCGTGGGGTTCGTCGGCGTCGATTTTTTTCTTAGTCTTTCCTTGCGAAACGAGGTCACCCGGCTGAGAACGTCCATCGACCAACAGAACATCTCAGGACAGTTGACACAGCAACCCACTGAGCAGGTAGCCCGCCTCGACTCAATCACGCAATCATTGGCGTCGATTCGAGAGGACTTGGACCGGCACCTTGAGAATCAGTCGGCAATACTTGATCGAACCATCGGGAAATACGTCCCTTTGCAACTACCGCCTTCAACGGATCAGAATCTGAAGCAACTTGAAGTTCGGATTGCCGACCCGACAGCGTGGCCGAAAGACACCAATGAGTACCAGGCAATGGACGATCAACTCGTTTCCCTGATGAAAGGCGTCCCGCCTTGGGCGGAAGAGGACTTGCTACCGAGGCTCAACAAGGTGCGATGGTCCGTCCAAGCTATTGCTCTTATCACCACGGGAAAAAGTGTAGCCGAAGGAAGGCTGGACGACGCTGTGTCTCAGTGCAACTCGCTGCTTGAGGGTAAGCCAGAGACAGCCCCAGATGTCATTGTCAGTCAGTTGTCTAGTACATCCGTCGAACTTCAAAGACGGCAGCATGAATCCCAGAAGGCGGTTGCTCTGAAATCAGCTTCTTCTGCCGTGGCTCGATCAGACACAAACGAGATGAGCAAGGCGCTGAATCTACTTGATGCAGTTGGCGGTGACGACCCTGATATTGCTGCCGCCCGCAAGCAACTGGCAACCGGACTTCTGGATTCGGAGGTCACCCAGCTTCGCACAAGACTGCAAAACTGTGCAGCCATACGGGATGAACCACTCAAGAGACTTGGTGTCCTAAAAGTCTACGAGGCTGCAATGGACGATGAATTGAACCTCCTGATTCGTGGGGACACTCCGGAATTGACCATATCGAATGCCGCCGATGTGGTACAAGACAGCCAGGCTCTGCTCAAACAATATGCCGGGGAGCAGCAGCAAAAGCAGGCCAACCAACTTCGTGAATACCAGCGATGGGCGCTTTTCCAAATCAAAACTTTCAAGACGACGTTCGACGCCATTCAGCAGGTTTGTGATGCCGAGGACGCTAAACACTGGCCGGGTCTAAAGCCCGGCTGGCAAGACACGCATTATAAAGAGCTGTGCGATGCGATGCTGACTGACCTCTTGCCGATCAACACGAACCTTTTGGAGCAGCCCGTTGCAGTGTCGTATTCTCAAGCATACGACCAGGCATGGGCGAAACTCCGAGATCAAGACAAGGTGGACTTAACCGTCCGAACCGCCGACGTGGTCAAAGTCATCCCAAACGACGATAAATGAGGCGACCATGAAAAGTTTTCTTTTAGCGTTCTCAGTTTTGCTGCTTTGGTCCTCGGTCTCTTTGGAAGCGCAATCTGTCGCAAGCGCAGCACCATTCATTCCTCTGACACAGAACGAACAAGCCAGCCTGATTTCCAAAACGAAGTCGGAGCAATTGGAAGACATGCGTGATTCAGTGCGCTCAGGTCGGTACGGTCAACGGGGCTTGAATCGGATTTTCAAGAACTTCGAGGGTAACACCTACCTCGATCCGGAAATTCCGGGCGTTCAGAAGAATATTCGCTTGCTGAATTCTCCATCATGGCAGCAAGCGAAGGGAGCGATTCGCACGCTCCTCTACGGCACGCAGGTTCAGAATGATGATCGGTTTGATCTCTTAGCACTAGATAAACCAGTCAATTCAAAATATGGCCGCACCGATAAGGATTTACTGTTTCGTCATCGGGTAACGGGTCAAATGTGTCGCATCGAAGTAAAAGATGTGACGACATCTTCGCAGCGATCAGGGCTTGCTGGAATCAAAGAGCAGATCGATAAAATGGCGGCAGAGTACCAGGAGACGGGTGAGCTACAAGCTTGGGCAAACCGACAAGAGGCAATCCCAGAAGTTGTTGAATATGCTCGCCTAAAGGGAATACCGGTGTTCAGTGGCGTGAAGCAAAGAGATTTTGGTCAAGTGCTGGACTACTTCAACAGCAAAGCCGTGTTCAAGTCAAATCTCCGTTTGCTCGGAGGTCTTTTTGAGACCGGCTCCGGTCTCGTACTGGTTTACGAAGAGGCACCGGCGACAGTGGGTGATATCGAGAATCTGTGGAATCCGGAGATGCGCAACACCCCAGCATGGCTCAAGCTCGGCCGTGACGCTTCTCTAACAGGTATGGGAGCGTCATTCACGATCTCCGGCACGATGGGTATCGCATCTCGGTTTGCCGGTTCGGCTGAGTGGTTTGAAAGCGTTCAGTTACTCGGCGAATGGGCCGGGCCGATTGGTCTTGGATTCTACGTCGTGGCGGAAGGCTTCGATGAAGGGGTGGCAATCGTGGACTACCGCAACGGAGCAATGACTCCTCAGCAGTTTTTTAGCAAATCTGCTGGCGTGGCAACCGGCTTAGGCTCGGTCGCTCTGGGAGCCGCCATCGGCACCGTCATTGAACCGGGTGGTGGAACGCTCGTTGGAGCTGGGATCGGGGCGCTCGTGGGCGTTCCAGCGTCTATGGGAACGACGCATGTCGTCGATATGCACTACGCCGGACTTGACGCCGAACACAAACATCAGTTGGAACAGGCCATCTATGCCCACTACGGCATGAACTAGCCGGTCCAAAGGACCACTACCAAAAGGAATCGGTAAACTCACAGCTTGTTGTAATGATTTCCTGCCGCCAGTATCTTCACAATAACTTTGGGGACTTTAGGAGATGAGCAATGCCCACGCTTCCAGCGACTGATCTTCCCAATCGTATCCAGAAGCTGCTCGAAGAGCGTCAGCAGCACGCTGATTCCATCGCCCACATCGATCACATCCTTGCCGGTGTCAGTGAGACTCTGAAAGGTGCTTCGCTGGCATCACCGAATGGGAAGAAGCCTGTCGCCGCTCCCGTTGCCATCAAGGGCAAGAAGCAACGGCGTGGCCGAGGCCATTTTGCGGTCAGCGCTGAAGACTCGATCTTGGCCTTTGTGAAGCAGAAGAAGAATCCTACCTCGGCAGAGATCAACCAGCACATCATGAGTGAAGGACGCAGCAGCAGTGCGAACAACGCACTGGGCAAGTTGGTCAAGGAAAAGAAGCTCAAGCGAACCCCGCTTGAGGGCCAGCGGGGAAGCCGCTATTCGCTGGCGTGATCCTCCGTCATTCGAGGACTGCACTTTCATCTTCAATCGCTGGGTGATCCTTCGCATCCTCCGTGAACATTGGACTGCGGAGGTTCAGAAGCAGCGCCATGCACTGGTTCAAGCTTGCATAGCATCAAACCCAGAATCCTCCCCGACATCTGCTCAACCTGACGATTAACCCGGCTGACCACTGAGCCGTTCCTTACGATCCTCTATTTGGCAAGAGCGGTTCGTAGACAGACACTTCGATCAGATTGGCGTCCGGGTCACGGAAGTAGACCGACTGGATCGGCCCAACCGCACCCGTTCGTGACACTGGGCCTTCAAGGATTGGGACCCCGATGGATTGCAGATGCTTGATGACCTGCGGTATGGCGGCCTCGGTGATGAAACACAGGTCAGCAGAACCGGGGGTCGGCTTCCGGGCCTTTGGCTCGAACTCCTTCCCACGTTCGTGGAGGTTGATTTTCTGCGAACCAAAGGCCAGCGCCTTGCGTCCCTCTCCAAACGTGACGACTTCCATCCCCAGCACGGTCGTATAAAAATCACAGGTCTTTGCGATGTTCTGGACAGTAAGCACCAGATGATCGAGCGAAACGGCTCGCATGGTTCAACTCCCAAACCTCGGGGAGATCGGTGAACGCCGCAGCAACTCATCGAACGATATATGCCCATGCTCAAGCTGCTCACGCATTGCCCACGACCTTGAAAAGCCGTGAACCCTTTCCACTTCCATAAGGTAACGGTCAATCTTGACGGAGTTCCTCATCGTGTTGGCCCTGTTCCGACTTTCTTTTGACGCCGGTGCATTCGGTCGTCCCTTGATCGGGTGAACTGCTCGTGAGGGCGTGTTATCAGGGTTGAGTGCGCCTGCCGTTTTGCAGGTGAAATGCTTCAAGATGCTCCGTTTGATGGGGGGTTTGGCTTTTCAATATTACGTCTACCGAGTCCCGATGTCTCAGGATGCCGAAATGAATCGGCTCCTCAAACTCGAATTCCAAGCAAAGAGAATGACTAAAATGCTGAAGCAGCATGAAAATGCCCTTGAAAGGACCGAATCATGAAAGCAACCAAGACCAAGCTCAACATTCTCGGCGAGAGATCATCGGCCAACTCAGTACGCACTGCGCCAACAAGCAAGATCGGGAAGACCGCATTCGAGATCGAAGTCGTCTCCGACGTGATCTGTCCGTGGTGCTGGGTTGGAAAACGCCGTCTGGAAAAGGCCATCACGCTGCTCGGCCCCGCAGCCACCGTAAAGGTAACGTGGCAACCCTTCCAGTTGAATCCGACGATGCCAAGAAAAGGCGCAGATCGTCCACAGTACATCCGGGCAAAGTTCGGAAGTCTGGAACGGTTTGCTGCGATGGAAGAGCGGCTCGTGGAGGTAGGGGCCAGTGAAGGCATCGAGTTCAACTTCAGCCGAATTAGCCGCATCCCCAACACACTGGACCCACATCGCTTGATCTGGCTGGCTCAAAAGCACGACCAGCAGGATGCGGTGGTCGAGGCGCTGTTCAAGGCGTACTTCGTGGATGGCGTGGACGTGGGCGAACCGAGAAATCTGGTGAGCATTGCTGCGGCGGCTGGGATCGAGAAGGCACTGGCCGAGAAACTAGTAGCGACCGACGAAGGGCTGAAGAATGTCATCGAAGAGGAAGAGAAGTTCAAGGCGCTGGAGATAGACGGCGTGCCGGGCTTCGTCGTGAACGGCGAATTTCTCTTCAGTGGTGCCGCCGAACCGCAGGTGATGGTCGAAGCGTTTCGTGAGACAATTTCGACCGCATCGTGATGAGACTTCCACCAAAAGAACGGATCAGACGACGTTTGGTATAAGTTCGGCCAATCGGCTATCCTGAATGCTATGGCGAAAACCGTCAAGGAATCCAAGTTCACCGAATGGAAGGGGCTGGATCGCATCTCCATCACCGTCCACGAGATGAAATGTTTCTGGCGGGAACTGACGAAAGACGACTTCGGGATCGACGGGGAAATTGAAATCGTACTGCCGAAAGCAGACGGGAAGGGGTACGAAACGCACGGGAATGTCGTTAAGGTGCAGGCGAAGTCAGGGGAGAAGTACGTGCGCTTCGACACCGAGGGTAGCTTCGCAAGCCCGGTGGAAAAGGGCGACCTCGAAGGCTGGAACAATTCCCGCTATCCGGTCCTGTACATCGTTTACCATCCGAAGGACGACAAGCTCTACGCCAAGGAAGTGCGGAGCTACGTCAAGAGCACCGCCAACGTCTTCCAGCCGCCGTGCCGCATTCAGTTCGACAAGGCTGCCGACGAATTCAACGCCAACTACTTTACCGAGATCAGAAAACACGCTGACGTAAGCGAGCCACGGGTCTCGTTCCAGCAAAGGGAGGAGTTGCTCTCAAACCTCTTCCCGGTGCGCAGGCTGCCGTCTCTCACCCACGCCTCGACCGGATACACGGACGTGAAAGACATCCGTGAGGAGGCCCGAGGTCACCTTCCGCCGATTTGCATCCACGAGGGGCGACTGTTCACGCTCGCCGACCTGCGGACCACTCACAGCGGCCTGCGGGACTTTTGCGACCGGGACATCGAAGACATTTCCGCCGCCGAATGGCTGAAGAATGATTCCGGCCGTCAAGGTGACTACGTGTACTTGCTCAACCAACTCATCGGCAAGATCAGGTTCGAGCGGCATCTCCGCTACAACAGGGACTACGAGCGCACGTACTTTCCGCTCCCCGAGAGGGACGAGAAGGAGACGAAGCTCGACTGGTTCAACGTGCGCACGATGAAGAAGGCACCGCCTCGCACCGTCGTCCGCTACTACGAATATGGGCTGGACCGCTTCTGGCGTCACCTCGCCTGCCACCTCTCGCTTTTCCGGTTTGGGTCTGCCTGGTTCCTTCGGATCATCCCCAAATACTTCTACACCACGGACGGGGAGACCCCGTGCGACGGGGACATGGTAGGCAGCTACACGACACGGCAGAAGGCGAAGGAGCACAACATGCAGGTGCTCAATCATGTGCTTTTCTGGGCCGACTACCTGTCGAACAAGAAGGACTTCATCACCCACTACATCGAGGGGAAGATGGTCATCAATATCGACAAGTCGCCCCTAAGCGGTGTGTCCCAGTTCTCGATCCCCGCCGACCCCGCCACCTACGAGGAGAAGCCACCACCGGTGCAGTTAAACCTGTCGTTCGGAGCGGCCGACGACCCGGAGGAAGACCATGATGATTGAATTCGACCTTCTTAAAGAACCGAGGCTTGAGTTCGGCCAATACTTCGAGCACGAGGACTCGAAGACAGGGCTGGCCGAGTTCGGACCGTTCGGCAAAAACATTGCAGGTCTACACCCGTCCGAGGTCAGGCTCGGTTTCATTGGCACGGGGGAGGCGATTGCGGGGGTCAAGGAATGGATCGCTGAGTGCGGTTCGTACATCGAGAGCCAGAACATCAAGACGATCAAGCCGAAGGATGACGACGACGAGAAGCTGTTCGAGATCGACCCGGCTGTCGAGGCAACGCTCAAGCGGGTGATGAAAATCCTGAACCGGGACTTCACGGGCTTCTCCCGTGAGACCCAGTGGGCCTCCGAGTTCCAGATAAATCCCCGGTGGGAGCGGGAACTTCGCCCGCAGGACATCAAAAAACTTCTCGCCATCGACGACAAGCAGCAGCGGATCACGGAACTGGTCGGGTTCTTCTCCGACGAAATCAAGAGCCTTGCGAAAACGGCTCCCGCCCCCGACATCATCCTCGTCGCCCTCACTTCCGAAATAGAGGAGAAGGCCGACTCGGTGCGGGTCGCCGGAAACTTCCACCTCAACTTCCGGCGAGCGTTGAAGGCGTCGGCTATGAGGCACGGCAAGCCGATTCAGATCATGCGGCGCAGCACAATCACGGGGCAGCGGGCGCAGTTGCAGGAGAAGGCGACACGTGCTTGGAACTTCTGCACGGCCATGTACTACAAGGCGGATGGCGTGCCGTGGCGGCTCACAGGGTTATCACCGGACACCTGTTTCGTCGGCATCGATTTTTACGTTGCGCCGACGAGCGACGAAAAACTGTCGGTGCGTTCAAGCGTGGCTCAGGCGTTCGATCATCTGGGACAAGGAGTGGTTCTGCGGAGCGAAGAGCTGTTTGAGTGGGACGAGGTGAAGCAGGGTCGTAGTCCCCACATGCCCACGGCGGTCGCCAGCAAGTTAATCACCCGCACCTTGCAGGAGTACACCCGTGTGCGGGAGGCCCCACCCCGACGAGTTGTGGTTCACAAGTCGTCGAGGTTTTGGGGCGATGAGCACCCCGAGTACAACGAACTTGCAGGTCTGTATGAGGGTATCGAATCCGTCGCCCCGAGGTGCTACACCGACTTCCTCACTTTAAGTCAATCGGGCATACGGTTGTTCCGCCAGGGGATGTACCCGCCCGCCCGTGGGACTTTCTTCAGTCTGGCGAGGGATCACCACTTCGTCTACACAATGGGATTCGTACCGTACCTTGAAACATACCCCGGTTTATATGTCCCAGAGCCGTGGGAAATCGTCGAACACCACGGTGGAAGTTCCCCGAAGGAACTTCTGCGGGAGGTGCTGGCACTGACGAAAATGAACGTCAACAACTGCTCATACGCCGATGGGAAGCCCATCACATTGTCGTTTTCCAGAAAAGTCGGCGACGTGATGAAGCACATCCCGCCAGGTCAGAACGCCGAGACAGGATACAAATTCTACATGTGAACTTCACTGCGCCCTGTTCCAGCAAACGCCAGCGATGATTGGCAATCTACGCTCGTCGGCCATGACATCTTCAAGCGCACACCGCTCTCTGACCAAGAGGCAAAACGACGTGCCAAACTCAGGGCATGGTCGCATCCCACCGCTCAGCGGAGACCGGCTTCTGGGCGTCGTTAGTGGTCCTTGCACGACGGAACGTATTCTTCGCCACGATCCCAAAATGGCATTGCTCGCCTGAGCGACGATGCGGACACCATTACTTCCTTCACGTCGTCACCGTATTGAATCAGGAACTGCACTCTGGCTTTGATGTAGCTGATAACCTCAACCGGCTCGTCGTGTTCAGCAAGTTCTCTCACCCATGCCTTTAGACGAACCTTCTCGTCGTCATTGAAGGAGAGATACTCGTCCCTTACCTCGGCAAGCCGCTGATCCGCATCACGCTCCATCTTTGCTTGCACTTCGCCCAGCTTCCTTTTCCATCCGTCATCGCCCGATTTTTCCTTTGGTTCCGCCATGACAACTCTCCTGTGTTCGAATGATCTCGCAGAATTCTCGTGATCGGTTGGCCCTTCGTCACTTCCCCGATAAACCGCAAGCTGTTCCACAGCCACAAGAGTCATCGCTCGAACCAGTTGTAGTTGTCGTCAGCGTGGGTTCCACACACCAGGCACGTCGCCTCGTATTCCCCGGTCGTTGCATTTACCAAGACGGCATGGCCGGGATATGGCCTATTCAACTTCGCCCATCGAGTGCTGCCGCATTTATCGCAGTGAAGCCGAACGAGATATTCGGGGGCGGCGGACTTGGCGTATTCCGGCAATTTAACAGGGACGCTCTTGAGGACTTTCGCCTCCAGTTTTTTCATATCTGCGTGATACTCGGCACGCTCCGCCTCGGCGTCATAGGTGACACGCACGGGGTTGTAGGAGTCCACCCAAGAGAAGTCTCGGTTGTCCGTCCAAGTAACAAGGAGAATCTTCTTGACTCCCCGCTGTCGGAGGTCTTCTACACACTCGCTCCCCGAGTCGGCGTCGAGAGAGTCGCACGGATACACAACGGCTACGTCGATGGCATTGGGCGATGATTTCCAAGATCGCTGATTGATCGTATCCACATAGAGCCGGTTCCCATTCGGTGCATTCAAAGCCGTTCCGGGTTTTGGAGCCTTTGAGAATCCCACAGGGCGTAAGAAATTGCCAGCATTTGCCATGCTGTTTACCCTGAAAAGAACTGTCGCCTTCGAGCAGTTGGCGAACACCGAACGTACCACCAGCGGATGCTTTTCATTCTGATGGGTGCCGTTCAGCAGCATGACCCTTTGATCCGACGATTTGAGGAACGCCGTGATCTTTTCCGCAGCATGCTCCTTCGTATTCATGCTCATTATCCTACTGCTGGCGAGAATGACCTTCACCAAGTGGAACTTTGAAGACTCAGGCGTCGGCGCACCACGGCGAGTGCTTCACCGATTTCGAGATCGACGAACTCAATGTCAGCGAAAGCGAAAACATCGTTCCTCGGAGTGTTCCGCATCGTCAACATGTCTGAGGCGAGTTCGGTTCATGTTCCCGTTCCAGCCACTCGGGTTCGCTACCGTCCTGCGGTACTGCAAAAGTCTCGACATCGACCTTCATATTCACCGGAATCATGCTGTTGAAACGCTCGGCTATGCTGACTGGATAGAGATCAACAATGCTTACCTTTCGCAATTTTCCATGTGAGAGCGCAGTGCGCACCATCAACTTGACTAGACTGTCGCTGCTCGGGAACGAGAACCCGAAGACCAGCATGCTCTTTGCCTCATTCATCGCTTCCGCTGCCGAATCCCACATCCGCCTCAGGTGCGGGTATTGGCTATAGGTCTTGCGGGGCGACGGCAACACGATTACTGGCTGGCAGGGCTGGCCGCAGCAGCTACACGCACAATTGTCAAACGGTCGGCAATGCTGGTCCGCCACGAGACATTGGAATTGGCGGCACTTCGGGTTGTAGCAGGTCTTCCACGCAACGGATCCATGGAGTTTCAGTACGCTTCCCTGCCACTGTGGACGTGATGCCCAATGCGTTTCAATACATTCACAGTCGGCCAGCAGAATTCGGCGCATTCGGCAGTGATGACAAGTGGCAGTTTCGCCGAAGTGCGTAGCGCCCACCTTGGCGGACAGAATGCTCTCTGCAAGGTTATCGTAGTTGGTGGTGATGATCGTGGTGTTCGAATCCGCAGATGCCAACACGCATGTTGCCCAATGCTCCGCAGACCAGCCCACGCCGCAGAGACGTTGAAGGCAATACTCGCCGAGTTGTCGGCGCAGTGGATGAACCTGCGGCTGCCACTTGCCGATCTTCCCGTCGAGGTCGGACAGCGGGGAATCCTCCAACTGGTCGAGCAGCCCGATGACCTCTTCGACATTTGCTTTCTGCGGATCACCTACCACGTCAGCGACGAAATCAATGAGTGATCGCTGTCGTTCCGCATCAAGGCGGTCGAGGAATCCAGTCATCACAGGCAGAGCGCCGTTCGTAACGCAAGCAGAGAATCCGGCCCCGAGTAGAAACACTGACGGCTCGGACACACCACTGCATTCGGATGAACCGGAGGAATATTGCTCTTGCTCCATTCCCATTGTCCAAATCCCAGCCGCTCAGCCCACGCCCGCTGTTACGTCATGCTCGTGGAAGCACATGCCTCCAAGATCGTCGCCGGCAGGTGATGCATCGAATTGTATGCCCATCAACCGAAAGGATCACCGAGCCTACGGCTCCGCAGCGATCCGCTCAATTCCGCCTCTCCGAAAGCCCCCTCCTGACTGAACAACCGCTGCTGGTATTGCCGCAGTTCTTTTCGTTGTCGCACGATCTCCATCACATAGTTCCGCTCCAGCTTCTCCAGCGCCGCCACGATTTCCTTTTGCTGCTTCTCGGTGACCTGCTGCAAATAGTGCCGCAGTGATCTCTCCAAGAAATGGCGCTGCTCCGCAGTGTCATGCACGGCATACGTCGCCAACTGCCGCACCAGCTTGCGGTACTGCTTCTCAACATTCACCCCGCAGCCCGAGCAGTATTTCTGCGTCTTTGGGGTGCCACAGCGGGGGCAGTGCAACTGCTCGGGGACGTTGATGATGGCGATCACCTGCGGATGATCCGGTGGCCCGAGGGCGGCCAAGATCAGGGCGACCAGATTGCAGTACCCGGCCAACACAATCGCCAGCACCACCGCCAGGTTGGAGATGAAGAATCCGGCCGAATGGAGGTATGTGGCTGGCAACAGCAAGATCAGGAACAGGAGGAATCCATCGAGCCAGCGCATCGCAGTGGAACGCCGAGGAGGCGGCTCGATGAGATCATCGGGCTTGCCGTTGGCTTTGCGAGCCTCCAGGATGTCGATGTGACGAACGCCGTCATTCAGCTCGACATCGTAGGAATTGGCGACCATGGCTTGCCTCCCTTTTTGAGAAAGGGAAAAAGCCCCCAGACTTCTGGTCTGAGGGCTTCGCTACTCCGTTCACTCAGGCAACACCTTTTCCTGAGCCTCTCCTGCACGCATTCATTCTCTCGGCGGCAAGTAGTTCCGCCGGATGCGTGGCCGGTATGAGGCCGTCGTGCCCTCGCTCGTCGCCACCTTCGGGAAGACTTGCAGGTGGACAACCACTTCATCGTTCCACACCAACGAAGCCGCAGCGAGATCACTCTCTTCCATCCGCCATTCCTTCCCGTCACCAGGCGGGTTGAAGCTCTCCCACTTGGCGGCAATGGCACGATCCAGCGTTGAGCGGATAACCTGACCTTCATCCGACTCCGGCTGAGCAGGATCGACCGGAGCTTCGAGCAAGTCGATGGCATAACTGTCCACCAGCGATTCCCAGAAATACTTGAGCGTTGAGTGGCGGTCGAAGAGATCGAGTCCTTGGAATTTGCCCCCGTGGAATACCGCCACGCCAACGGCTTCAGTGGGAAGTTGCAGGCTGGTGCGGAACTCGATCAAGTCTCCTTCCCTCTTGATGTAAGCGGCGCTCAAGGCCATCGTCGAACTGGATGCACCTGAATCGTGCAACGACGCCGCCACTTCATTCCAGACCGCACTCTGGTCGGCGTCGTGTCGGCCTTCGGACTTCAAGCTCTGATGGACCCGACTGAGCTTCGCTGACCGAGTGCGATGGTTGACTGACTTGCCGCTGGAGAAGGATGGGCTGTTGTGGTGCCATCGTCCCTGCTCGACACAACTGACTGGAATCTTCAACGTGGCTTGGGCGGGAACCAGAACGTCGGTGTTGAGGATCCGGTTCTGCTTGGCCCCAACGAGTTCTTGGCCGTCCATGAGGAACACTCTCACGTCCAACTTGTTCTCCACTTGAAGCTCCGGCACGCTTCCGCTCTGACTGATCTCAGTGACCACGACCGAGGTCAGCGTCTCCTGGCGCAGGAGTTCGTAAGGCGGCTGGTCATGAGAGCGGCCCAGGATCGGAACGAATTTGAGCTTCTGGCCCTGGCTGTGGTCAGGTGAAACGGTTTTGGCACGGTTTGAGATTGCTTCTGGCATTGTGGCTCCTTTTTGTTGCCCCCCCTTCAATAGCAGACGCTCCTGACAGCAGTGTGTCAGCGGCCCGACAAGATAACTTTGGCGAATCCGTTTTGAGCGTTACGATCTTGCGCACCACTTATAGCGGGGTCACGGAGATGGCTGCGGATTACTCTCGGATTCATCGGCTGCTCAAGATTCTCACGCTGATCCAGGGATCGAAGGGCTGGACGCCCAAGACGCTGGCCCAGGAGTGCAGCACGACCGAGCGGACGATCTACCGGGACATGAAGATGCTGGAAGGTGCGGGCATCCCGTACTTCTACGACGACG
>Ga0302326_10015451_pt1 | contig 16059 bp, 9 predicted proteins | sample Palsa_T0_3_FD_202264 | JGI IMG/M metagenome (GOLD analysis project Ga0302326, IMG submission 202264) | Peat permafrost microbial communities from Stordalen Mire near Abisko, Sweden - Palsa_T0_3 | ecosystem: Environmental > Terrestrial > Soil > Palsa > Peat permafrost | place: Sweden: Abisko... | reverse complement strand
CGACGAGATCCTCGAGGAGCAGCTGCTGCCGCTGCGGTACGCCGGCTTCTCCAGCTGCTTTCGGCGTGAGGCCGGCGCCGCCGGCAAGGACACACGCGGGATCTTCCGCGTGCACCAGTTCGACAAGGTCGAGATGTTCACGTTCTGCGAGCCGGACGCGGCGCGTGACGAGCACCAACGGCTGCTGGCGATCGAGGAGTCGATCATGGTCGACCTCGAGATCCCGTACCGGGTCGTGGCGATCGCGATCGACGATCTCGGCGCGTCGGCCGCGATGAAGTACGACATCGAAGCGTGGCTGCCCGGGCAGGGACGCCATCGCGAGCTGACCTCGACCTCGAACACCACCGACTTCCAGGCGCGGCGACTCAACATTCGCTACCGCCCGAACACGACCCCACCCAGCCGACCGGTTCACGTCGCGACCCTGAACGGCACCGCGGTCGCCGTCGGTCGGACGATCATCGCGCTGCTGGAGAACGGCCAGCAGGACGACGGCTCGGTCAGGCTGCCTCCCGCACTGGCGGGGCTCGGGGCGCCCGCAGTCCTGGCGCCCGCTCCGCACTGATCGCCCGCGGTCCTGGCGCCCGCTCCGCACTGATCGCCCGCCTCGGCGAGCGCAACAGCCTCCTCGGGTCCTACCGCTAGCGCATCGCGCGCAACGGAACGACCTTGCTGCTGCGCAGCCCGCTCACGCGGGGGGCCGGCGGACGGTCGTCGTCGAGTACGATCAGCGCCGCCCGGGGCGGCCCGCACATCGCGATCTTGGCCCGCATCCGGACGCCGAAGGTGTTCCACGGGCGCACGAAGCTACGCGCCGGCTCGGACTCAAGCCCCTGTGCCGCGTCCGCGATCGCAGCGGCGAATCCGGTGCGGCTGGCCGTCTCGGCGTCCGCGGGCATCAGCAGCTCGGACACCGGGGTATCGATCGCGTCTTCCTCGGTGACCGCCAGCAGACGCTGGGCGTCGCGCGAGAGGGCCTGGATCAGCAGGCGCGCGTCGACGATCACGAACGCGTCACGGTCGGTCGGAACTGCGTCGGCGCGCGTCTCGAGCAGGATCCCCAGCCCGCACGATGAGCACACCCGGCCAGACGGTGCGGGCGCCATGTTGTCGGGAGCGGGCGCCGCACAATAGCCGCAGAACCAGCTCCACGCGACGGTGGTGTCGAGGCCTCCGTCGACAAGTTTTAGGGCAGGTCTTGGCATCTGTTCTGGGTCCAGGTCGCAGCGCCCTGGCGCACCCGAGCGGTCCTACATGAACTGGATCTTATGACACCCCGCCGCGGGTCCGCAATGCACCATGTCAGCTTATGCACTCATTGTCAGACCTCGGACCATCGTTGCCCCGAGGGGTGATGAGGATTGTGCAGGGTGGATCCTGTGACGGAGAGGGGGGTGTCTGGGTTCACGACATATGTCCCAGGTGATACGTCCCTCATGTCTCGGGACATAGGTCACACCTCGGATCAGGGGCTTCCCGGCGGTCGTCGCGCAGGCGCGAGCGGAGCGAGTGCCGTAGCGGCGATCGCCGGCGCGGGTCTGTCCGGGGGTGGGGTGAGGGTGCGGGATGTCCCGTGCTCGCGTCGCTGTCCTCAAGGTCGTCTCTGGCCATCTGTCGGTTACCGCTGCTGCTGCGGAGTCCGGGTACTCCCGCCGGCAGCTGCATCGCCTCCTGATCCGCTACCGGGAGGGAGGACTTGACGCGCTTGAGCCGCGGTCACGCGCTCCGAGAACGAACCCCGCGCAAACCTCGCAGGAGATCCGCGAGCGGGTGATCGAGCTCCGTCAGCGGCTGACCGCTGACGGGCTGGATGCCGGGCCGGTCACGATCGGCTGGCACCTCGAACAGGAGGGCCACACGCCGCCGGCGCCGGCGACGATCAGCCGGATCCTGACGCACGCGGGGCTCATCGTCGCGCAGCCGCGCAAGCGCCCCCGTTCGTCCTACACGCGGTTTGAGATGGCGCAGCCCAACGAGATGTGGCAGTCGGACTTCATCCACTGCCAGCTGGCCGACGGGACCGATGTGGAGGTCCTGAACTGGCTTGATGATCACTCCCGATACCTGCTCTCCTGCACCGCCCATCAGCCGGTGACGGGCGATGACGTGGTCGCCACCTTCCTGGCCGTGATCGACGATCACGGCCCTCCACAGAGCACGCTGACCGACAACGGGCGGGTCTACACCGCCCGGTTCGGCGGCGGCCGCAACGCCTTTGAATACCTCCTCCCGATCCTCGGTATCCGCCAGAAGAACGGCTCGCCGGGACACCCCCAGACCCAGGGCAAGACCGAACGGTTTCACCAGACCCTGCAGCGCTGGCTCAGAGCCAGGCCGCCCGCCCGCACCATCACCGAGCTCCAACGACAGCTCGACGAGTTCCGCCACCATTACAACGAGCGCCGCCCTCACCGCGCGCTGCATCGCAGAACCCCCGGCGACGCCTACCGCGCCACCCCTAAAGCCACACCGGCCACCAACCGACACGCCCCCGGCCACTACCGGCTGCGCTATGACCGGCTCGACAGCACCGGCAAGATGAGCCTGCGCCGAGCCGGACGCATGCACCACCTCGGCGTCGGCCGCGCGCACGCCGGCAAACGCGTCCTCGCGTTCGCCGACGACCACCACATCACCGTCGCTGAACTCACCACCGGCGAGGTCCTCTCAACCCACCAGATCGACCCCACCCGCGCCTACTGGCGCAACCAAAACCGACAGCCCGGCCGCTGGCCTGCACCCCAAAACTGAGACCCATGTCCCGAGACATGTGAGACCCATGTCCCGAGACATCACAGTGACGGAGAGGGGGGGATTCGAACCCCCGAACGAGGTTGACCCCCGTTACGCGATTTCCAGTCGCGCCCGTTCAGCCGCTCCGGCACCTCTCCTGACGGCAGCGGACAGGCTAGCGTGACGAGCGCCGCGCCCCCAGCGGGCGGGTTTCCGGTCGCCGCCGTCAGATCTGCCAGCTGTGCGCCCGCATCACCGGCACGACCTCGCCACCCGGGCGCAGCCCGTCGACCGATATCTCGGCCGAGCCGATCATGAAGTCGGTGTGGATCTCCGAAACGTTGACCAGCGGCCGGTCGGCGTCGGCGGCGACGCCCATCTGGTAGCCGGCCCCGAGCGCGATATGGCTCGCTGCGTTCTCGTCCAGCAACGTGTCGTAGAACACCGTCTCGAGCGGACCGATCCGGCCCTGGCCATCGACCAGCGCCAGCTCGCCCAGACGTGCCGCACCCTCGTCCCGGGCGACCAGCCCGCGCAGCACCGCGGCGCCCTCGTCGGCGTCGATCGAAGTCACGCGGCCGTGCTCGAAGCTGACGCGCAGCCCGGTGATCGTCGTGCCCGACGCGAACAGCGGCTTGGTGGCGGTGACGGTGCCGTTCACCCGCTCGGGATCGGGCGTGGTGAACACCTCCTCGGTCGGGAGGTTCGGGCGATGGGCGATCCCTGCGACGGTCTCCGAATCAGCGGCGATCCATTGACTGGACGGCAGCAGCCCGACGGTCACATCGGTTCCGGGTCCGTGCAGCCGGATCGCGTCGAACCGCAGCTCGGTGAGCGTCGACGCGACCCGCTTGAGCTCGTTCAGGCGGACGTTCCAGGCGGCGACCGGGTCGGGCTCGTCGAGCCGGCAGATATGGGCGACCTCCGCCCAGAGCCGGTCCAGCGCCGCCGCCGGCTCCAGCCGCGGATGCACGAGCAGCGCCCACGCCTGCGTGGGCGCCGGGACGATCGACCAGTTGGTGGTGGCCTCGTTGACGACGGTCATCGACTCGGCGAGGCGGGGCATCATGTCGAGCCCGATCAAATTCGGGTCGACGTCGTCGAGCGCATGCGGCGCCGACGGTCCCGCCAGCGAGATCCGTGCCGCACGCAGTTCGCCCAATTCCAAAACCCGCTGGCCCATCCACGGCGGTACGTAGCCGAGATCGTCGGTGTTGCCGTACAGCGCCCGCGCGCGCTTGAGGTACACGTCGAACACGCTGAGGTCGACGAACTTGGCACCGGCGCGGTAGGCGTGCTCGGCGATCGCGCGGACCATCTGCTCCTTGCCCGGCTCCGCCCCGATCGCAACCACCTGACCCGGTTGGACGTTGGCGCCGAAGCGGACCACCAGCTCTGCCATCGCGTCGGTGTACTGATCGATTTCGCTCGTCATCTCGAACCTCTCAGATCGGTGTGCAGGTTCTCGGCGCTCAGCAACACCCCCGGGTTCAGGATGCCAGCCGGGTCGAGCGTCCGCTTGACGGAGCGCAGCGCCGTGACGCCGAGCTCGCCGATCTCCCGTTGATACCAGGGGACGTGATCGCGGCCGACGCCGTGATGGTGGGTGATCGTCCCGCCGACGGCGGCGATCGCCGCTCCGGCCGCCGCCTGGGCGCGGCGCCACTGCGCGATCGGGTCGGCCGACTGCGCCGCGGCCACCGTGAAATACAGCGATGCGCCCGCCGCGTACACGTGTGAGACGTGGCAGAGGATCACCGGCGGGGTGGGCGGGTCCTCGTTGATCAGCGCGTCCCGAAGGGCGGTCGTCACGGCCGCGCGCAGTTCGTGCAGCGAGGACCAGAAGCAGGCCGTCTCCAGGGTTTCGACGAGCGCGCCGGCGTCCAGCAGCGCGTCGCGCAGGTACGGCGCGCGGTAGCGTCCCTCCGACCAGCTGTCCCCCGCGCCGGCGACCGGCTCGGCGTGATGGGCGGCGAGGACATCCGTCACCCGCGAACGCCGCCGCCCGACCGCGTCCACCTCGCCCTCGAAACCGACGATCGCCAGACAGCCCGCCGGCGCCGAGCCCCCGTTGGCGCCCCCGCTGACACCGGGCCGCGCCAGGGTCAGCGCCGTCTCGACCTCGTCCGACAGTCGCAGCACGGTCGGTCTCGGCCCGTCCTGCGCGAGCACGCGCAGCGCCCGCGTCCCGTCCGCGAACGTCGGAAATCGCCAGCCGTCGTACACGCGCGTCGCCGGAGCCGGGCGGACCGCCAGCGTCAGCGACGTGATCACGCCGAACGCGCCCTCAGAGCCGAGGATCAGCTGTCGCAGGTCCGGACCGGCCGCCGACCGCGGCGCCCGTCCAAGCTCCAACGTGCCGACCGGGGTGGCGACCCGGAGCGCCATCACCTGCTCGTCGAAGCGGCCGTAGCCCGCAGACGCCTGGCCACTGGAGCGGGTGGCCGCAAACCCGCCGAGCGTCGCGTACTCGAACGACTGGGGGAAGTGGCCGATCGTGTAGCCGCGATCGGCGAGCAGCCACTCGGCCTCGGGACCGCGGAGGCCCGGGCCGAGCGTCGCCAGCCGTGACTCCTCGTCGAGCTGCTCGAGCGCGTTCAGCCGCGCCAGGTCGAGCGCGACGACGCCGCTGTAGGCCCCGGCGTCAGGCTCGACGCCGCCGACGACTGAGGTGCCGCCGCCGAACGGCACGACCGCCACCCGTCGTGCGCTGCAGCGCTCGAGCACCGTCATCACCTGGTCGTGGGAGTCCGGCGCGAGCACGAGATCCGGCGCGGCGATCGGCTTCGGTCCGCGCAGCGCCAGCAGGTCGGGAGTGGAGCGGCCAACGGCATGGCGCAAGCGTGCCTCGTCGTCTCCGTGCACGCCGTCGGCGCCGACGATCCCCGCCAGTTCCAGGGCGACCCGCCGATCCAGTCGCACGGGCGCGAGTCGGACGGGCGACCGCAGCCCGGGCACCCGCCGCCGATCGTCGACGTCGAGCACGTCGCGCAGCAGCCGCTGCAGCGACTCGGGCAGGGGCGCCGCCTGCGCCGGATCGCCCCAGCCGCGCAACGACATCTCGGTCCGCGGACCCGGCGGTCGCGCGCGCGTCATCCGCCGGCGCCCGCTACTCGAGCTGGAACTGTCCGCCGGCGTAGATCGTCCGGCTGGAGCCGTCGCCCAGCACCGCCGTGACCTCGCGATCGGTGGTCGAGACGATGTCGGTGTGGACGACCGAGTCGTTGAACCCCAAGCGCTCCCAATCCTTCATCGACATCGTCGCCGGGTCGCCGTCATAGCAGTCGTGGATCGCCCTGCCGATCGCCAGATGGGTGTTGCCGTGCGGGCCACCGACATTCTCGTCGTACAGCGTGTTGGCCATGAACTTGGTGATCCGCGACAGCCGCGCGTCGGTCAGCGAGTACTCGCCGACTCGGTCGGCGCCGTTCGTGGCGATCATCTGCTGCAGCAGCGGCTCGTGCTGGTCGGCGCTGGCATCCGTCACCTTGCCGCCGGTGAACTCGAGCCGCACGCCCTTGATCAGCGAGCCATGCGTGTACAGCGGTTCCGAGAAGCGGATCCAGCCTTCGGTGCCGCGCCAGTCCGGGCTCGTGTAGCACTCGAAGCTCGGAATGTTGCGCCCGCTGCCCCCGACCCAGCGGCGGTGCTCACCGAGCGTCAGCCACAGGTCGGCGTCGGGGCCGTGGACGTGCAGCCGGTCGATCGGCAGCGAGTTCAGCCAGCCGGTGAACATGTCGATCCGCTCGGCGACCTCGCGCCAACGCTGCTTGCAGTCAGGATCGTCCAAGAAGCAGGCCTTGACGACTTCGTCCCAGTACTGCTCAAGCGTCAGCCCGGCTTCGGCGGCCATCGCCGCGGTCGGGTACAGGCCGATCGTCCACGTGAACGCGCCGGCCGCCTCCTTGGCGTCCTGCCACTGCACGAGCGGCGCGAATGAGCTCTGCCGCGCCATCATCTTCCCCGGATCGACGTCCGCGAGCGCGTGAGGGTCGGACTCGCAGTGGATGAACGCGAGGTGGTCGAGCGCGTCGATCTCGCCACGGTAGTACGCGTCGGGAAACCAGCCGAGCTGCTCGGGCGAGGCCAACTCGAAGAAGTCGCGCATCAGGTTGGTCGCCGGGTCGGCGTCGGGCCGGAAGTCGTGCACGACGTGGCCACCGGCCCGCCATACGGCGCGGCAGACCTCGGCGTACAGCGGCTTGGCGCTCTCTGGTCCGCGAACGCAGACGACGTCGCCGGACTGGATGCCGCCGCCGCCACCCAGCGCATAGTTGACGAGCAGGTCGCCGTAACGCTTGAGGTACTCGCTCGGGACTTCATACGTCATTCGACAGCTCCTCTGACTAATCCTGGACCCCGGCGCCGCATCGTATAGGGGCCTCGCGCGCAAGTCGCGTGCTGGCGTACGCTCTGCGTGCGAGTCGTTGCCGAGAAAACCGGAGGGGAGCATGCGCGAAGCGCTGATGATGGATGACTATCCGCTGTCGCTGACGAACGTGGTCAGGCGCGCGGAGCAGTTCTCAGGCCACCGCAGGGTCGCGTTCCGCCGGCCCGATGGATCCGTCGGCCAGACGACGATGGGCGAGTGCATCGAGCGCTCCAAGCGGCTCGCGACGGCGCTGTCAGCGCTCGGGATCGGCGACGGCGACGCGGTCGCGACGATGTTGTGGAACCAGCCCGAGCATCTGGAGCTGTACTTCGCGGTGCCCTGCATGACCGCGGTGCTGCACACGCTCAACCCGCGCCTGCATCGCGACGAGCTCAGCTTCATCGTCAACGATGCCGACGATCAGGCGATCGTCGTCGACGAGACCCTGCTGCCCGCATTCGAGGCGTTCCATGACGCGCGCGCGTTCTCCCACGTGATCGTCGTGCGCCAGACCGACGCCGCGCTGCCCGACGGCTACCTGGATTACGAGCAGCTGCTCGACGGCGCCGAGCCGATGCAATGGCCGGCCGACGACGAGCGCCGGGCGGCCGCGATCTGTTACACGTCGGGCACGACCGGCCGGCCGAAGGGCGTCGTCTATTCGCACCGTTCGATGGTCCTGCACTCGCTCGTCGCGGCGCTGCCGGACGTCAAGTCGGTCTCGCGACGCGACACGCTGTTGCCGGTCGTGCCGATGTTCCACGCCAACGCGTGGGGGATGATCTACACCGCGGCGCTGATCGGCACGGGGCTGGTGCTGCCCGGACCCAAGCTCGACGCGGTCAGCGTGCTCGACCTGCTCGCCGACGAGCGGGTGACGATCACCGCCGGCGTACCGACCGTCTGGATGGCGGTCCTGCAGGCGCTTGAGGCCGAGCCCGACCGCTGGGACCTGAGCGCGCTCGACCACCTGATCGTCGGCGGTTCGGCGGCGCCCCCGTCGATGCTGGAGCGCTTTGACCGCTTCGGGTTGACGATCATCCACGCCTGGGGGATGACCGAGACGTCGCCGCTGGGCAGCATCTCGCGCCCGGGCGCCGAGCTCGACGACGCGTCCGAGGAGGAGCGCCTGCGCTACCGCGCGCGGCAGGGAACGGCCTCGCCATTCGTCGAGATCCGGGCCCGCAGCGACGACGGCGAGCTGATCGCCTGGGACGATCAGGAGATGGGCGAGCTCGAGGTTCGCGGCCCGTGGGTGGCCCGGGCGTACCATCGCGGCCAGGGGGCCGAGAAGTTCACCGACGATGGCTGGTTCGTCACCGGCGACGTCGTCACGATCGACGCCGGCGGCAACCTGAAGATCTGCGACCGCTCCAAGGACCTGGTCAAGTCCGGCGGCGAGTGGATCTCGTCGGTCGACCTCGAGAACCTGCTGATGGCCCATCCGGCGGTCGCCGAGGCGGCGGTGATCGCGATTCCCGACGATCGCTGGGGCGAGCGGCCGCTGGCGGCCGTCGTGCTGCGCGACGGCGCCAGCGCCGAGCCGGAGGAGCTGCGCGAGCATCTCGCGGCCGAATACGCCAAATGGCAACTGCCCGACCGCTTTGAGTTCGTCGACGAGATCCCGCGGACCGCGACCGGGAAGTTCAAGAAGACCGTGCTGCGTGAGATGTTCGTCGGCGCACAGCAGCCGACGAACGCGTAGCCGCGAGGCCGTCGCCTACAGCAGTTCGGCGATCAGCGCGGCGGCGCGCGCGGCGCCGCCCGCCGCCACCGGCAGATAGTCAACCGGGCTCGCGAGCGCGCCGACCACCGCAGCCGCCAGCGCGTCAGGGGTCGCGTCGGCGCAGTCAAGGCGGATCCTGGCGCCGTAGCGCTCGAGGCGGTGGCGGACGTGCCGTCGCTGCTCGAAGTGCCGCGCCAGCGGAATCGAGACGAACGGCGTGCCGGCGGCGATCAGCTCCATCCCGGTGGTCAGCCCGCCCTGGACGATCGCGACATCGCAGGCGGCCAGTTCCCGGTGCAGGCCGTGAACGTAGCCGCGGAGCTCGAGTCCCGGCGACGCGGGAAACGATCCGGGGTCGATCCGCGGCCCCGTGACGGCGATCATCCGGAGGTCCGCGATGCGCTCGCGCAGGGCGGGCAGCGCCTCGACGGCGCGTCGCAGGAGCGGCGCGCCGACGGCGGTCCCGCCGACCGCGACGACGCAGATCGTCTCCCCGGCGCCCCAGCCGAGCTGTGCCCGCAAGGTCTCGCGGTCCGGCTGGGCGGCCAGGCCAGGCGCCGGGATGTAGCCGCAGAAGTCGTAGTGGCGCTCGGTCCACGCGCGGATCTCGGGCAGGCCGGGGCCAAACGTGTCCGGGACGAGGTCCGCGGGCTCGCCGACGAAGATCGCGCGGTCGCGGATCCGGGGGAAGCGCTCGACGTGCTCGATCATCTCCGCGTTGTAGTCCGCGGTCAGCGCCGCCTCGCGGGGACCCCCTTCCGGGAGCGGCAGGAACCCGACGAAGTCGGTCAGCCAGGCGTAGGCCGCCGTCTTGCGCTCGGGATTCTCGTGCAGGAAATGATCGACGTCCCACGCCTCGTCGCCGATCCACAGGTCAAACGCGTCCTCGGAGACGACGTCGTCGAACACCATGAAGTTCGCGCACAGGATCTCGTCCATCCGGCGCAGCGCCCGGAAGGCGTCGAGCTCGTGGTCGGTGGCCTCCCGATCGAAATGCCCGGACTCGCTGGCGAGCGACGCGCTCGCCGGATGGATCGTCTCGCCGCGGCGCTCGAGCACGCTTGTGACCGGGGACTGAGCGAGCCAGTGGATCTCCAGCCCGGGAACGCGCTGCCTCAGCTGATCGGCGATCGCGACGTCGCGCCACGCGTGGCCGAGGCCGATCGGCGAGGAGACGAACAGCGCCCGCCGCGGGCGGCAGCCGCCGTGGACCCAGCGCGTGGTGCGGGGCGGCCCCCCGCACACCTCGTCGGCGAACGCGCGGATCAGGTGGTTGACGCGCACCGGATCGCGCCCCTGGGGCCCGTGCCCGGCGCCCTGGAGCGTGACCAGCCGGCGACTGGTCAGCTCGGCCACACGCGCACCGCGGTCCCACGGTGTGATCCGGTCCTGGTCGCCGTGGATCACGAGCACCGGGGCACGGACGGCGCGGCACATCGCCTCGGCCTCCGCGCGATCGGCGAACGGAGCAACGCACTCGGTCAGCAGCAGTGTCTCCGGCGTTGTGTCCAGGCCCCAGGCCACGCAATCGTCGATCTGCTTGGTCGAGTGCGGCTCGTTGTACATCTCGGCGAAGAAGAACTCCAGGAAGTCCCGGTAGTCCCGGAGCCAGTACTGGCGGGTGTCCTTCGCCCACCCCTCGTGGGAATCGAGCTCCGCCTCGAACCGGTATTTGTCGCGGAACGGGTGGGGCGGCGTCAGCAGGGGCACCGACGGCGCGATCGCCACCACGCCGCTGACGCGCTCCGGATGGGCGGCGGCGAGCGCCAGCGCAAAGCGCCCGCCGCATGACATCCCGACCACGACCGCGCCCCGCACGCCGGCGACATCGAGGACCTCGACGGCGTCGGCGACCATCTCGGAATCCGCGTAGGCCGCCTTGTCGTCCGGCCGGTCCGACAGGCCGTTGCCGCGACCGTCGAACGTCACCACCCGGAAGTGACGTGCGAGGTAGTGGATCTGCGCCTTCCACAGGCGCGAGTGCACGATCGACCAGGTCGGCAGCAGCAGCAGCGTGCGGTCCCCGCTCCCGTAGGACTCCCACCAGACCCGCACGCCGTCCCGCTCCACATACCCGGCCTCGTCTGGCAGCCGCGCGGGCGTCTCGGTGTCTGTCCGGCCCATCCGGCGATCCTAATCGCGCCGGCGAGCGCTCACAGCCTGGCTTCGAACACGTTGTTGAACGGCGTCTGCGCCGCGCGCCGGAACCTGGTCAGGCCGCCGGCGGTGACGACGTCGCGGATCCGTGCCTCCCCGGCCTGGGCGCCGAGCGCCGTCCCGACCTCCTGCGACAGCGATGCCGGTGTGCACAGCAGCGTCGAGAACCCGTAGTAGGCGCGTCCCACCGGGTTGAGGTTGTCCTCGATCCGGTCACCTGCCTGCGGCTCGACGATCATCCAGGTACCGTCGGGGGTCAGCAGGTCGCGCACGTGGCGCGCGGCGCCGACCGGATCGCCCATGTCGTGCAGGCAGTCGAACATCGTCACCAACCCGTATCCGCTGCCGGGGTGCCCGGCCGCCGGCGTGACCTCGAAGCTGACCCGATCGTCGACGCCGGCCTCGGCCGCCCGCTGCCGGGCGGTCTCGATCGAGCCGGCGTGGTAGTCGGAGCCGACGAAGGTCGAGTTGGGGTACGCCCGAGCCATCAGGATCGTGGAGGATCCGTGGCCGCAGCCGACGTCTGCGACCTTGACGCCGCGCTCGAGCTTGTCGACGACGCCGTCGAGCGCCGGTAGCCAGCTCGGGACGAGGTTGGCGTTGTAGCCGGGACGGAAGAATCGTTCGCAGCCGTCGAACACGTCGTGGCTGTGCTCGTGCCAGCCGACGCCGGAGCCGCTGCGCGCCGCCTCGGTGATCCGCGGTGAATCGAGCACCGAGCCGACCGCGATCTGGAAGAACCCCGGCAGGAACGCCGGACTGTCGGAATCGGTGAGCGCGACCGTCTGCTCGGGGGCCAGCGAGTAGCGGCCGCCATCGGGCTCGTACTCGAGGAAGCCGCCGGCAGCCTGCGCGTTGCACCATTCGCGGACGTAGCGCTCGGCGACGCCGGTCTTGTCGGCCAGTTGGCCGGCGGTCAGGCCGCCCGCGCCGGCCAGGGCCCGGTAGAGCCCCAGCTTGTCGCCCATCACGACGAGCGCCGCGTTGAGCGTTGCGCCGACCTCGTCGACGGCGCGGAACACGAAGGCCATCAGGCGCTCCTCATCCAGCGGTCGTTCGGCGTGCATCGTTGACATCATTGCTCCTCTCGTGTGGCGGCGGCTGCCGCCCGGTGGTCGTTGCGGCCGACCGTAAGCGGGGGATCCGGAGCTCGCATCAGGGGGGCCCCTGGTGTGACCCCCCAGCCGACTTAGAATCGGGCGATGCTGGTCGGACGGGACCCGGAGCGGACCGCTCTGCGGCGCGTCATGGCGGATGCGCGGACCGGGCGCAGCGCCGTCCTCGGGCTGGTCGGCGAGCCGGGGATCGGCAAGACGGCGTTGCTGCGGGACGCGGGCGAGCATGCCGAGGGTATGCGGATCCTGCGCGCCCGCGGGATCGAGTCCGAGGCCGACGTTCCGTTCGCCGGGCTGCTCGAGCTCCTGCGCCCGGCGCTGGGCGCGCTCGTCGACGTGCCCGCGCCCCAGGCCGCGGCGCTGGAGGGTGCGTTGGCGCTGCGCCCCGGCGGCGCGCAGGATCGATTTGCCGTCGGCGCCGGCACGCTGAGCCTGCTCGCGGCCTACGCCGAGCAGGCGCCGGTGCTGGTGCTGATCGACGACGCCCACTGGCTCGATGCGCCGAGTGCCGAGGCGATCCTGTTCGCGATCCGCCGCCTGCTGGCCGATGCGGTCGCGGTCCTGATCGCGGTTCGGGACGGACGCGCGTCACTGCTGGATCTGGCGGGGCTCCCGATCCACCGGGTGACAGGGCTGGACCGCCAGGAGACGCGCGAGTTGCTGACCCGGGCGGCGGGGCAGGCGCCGACGCGCGCCGTCGCGCGGCGGCTGTACGAGGCGACCGGCGGCAATCCGCTGGCGCTGCTGGAGGTGGCGCCGGTCGCGGCGGACGTCGCCGCGTCCGAGATCGACGTCCCGGTCCCGTTGTCACGGCGGATCACCGAGGCGTTCCTGGACCGCTCCGCGCCGCTCCCCAGCCGCACGCGCCGGGCGTTGACCCTGGCCGCAGCCAGCCACGACGGCGAGCCGGCGGTGATCGCCCGCGCCGCTGCCGCGCTGGGCCTCGACCTGGCTGACCTGGGGCCGGCAGAAGCCGCCGGGCTGGTGTCGCTGCGCGACGGCGCCGTCGAATTCCGCCACCCGCTGGCGCGGGCCGCGAGCTACGGCGACGCCTCGGCTGCGCTACGACGTGAGGTGCACCGCGCCCTCGCCGGGGCCTTGCCCGATCGGGACGCGGACCGCCGCGCCTGGCATCTCGCCTCCGCCGCGACCGGCCCGGACGAGGTGGTATCGGCCGCGCTGCAGCAGGCCGCCGAGCGCGCGCTGGGACGCAGCGCCTACGCCACCTCGAGCGCCGGATTCGAGCGCGCCGCACGCCTCGCCGCAGACGGTGGACTCGCCGATCAACTGCTGTACGCCGCGGCGGATGCCGCGTGGCGGGCCGGCGCCGGGGAGCGGACGGCGGCGCTGCTCGACGAGCTCCGAGCCCGCCGGCCGCAGGGAACCGTCGCGGCTCGGGTCACGCACCTGCACGGGCAGGTGCTGACGCATCGCGGGCCGGTGATGGAGGGACACGCGACCCTGGTCGCCGCCGCCGAGTTGGCGGCGCAGGCGGGAGAAGCAGAGCTCGGAGCCCTGATCCTGGCCGATGCCGCGCATGCCTGCTTCTACGGCGGCGCCGCCTCGACGATGGCGGCCACCACCCGGCAGGCGTTGGCGTTGCTGCCCGCGCACCCGAGCCCGCGCGCCGCGTACGTCTGCCGGACCGCCCACGGCTTGGCGCTGGTGATGGTCGGCGAGGGGGATCTCGGCGCCGAGACGATTCGCCGCGCCGCCGTGATCCTCGCGTCCGCGCCCGAGCTGACGCGTGATCCCTCGCTGCTGCACTGGACGGTGCTCGCCGCGCTCTGGTTGCGAGAGGCCGGCGCAGAGCAGGCGATCGAGCGGGCGGTGACCGAGGGGCGCCGGCAGGCCGCCGGTAGCCAGCTCGGCCATCTGCTCGATCTCGCAGCTCGCCATTACGCCACCGCCGATCGCTGGACGGCCGCCGCCGCCGGCTACTACGAGGCGATCGAGCTCGCGCGGGACACGGGCCATGGCGCCGATCTGGCTGCGGCCCTCGCGGGCCTGTGCTGGCTGGAGGCCCGGCAGGGGAAGCGTGAGGAGTGCCGCGCGCACGCGCACGAGGCCCAGCAGCTGGCGGCCGCGCTCGGCGTCGCGACCCATCACGTCTGGACGTTCGCTGCGCTGGCCGACCTCGAGCTCGGAGCGGGTCACCTGCAGGCCGCGCGCGAGCACCTGCGCGAGCAGCAGGCGATGCTCGATCGACTCGGGATCGACGACGTCGACCTGTCCCCGATTCCCGACCTGGTCGAGATCCTGGTCCGACTCGGTGAGCGCGCGCAGGCCGACAACCTGTCCGAACCGTATGTCGCCGCGGCAACCGCGAAAGGGCAGCCATGGTCAGCAGCGCGCGCGGCGCGCTGCACCGGCCTGCTGGTCGCCGACGAGGCGCTCGATCCACCGTTTCAGCAGGCGCTCGCGCTCCACGCCGAGACTCCGGACGTGTTCGAGCGGGCGCGAACCCAGCTCGCCTACGGTGCCCGCCTGCGCCGTGCCCGCCGGCGGATCGATGCGCGAGCGCAGCTTCGCGCGGCCCTGGAGACGTTCGAGACGCTGGGCGCGATCCCCTGGGTCGAGCAGGCCTCGGCGGAGCTTGCCGCCACCGGCGAGACGGCTCGCCGGCGTGATGTCTCAACGCTTGACGAGCTCACCGCGCGCGAGCTGCAGGTCGCGCTGCTGCTCAGCCGAGGGCTCACCACCCGCGTCGCCGCCGGCCAGCTGTTCCTCAGCCCGAAGACGGTTGAATATCACCTGCGCCACGTCTACCAGAAGCTGGGGATCCGTTCGCGGACCGACCTGGCGGCGATCTTTCAGGGCGCGCCGAGCGTCGTCGAGCTCCCGGTCAACGGCTAGCCGTCAGCCGCTGCTTCAGGACCTTGCCCAGGTCGTTGCGGGGCAGATCGTCAAGGAAGCGGACGGTCCGCGGGCGCTTGTGCGGGGCCAGTTGCGCGGCGACGTGGTCGACCAGCTCGTCCGCGAGCCGGTCGCGGTCGGGCGCGGCTGGCGCCGGCAAGCGGTCGGTCAGCACCACCCAGGCGACGATCCGCTCGCCGAGGTCGTCGTCGGGCTCGCCGGTCACGGCGGCGTCGGCGACCGCCGGATGCTCGCGCAGCGCCGCTTCGATCTCGCCGGCGCCGATCTTGTAGCCGCCGGACTTGATCAGGTCGGTCGCGCGGCGGCCGACGAGGCGGATGTAGCCGCCGGCGCCGCGTGTCGCCATGTCGCCGGTGATGAACCAGCCGTCCGCGGTGAACGACGCGGCGGTCGCGTCCTGCCGGTTGAGATAGCCGAGGAACAGGTTGGGACCGCGGACCTGGATCTCGCCGATCGTCTCGTCGTCGTCGCCGGGCAGCGCGTTGCCGTCGTCGTCGACCAGCCGCAGCTGCACGCCCGGCAGCGGCGGCCCGACCGTTCCCGGCGCGGCGCGCGCGCCGACCCGGATGCCGGTGTTCATCAGCGTCTCGGTCATGCCGTAGCGCTCGAGCACCGACCGGCCGGTGAGCCGGGTCAGCCGCTCGTGCTCGGTGGCCGGCAATGCCGCCGACCCGGACACCAGCAGCCGGGCGCAGGCCAGAGCCGCCGCCAATCCGGGGTCACCCTCGGCCGCGTCGGCCAGCCGCCGGTACATCGTCGGGACCCCGAACAGGATCGTCGCGTCGCCGCTGAGCGCGGCGCCGACCGCGGCCGGATCGAACCGCCCGAGGTGCAGCGCCCGGCCGCCGCGGCGCAGCGGTCCGAGGATCCCGATCACGAGCCCGTGCACGTGGAACAGCGGCAGCGCGTGCGCGACGACATCGCTTTCGGTCCACTCCCAGATCTCCGCCAGCGCGTCGAGATTGGTCGTGATCGCGCGCCGGGGCATCACCGCGCCCTTCGGCGGGCCAGTGGTGCCCGAGGTGTAGACGATCAGCGCGGGATCGTCGGGCGCCGGCGCCGGCGCCGGCGCGGTC
>Ga0302326_10015450_pt1 | contig 16060 bp, 12 predicted proteins | sample Palsa_T0_3_FD_202264 | JGI IMG/M metagenome (GOLD analysis project Ga0302326, IMG submission 202264) | Peat permafrost microbial communities from Stordalen Mire near Abisko, Sweden - Palsa_T0_3 | ecosystem: Environmental > Terrestrial > Soil > Palsa > Peat permafrost | place: Sweden: Abisko... | reverse complement strand
TTCCCTCCAGACCCCGCCCCGCTCTTCGTCGTTGAGTGTCTCCCATTTGTCCATCAACCAAACCTGAGCCTCGCTGAGCGGGGTAACCATCGGATTTCGAAATTCGATCGTGTTGCGGACCATCCGGGCCCTCGTCATAAGCTCTTCTTGCTCCGTTATCGCAAGGATCCCAGCGCAAGTTCTCTCGAATTCCTCCTCAATGTGGTTCTGAATTCGCTCCGCGACTTTCTCGGGCTTGACCCTCGCCGCGTACAGTCTTGAGGTCGGAATATGGGCGCGCATGAGCTCAAGCTGAGCGTTATCCACCACGGTCTGGAAGAACGGCCAATCTCGATACATCCGCTGAAGCTCGGCGAGCTTGCCTTGTGAAATCTGCTTGCTAAGCGCAGACCCCATGCCATACCAACCAACCAAAATGGCTCGGCTCTGGACCCAGGCGAAGTTCCAGGGGATTGCCCGCAGCGCCTCGACCCCGGAGATTCCAGTCGCGCCCCTGGAGACCGGCCGTGAGGCGATCGGGAGCAATGAAATGTGGGTAATCGGGGTTGCCTGGGTGTAAAAAGTCCAGAAGTCAGGATCGTGATACACCAATTCGCGATACACGCGTCTGGACGTTTCCTCCATTTCACCCATCGTTCCGCCGAACTCAGATTCAGGGTCGGAAGTCGCAGGCATGCTGGTGGCCAGCAACACCGCGCCGACGATCTGCTCCAGATGACGATGCGCGATCGGCAGAAGCGAATACCGGAAGGAAACGACTTCTCCCTGCTCCGTGAAACGGATTCGGCCGCTGAACGAGCCGGCCGGTTGAGAGAGGATTGCCCGGTTGGCACGTCCACCGCCGCGACCCACCGTCCCGCCTCGGCCGTGGAAAAGACGGATCGGCACCCCGGTTTCCTTGCTAACCTTTGCCAACTCCGAAAGCGTAAGTTGAAGTGACCAGTTGGCGGCGAGATAGCCACCGTCCTTGCTCGAGTCGCTGTAGCCGAGCATGATCTCCTGAAGCCCGCCCCGAGCATCGAGATGCCGCCGAAACGCCTGGTTGCCGAGCATCTCCCGGACCAAGGGGCCACAGTTATGAAGATCTTCGATCGTTTCGAAAAGCGGCACCACATCCAGTTCGCTCTCCACTCCGTCTGGGCACACTCGGTACAGGCCCGCCTCCTTGCAAAAGAGGAGCACCTCCAGAAGGTCGCTCACCCCGTGAGTCATGGAGATGACGTAGGAGCTCACTGCTTTTGCGGAGAGTTCTTTCCGGGCTCGACGTGCCACGTGAAACACGTCTAGTACGAGACGGCAGGTCTCGGAGCCCTGGAAATCCAAAGGCAGAAGCGGCCTCGGGTTTGCCAGCTCATGGGTCAGGATCGCGACCTTCTCAGGCTCAGAGAGATCGCTGTAACAGGTCTCACTCGAAATTACGTTTGCAGCGGTTAGGATTTCCTGAAGAGCGGCAGCATGGACTTCGCTGTGCTGGCGAAGATCGAGGGTCGCAAGGTGAAACCCGAACGCCTCAACTTGTCGGATGAACGACGGCAGCCTGCCGCCGTCTGCGATTACCCGGGCATGGTTCTCGCGCAGGCTCTGCTGAACCAGGCGCAGATCATGGATCAGCTCCACAGGGGTCGCGTATGCGTGCTCGAATCCACCACGCCTCCCGCTGGCCAAGAGGGCCCGGGCTTGCTCCAACGACTCTGCTAGCCTGATTTCGACGCCGAGCATCCAGATCACGTAAGGCTCTTGCGAGTAGCGCTCAAGTTGCGCGGCGCGGTACGGGAGCGACGTGATCGCCGCCTCCAGATCGAGGCGGAACTCGTCTGACATTAAAGTCAGTTTCGTGCTTTCGGTTAGTTCCTTCCGAAGCGTTTCCGCCTGTTTCAGATAGACATCAAGCACCTCGATCCGGTGCTCAAGCAGAGTGGCCCAGGTGATCTCCGGGGTGACGTTTGGGTTTCCGTCCCGGTCGCCGCCGACCCACGAACGGTAGGTCAGGAAGGTCGGAACTTCGAACTCTTCATCCGGATAATGCGCTTCGAGGGCGCGCTGCAGGTCCGAGTGGAGCCAAGGCACGACCTCCATGATTGTCCGCTCGAAGAAGTAGAGCGCATTACGCACCTCCTCCAGAACGGTCAGCCGTTGGGACCGCATCTCGTCCGTCTGCCAAAGCCCAGTCAAAACGCGCTCCATCTCGTCACGTGACGAATTCTCGCCGTCGAGGGGGGTGGTCAAGGGCAGAATAGACTCCGCCTCCGCGAGCCGCAGAGTGATGCTCTGGAGCTTATCAAGTACCGCTTTGCGCTTGGCTTCCGTCGGGTGGGCGGTGAGGGTTGGCGAGACCTCGATCTGTGTGAGCAGTTGGCGGAGGTCGGCCGCCGTTTTGCCGCGGCTTTTTAGCTGGCCCACCGCGTCCATGATCGACTCTCGCCGGTAGGGGCTCGCCCGGTTGACGCGCACGATTTCCTTTTGCTCCGCGACGTTAGCCAATTGAAACAGAACTGTGAACGAGCGGGCCAACTGCCGCAGGAGCGCTGGATCTTGCAACTCGGGGATCTCCTCAATCCCTTCGCCCTTCACCAGCCTCCGCGCAATCCCTTCGAGCTGCGATCCGTGTTGGGTCCTTAGGATCTCGCCAAGCAACCCATCCAACGTGCGGAGGTCGGACGACAGGCTCTCGGTGAGGCCGAAGGCTCCAGGGTCGATGTCAAGAAACCCACTCACGTTCGCATTGTCCAGGGGCTTTGATTGAACATTACGTCGCCACGGTTCCACGTCAAGGTAGGGCCGCACGAGATTCGACAGGGGATCTCACCGACCCTTCTCCCTTGCCAACGCCGCATGCTCACCGGACTAGACTTTACTGATTCCGCTCGGTTAGATGCCTAGCACTTTTTGGAGAAGCGCTTTTTGTGCGTGCAGGCGGTTCTCCGCTTGGTCCACCACGCGGCTCTGGCTGCCGTCCATTACGTCGTCGGTGACCTCGAATCCCCGGCGGGCGGGCAAACAGTGGAGAAAGATTGCGTCCTCGTCGGCCAGCCGCATCGTCGCCTGATTGACCTGATAGCGATCAAAGACTTTGAGCCGGTGTTCCTGCTCGTGCTCGTCGCCCATGGAGACCCACACGTCGGTATAGACTACTTTTGCGCCCGAGAGACCCTCGTCCAGGTCGGGCGTTTGGACCAAGCCCGGCATCGGCTCAAGTTGGAAGTTCTCGGGCCCGCAGATACTGACCGAGTAACCCAGCCGCAAGGCAAGCTTGGCCAGTGAGCGTGAGACGTTGTTGCCATCTCCGACATAGGTGATCTTCACCTTCTCGTCTCCGAAGTTCTCCTGAATCGTCAGCAGGTCTGCCAGCGCCTGGCATGGATGCTCCCACTCGGTCAATGCGTTGACCACCGGAACGTCGGCCTCCTTCGCCAAAAGCTCCAGATCGCGGTGCCAGTACAGCCTGGCCACGATTACGCTGCACCATCGGGCGAGGTTGGTGGCCACGTCCCGAATCGATTCACGCGTACCCATCCCAATGTCGGCCTTCGAAAGGTAGATCGGGGAGCCGCCCAGCTCCTGGATCGCTGTCTCAAATGAGACTCGGGTCCGAAGCGAGGGTTTCTCAAAAACGAGCGCAATGCTTCGGTTCTCGACCGGCTGGATCGGGCCAGGCGCCAATCGCCGTCGCAGCTTGGAATCCATCGCAAGCTGCAGCACGTCCACGAGCTGATTGTCAGTAAGACTGTCGATTCCAAGTACGTCGCCGTACGACGCGGAGGGCACGACCACTCGACCAACGGGCCGTATGACCGGTGTGGATTCACCAAGAGCCTGTGCGAGAATCTGGAAGCCCTTCTGGGCCTGATCTGCGGTGAGGATCAGGGGTGGTACCAGGCGCAAGGTCGTTTCGTCGGTCGCATTGATGATGAGGCCCTTTTCAAAGCATGCCTTGACCACGTCCTTTGCGATCGGCTTTTTGAGGGTCGCGCCCCACATAAACCCGGCCCCGCTGACCGACTCGACGGCTGAGAAGGAACTGAGCGACTCACCGAGAACCTGGCCCAACTCGGTCACGTGGTCGAGCAGTCCCTCGTCTTCGATCGTGTCGAGGACCGCAAGACCGGCGGCGCAAACGAGCGGATTTCCCCCGAAGGTAGAGCCGTGATCGCCTGGCTGCAGAATTTCCGACGCTAGTCCCTGGGTCAGAACCGCCCCGATCGGCAAGCCTCCCCCCAATCCTTTCGCAACGCAGACGACGTCAGGCTTGAGATCGAGGTGCTGATAGGCAAACCATTTTCCGGATCTGCCAATCCCGCACTGGACTTCGTCGAGGATCAAAAGCGCATCGTGCTCCCGAGCCAGTCGGCTTGCTTCCTGGAGATAGGTGCTAGAGAGGACGTGCACGTTGCCCTCGCCCATGATCGGCTCCAGAATAATCGCAGCCGTTTTATGGCTTACCGCCTCCCTGAGGGCCGTGACGTCGTCGATTGGGACATGAACGAACCCCGGCACCAGCGGCTCAAACGCTCTCTGATATTTCCGTTGCCCGGTAGCAGAGAGCGCTCCGATAGAGCGGCCGTGAAAAGACCGCATCAGGGTGATGATTTCGTAGTCCCCTTCCGGCCGCTTTGCATTGCCGTGCTTTTTTGCGATCTTAATTGCGCCCTCTAAGGAGGTCGTTCCATCGTTGCAAAAGAACACTTTATCCATCCCGCTGATCCGGCAAAGCTTTTGAGCGAGCTGGGCCTGCGGCGCCGATAGCAGGATGTTCGAGGTGTGGATAAGCTGTTGGGCCTGGCGGGTGATGGCCGCGACGACGGCCGGATGGCAGTGGCCTAGCTGGCAGACAGCAATTCCGGCCAAGAAGTCGAGATATTCGTTCCCTCGATTGTCCCAGAGGGTGCAACCGGACCCTTGGACAAAGAGGGCCGGCATCCGGTTGTAAGTCTTAAGGACGAATTCTTGGTCAAGTTGAAATATGGTTTCGTATTTGAGCATGGGCAGAAGGATCGCGAGCCGGGAACATTAGCACAATGTTCGAAAAAAAGAGCTTATCGGGAGCCTGGAATATGCGAGAAAAGCAGAGAACAGTCAGGCTCCCGCAATACGCGAACGGCTGCGACGCGCGGTTCCGCGCGTATCTCGAGCCTTATGGAGGCGAGGACTGCCACCCATCCAACGTACGTTACCTCACGAGACCTATTGAATTGCGATGAATTGTTTGTATAATGGGCTCGCCGGGTGCGTTGAGCGCTCGGTCTAAAGTGTGGGTATAACTCCCCTTGCGGGGGTTTTCAACCGCACAAGAGAATGGCCCTCACGGGCCGACAGACTGGAGGTGTAAATGATCAAAAAGGCTTTGACTCTCGCAATGATGGTTGGTTTGGTTTCGCTGTTCCTTGGTGGCTGCAGCAAGGGTGACGACTCTTCGGCCGCCCCGGCGGCTACGGCTGGCACGGCTGGAACTCCGGCTGCTGGCACGGCCGGCACCGCAGGTACGGCTGGCACGGCTGGAACGGCAGGCACTGCCGGGACCGCTGGTACGGCGACCACAACGGGTTAGTTCGCCAAACTAATTATTTAGCGAGTTCTTGGGCTCCGGGGTTGGCTTACTCCGGAGCCCTTGTTCATTGGTTAGGTGTGATATTCCGCGTTGATGCGGACGTAGCCGTAACCGAAGTCGCAACTGTAAATGGTTGCGGTGTCCCCCTCCCCGAGATGCAAATCGATGACTACATGGTCTGATTTGAGGGCCGTCGAAACCCGCTTTGGGTCAAACGCGGCGGGGGCGCCTTCCTCGAAGAGCAGATGGGTCTCCTCACCGATGTTCAGGGCCAAGCGGGCAAGGGCAGGGTTGAATGTGACTCCAGATTTGCCGGCCGCCATCAGGACGCGGCCCCAGTTCGGGTCACAACCGAACATCGCGGTTTTTACCAGCGGCGAGTTGGCGATGGTACGGGCGACGGTTTTCGGATCATCCGTTCCGGTGACCTTGACCTCGAGCAGTTTGGTCGCCCCTTCTCCGTCCCGCGCGATCTGCTTGGCGAGGGAGACGCAGATCTCGGTCAGACGCTGCTCAAAGTCGGCTTCTGAAACCTTGATGCCGCTCGCCCCGTTGGCCAGCACCAGCAGCATATCGTTGGTGCTGGTGTCGCCGTCCACCGTCATCGCATTGAAGCTCTTGTCGGCGGCTCGGCGGAGAATTGCCTTCAGGTCCAAGCCTGAAGCGTCAAGGTCGGTGACAATGTAGCTCAGCATCGTTGCCATGTTCGGCGCCATCATGCCGCTGCCCTTGGCCACCCCGTAGATACGGCCCGACCCCAACTCCCCGGCAGGGTTCGTGGGGGTGAGCAGAGCGGAGCCCGCGAGATCCGTGGCGGCCCACTTTTCGACAAGGTCTGTCGTCAGGATCGCGTCCATAAACGGCGCTGGGTCAGACCCAAGAACCTTCACCGCCTGGTGAATTCCACGCTCGACCTTGGCCATGTCGAGCAGATGTCCGATCACGCCGGTGCTCCCGACCGCGACGTCGGAACTCGCGATCTCCAAAAGCCCTGCCGTGATTTCGGCCATGGCGGCAGTGTCACGCAGCCCCTGCGCCCCGGTGCAGCAGTTGGCGTTGCCGCTGTTCACGACGACCGCGCGCAGTTGGCCGCTCTCCAATACGGAGCGCGTATGTCCGACGCACGCCGCTTGGACTTGGTTGGTCGTAAGAACGCCGGCCGCCAGGGCCGGCCGTTCCGAGAAGATAATGCCTAAGTCGTTTCTTTTGTTTTTGAGCCCGCACCGCGTGCCGGCGAACTTGAATTCCAATGGGATCATAAAATACAGCCGCTGTCTTTTCGAAAAGGGATTACCCGACAAACCACCCCCGGGGGGTGCCGGGCCGACGATGAACGGCCCAAGGCATCGCTATCGCAGCGGAGCCTAGGACCGCGAGCTACGGACGCGTCGCGGAATCAAGGCCATACCCCATTGGTCGGGAGGCCGCTCGTCTCAGGAAAGCCGAGAATAAGGTTCAGATTCTGAATCGCCTGACCCGCAGCTCCCTTGACCAGATTGTCGATTACGGAACAGACGACAATGTAGCCGGAGTCTTGGTCGAATGTCGCCCAGATGTCGCACCGGTTAGAACCGGCAACCTGCTTTGTGTTCGGCGGTGTGTCGACGAACCTCACAAAGGGTGAGTGTCGGTAGAAATCCCGATACAACTCAGCCAGATCGGGCGCTGAGGCGGCGGGGGCGTAAATCGTAGCGTGGATGCCCCGTGGGATCGGCAACAGGTGGGGTGTGAATCGGATAGTGCATCCCGCCATCTGCGCGATCTCCGGAGCGTGCCGGTGACCGGTAACCGCGTAGGCCCGGAAGCCGCCGTCGAGCTCGGAGAACAGGTATTCCGTCTCCTTCCGAGACCGGCCTGCGCCTGAGACACCCGATTTTGCGTCGATGACCACGGCGCCAGTCACCAGTCCTGCTGCGACCAGGGGAACCAGGCCGAGGAGAGACGCCGTCGGATAGCAGCCGGGGTTCGAAACCAAGTTGGCATCCGCTATCAAGTCGCGATCAACTAACTCCGGGAGTCCGTAAACGGACGGCAACTCCGGATCGGAGTGCGCCATTTTGTAGAATTTGGCGAAGGTTTCCTTGTCCTTAAGTCGGAAGTCGGCGGAGAGGTCGATGACTTTGCTGCGCTTGGTCAGTTCGCGTGCATGGGTCATGGCGAAGCCGGCCTCCTGGCATAGGAACACTACGTCGGCCTCGAGCCGGGTGGGGTCAAACTCGGTGAGGGTCAAGTCTGAGTCAAGCCATGGGCAGTCGGCGGACAGAGGTTTTCCGGCGTTACGGCTTGATGTGACGGTTGAGACATCGGCGCACGGATGCCCGGCCAGCAGGCGCACAATCTCCGCCCCCGCATACCCGGTCGCTCCCACGACGGCAACTCTCGCCTTTGCCACACCTTAGGGTACCGCGTGGTTGTAACCGTCCCCAGGGCCAGTTTGAGAACAAACTTAGCGATGTGCGCCCAAGCGTACGGCTCGCGGTGGTAGTCGTCCTTGTCGGGTTCGTATGGCGTGTTGTTCTCCGCGATCCACTCCTCCAAGAACGGGTTTGGGCAGGCCGTGTAGTACATAGGCGCCGAGAGGGCGAGGATCGCTTCGTCGGTTCCGTTGGGGAACCCTTCGGTCTTACGGAACTCGGGATCCTTCAGCTTCTCCGCCAGACGCCGACTGTACTCCGACTGCTGCTCGGACGTCAGCCCGTCTCCGACAGAGGGCTCTAGGCCGGTGAGGTCAAGGTCAAGTCCGAGGTTGAGGTCGGGATCAGTCATGGCTACCGGAGTTCCTTCAGGATGCGGTCCTGTAGCTCGGTTCGGAACGGCGCGAGGCCATCGTCGAGCATCTTGCCGAAGCGGTCGTGGGAGAGCACCAAGGTGGTGTAGGTCGGATAGAGCCAGCCCGCGAGCTGCCCCAGCATCTGGTGCTGGTGACCCAGATCTTTTGTCCTGCCCGCCACGAAGTGGCGGGTTCGGTGCTCCGCCGGCAGCTTTTTCATGCTTCTGGCGACCACTGAGCGGACGAGTCGACCTTCGTAGGGACTGCTGAGCAGGGCGGCCCAGAAGCCTAGCGTAAGTTCGGAGACCACCCGCGCCGGGGTGGGGTCTTGGGCGCTATTCGCTCCTTCGCGCGCTCCACCTCTTCCGCTTCCTTAGGCTCCAGCATGCCTGGGATGTCGTACCAGGCGTCGACCTTTTCGGAATGGACCATGGACCCGTGAACCGCGTTTCTCACGGCGATTTCGAACACATGGATTGAAGGAACGAGCGCCTCGCAAAGGGCGATGTTCCACTGATAGCGGGCTATACAGGTGAGTGCGTCTTCCGCCTTGTCGGCACGGTACGATTCCATCCGCTCGGGAAAGCCATGCTTGCCAGGTTGGCGCAGCGCCTGAGTGAACACCCAGAACTGGTAGAGAGAATTCACCTGGAAGATGACGAAGACGAGGCTATCCAGGCCAAGTTCATACCGGAGCTTCTGGCTGAGATCGATCCGGCTCACGCCGACATGAAGGCTGGGAACCGCCGAACACTGGAACAATTAGACGCAACACTTGCGGCGACCCGGGAAAAATGGCTGGCCGCAAGCCGCGCCTAACGTTTTCACTATCTCACGGAGCCGAACAGCAGCGACGAGCGATCTACGAGTAGAACATCTCGAAGCGTGGTCGCCGGGAAACTTGTGGGTGCGCGCCGACGGCAGCAGTCCGTCCGGACTGGCCGGATCTTTCCACTCGGTGAGCAGGCGATGCAACGTCTGCTGGGTTGCGGGGTCCTCGATGAAATCCCCGTGCCGCAACGCTGTGCAGTCGGTGCTCCCAGGCGCCGAAACATATGTGTTGACGCCCAGATTGAGCACCCTCATAACCGAGTCGATCGCGGTTCCCTCCGAGGGCGTCCACTGGCGGGGGTGTCCTTGGAAGCGCTCCAAGCCGACGATTGGCGTGTCCGGTCGTCCTTCCAGCGCACCAGAGACGTAAAGAAGCAGCGATCCAGGGAACGCGTCAGAGCGGTACTGGCCGATGTCGCTCAGCATGTGGTTAGACATTTCCCGTTTCGCGTCCAGGTTGAACTCCTTGAAGTGGAGCACGGATTGGCGGTAGACGTCCATATTCGCCGCCACCCGCCGGTAGCTGATCGCAGGGGCCATCCATACGACATCAAACTTCCTGGTTGGCATGAGCGCGTGGGCACGCTGGAGAAACAGGTCGATGAGGAAGCAACCGGCCGAGTGGCCGACCAGCACAATGTGGGACTGCGGTGGGACCTGTCGGTTGATCGCCGCAACGATCCTGTCGATCGGTCCCCCAATCTCGCACAGTCTCGCCCCGTCCGCCTTCATGCGGTCCCATCCGTCCTTCGCAATTAGCCGGGTGAGGAACTCAAAGCAAGCTGCCCTGGGTCCGAGAGGTACCCACGGGTAAGGCGCGGTGGTCATCCAGTCCGCAAAGCCTTGTAACTCTCCCATGTGCTCCATGAGCCAGTCTGCCCGCAGAATGTTGGGGGTATGGTGACCCTTCTCGTTTGACAGGTCCCGCCTATACTCGGCGTCGTTTTGAATCTCGGCGATCGTCGCTGCCAATCGAAGGATGGATGGGACCTTGCCCTGCTCCATCGAACCGGCGATCTTTTGAACAAACAGATTGAGGGCGCGCTGCCCGGATGGGTTCAGCACGTCGGACGTCATTTCGTTGAGGGTGTTCGGCCAGCCGGAGTCCCAGAGCAAGAAAAGCGGGAAGACCTTGAGATCCGGGTCACCGTAGCAAGATAGCCCCAAGTCGTCGGCTTCCTGGAGCGCGGCGGCTTCCGTTACCAGCCCGCCGTGAAAATGGATCACCAGCGTCTGGGTGGGGTCCTTCCCGAACTCTGCGATCTGGTCTTCCGGTGTCCAGATGTTTCGATCGGCTCTCAGTGCGCCGCCCCGGGTGTAGACGACGTTGAGGAAGTGATCGGGTTTCTGATATGGACTTGCGCCGCGGTTGGGGTGAACGGTGCATGCAAGGCAGCCGACCAAGACGCACAGCGCAAGCACTCGTCTTAGCCGGCGACTCACATTCTCAAACCGGAAACGCAACCACTCCATGAAGTACGGTCTAGCCCTCGCGGCGGATAGGATTCACATCTTCTTCTTCAGTAAATCGAAAAGATATCCCCCGGCGTTCCAACTGCTCGACGAATTGGGTCCCGGTCATCGCCTTTTCGTAGCGCACGCATCCTCGCGGTGCGTCGTCGTTTGCGAGGTGCTGAGCATAGATCGAAATCGAGCAGCCGGTGAGCCGCTCCATGCTGGTGAACCCGGTTTGTTCGCACTGGCGATCGAGCAGGTCGACCTGGAGCCTCACCGGCCTGCCGTTTCGACGACCGAGCCCCACCCCACGCACGACGCACTGGTCGGTGTCGGTGATCTTGCCCAGGCTCTCCCCAAACACTCGGTTGAACACGTCTTTCGGCGCAACCCGGACGCCTTTGACCTCGATCGCATCCTCGCGCCAGAATCCGAAGTCCTTGAAAATCCGCATTCTCTCGCAGTGTCCGGGAAAGCGAATCGTCTTGTACTCGTAGTTGCGGACGATGCCCCGGAGGCTGTATGGCGCCGTGCTCGTGCCTCCCGAGGTGGTGAACGCCTCCATTCTGCCAAGTTCGGGAATGTCAAGTTCCTCTAGCTCCGCGAGCGTGTCTACTTCCTTGATTTCACCATTTCGCAGGACAATCGCCTTATAGTCGTACTCGGTGACGAGTCCTTCCACATTGAACGTCAGCTTATAGTTGAAGGGCGGTTGGGGGTGCTGCGGCAGAACCCCGCAGTAAAGATTTACCGTATCCGTCTCATCCAAGTGCTCGATGAGCCAGAGGCCGATGCTATTAACTAGCCCCGGCGCAAGCCCGCAGTCAGGCACTATGGAAACTCCCTTCTCGGCAGCGGTCTCGTCTAAATTGAGGGTTTGCCACGTGATCTGGGTGTTTCCACCCAGATCGCACCAGTGGCAGCCGCACGCAATCGCATGGGGCGCCACGCTCGGGTGCATCCAGTACGGCAGGCAACTCAGCACCACATCCGCCGATTCCAAGATCGGCCGAATCGAATCCTCGGCAAGCGCGTTCACCTGCACCGCCTCACAAGAGTTGGTCTCTGCAAGCCGGTTGACTCTGGTGGCCGAGCTAATGGCCTGATCCAAGGAGACGTCGGCGAGAATGATTCGGGCCGGCTGGGCGAATCGCGCGAGATCGTATGCGGCGGCGGTGCCTTGCATACCCGCGCCGAGGATGGCATAGGTCTTCATAGGGGTGTTCGAACTCCTTCGTTCGAGGTGGGGCTATGAGTTTACTTTTTCTTTGGGCCTGATCCACGGCCGGCATGAATGAGGACTGTAGGATCGAGCGTCACTCTCAATGAATATCTCAACCTCCAGGTTCAAATAAGGCAGTCGTCGTGGACATGGACGCCTTCCGTGGACTTGGTGTCCACTCGTGCGTGGCGCCAGATTCTTCCTCCCGGAGTCGTCTGAATGACAAGTCCTAGAGGGAGGTTTGACTGGGGGTTGGTGCGCAATTGAAGAGCCGGTCTTCATTCCCCACCAACCGCAGTCCTGGGGTATGGGACTCAGGAGATCCGGGACGGGCCAGCCGCCAATGGTGAATTACTTCTTGGGCTTCGGTGGCGGCGGGGGTGGGGTGGTCACTCCGAAGCGCTTCTCCGCCACATCCTGCAGCCGGTGGCATTCGCTTTCAAGGAGCAGGCGGCATCGCTCGACTTCGTCATCCGATGCGTCTTCCGCCACGTAAATAGGTTCGCCGCAGATGATCAGGCACTTCGCGAACGGATATGGGATGACGTATCGATCCCATGAGTTGACGATGCGCCTAGGCTTGGCGGTGATTCCAACTGGAACCAGCCCGGCCCCAGAACGCTGGGCCATCATCATCACTCCCCCTTGGACGATCCCGGAGGGACCCCTCGGACCATCCGGGGTCATCGCCATCGTCCCACCGCGCTTGAGTTCTCTAATCGCCTCAATGAGCGCTCGCACTCCACCCCGGCTGGTGCTCCCCCGAATCGTTTTGTAGCCGAGTCGGGTGAACATCGTGTTCTGGATATCTCCATCGCGGGATTGGCTTATCAAAACGGTGTAGCTGCGATCCCTGCAGTAGCCCCCGAAGACGAACGAACGGCCGTGCCAGCCGCAGAAAATCATTTTGGAGTCGTCTTCCGGAAAGCCCTCCGCCTGGGTCTTAAAGCTCCACAGGAAAACGTTCACCGCCGCGTACAACGGGCCAACCAGAATCTCCGGGCGCTTGGCGCGCCACCATCGCTTTATCGGACCCAACCGCGCTTCCTTGCCAAGTCGACGCAGGGATGAAGCGGATACGAAGCAACCAGCTCTTCTAGCAGGACGTTCGCGCGCGCCGGATCCTCGTCCCGCTCAAGTCCGTACAGGGCCAAAAGTGCCTCCGGACGTTGCGGGTCGCTGGGTGACTGGGCCAAGACCGATTTTAGCAGTGCTTTGGCCACCGCCGGGTTGCTCTCCTTGAACTTCTCGGCCAGAACAATGCGTTTATGGGTTGTGAGCTTGCCGGATTCGCCAAGCTCCATGAGGCGACCCAGGAGCGCAGGGTGTTCCGTTTCGGACTCGAGCTCCATGAGGGCGAGAAGACACTCGGCTTCCCCTGATACGTCGTCCAGTTGCGCGCAAGCTCTTGCCAATCGCCGCTGGGCGGTCACATCTTGCGGGTGTTTCTTGAGGTGCAGCCGTGCGGCCGTCGCAACCGCCGCAGGGCCCCGCTCGTTCATCCTCTCCAGCACCTCGTGGCCAAGCTTCAAGTGCCCCAGATCCGGGGCGCGGAAAATCGCCGCCAGCAACATCCCGGCGATGAACCCGCCCAGGTGGGACCAGAACGCGGTTCCGCCTGCGTCGCCGATGTGAACTACCGCACCAGCCACTTGGAGCACCACCCAGAGGGCGGTCACGGCGGCAACGCTTAAGGAGATCTTGGGCGCGACTGGAACCTTGAGACCCGTGTACCGCACGCAGTAATAGGCTGCGCACCCCGCGATGGCGCCGCTGGAGCCAAGAAGCGTGCCCTCATCCGGGGCCCGCCGGGTGACCAGAAAGTGGCACCCGACGCCTACGAGCCCGCTCACAAAGTAGACCACTGCGAACCGGACTGAACCGGTGGCGATCTCGACCGCCGCCCCGACGGCGGCCAGAAAGATCATGTTTCCCAGGAGATGGACCACGTTGGCCTGAAGAAACAGGCTGGTAAAGGCGGCCTGCAGGGTCGGATGGTCGCTGTGAAATCCCAACTGATCGGCAAGATCCGAGTTGATCAGCAAAGCAAACGCGGCCAGAATGTTGGCCGCAATTAGCAAAACCGTAACTACTGGGAAACGCCGATCTTTCGTCAAGCTTCCTGTAGGACGTCTTCCGGAATCTCGACGTTGACGTACGTCTCTTGCACGTCGTCCAAATCGTCGAGTGCATCCAAGAGCTTCAGGAGTTTGACGTTATCGTCGTGGGAAAGCTCGGTCATATTGGTCGGCACGTACGTGAGCTCGACCTCGCCCGCCTTGATGCCGTTCCGTTCCAACTCCGAATTGACCCGATGAAGATCCTCCATCGCGGTGTGAATCGTGAAGCTGTCTTCGTCCGGGATCACGTCTGCTGCTCCGGCTTCCAGGGCAATCAAGGTGAGTTCGTCCTCGTCCCAGCTACCTCGGTCGACCAAGATTTGCCCGACGTGCTTGAACTGCCAGGAGACGCTTCCGTTTTCCGCCATGCTCCCGCCGTATTTGCTGAACGCGTGCCGGACTTCGGAGACGGTCCGGTTGCGGTTCTCCGAGTAGCACTCCAGAATCAGCGCGCTTCCCCCCGGACCGTACCCCTCGTACACAATCTCCTCATACGCCGCTCCCTCGATGGCGCCGGTTCCCCGGTCGATCGCGCGCTTGATGTTCTCGACCGGCACCGAGTTTTCACGCGCCTTCTCAACCGCAACCCGCAACCGCGGGTTCATCGAGGCGTCGCCCCCTCCGGAACGGGCCGCGACGATTATTTCGCGGCTGAGCTTCGTAAAGATCTTTCCTCGGATCGCATCCTGCTTTCCTTTCCGGATGCGGATGTTCTTCCATTTGGAGTGGCCGGCCATGATTTCCCTATTGTGGCATGGCGGTTCTTTTGGACTCCGAAAGCTTCAGAATCGCTGCAATCCGTAGCTTGAGCGGATCGTGGGTCTCCGCGTCGTAGACGTGCTCGGGAGCGTTCCGAAAGTCGGCCGGAAAGGTGAACGGGGGCATCGTGCGCATGGATTCGTCTTCCGACGCATACCTTGGCCAAACATGGGCATGGAGGAAAGGATCCAGGTTCCCGTAGATGCCGTAATTGACCCGCATGCAGCCGGTCGCGGCTCGCACCGCCGACCCCAGCTGGGCCATGTCCGCCAAAAAGCTCAACTGATCTGCTTCCGGCAGGTCGTTGAGCTGGGCAACTTTGGGGAATGCCAGAAGGAGGCAATAGCCGGCCAGGTATTGCTGGTCGCCCATCACGGCGAAACCGCTTGTCATTCGGGCAATGGCGAAGGGGCTGCAACCGCTTTCGAGTGCGGCAAGCCGCTCGTCGGGGGTCATGATTAGTGGAACGAGGCCGCCATGTCGTGAGCGGTGCGCTCTTCCACCACCTTGCGGTGAGTGCTCGACGCTATCTTCTGCTTGAGCGCGGCTTCATATGCCAAACCGTCCAACGGCAGCGAAATCGTTCGTCCCTCCCACGCGGAGAACAACATCGCGTTCGCGAGCTCGACGGAGTTAAGACCCTCTTCGCCGGGAGCGATAAGCGGTATCCCATCCAGAATCGCGTCAATGAAGTTCTGGGCGACCTTCAGGTGGTTCGGTCCCTGGTTTCCAGCCGGAATGTCGCACTTCCAGGTGGCCAAGCTAGGGAACATTTGGGGGGTAGTGTCGCTGAACTCCTGGACACCTTGCGTTGTGCGGTCGAAGGTCAGCTTGCCACCCTCCAAAATGGCTCTGCCACGGTCGCCCGCGACTTCCAATCGGTCGGTCCCAGGTGCTTCCCCAGTCGTCGTGACGAAGATGCCGGTGGCGCCATTCGGATGCTTTAGCACCGCCGTCACCGCGTCCTCCACCTCAATCTTATGGAAACGCCCGAAGTCGCAAAAAGCGGTGACCTGATTGGGCATGCCGAACAGCCACTGATAGAGATCCAGATTGTGCGGACACTGGTTAAGAAGCACTCCGCCGCCCTCTCCGCCCCAGGTGGCCCGCCACCCTCCGGAGGCGTAGTACGCGGCGCTACGGAACCAGTTGGTGATGATCCAGTTAATGCGGCGGATCTCGCCCAGCTCGCCGGTCTGAATCAGGCTGCGGAGGGCCTGAAAAGCACTTGAGGTTCGCGTCTGAAACATCGCCGAGAAGACTAATCCAGGTCTCTTGGCTGCGATCAATCGCTCCGCATCCGCCTTGTGAGCGGAGATTGGCTTCTCCGAGAGCACGTGAATGCCGTTTTCAAAAGC
>Ga0302326_10015449_pt1 | contig 16060 bp, 14 predicted proteins | sample Palsa_T0_3_FD_202264 | JGI IMG/M metagenome (GOLD analysis project Ga0302326, IMG submission 202264) | Peat permafrost microbial communities from Stordalen Mire near Abisko, Sweden - Palsa_T0_3 | ecosystem: Environmental > Terrestrial > Soil > Palsa > Peat permafrost | place: Sweden: Abisko... | reverse complement strand
GCGGAACTATGCGGGGCTGAGAGAGTCCCTTTGGACCCGAACCGGATAATACCGGCGTGGGAAGTTTTCGAGACGCGGCCCGTCCCGACAGGCTTTGCGTTGCGCGAGCACCTCTTGTTTCCCCGGCCACTATTCAGGCCGGATTCAAGGGGAACTCATGTTAGAGATCGCTTCCGTCGTTTCAATTCCACATACCGCCAAACTCCTTCAACGGTGCTTGTTGCGTTGCATCCTTCTGCCTGCTTGCTTAGCTTCATGCGGCATTGCGTTGGCCCAGACTTCTACTCCATCGCAGCAGCCATCGGCGCCAACGTCAACGACTGACCAGAAGATCCAGCCGGTTACCACGACTGTGGTTGTGCAGGGGCATGTTTCAGACGATTACCTGCCGGCGGATCTCTCGGTTGGCAGCCTCGACAATCTCCCGCTGGCCTCCGCGCCGGTATCTGCAACCGTGGTGACGCGCGATCTGATGAACGATCAGGTATCGCGGCTGCTTTCCGATGTTGTGAAAAACGATGCTTCGATCGGCGAGGATTATGCTCCGGTTGGCTACTACGGCGACTATCAAATCCGCGGTTTCACCATCGACCTGGCCACCGGCCTGCAGATCAACGGCATGCCCATCGCAGGCGAGCAGGATGTGCCGCTCGAAAACAAGCAGAGCGTCCAGCTCTTGAAAGGCATTGCCGGCGTGGAAAGCGGCGTAACTACGGCCGGCGGCCTGATCGACTACGTGACCAAGCGATCGGCGATGGTGAAGACGATCGACATGGCGACCGATCATCGCGGAACTGCTTACGCCGGGATCGATCTTGGCCAGCTCTTTGGCTCAGCAAAGCAGTTCGGCGTCCGCGCGAACATGGCTGGCGAAGACATTCACACCTATGTCGAAAGCGCCAATGGATGGCGTGGCGTTGGCACGCTGGCCACCGATTGGAAACTGTCAGACGTAGCTACATGGAGGACCGATTTCGAATACCAGCACAAGCGAGAACGCTCGGTGGCCGGTTATCAGTTGCTGGGCGGCACGGTGGTGCCGGCTCTCGATACTGTTTTTCCATCCGTGATGCTGGGCAACCAGCCCTGGTCCAAGCCCAATATCTTCGATGCAATCAATGGCAACTCACGGCTGGATCTCGATGTGACTCCGGTCTGGCATGTGTATTTCGCGGGCAGTTACAGCCATTCGCTCATCGATGACAATGTGATCTACCCTTATGGCTGCTACTACGAGGCCGAGTGCAACGTGCCTGGCGGCCCTGCGCCGTATTTCTTTGCACCTGATGGTACCTACGATATCTACGATTACCGCGACCCCGGAGAACGGCGCGTCGATGCCGAGGGCGAAGCTATCGCCGCGGGACACCTCAAGCTGGGCGGCATCACGCATAACTTCGTCTTCGGTGGATCGCTCTTTCATCGCGGGGTGGATTTGCCCGGAATGCCTGCGCCGAATGCGCCCAGCATAGTGCAGGATGGTGCGGTTTACACCTATATTGGCAGCGAAAACATCTACCAGCCCAATATCCAATCTTCGATCGAGAGCCCAGTGCAGCAGGCTGGTCCGCTCTCCTTGGCCGACTCCGATCGCCAGGCGTCGGGCATTGTGCAGGATCGGGTCGATTTGCCGGGACGAGTGCGGATTACCGCTGGAGGCCGCTATGCTTCGGTTGGCGATTTCAATTTCACGGGGACCAAAGGAGTGTGGCTGCCGCAATACTCGGCGACATATGCGCCGGTTACGAGCTTGACGCTGTACGGCAACTTCAACGTGATGCTTTCGCTGGGCCCGCAAGCGCCTTTCTGGACCATCAACAGCAGTGTGTATCTGGCCCCATTTTTCACAAGGCAAGTCGAGGTCGGCGCGAAGTTCGAGCCAGGGCAGCGCATTCTGCTGACTACGGCTCTGTTCCGAATGCGCGCCCCGTTCTTCTATCCCAAGGTGATCGATTCACCCGATTCCTTCTGCCCCAACGTGAGCGGGATAGGCCAATGCTTTGAGTCCGAGGGCCGTGAAACGCATGACGGCATCGAGTTCGGCGCACAAGGCAAAGTGGCAAGCTGGCTGCGGCTTTCGGCCACTGCGGCGGCCATTCTGGCTACTTCCGACGATACAGGCACTCCGGCCTTCGACGACAAGCAAGTGATCAACCAGCCGCGATGGAAGACGGCAGTCTTTGCGGATATTGCAGTGCCGCGAGTTATGGGTATGCATCTCTCCGACTTTCATCTGCTGCCGGGCTGGAGTTATACAGGACGCAAGGAAGCTACTCGGGATGACGCGGTGAGTGTGGGAGGTTACAATCTTTTCAACTTAGGCGCGCGCTATTCTCCCGGCGGCGAGCAGGGCCGGATGACATTTCGGATCTACGCGGACAACATTCTCGACAAGCGCTACTGGAAAGACACGGGTGCGAGCTACGGAGACACTTTCATCCATCTCGGGGCCCCGACGACGGTCCGGCTTTCCGGGCAATACCGCTTCTGAGCACTCAGAAATGACTGCAAAGCGGTGACGATTGAGAGCCTGTCCGCTATCGGTTTGCAGGCGGATTGTCTTCGCTTTGCTACCGGCTTGCAGCAGGATCGCAGTCTCTTCGACTGCTGTTTGCGTTGAATTATGTGGATTCGGAATATTCTCGCTTCATGAGCATACTAACGATCCGAAATCTGGACCCACAGGTGAAGTCACGTATTCAAATCCTGGCCAAGGTCAACGGGCGCACCATGGCCGGAGAGGTTCGCGCGCTGCTTACGTTGGCGGTCGGCCTTGGCCCCAGCGAAGTCGAAGCGAAGGAGAGACAAGCGCTCTTCCAAAGAATCCAGAAATCCAATACGGACTCGCTCCTGACGGGCCTGACACGGCCTGCCAAAGTCGATTCCTGACAGGGCTCCGGGAGTCGATCCGCTATAGTTGAGGTTCCATCTCAAATTATAGCCCCGGGGGTCAAAATTCCATGCAACGACATATCTGGATACCTTTGCTGGCAGCGGCATTGGTGGGCACGGCTCAACTGCAAGCGTTGGATAACGACAAGAAACAGGAGAAGGAGCCGGCGGCGGCGATAGGAGCGCCCGCCGACTCCATCACCGAGGGCACGGTAACCGTAGGCGGCCTGGCGATCGCCTACAAGGCCGTGGCCGGAACTCTTACAGTGGGCGCGACGAACTCCCAGGACGCACTGCTCGGGCTGGATGGCAAGCCGCTGCCGGATTCGGGCGAAAAGCTGCCCGACAAGCCCGAAGATGCCCCGGCTACCGCGCGCATCTTTTACGCCGCCTACTTCAAGAAAGGCGAGGCAACTCAAACCCGGCCCATCACTTTCATCTATAACGGCGGTCCTGGCTCGTCGACGATGTGGCTGCACATGGGCTCGTTTGGTCCGCGCCGCGTGGTCACGACGGATACTGTGCATGAAGCGGCTGCGCCTTACAAGATCGTCAACAACGATTCGAGCCTGCTGGATGTAAGCGACCTGGTCTTTATCGATGCGCCGGGAACGGGATTCAGCCGCGTTTTCGGCAAGGACAAGGAAAAGGCTTTCTGGGGAATCGACGAGGATGCGCACGCATTCGAGCGGTTCATCCGGCGGTTTCTGACCAAGTACGATCGCTGGAATTCGCCCAAGTACCTCTTTGGCGAGAGCTACGGAACGCCGCGCAGCGCGGTGCTGTGCGCGGCTCTGCAGAATGTCGATTTGAATGGAATCATTCTGCTCTCGACGATCCTGAGCTTTGACAACAGCGTCGACGAGCCCAGATTGAATCCCGGAGTGGATCAGGCCTATGCGCTGGCGCTGCCTACATACGCGGCGAGCGCCTGGTATCATCACAAGCTTGCCACCCAGCCGGCGGCGCTTGAACCATTTCTGAAAGAGGTGGAAGAGTACGCGCTGGGCGAGTACATGAGCGCGCTGCTGCAGGGCTCGGAGCTGCCCGAGGCGCGCAAGCAAGCCGTTGCCGAGAAGCTGCATGATTACACCGGGCTGCCAGTGGCGTACCTGCTCAAGGCCAATTTGCGTGTTTCCGGCGGAGAGTTCTCAAAGACGCTGGACGAGCCCGAAGGGCTCACCACAGGACGCCTCGATACGCGTTATCAGGGGCCGGATTACGACCCTCTGAGCGAAGAAGCGCAGTACGATCCGCAGAGCAACGCTATCTCTTCGGCATACACCACGGCGATCAACCAGTACATGCGCGAAGACCTGAAGTTTGGCGAGAACTGGACGTATAAGCCGAGCGCGTATGGCGAGCCTGGATTCCACTGGCAACAGCGATACGCCGAAGGCGGACAGAATGTGATGCCCGACCTGGCGAGGAAGCTGAAAGAGAATCCAAAGACGAAAGTTCTGCTGGCCGGCGGCTACTACGATCTGGCTACGCCGTTCTTCGAGGGGATGTACGAGATGCATCACTTGCCGATTCCGCAGAGTCTGCAGGCGAATATCAGCTACAAGTACTACCAGGCCGGGCACATGATCTATGTGAACGATGGAATTTTGAAGCAGTTCCATGAGGATGTGGCGGCGTTTATCAAGGCTACCGAATCGGCGAAGTAGACCTGGATCCAACAATGAGGGACGGGCTTCGGCTCGTCCCTCATTGTTGGCGCGGTGATTCCTATGCCGAGGCCGCAGGTGCTGCCGCTTGCACGATGTTGATCAGGGGTTCGCCCTTAAGCAAGCGGCGAACCTGATCGGCCGCGATTTGGATGGCGCGCGGGCTGAACTCCGGTGTTGAGCCAGCGACGTGCGGAGTGATGAGTAGGTTGGGGCATTTCCACAGTGGATGCTCAGGGGGCAGCGGCTCCGGATCGGTAACGTCGAGCGCGGCGCGAATGCGTCCTGAGTTGAGCGCATCGACCAGTGCATCGGTCTGGACGATGGGACCGCGCGCGGCATTGACCAGCAGCGCGCCCTGCGCCATGAGGGCAAGCTGCTGGGCGCCGATCAGGCCATGCGATTGCGGCGTGTGGGGCAGGATCAGGATCACGATCTCCGCATTGGGCAGAAGCTGGTCCAGAGCATCCACGGGATGGACTTCAGGCGAAGTGCGCGCGCTGCGGGCAACGCGTGTGATTTCGACGTTGAAGGGAGCCAGATATTTTTCGATGGTTTTGCCGATGTCGCCGTAGCCCACGATGAGAACTCTTTTCCCATGGAGTTCTTCCTGTAAGACGGCTGGGTATTGCGGGCGCTGCTCTGCGTGGATGGCAGCGTAATCTTTGCTGGCCTGCGAGCGCCGTCGCCAGTCGGCCGCGCGTTGCAGGTCGCGGTAGAGCGGGAAGTATTTGAGCGTGGCGAGGATGGCGGCGAGGGTCCACTCAGCGGTTGAGATGCTGTGGGCTCCTTGCGCGTTGCAGACGGTGACCGACGGGCCGACGAGCTGGGTCAGCCATTCGGTGCCGGCCATCATGGATTGGGCGATGGTGACGCCGCGCAGATGCGGCCAGACCTTCTGGCCGGGTACGGGCGCGGGAGGGGGAATCCAGAAGTCAACGTCGATTTCCGTGTCGGGGTTGGAGGGGATGGGGACCAGCTCGATTCCGGCGGGAAGGTGCTGGAGCAATTCAATGGGAAGCGATGCGGGATAGCCGACTCTAAGCAGGGCCAAGTTCTTTTCGTCCTCTTCTCCATGCTACAAGGAGCGGGCTTGAGCAGAAGCAGAATCACCGTAATGTAAGGAGCTGTGTGCAAAGCGGATTTTTCTTGAGGAAAAAAATCGCTCGATCTCCGAGGCCTCACCTTAGACCAATTCTGCTTCTGCTGTAGGGCGCAAGGTCCAGCTCGCGATGGGCGCGCTGGACGCTTCGCTGCCTCGGGTTGAGCAACGTCGATTGCGGAACAAACAATATAATGTGCATGATTTCTTACATAAGACGTTGCACAAAATCAGTATTTGTCGTGAAAGAGCCGGGAATTGATGTCCGGCCAGAACTCCTTGGCCAAATTGGCCAGCCCGTCGATGCCCACCTGCAGAACCCACCGCTGGCCGGTCTTGGTCCAGTTGCGATCCTGGCTAGGGTAATAGAAGTTGGAGATGCCGGAGGCCGCGCCGTTGCCGACGATCTCGGCGAAGTTGGGCGTGGCATTGCCCAAGTCACTGCGGGTAATGAAAAGACGGGAGACCGAGTAGGTGGTTCTCTTGAGAAATCCGCCGTGGCCCAGGGTGTAGTAGCGGGGATCCTCGCGCATGGCGACGGGCACCAGGAACTCGGTCATGAAGTTGCCGTCGGTGGTATCGGCGAAGCCATGCCAGTAATAGCGTCCGTAGGCGGCTGCACCGTGGCCGAATTCAGGCTCCGATTTATGGATGTCGGAGACTCCGGCCAGGATACCGACTTCGATGAAGCCGGAGTAGTCGAAGGTGTCATCCAAGACCAGCTTGAACTTTTCTTTCACGGTCATGGGCGGCAGCTTGATGTCGGCGGTGACGGAGCGGAAGTTGGGGACGATGAACAGGATGCGCTTGGTCTGATGGGGACTTGCCGGCGGATTCGCCTGTGCTGAACCCGGTGTGGGTTGAACGGAAGATTGCGCGACCGGTGCATCGGGAAGCGAATCGTCCGTCAAGGATGCCCGGGAGTCCGCTGCGGAAGTTTCCGAAACGGAGACGACGCCGGTTGCTACGGAAGAACTGGGTGAGGTTGCGGAAAGTGTGACTGCGAAACCTTGCGAGGCGGCCAACAGAATTGCCAGACTCACAGGCAGCACGATGGGGGAATGATTGCGAATGAAAATGAGGACGCTCCTTCCTGGTGCTACAGGTACAATTTAGACTCGTCAAATATGTCGAAGGCATCACCAAATCGTGCTTGAGGTGCGAATTTGGAGCATCGGGATCTCGTTTCATGAGACGGGATTGCTCTGCTTTGGCATGCCATTTGCTTCTGATCTAATCGAAAGAGAGTCGATCTGGAAAGCCCTCATGCCGCTATCATCCCGGAAAACATGGTCGCAGGAGGCGCTGGCGGTAAAGCTTCGCGTGGCTGGCGTGAAGGAACCGGGATTTTTAACCCAGGAGAAGCGGGCGCTGCTGGTGCTGGCAGTGAAGACGGCAATGGCTGCCGGAATCTGCTATTGGCTGGCGCGCCTGGTGGGGTTGCAGGACGGCTACTGGGGATCGATCAGCGCGATTATCGTGCTGCAGTCGAACGTGGGTTCGACAGTGACGGCCTCGCGCGACCGGCTGATTGGGACGCTGATCGGGGCGGCGTTTGGCGCGGTGTTTTCGCTGTTCGGCGAGGGGCTTTGGCCTTATCTGGCGGCTGTGATCACGGCCATGGTGACGTGCAGTCTGTTGGGATTGAAGAACAGCTCGCGGCTGGCCGCGGTTACGGTCACCATTTTGATGCTGGTGCACCGGACTGGATCAAATTGGACGCTGCCGTTGCATCGCGTGCTCGAGGTGCTGCTGGGGATCGTGGTGGCGCTGGGGATTTCGACGCTTGTGCTGCCAAGCCGGGCGAAAGCGCGGCTGCGCGATGGACTGGCGCAGGAGTATCTGCTGATGGGAGCGCTGTTTGAGGCGATGGCCGCGGGCTTTCGCGGCAAGCCCGCCGGAAATCTCAGTCAGTTGAAGAAAGAGTTGGAGGCGGCAATTGCGGCGAATGGACAACTGCTGGAGGCGGCGCGTAATGAGCCTTCCGGTGGTCCCGCTTCTCCGGAGGCGTTGTCGATGCTCTTCCAGTTCGGACGGGAGATGGAGGACTCGCTGACGGCGCTCGAGCTGGCAAGCCATGGAAACACAGGCAGCGATAGTTATGCGGACCATCTGGAGCCGGAGTTGGGGAAGCTGGCGGCGGATATCCAGCGTGGATTTCAGTATGTTGCTGGGTGCATTCATCGTTGGAAATTCGATGAAGCGCCTGGGGGATTGGCGCTTGAGGAAGATATCGCTGCGCTGGAGGCGAAGATGGCCGCGATCCGTCCGACGGGGCTGGAGTTTCCGCAGGCGGAGATTTTGCGCGCCTACGCGGTGCAGTTGCACCTGAAGCAGATGGCGCGGCTGCTGCGAAGTTCGCGGGTCGAGACAAGCGGGATGGTGGAATAAGACAAATCAGGGGCCTGGGGCACCCGCACCTGCATCGGGACAAGCATACCTTTCGCAACGTCGTTTCAGCCCAAGAAGGCTTTGAGGGCCTCTACGCAGGCTTCGATTTCTGGAATGGAGATGGCGTAGCCGAATCGCAGATGACCCTCGCCCTGGGCGCCGAAAACTGAGCCGGGAATCGTAGCGATGTGGGCCTTTTCGAGAAGGATTTCCGCAGCCGTGCGGCTGTTTTTGTGAATCTTTTCTGCATTGGGGAAGGCGTAGAAGGCGCCCGCGGGCGGTTCGCATTCGAGCCCGACGGCGTTGAGGCCGTCCACCAGCAGGACTCGGCGTTTGCGGTATTCTTCGAGCCGGTAGTCGATCTCGGATACGGGAGTCTTGAGCGCCTGGAGCATGGCGTATTGCACGAAGGTTGGCACGCCGTTGGTGGAGTAGAGCACGAGCTTGCGCAGGGCGGTCATGAAGGGCTCGGGAGCGACGGCGTATCCGCCGCGCCAGCCGGTCATGGCGTAGGTTTTCGAGAAGGTGAAGCAGGTGATGGTGCGCTCGGCCATGCCGGGAAGGGAGGCGATGGAGAAGTGGGCGCCGTCGTAGACCAGGTCTTCATAGGCTTCATCGGCGACGACGATCAGGTCGCGCTCCCGGGCGAAGGCTGCGACTTCTTCGGCTTCCTGGCGGGTGAAGACGACGCCCGAGGGGTTTTGCGGGGTGTTGTAGTAGATGCAGCGGGTGTGGGGTGTCGAAAATTGAGCGAGGGTGTTGCCAATGCCGTTGCGGCGGGCTGTTGAGGTTGGCACCAGCAGAGGTCTGGCCTGAGCTCCGCGGATGAGGTCGGCGATGGGGGTCCAATAGGGCGAGAAAACGAGGGCGTCGTCGCCCGGATCGAGAATGCTTTGGAAGGCTCCGTAGAGTGCTTGCGAGCCGCCAACGGTGGCGATGACCTGGTCGGGGGTGGTGGGGATGTTGTTTTTGGCGATGAGCTTGGCGGCCAGGGCTTCACGCAGCGGGGCGATGCCGGAGGAGGCAGCGTAGTGGGTCTGGTTTTCGACGAGGGCATGGATTGCCGCGTACTTGATCGGCTCGGGGGTTTCGAAGTAAGGCTCGCCGCCGTGGAGCATGTGGACTTTTTTGCCGGCGGCGCGGAGGGCCATGACCTTGTTGCGGATTTGCACGATGTCGGAGAAGCCGACTTCATCGAGTCGCTTGGCGATACGCAGGCCACTTGCTTTGCTGGTCATGGAATGGCTCCTCTTGGGCTGAATGAAAGTTAAGAAATCTCAGCATATCGGATGAAGCTGTTCAAGCCCCCTGGTTCTCAAGGGCGTCAACCGAAAATACTGCCTATGCTGCCGAAAAACGAACAAAAGGAGTAGGACACCGGAGGGGAGGGGGGGTATTTATTTTTCAGTTAATGGCTTATCCATAACTGAGATGCCGCATACTGGCAATTTTTGGCGCTCTTATGGCGCGATGAGCCGGGGATTTGCGCAGCTTTTTGCCGCGAATTCATGTCAATCCGCAATGAAGCAGAGAATACGCGAAGATGCCGATGCTTCCACTCCATCTCCAGTATACGCAGGTCAGAGAAAATTTAACGTAGTGCGATATATGTTTAGAATGAATTACTTAGCCGAAGTTGCACTTGACATTGTTTCGGCCTTCCGCAGGTTCGCGCGATTGTCCCTGGCACCCAGTTCCTTATTCAAGCGGGGAGCAGGTTGGTGTAGACGGCCATGCCGGCTACGGCATCGACGTGGATGGCGGCAAGGGCGTCGATTTCTTCCTGGGCACGGATGCCGCCGGCGACGATGAGCTGGCGCTGGGTGAGGGCTCGAAGACGAGTGGCGATTTCGATGGGAAAGCCTTGCATGAGGCCTTCGCCGTCGATGTGGGTGTAGAGGAAGGCTGCTGCGTAGGGTTCGAGCACGGGGATGGCTTCTTCTGGGGTTAGCGCGACCTGGACTTTCCAGCCTTTGATGGCGATTTTGCCGGCGCGGGAGTCGATGCCGGCGACGATGCGGTCCGGACCTATGGCCTCGGCCAATTCACTGGCGAAGGCGGTGTTGACGCTGCCAACGCCATTCTCTTCGCGAAAGAGCGACGAGCCGACGATGACGCGCTTGGCGCCCGCGCTCAAGACCGCTTGCGCGCGCTCGACCGTACTGATGCCGCCGCCTACCTGGCATGGGAGGCGCTTGCCGATTTGCTCGACGAGAGAGGTGTTATGGCCCTGGCGCATGGCGGCGTCGAGGTCGATGAGTTGGACGAGCGGGTACTTGGAGAAGCGGTCGATCCAGTATTCGAAGTCGTCGAAGGCGAGCTTTAGCTTTTCGCCTTGCACGAGCTGGACGATCTGGCCGCCTAACAAATCAATGGACGGGATCAGCATGGGAGCCTCACGGGGATGCCGCTTTGGGCGAGCGACTCTTTGAGAGCACGGGAGGTGGAGACGTCGAAGTGGAAGATGCTGGCGGCTAGGGCGGCGTCGGCCTGGCCTGCGCGAAAGACTTCAGCGAAATGGGCGACTGTGCCTGCGCCGCCGGAAGCGATAACCGGAATCCGGACGGCGGAGCTGACGGCTGCGGTGAGCTCGCAGTCGAAGCCGGCGCGCGTGCCGTCGGAGTCCATGGAGGTGAGCAGGATCTCGCCTGCGCCTCGGGATTCGGCTTCCTGGGCCCACTCGACGGCCGTGCGGCCGGTGTCTTTGCGGCCTCCGTGGGTGAAGACGCGGGCGTCTTGGACGGGGTCATTGGCTGCTGGATCGCGTCTTGCATCGATAGCTACTATGACGGCTTGCGCGCCAAAGTCTGCGCCGATCTGGCCGATGAGCGCGGGGTTGGCGAGGGCGGCGGAGTTGATGCTGACTTTGTCGGCTCCGGCTTCGAAGACCTGGGCTGCGTCCTGGGCAGTGCGGATGCCGCCGCCTACGGTGAAGGGGACGAAGAGCGATTGGGCGGTGCGTCGGACGGTGTCGAGGAGCGTGGCGCGCCCCTCGTGCGTGGCGGCGATGTCGAGGAGGACGATTTCGTCCGCGCCTTCCTGCGCGTGGCGGTGGGCGAGCGCGGCGGGGTCGCCGGCGTCGATGAGATCGACGAACTGAATGCCTTTGACGACGCGACCGTCGCGGACGTCGAGGCAGGCGATGATGCGGCGGGTCAGCATGTGGCTGGATATCCGATGGGATTGGGGCATGGGGGATTTGTTGGAACGGGCTGGGTTGGGTTCGTGCTTTCCCACCTTAGGCGCGATGGAACTGCGCCAAAGATTGATGGGCACCCATGTTCTTGCTTGATGGACTGCCGAAAAGCAGGTCCTTCGCTTTCCACCCCACGGACAAAGACCTGTCCGTGGGGGCCCGGTTGCTCAGGATGACAAACCTTGGTTATGGAAATTAGAAGGTTCATTGGATCTCCAGAAAATTGCGGAGGATTTTTAGGCCGGTTTCGCCGGATTTTTCTGGATGGAATTGGACGCCGAAGACGTTCTCCCATTCTAGAGCGGAGGCGAAGGGTTCAATGTAGTCGGTTTGCGCGGCTAGCGGCCAGTCGATTTCGCCTTGATCGTTGCGGACGAAGGTGTTGAGTGGGGCGTGGTAGGAGTGGGTGAAGTAGACGTGTTCGCCGTTGTAAATGCCGGCAAGCAGGCGGGATGAAAGTGCGTCATAGGTTTCGATCTGATTCCAGCCTACGTGAGGGACTTTTTCGCCGGCTTCGGGGAAGCGTTCGCAGTGGCCTAGGAAGTAGCCTAAACCAGGTTGGTCCGGGGCTTCGGAGCTGCCCTCAAGAAGCCACTGCATGCCTACGCAGATGCCGAGGAATGGGACGCGGCGGGCGATGGCGGCGCGGATGGCTGGGGTGAGGCCGGTCTCGTCGAGGCGACGCGTGGCGGCGAAGTGGCCGACGCCGGGGAGGATGATGCGTTCGGCTGCGGCTAGCGGCTCGGGACCATCTGCGATGGTGACTTCGGCGCCTAGATGCCGCAGGGATTTGACGACGGAGGTCAGGTTGCCGGCTTTGTAGTCGATGACCGTAACGTTCACTTCGGATATTTCCTTCGGGGGCTAAAGCCCCGTTTCTCTGCTGGCTTGATTTACGGGCTGAAGCCCGTACCGTTCATTCCATCTGAGATCTGTGGTTCCCACATCTCAAAAGCGAGATGTGGGGCACCCACATTTGTTTCGCTTCAGACTCACTACAACAGGCCTTTGGTGCTGGGGAGTTGCTCGGCTAATTGCGTGTCGCGGGAGACGGCTACTCGGAGGGCTCTCGCGAAGGCTTTGAAGATGGCTTCGATCTTGTGGTGGTTGCTGCGGCCGTACATGGTCTTGACGTGGACGTTGGCGTGGGCTCCGCGAGCGAAGCCTTCAAAGAAGTCGGTGACGAGTTCGGATTGCAGGTCGCCTACGAGGCGGGTGCGGACTTTGGTGTCGACGGCGTAGGCGGTGCGGCCGCTGAGGTCGATGGCAGCAATGGCCAGGGTCTCGTCCATGGGCATGAGGAAGTAGCCGGCGCGGTTGATGCCGCGCTTGTCTCCGATGGCGCGGGCGACGGCTTCGCCGAGGGCGATGCCGACGTCTTCGACGGTGTGGTGCTGGTCGACGTCGAGATCGCCTTTGCAGGTGAGGTCGAGGTCGAAGCCGCCATGGCGGGTGAAGAGCTCAAGCATGTGATCGAAGAAGCGGATGCCGGTGGAGATCTTGTACTGGCCGCGGCCTTCGAGGGTGAGATGCAGCTCGATCTTCGTCTCGGTGGTGTTGCGAATGATTTCGGCGGTGCGTGAGGCGGTTGTCATGCTAAGACTCCGGCGGATTTCCATTTCTGAATTGCGGCTACGGCCAAGTGCATATGTTTGCGGGTTCCGATGGTGATGCGGACCAGGCCGTCGCAACCGGGATCGGCGGAACGGTCGCGGACGAGTATGCCCTGCTCGCGCATCGCGGCTGCGAACTCCTTGTGAGCGGGGCCGATGTTTACTAGGACGAAGTTGGCTTCGGTGGGCCAGTAGGCCAGGCCGATTTTATTGAGTGCCACGAGGAACTGCGCGCGGGATCGCTTTACTTCAGAGACATACCAATCGAGATAGCTCTGGGCATCTGGATCGGTGAGAGCCGCTTTGAGCGCGGCGAGTGCGACTGTGTTGACGCTGTAAGGCGAGAGCACGCGGCGCGCCCATTGCAGCAGCGAATCGGGTCCGGCTAGGAGGCCGAGGCGCAGGCTGGCCAAGCCGTAGGCCTTGGAAAACGTACGGGCGACGATCAGATTTGGGAGTTTGCCGATCAGGTCCATCACCGTGTGGCCGTAGAAGTGGAAGTAGGCTTCATCGACGAGCACGACTGCTTGCGGGGCGGCTTCGGCGATGGCGATGATATGCTCGCGTGTGCAGACGCTGCCGGTAGGGCTGTTGGGATTGGCGATGGCGATGAGCTTTGTTTTCGTTGCAATGGCAGAGAGAAGCGCTTCGAGGGGGAAGCGGAAATCTGTGCCTGCTTGCACGCGGCGCGTTGTCGCATCCGTGGCTGATGCGTAGATCTCGTACATGGTGTAGGTGGGCACCGGCAGCAGCAGTTCGTCGCCGCGATCGAGAAATGCCTGGCATAGGATGTGGATGGCTTCGTCGACGCCGTTGGTGAGGATGACTTGCTCGGGAGACAGGCCAAGATGGCTGGCGGCGAGGGACTCGATTGGTCCGCGCTCGGGATAGCGAGTCAGGTCGGCGGCAGAGAGGCTTTGAATCGCGGCGAGCACGGCTGGCGAGCAGGCGAGGGTGTTCTCGTTGAAGTCGAGGCGCAGCGAGTCGCGATTGCCGAGTGGAGGGTGATACTCAGGGATCTGCTGGACGCGGGCGCGGGGTTGGATCTGATTCTTCATCGAATTCCTTCGTACGGTTCGGCGGCTGATCCCACATCTCAAAATCGAGATGTGGGGCACCCAGGTTTGTTACTCACTTTCATTTCGTCCGGGTGCGAATGGCTTCGGCGTGGCCGGTGAGGCCTTCGGCTTCGGCCATGCGGATGGCTTGCGGACCGAGCGCTGCCAGACCTGCCGCGGTGTACTGTTGCACGGTGATGAGCTTGACGAAATCCATGACACTGAGGCCGCCGCGCACACTGGCCATGCCGCCTGTGGGCAGCGTGTGGTTGGGGCCGGAGATGTAGTCGCCCATGGGCTGCGGGGAGTGGTGGCCGATGAAGACGCTGCCTGCGTTCTGAACCCATTTCAGGTCTGCTTCTGAGTCGACTGTTAGGTGCTCTGGGGCTAGGCGGTTGGTGATGGTCTGGGCTTCTTCGCTGGATGCGGCGAGGAAGATGTAGCCGTTTTTGCTGAGGGCTTGACGGGCGACTGGGTTATGTCGGCTGCGCTGTTTTGCTTCTTCGATAACTGCTTTGGCGAGCGGCTCGTTGGAGGTGATGAAGATGGCCAAGGCTTCAGGGTCGTGCTCGGCCTGGGCTACCAGATCCGAGGCTATGCCTGCGGCGGTTCCGCGGTCGCTGGTGACCACGATCTCCGTGGGACCGGCGAGCATGTCGATAGCGCAGTCGAATGCAACTTCGCGTTTGGCCGCGGTGACGTAGAGGTTGCCGGGGCCGGCGATCTTGTTTACGCGCGGAATGGATTCCGTGCCATAGGCGAAAGCGGCGATGGCGTGGGCTCCGCCGATGCGAAATAACTCGGTGACGCCGAGGAGATGGGCGGTGGCGAGAGTTTCAGGCGCGGGGTGCGGCGAGGCGACCGCGATGCGGCGGACGCCTGCGACCTGGGCGGGGATTACGGTCATGAGCATGGTGGAGGGCAGCGGATGGCGGCCTCCGGGAACGTAGCAGCCGGCTGAGTCGATGGGGCTGACGAGTTGGCCGGTGGTGAGGCCTTCTGCCGGTGAGAACTGCCAGGCCTGAGGCATCTGTTGCTGGGCGAAGGCGCGGATGTTGGCGGCTGCGGTTTCGAGTGCCTGCTTGAGCGCGGGGTCGAGTTGCTGCCACGCGGCTGCGGTTTCTTCGGGTGCAATGCGGAGAGAGGACTCGGGTGCGAGGCTGTCGAATTTCTGTGCGTAGCGCAGGAGGGCTCGGTCGCCTTGCTTGCGAACTTCACGGAGTATCTTGCGGACGGCGGGAAGGACGGAATCGAACGATGAGCCACCGCGCTGCTCGAGCTCGGCGAGCATGGCTTCGGTTTGTCTGGCGCTGCGGCCTTGGGTTCGGAAGAGTCGCATTGGGAGTTGTTGCCCTCAGGGGCTAAAGCCCGTTCGTAGAGTTGGCTGAATGTACGGGCTAAAGCCCGTACCCTTCGTATACCGAGAGATTTGTGGAATCCCACATCTCGAAATCGAGATGTGGGGCACCCAGATTTGTATTGCGACCAACAAGAAGCAGGTCCTTCGCTGTGCTCAGGATGACAAGTTTTCTGCTTTGACTGATGCTTTCTCGACTGCTTGTTAGAGGACGACTTTGTTGAGTGGGTATTCCACGATGCCGGTGGCTCCCGCGGCTTTTAGGCGCGGGATTACTTCGCGGACGGATGTCTCTTCGAGGATGGTGTTGACGGCTACCCATGCCGGGTCGCTTAGCTCTGAGATCGTGGGGGAGTTGAGCGCGGGCAGCACTTGGATGATCTTTTGTAGATGCTGGCGCTCGACGTTGAGCATGAGGCCGACCTGGGCCTGCGCGTCGATAGCGGCGCGCAGCATGAGAGCGATGGACTCAATTTTTTCGCGCTTCCATGGATCATTGGCCGCGGCCTGGCTGGCGATCAGATGCGTCTCGCTCTCCATGACGGTGTCGATGATGGTGAGGCGGTTGGCTTTGAGGCTGCTGCCGGTTTCGGTGACTTCGACGATGGCGTCGGCGAGCATGGGCGGCTTGACTTCGGTGGCTCCCCAACTGAATTCGACTTTGACGTTGACGCCTTTCTTTTCGAAGTAGCTCTTGGTGACGCCGACGAGTTCGGTGGCGATGGTCTTGCCCTCGAGGTCTTCGGCTTTTTCAAAGCCGCTGCCTTCGGGGACGGCGAGC
>Ga0302326_10015448_pt1 | contig 16061 bp, 13 predicted proteins | sample Palsa_T0_3_FD_202264 | JGI IMG/M metagenome (GOLD analysis project Ga0302326, IMG submission 202264) | Peat permafrost microbial communities from Stordalen Mire near Abisko, Sweden - Palsa_T0_3 | ecosystem: Environmental > Terrestrial > Soil > Palsa > Peat permafrost | place: Sweden: Abisko... | reverse complement strand
CCGAGCAGCGATACCACCGCCACCAGCACCGCCAGCACCGCCATCGTCAGCGATACCGCCGCCAGAGAACTGTCTTCTCTCGCTTTCTCCGCCTGCTCCCGCAATTCTTGCGCCTCGTCTGCCATACTCTTTCCTCTTCCACTCTGCTCTGAACCGTGCCGCGGAACACTCCTACAGAATTCTCCCGTCTGGCAAATCAGGATACTACACGCTAGCCCCCATGTTTGGCAGACGATCGGAAGAGGAAGAGTTCAGAGTAAAGAGCCACGGCTGAAACGGAATCGCTCACAGCCTCACTATTCCACAAAGCGGTACGAAATCAGGAAAGCGCAAGCACCGGAGGAGGAAAGTCCATGAATCGTGTCGTCGCGCTGGTTGTTCTATGGGTGGTATCGCTATATCCCGGCGTCGGCCATGCGCAAAGCTCGAACCGCACACCGGCTCTCATCGTGAAGGTTCCTTTCGAGTTCTTGGTAGGAAACCGAACCTTCCCATCCGGAACCTACAAATTCCAATCCTTGCTCAACCCGGTCGCAGGCAAGGACCTGATTGATGTGCTCACGGTACGGAGCGTGGAGAGCCGGCTATATCAGGCGATCGTGACCGAGGTTTTGGGGAACGGAACCGAACAAGCCGAGACTGGTATTTACGCGCACCGGCGGTCGCGCCTTTCTAGCTGAGGTTTGGGAACCGGGTAAGCAGGCGGGCTGCCGCATTCGGAACCACAACAACACCACGAAAACCGCACAGGCTGGCGATGAGAACGTAACCCTCCTGGCCTCTGCCGACTGGCGCTGACAGATTCTGCGGAACAACCTGAGCGCCAGCCGGTAGTGGGCTCGAAGTTGGTCCGCAGATCCTCTGCGTGAAACCCACAACTGGAACTGGCAACTGCCTCACTCCCCCATAACCTTCACAATTACTCGTTTGTCGCGCTGTCCGTCGAATTCCGCATAGAAGATTCGTTGCCGCGTCCCCAGGTCAAGCTTGCCGGCGGTTATTGGAACGATCACCTCATGGTGAATCAAGAGCGCTTTCAAGTGAGAATCGCCATTGTCCTCGCCGGTTTCGTGATGCTTGTAGTTTTTCCGAAACGGTGCCAGGTCCTCCAGCCATTCGTCGATGTCCTCAATCAGACCACTTTCGTTATCGTTGACGTAAACCCCAGCCGTGATGTGCATGGTGGAGACTAGAACCATTCCCTCCTTGACCCCGCTCTTGCGCACGACTTCTTCCACCTGCGGCGTCATATGGATGTAAGCTCGGTGGGTCTTGGTATGAAACTTCAAGTATTCAGTGAGAACTTTCATCACAACTCCCTTTTTCATGGAAGACGTACTGAAGATTCTACCGGACTCAGATTTTACCGGAACCTTCGATTCGAACCTTCGGCCTATGACTTCCGTTCGCAGACAATCCACCGCCGCTGCTGCATACTCGAATCGTTGAGGAGGTCGCGGTGCCGTTCCGGCTTGATTATTTATTCTGCATACTTACAATCGTTTCGACCATTCTTATAGGCAAGCGTTGCTGGGAAGGTTGGATTCTTGCGGCCGCCAACAGCGTAGTCGTCTGTTTCATCGGCTTCCGAACGTCGCAATTCGGATTCATCCCAGCCAACATCTTCTGTCTCGGCCTCTATGCGGTGAATCTTCGCTCCTGGCGCAAGCTTAGGACTCATTGAGTTCACCCAATTCCGGAGAGTTCCTCAGCCTCTGAATTAAATGACGAAGTGGCTGTTTTTCTGTTTTTAGTCCCGCCTCTCGCTCTTTGCTGCCCGCGGATGCCCCGGTCCGATGACAAATCCGAGCAACTGGCTGATAAGCCTGGGCATCCCTCCAGAGCAACATTCAGGCTGAAGTTGGGTTAAATTAAGTTGAAGAGCAATGCTAATAGAAAGGAAACATATGCGAACTACAGCACCCCACACCCGATTCATAACGGCGATTCTAGCCGTGGCGCTCCTGGCCGCGTGGTCGGTCCGCCCCGCTTTGACGCAGGATCAAGCTCCGCCGCCTCCTCCTCAGGATCAGGCTCCGCCCCCCGACCAGGGTCCTCCACCTTCTTATTCGCCCGACCAAATCGACAAGTTGGTTTCGCGCGTCGCGCTCTACCCCGACTCGCTGCTGGCCCAGGTTTTCGCCGCCGCGGGCTTTCCCGACCAGATTCCCGATGCCGCCAAATGGGCGGATGAGCACCATTATCTAGCCGGCGACGCGCTCGCCCAGGCTATGACCGCCGACCATCTCACCTTTGATCCAAGCGTCCAGGCTTTGCTGCCCTTTCCGTCAGTCCTGGAGATGATGGCCTCGGACATGGATTGGACGCAAAACCTCGGCAACGCCTTTCTCGCGCAACGTCAGGATGTAATGGATGCGGTGCAGCGTATGCGTCAAAAGGCAAAGGACTACGGCTACCTGCGCAGCAACGATCAAGTCGTCGTGAACACGGTCGGTCCCTACATCGATATCGATCCCGTGAATCCTGGCTTCATCTGCGTGCCGGTCTACGACCCGCTAGTGGTCTTCTGGCCGCCGCGCCCCGGCTTCTTCGTGGGCGGGGCCATCCGCTTTGGCTTCGGCATTAACATCGGGGTCGCCTTCGGTGCCTGGGGATGGGGCGGTATCCGCTTTGACTGGGGCGGGCACGCTCTGTTCATCAACAACGTCGTCTGGGGACGCACCTGGGCCAACCGCGGCTTTTATGTTCATCCCGGATACGCCGGGGTGCACCGCTGGGGTCCCGGACCACGCGTGGAAGGTCACAGGCTGATCGGACGCAGCGCCGAAGAACGCCGCGCTCCCCGCGAAGGCCGCGCTCGGCCCGCGGAGCGTCACCACCGCTAGAGGTAGTGACCACGGCAGTTCTTGCGTAAGTAGTTTTCCAACCAGACTGCTCGAAAAAGAAGGAAGGAGCCCGGCCCTTGTCTCTGCAACAGGCGCACGGACGAGGGCCGGGCACCCGAGGATAGCCCCACTTGGCTTGAGCCCAAAGTAATCCTCCAACCCACTAAAGAAGAATCAGGATCCTGCCGAAGGTAACCGTAGGAGTGTGAGCGCCGCATCAGGAGATGTTCGCGCCCGCGACGGTCTCGGAGGCCGCATGAGTGTCACCAGAACGGTTCGCTCCGCACGTTCGCCCTGCAGCTCGCGACCCGCTAGGAACTCGTACATACCCGCTTGCATGTGGGCAGTCCTTTTGTCTCTTCTGTTTGCCTTATCCGCATCGGCCCAGGAAGGAACCAAGGGTATCGGAGATGCCAGCCTTGAAGAACTGGAGAACATCCAGGTTTACAGCGCCTCGAAGCACATGCAGAGCGCCAGCGAAGCGCCCGCCTCGGTCACGGTCGTCACCTCTGACGAAATTCAGGAATTCGGCTACCGCACGCTCGCCGATATCCTGGAGAGTGTGCGCGGTTTCTACATCACCAACGATCGCGATTACAGCTTTGTCGGCGTACGCGGCTTCGGGCGATTGGGAGACTCGAACAACCGCATTCTAGTGTTGATCGACGGGCACCGGATCAACGACAACGTTTTCGGAGAGCCCTACCTCGGCACCGAATTCCTGGTGGATGTGGATCTGATCGAGCAAGTGGAAATCATTCGTGGACCCAGCTCTTCGCTCTATGGCGCCGATGCTTTCTTTGCAGTGATCAATGTCGTAACGCGCAAGGCCCCGCAGTTGAAGGGCGTCGAAGTGTCGTTTGCGCCGGCCAGCTTTGGCACTTACCAGGGGCGCGCCAGTTATGGCGGTCAGTATCGGGGGGCCGACATCCTGCTGTCTGGCACGTTCTACCACAGCCAGGGAGAGACTCTGTTTTTCCCGCAGTTCGACAGCCCGGCCACCAACTACGGGATCACGCGGAATACGGACTACGAAAGTTTTCAGCAAGTCCTGGCTACGATCAGTTTTCATGGATTCACGCTGCAGGGATTATTCCGGGCGCGAGATAAGGGAGTCCCAACGGCGTACTACGGCGGCTTGTTCAACGATCCCGCCACGCAGAACTTTGACTACCATCAATACCTCGATCTGAGTTACCAGCGCAGTATCACCGAGAAATGGGATCTCACGGCCCGAACTTCCTACGATCAGGCCCGCCTGCAGGCGCCTGTGGGCTATTCCACAGGGCTGCCCGACGGCTCAACTACGGTAGATACATACTCGTTCCGGGGGAACTGGTGGGACAGCGAAGTCAAATTGAGCGGAACGCTCCTGAAGAAACACAAAGTCGCGGTCGGCACTGAGATCACGGATAATCTAAAACAAGACCAAGGGGACTACACGGCGCTGTCTAACATCTTTGTTCCGGTAGCGCAAAGCTCAGTGATCTGGGCCGTCTATGGGCAAGACGAATTCGCCATCGCGAGCAAACTGACTTTGAGCGCCGGCGTCCGCTACGATCACTACTCCGATTTTGGCGGGACAACGAATCCTCGTCTGGGACTGATCTACCATCTTTTCCACCCTACTACCCTGAAGCTGCTTTATGGTACCGCGTTTCGCGCTCCGGAACCGTTCGAGCTCACCCCTGACTACGGATCTGTTTTTGATAACAACCTGCAGCTCAGGCCGGAGACAATCCGAAGTTTCGAAGGTGTGGTGGAACAGGGGCTCGGCCCGCATTTCACGCTCTCGGGCAGCGTTTTCCGCAACGAGATTAACGATCTGATCACCCTGGAGACTAATCCGAGCGATGATCGGCAGGTGTATCAAAACTACGGTAAAGCTGTCGCCACCGGTGTCGAAGTCGAACTGGACGGGCACTTGGCCGATGGTCTGCAAGGCAGGGCGAGCTACAGTTACTCAGATGCCGAAGCGCCGGTAACCGGTCAGCCTCTCAGCAACTCTCCGCAACACCTGGGCAAATTGAACCTGAGTTACCCCGTGGTACAGCGACGCCTGTTCGCTAGTCTGGACGCACAATACACGAGTTCGGTTCAGACTTTGGCGGGAAACACTCTGAGTGGCTTCTCCGTTTTCAATGTGACCTTGTTGGGACACACCTTGGGAAAGCACCTGGACTTATCCGGCAGTGTATACAACGTCTTCAACAAGAAATACTTCGACCCCGGCCGCCCCGAAGACCCGGAAGATGCCATTCAACAGGACGGAAGAAACTTCCGGATCAAACTCACGGGCAGGTTTTGAGGCTGAGAATGCATCTCTCGGGCAAAGGCGAATCGCTACTCTGGCGGAGATCTTCCCGGGCCGTTCTTGGAATCGGTCTTGCCTTTCTGCTCCTTCAACTTCTGGCGCTGGGGCAGCAGCAGAATGTGACGGAAGACCAGGTCAAAGGAGCGTATCTTCTCAACTTCGCAAAGCTGTCGGAGTGGCCCCGCACCGCCTTGCCGGAGGGTCCGTCACCACTGGTGATCGGAGTTGGCGGCGGAGACGCTGAGTTTCTTGAAGTCTTGAAGGCAGTGGTCGCGGGGAAATTTATCGGGACCCATCCCCTGGTCGTAAAATCCGTAAGCTCCGAAGCGGACATGAAACAATGCCATATCGTTTTCCTTCGCGCGTCCGAAAAGACGAATATCCCGGCCGCGATCGGGAGTTTGGCTCGCTCGGGCGTGCTGTTCGTCGGCGAAGACGACTCCTTTCTGCGGCAAGGAGGCATGATCAATCTCGTCCGCGAACACGGAAGAATCCGTTTTGAAGTTAATTCCGAAGCGCTCGACCGTTCCCAGATACATTTCAGTTCGAAAATTCTATCGCTCGCCAAAGCGGACTACGGTTCTCAGGATCCGGCGCTGTCGAACTTGCCATCGCCAGTGTCGGGAGCTCGACGACTCGAGCGGAGCGCTCCCCCAGACTACCCCGAGATAGCCGAACGGATGAAACTCACGGGAACAGCCCAGGTGCAGGCTCTGGTGAGGCCCGATGGAACGGTGGAGAAAGTGAAGGTCCTCGGCGGTCACCCTCTACTCGTAGATGCCCTGGCTCGCGCGGTCAAGCAGTGGAAGTACCAGCCCGGGCCCAGAGAAACGTTGGAAGTAGTAAGGTTCAGCTTTGGCCAACAGTGAAGTCAGATGCTGGATTGCGATTGACTAATCAAGCGCCAGAAAGCCGACGCCGCAACTTTCCCTCCGCTCGTCTCGGCTTTACACTAAATAGGTGAAGATTGCGCTCGGCCAAATCAACCCCACGGTCGGAGATTTCTCCGGCAATCGAAATAAGATCGTCGAGTTTTCCCGTCGCGCGCAATCCGCCGGTGCGGGACTGATCGTGTTCCCAGAGTTGTCAGTCTGCGGATACCCGCCGCGCGATCTGGTCGAGCGCCCATCCTTCGTCGCCCGCAATCGCGAGAGCGTCGAGCAGATCGCCGCTGAGACTCGCGGTATCGCCGTCATCTGCGGTTTGGTCACGCCCGCCGAATCCGCGACCGGCAAGGCAGCGATGAACTCCGCCGCGCTGTTGCAGGATGGCCGAGTCGCCTTCCTGCAATCGAAAATGCTCTTGCCCACCTATGACGTTTTCGACGAGATGCGCAACTTCGCACCAGCCAGAAGCCAGGAATTGTTTCCATTCTGCGGCAATCAAATGGCGCTCACCATCTGCGAAGATGCCTGGAACGACAAACTGTTCTGGCCCAAGCGCCTGTACACGGTCGATCCCATTGAATCTCTGATTCGCGCCGGCGGCAACTTCGTGCTTAACATCTCTTCCTCGCCCTTCTGGATCGGCAAGCGCGAGCTGCGCCGCGACATGCTCGCCACTATTGCCCGCCATCACAAAGTTCCGGTCGCGCTGGTCAATCAGGTCGGTGGCAATGACAGCCTCGTCTTCGACGGCTCCAGCCTGGTGCTCAATCCGCAAGGTGAAGTCATTGCGCAAGGGCGCTCGTTCGAAGAGGATCTGATCTACTTCAACTCGAAGACGCTGATCGGGGAAATGCATGAGCAGATTGAAGGTGACGAAGCTAGTGTCTACTCCGCGCTGGTGCTCGGCACGCGCGATTACATCCGCAAGTGCGGATTTGAAAAAGCCATCGTCGGTCTGAGCGGCGGCATTGATTCAGCCCTCACTGCGGTCATCGCCGCCGATGCCGTCGGGCCGGAGAACGTAACCGGCGTCGGCATGCCCGGTCCATATTCCTCCCCGGGCTCGATCGACGATGCCCGCGCCCTGGCGAAAAATCTCGGCATCCGCTTTGAGTTGCTCTCGATCGACGCTGTTGTGCAGGCCTACCGTCAAACATTGCAGGAGGTGTTTGCCGGCCTGAAAGAAGACGTGACCGAGGAGAACATCCAATCACGCGCCCGCGGCACGCTGCTGATGGCGCTCTCCAATAAGTTCGGCGCCATCGTGCTTTCCACAGGCAACAAGAGCGAGTTGGGCGTGGGCTACTGTACACTTTACGGGGACATGGTGGGCGGACTCGCAGTCATCTCCGATGTGCCGAAGACGCTGGTTTACCGGCTCAGTCATTATGTGAATTCGCGGGGTCCGGTCATTCCGTTGGCCACGCTTGAGAAGCCGCCATCTGCCGAGTTGCGGCCCGATCAGAAGGACAGCGACTCGCTGCCGCCCTACGAGATTCTCGACGCAGTGCTCGAAGATTACGTGGAAGACGCGCACTCCGCGGAGCGCATTGCCGCCGATCACAATTTCGATATCGACGTGGTGCGCCGCGTCATGCGAATGGTCGACCGCGCCGAGTACAAGCGCCAGCAGGCTGCCCCAGGCATCAAGATTTCTTCCAAGGCCTTCGGCTATGGACGCCGTTTTCCGATCGCCGCGAAGAACGAGGTTTGACAACAAATTCCTTCGGGACTCGTCCGGCATCCGCTGAGCCGTGCTCTACTGAAATTCTTAAACTGAAAGGAAATTATGCGTGGTTCTCTTAATTTGATTCTCGCTCTATTGATTACGTGCAGCCTGGGTATTTGCGGCCTGAGTTCCGCTCAATCTTCTTCGATGGCGAAGTCCGCGAGTAAGGCAGTCTCGGCCCCAGCCGTGAATCTTCCCTCGGAAGCCACGGTCGATTCCTTTCTGCAGCAGACCTTCGGCTATGAGTCGCAGGTGAGTTGGAAGATTTCGAGCATCAAACCTGCGCCGGTGCCCGGCCTGGCCCAGGTCGACGTAATTCTGGCGAGTCCCCAAGGCCAGCAAATCAGCCGGTTCTATGTGACGCCGGATGGCGAGCATGCCGTGATCGGTGACATTATTCCGTTCGGCGCCAAGCCGTTCGATCCGGCAATGAAAACGCTGGAGAAGGGAATCAACGGCCCTTCGCGTGGACCGAAGGATGCGGCGGCCACGATTGTCGAGTTCGGCGACCTGCAGTGTCCGGCCTGCAAAGCGGCGCAGCCCGCGATCGAATCACTTGTCTCGGCCGAACCTCAGGCGCGTTTTGTCTTCCAGAATTTTCCCCTCGAGATGCACAACTGGGCAGCAAAGGGCGCCGCTTACGCCGATTGTGTGGCTCAGGCATCGAACGACGCCTTCTGGAAGTTCATCGCCAAGACCTACGACACTCAAGCGGATATCACAGCCGAAAACGCCGACGAAAAGTTGACTGCGCTGGCCGACGCTGCCGGCGTCAAAGGCGCAGCCATTGCCGCCTGCGCCTCCACTCCGGCGGCCAAATCTCATGTGGAAGCGTCTCTGGCTCTCGGTCGAGCGGTAAACGTTACCGGTACGCCCACCCTCTTCATCAACGGCCGCACCGTTGGAAACGTCAGCCAGGTTCCTGCCGACACGCTTAAGAGTCTGGTGGATTTTGCTGCCAAGCAGGGAAGTAAGTAGAGCATGTTTTACAGATAGAAAGGGCGCGTCTCGGCCGTGCCTTGGGTACAATCATCCCCGCTCATGTCGCGCAGCCAACTCTACGCCGATCCCGGTAACATCTTTTTACACGGCGCCATTCTCGCATCATGCCAGGAGCATGCACACAAAACCGCGCTGGTCGACACTTCCTGCGGGCGACGACTTAGTTACGGGCAATATGCCGAGACGGTCGAGGCGCTTGCCAGAGGACTGATCGCCGCCGGCTTGCTGCCGGGAGAAGTAGTCGCCATATTTCTCTGCAATTCCTGGGAGTTCTGCACCACCTATCACGCGATAACCCTCGCCGGCGGAATTCCAACGCTGCTGAATCCGACGTACCGCGAGCGCGAAGTGCGCTACCAGTTGCAGAATTCTGGCGCGGCGTTTCTGATTACCGACGGCCCAAATGCTCAGGGCGTCGATCTTGTGGGACTGCCAAATCTGCGGCGAGTTTGGTGCACGCGAGAGCAGGGAAGCGGCGTCCAGCCCTTCGCCGATTTGCTGAAGCGTGTAACCGCGACACTACCTGAACCCAATCGCACGTCAAAAGAGTCTCTGGCCGCGCTGCCTTATTCCAGCGGTACCACGGGTCTGCCCAAAGGTGTGATGCTCTCGCATTTCAACCTGGTGGCCAATGTGTACCAGCTCCTTGGGCCGGACGCGACTGCGCTCACCTCCGCCGACAACATACTTTGCTTTCTGCCGCTCTATCACATCTATGGACTGAATGTGCTTTTGAATCCCGCACTAATCCTGGGCGCGACCCTGGTACTGATGCCGCGCTTCGGAGTTCCTCAGGTCACCCAGTTGCTCGTCGACGAATCAATCACCATGATGGCGCTCGTGCCGCCCGCAATGAATGCGCTGTGCCTGGCGGCGGAGGCCGCACAGTTTCCCACGCATCACAAACTACGTTGGGTGAAGTCCGGAGCCGCTCCGCTCCCGCCCGACCTTCCGCGAAGATTTACTGCCCTAACCGGCATCCCAGTGTGCCAGGGATATGGCATGACCGAAGCTTCGCCGGTCACACATTTAGGTTATCTGGAGCCGGAACTGTATCGGCCGGATTCGATCGGATATCCCCTGGTGCAAACCGAGTGCCGCGTGATGAGGCAGTCTGATTCAGAAACCTCCGCTGGCCTTGCAGCCGAAGTCTCCAACGGCGAGCCGGGAGAGCTGGTGATGCGCGGGCCGCAATTCATGCAGGGTTACTGGCGCGAGCCGGAGGCAACGGCGGCCGCGCTCCGCGATGGATGGTATTGGTCGGGCGACATTGTTACGCGCGACAGCGAGGGCTTTTACCGCGTCGTAGACCGCCGCAAAGAAATGATCAAGTACAAAGGGTTCCCCGTGGCGCCCGCCGAGGTGGAAGCCGTGCTTCTGGAACATCCCGCGGTGCGGGAGTGCGGAGTGGTGGGCCGGCCCGATGCAGCGGCGGGTGAAGTTCCAGTAGCGTTCGTCGCGCTACGTGATGGATTTGCTACGTGCAAGAAGATGGAAGATGAGTTGTGCGGGTTCGTCGCCGATCGGTTGACCCACTACAAGCAGCCCCGCGAAGTGCATTTCATCGACGCCGTCCCCAAGACAGCTTCAGGAAAGATACTGCGCCGCGAGCTGCGGCAGTTGCTTTGATGTGTACTGGGCGTAATCGCTACTTTTCTGCGCCGCTCTCGCCACCAATCTTCTTGCTGGCTAGAAAGCTCCAGATAGTCTCGTTGGCATTGAGGGCGTCGCGGGTCTTGCCAACTTCCTTTTCCGACATGTACTGCTCACCGCCCGGCCAGGTGTTCCCGCCATTCTTTACGCTGTAGAGAATCACTTGAGAATTGTCCTGGCATCCGCTGAAAGTAAATGTCTTAGTTTCCTTGCCCCCTTTCTGCGGAGGCGGGATTTTACCTTGTGCAGGCTTCTCGTTGCAGCGATCAAATCTGGCCCAGGTCTTAGCCGTTTCTTCAGCCGAAAGCACGTGGAACTGGCCCGGCTTATAGTTGCCGCCATCGTAAGGGATGATTGGGTCCTCGGTGCCGCTGATGAATACGGCCGGCACCGGGCGCGACGGCAGGCAGATCATCGTCTTGGGAAGCGCGGCACCCACTGGGGCAATCGCGGCCACGCGGTCCGCCATACTGCACCCGACTCGCATCGCCATAAAACCGCCATCGTCCAAGCCGCTGGCGTAGATGCGGTGAGTGTCCACTGAGTATTCGAGAGCGATCGCGTCCAGCATTTGATTGAGAAAGGAAACATCATCGGCGGGCTCAGGCCTGTTTCTGGTTTCGTCGGGATTCTGTCCTCCACTTTGCCCCCCTCCCGGATACCCTCCTCCGCCGCCGGGATAACCGCCGCCTCCGCCAGGATATCCCCCGCCTCCGCCCCATCCCCCGCGCCGCCCAGAGCCTGGGCGTTGCATCTGCGGCTGTGGCTGCTCCCGGTGCACTCCTATATTCCATTCCCCGCGTGCGGCGAGGGGATAGACAGCGATAATGCTGTCCTTGTCAGCGAGTTGGTTAAAGTGCGTGAGCCGCGCCATGTCGTCGGCATCCTGATTGCGGCCATGCAGAAGAATGACGACAGGATAGTGCTGCTGCTTGTCGTACCCTTTTGGCAAATGCACGACGAACTTCCGGGAGACGTCATCGACCTGAATCTTTTCCTGGGAGTCCTGCGCACGCAGCGGAGGCATGAATAGAAATCCAGAAAAGCATGCGACAAGGGCGCACTTATGCCTTAGGCGTAACCGCAGGGGAAGTCTTGTTCCCTTCGTCTTAAGACTCATCGCTGGTGTTCACCACTCGCATAAGAGCCAGAGGGCAGACGCCGGGTTGCTAGCCGGCGGCAAGAGATTTGCAAAGTTTTGTAACGCGGCTGAATCCGGTGGGCCGGTGAACATGTTCTGTCTCATCGACAGATGCACAACATCGAGAGTGAGCACCGACTAGCCGATAAGCCACTTATATTGAGTGTCACTCAAGGGAACAACGCTGAGCCGCCCTTGCCGAACCAGCGGGGAATCGGCGAACAGTTTATTCGCCTTCACCTCGGCCAGCGTCACCGGCTTCGCGATCGGCTTGCCCAGTTTAATTTTCACTTGAGGATTCTTCGCATCCGACGTGTCCACCGAGACGACCGTCGCAGTTCCCACAGCACTCTTCTCGTCTCCAGTGTGGTAGATGACCAGTTGTTCTCCGGGCTTCATCGCGCGCAGGTTTTTCAGCGCGACGGGATTGGTCACCCCGTCCCAGATTGTCGTGCCTTCGCGCTGCAGGTCAGCAAAGGAATAAACGGAGGGCTCGGTTTTGAGCAGATAATTCATGGGCAAGATTCTATCGCAGAACAGTTTCCATTTCCGACTTCTACTCGTCATCTCCAATCGGCTGCCCCGGAGGCGCGGTGACATCGCTGGCCGGAGTAAATTTCTCGGGATCTTTCTCGAATGCCGTGATACGCGCGACGGCCGCTGCACGCACTGCCTTTTCTTCGGGAGCTGGCGCGGCCGCGGTGGACATCCACGTCCGCAGAGATAACGCTTCGGCGCGAGCCACGGCGCGGGCCTCCGGCGAAGCGTTGTGGTTCGCCGCCAAGGCAAGCAGATGTTCCAAGCCCGAGGTTTCCGTGATGCGCTGAACCTCGCCCGCGAACCCAGCGGCTCGTGGCGACTTCCACGTCGACTGGAATACAGCTTCGATCAACTGATTAAGACCTGGATTCGCTGCATTGCGCGCGTGATACTCCACCAGCCGCGAGGCGCGCTCCGGGTCAAAAAGCAATTTGAAGGTGAGCCCCGCCGCCGACTCCGCCGCGCCGCCCGGATCGAAGGTAAGGCCGGTGTGTCCGACGAAAGACTCGCCGGTTCTGGGATAGCCGAAAGCCCGCGGAGGCAGAACTCTCAGCAGCGATTCTGGCAACGTCAACGTCTCCGGCGCGAGCGTTTTAAGAACCGCCTCGAGCGCTTTCTGCTGGTCTGGCGGGTCTACGATCGTCGTTATTAGCTCTCCATCGCCGCGAAGTGCATAACGATAGTCGAGTCCGCCGATCTCTTTTGCCGCAGCCTCGGTCTGATAGCGATGCAGCAGGTAAAGAGGAACCAGAGTGTCTTCCAGCTGGGACATCGGCGTGTCCGGCTGAATCGCATTTTCGCCGAAGCCGGCCAGTGCCGCGGCCCGAATCTTAAGGATGCGGTTCAGTTCCACCGCCGGATCCGGACCGTTATCCCACAGGTGCGCGTGAGGATGTGCACTGCCCAACGGCCGTGCATCCGCGTCAGTAATGAAATAAAGACCCTTGGCCTGGGCACTGCTTAAAATGTTGTCGAGTGCTGCGTGCTCATCCGTGCCCGCCTTGAATTGCGAATAGCCGTATTGGATCGATACCTTATCCCACGCGCCAATCCCCGTGGCGTAGGCATGGGAAAGATCGGGTCTGCCGTTCGCATCCAGAGTGATCCAGGGATGCGGATAGTCCATCACCGAAGTGCCTGGCGCGATCGAACTGGCGGCGAAGTTGTGCGCCAGTCCCAATGTGTGGCCGACCTCGTGCGCAGCGAGTTGCCGCAGCCGCGCCAGCACCACCTCCCGAATCTCCGGTGACACGGGCTTGCCCTTTTCATAGGGCGCGAGCAGCGCCTCGGCAATCATATAATCCTGGCGGGCGCGCAGCGAGCCGAGAGTCACGCGGCCTTGAATTATTTCCCCCGTGCGCGGATCAACCACTGCTCTGCCATACGACCAGCCGCGAGTCGAGCGATGCACCCACTGGATGGTGTTGTAGCGCACATCCATGGGATCGGCGCCGGGCGGCAACACCTCGACGCGAAAGGCATTCTTAAAGCCCGCAGCTTCGAAAGCCTGGTTCCACCAACTCGCGCCCTCCACCAGCGCGCTGCGGATCAGCTCCGGGGCTCCCGGGTCCACGTAATAGACGAGAGGTTTTACCGGCTCGCTCATCTCCGCGTCCGGATCTTTCTTGATCAGGCGATGCCGCTCAATGAGGCGCATATCCAGAGCCGAGCCGAGAGGCGCGGAATAATCGCGGTAGTCGGTGTCGAAAAAGCCGGAACGCGGATCGAAGGCCCGCGGCTGGTAACCATCGTCAGGCAGCTGAACAAAAGAATAGTGCTCGTGCAGGGTCACTGCATGGGCATCCGGAGTCACTGTATCTACGAGCGAATCCTGCGGCGGATGGTCCGTGGTAAAAGTCAGAATTGACTCAAAGTCAGTGTTCAGCGGAAAGTTCTTCGTATTCTCCAGCGCGAATCCACTGCGGTCCTTATCCAGTTTGTAGCCGCCTTGCTTGGTGTCAGCGAGGCGCTCGGCCACGCCCATCGAATCTGCCTGAAGGAAATCCGTCGCATCAATCAGCACTGCGTCGGCGTCCTCGGCTTCGATTTTGAAGCCGGCCAGAACAGAGTCCGCAAAGGATTGCCGCACCGCAAGGTTCTCCATGGGATTTGGAGAAGACGATCTGTATTGCAGATTCGGCGCGACCAGCAGAACCCGCGGTCCTACGCGCCTGAAGTGTACGATCCGTTCCGTGCCCAGTAGCCCACGATCCAGCCCAATGTCATTCGAGCCCAGCCCGTAAGGCAGGGAAATCACGAACAGAAAGTCCTGATCGAACTTCCGGATCGTCAGAAAGAAGTGGCCAGTCGTGGCATCCCAGGCGGTTGGAAACAGTCCATCCGCCGCCTTCATGCCAGCGATGCGATCGTGGACGGTTGGAGTGGATTCCGGGTTTGCTGCGGCGAGAAGAGCGGTTGAGAGCAGTAGGAATGCCGCCACGAAAAGCAGCGTGCGACGGATTGGCATTGTCACCTCCAGTCTGTGTCACCTCAAATCTGTGTCACCGCAGATCAAGGCTGGAGTACGACACTAACATTTCCCTGATTCGCGCCGCCAGAAAATTGTTCTCACCCGCCAGCGCGTGGCACCCAACCGAAAGAATGCGACCCAGCTATTGCGGCTTGGCGTTGGGATCGGGGGGCGGCGCCTTGTCGTCCTTCTTGTCACCCGGCTGGTTTTCGTAGATCGAGTATTGGCTTTGGGGACGTTTCAGCTTGATGACGAGATCAATCTTGGCGCGGTCTATGTTGTAGTCCTCACCGTAGGTTTGGAATCCGGAGGCCAGCACCTGCACCCGCAACATGCCATAAGGAACATCGTCAAAACTGGTCTTGCCGTTGGCGTCGGTCTTGAGTTCGAGCCCACCGCGGCTCTGCTTGCCGTGCGTGTTTACCGGGTGGAGGATCACGGCGGCGCTGCGCACCGGTTTGCCGTTGTCTTCCTTCAGAACAAGAAAAGTCAGAGCGGCAGCTGGCTCGTCGTCCTTGTCTTTCTGGGCGACGGCAACCCCCAGCATGACGAAAACCAATAGCAGGCAGGGGAGCGCAGCTGGGCTCACTCTCATCTTCATTTCTGTGTCCGTTGTCTTCGCCTCCGTTTCCAGGTTCGCCTGCCCCGTTGATCTCATATCAGGACAGTTTAGCGAGCATGGCGCGGGAAAGATAGAAGCCGCTCCTCACGTCTTACCGGCAGACTTGCCCTTGCGATCGGCGCCGGTCTCCGGCGCCAGTTGGATCATATCCTTGGCGACTCGGGCTGTATTGTGCCGGGCGACGACCGCCTCTTCCAGATAATCTCCCAGCACCGGGATGACGCCCAATGCTTCGATCGCTTCGAGATCGGCAACGATCTGGCATGCACCTTCGGAGGCGTACTTGGCCTTAAGCTCGTTAGACACCGGCGTGCGATTAATCAGCGCGTAGTCGAAGAGCTGCTGGTGTGCATGGCGATTGAGAGCCCGGATGTGATCCGCGGCAGTAAGTCCCAGACTCTCGTTGGCCTGCGTCATCAAATTGCAGATGTAAACCTTGGTGGCCGGCGAGTTGACGATGGCATCGGCAATGCCGTGCACCAGCAAATTAGGGATGAGGCTGGTGAACAGTGAGCCGGGGCCGATGCTGATGATATCGGCGCGGGCGATGGCATCGAGCGTTTGCGGCAGAGGGTCGACATTCGGCGGAACCAGGAAGAGCTCCTGGATGCGAACCTTGCTGGCGGTGATGTTGGTCTCGCCGCGCACGCGCGTGCCGTCTTCCATCAGCGCTTCCAGCTCAATATTGGAAGTGGTTGCGGGATGAATGTGGCCGCGTGTAACCAGGATTTCCGACGAAAGCCGCACCGCCTCTGAGAAATCGTGCGTGATCGAGGTCAGAGCCGCCAGAAACAGATTGCCGAAGCTGTGACCTTCAAGGCCCGAGCCTTTCTCGAATCGATGGCGAAAAAGCTGGG
>Ga0302326_10015445_pt1 | contig 16063 bp, 12 predicted proteins | sample Palsa_T0_3_FD_202264 | JGI IMG/M metagenome (GOLD analysis project Ga0302326, IMG submission 202264) | Peat permafrost microbial communities from Stordalen Mire near Abisko, Sweden - Palsa_T0_3 | ecosystem: Environmental > Terrestrial > Soil > Palsa > Peat permafrost | place: Sweden: Abisko... | reverse complement strand
ACCCTCGGGCGCGGCGAATCGTGCTTCCTGTCGGCCGCCGACGGAGTGGTCACCGCGACCGGGCCGGGCAGCCTGTTCATCGCCGCCAGCGGCCTTTAACGGGAAAGCCGGCCTGATGGTGGAACCACGGGATCGTTCGGGATGATGGGTTGTGCCTTTCGGGGTGGGGACCTGCCTGGTCACCGAGAGGCCGGTGCGGTCCCGGGGCCGGCCGGGCGGCGCTCGTCGCCGGACTGGGCTCGTTACTGTGAGGTCTTAGTAATAACAAAAACGATTCGCTGACCGGTCACCGGTCACCGCAAGCCCTACCATTTGCATGTGGCAACGGAGTATGGCGCACACGGTGATCAGCCGTGGCGCGATGCCCAGCCGCAGTACCAGGGCGAGCCGAGGCAAGGCGACGAGTCGCCCGGATATGAGGCGCCGCCGCCCAAGTCGCGGTCGCGCCGCCCGTCGGCCAGCACCGCCATCGCGGGCATCGCGCTCGTGCTCGGCCTGATCGGGCTCATCGTCTCGCTGTTCGGGGTGGCCACGCAGCTGCTGCCGCGGCGGTTCACGGCCGGGCAGCAGCGGGAGATCGTCAACTGGGAGTTCGGCCGGAAGTGGCGCGTGCTGTCGGCCGGGGCGATCTTCCCGACCTCGGTCAGCTACCCGCCGCCGGCCGTGCTCGACGGCGGCTCCCCGCTGACGCTGACGGCCGGGCGGATCGGCATCGCCGGGCAGGACGCCTGCCGGGCCGCCACCGACCCCGCCGCCGCCACCGTGCTCGACCGTAACGGCTGCTCGGCCGTGCTCCGGGCCACCTACACCGACGGGACCAAGAGCTACGTGGTGACCGTGGGCGTCGCCGTGCTGCCGTCCACCGCGCAGGCGGCAACGACGGTCAGGGAGCTCGGCCACGCTGCCCTGACCGGGGGGATCGCCCCCGGGGTGCGCGCGGTGGCCTTCAAGGGCACCCCGGCGGCCTGGTTCACCGACCAGCGGCGGCAGCTGTCCGGGTCCATCTGGGCCGGCACGTACGTGGCGCTCTACGCGGTCGGCTACGCCGACAGCCGGCCCTGGGAGCCGGTCTCCGGCGACACGTACGCGGACGGCGAGATGACGAGCGTGGGGCTGGGGGTGGCGCGGGCGGTGCTGGCCGCCGTCGCCCCGCCGGTGCCGACGCCGCACTGTCCGGGGACGCCCGGATGCTGACGCGCGCACGCCGCCTGGGCTGCGCCCTGGCGGGCGGCGGGCTGGCGCTGGCGCTGGCGGCCGGGCCGGCCGTGGCGGCGTCGGCGGCGCCGTCTGACTCCGTCAGGCAGCAGCAGCTGTGGGTGCTCGACATGCTCAACGTGCCGCCCGCGTGGTCGCTGAGCGAGGGCGCCCACGTCACCGTCGCGGTGATCGACAGCGGGGTGGACCCGAACGTCAGCGACCTGACCGGCTCGGTCATCACCGGCACCGACTTCACCCAGCTGAACACCCCGCGCAGCAACCCGAACTGGGGGCAGCACGGCACCTGGATGGCGTCGATCATCGCCGGCCACGGGGACGGCTTCGGCGACGGGGACGGCATCATCGGGGTCGCGCCGGACGCGCAGATCCTCTCGATCCGGGTGATACCGGACACGACCGATCCGGGCTACAAGAAATACGACGACGAGCGTGAGGGCGAGATCCAAAATGAGCTGGCCGAAGGCATCAGGGAGGCGGTCCGCGATCACGCCCAGGTGATCAGCATGTCGATCGGCTACTCGGCGGCGAGCGGCGTGGTCCGGGCCGCGCTGCAGTACGCCTACTCCCGGGGCGTCGTCCTGGTGGCGTCCTCGGGCAACTCGGGCAACAACGACGAGCAGCACGTGCGCACCGGCGCCCATGGCTGGGCGCCGGTGTCGTTCCCGGCCGAGTACCCGGGCGTGATCGGCGTGGGCGCGGTCAACAGCGGCGGCCAGCCGACCTCGTTCTCCAGTGGCAACCTCTCGGTCCAGGTCGCGGCCCCCGGCAAGTCGGTGCCCGCCCAGGGCAGGAACGGCGAGTACTACACGGTCAGCGGCACCAGCCCGGCCTGCGCGCTGGTGGCGGGCGTGGCCGCGCTGATCAAGTCGAAGTACCCGGGGATCTCGCCCGCCGAGGTGATGGAGGCGCTGACGGCCACCGCGCAGCAGCCGATCTCCGGCGGCAGCTACAACATGCTGACCGGGTTCGGCATCGTGAACGCGGACGCGGCGCTGATCGAGGCGGGGAAGCTGATCCGCGAGCACCCGGCGGGCACCAGGGTCGCGCTGTCGGCCCATTTCGGCGGCGGCGCGGCGGCGGCGCCGGCCGCGCCGGTGGGGGTGCGGGGCTCCGCCCAGCTGGTGATGTTCGCGCTGCTCGCGCTCGTCTCGCTGGCGGCGGCGGGCGGCGGGCTTGCGGTGCTGCGCCGGCGGTCGGACCATGGATGAGGAGCTCGACGACTACTCGGCCCGGGTGCTTGACGTGGTCGACGCGATCCCGCCCGGGCAGGTGATGTCCTATGGCGACATCGCCGAGTACCTCGGCGCCGGCGGCCCCCGCCAGGTCGGCCGGGTGCTGGCCACCTACGGCGGCGGCGTCGCCTGGTGGCGGGTGGTCCACGCCGACGGCACCCCGGCCCCGGGCCACGACGCCCGGGCGCTCAAGCACTACCTGGCCGAGGGGACCTCGCTGCGGGCGGCCCCGCATATCCCGCCGGGCGGGCCGGTCCGGGTCGATATGCGCCGTGCCCGCTGGGCGGGCGACTCGCGGGCGGGCAAGCACTGAACCCACTGCCTGAACCCACTGCCTGAACCCACTGCCTGAACCCACTGCCTGAACCCACTGCCTGAACCCACTGCCTGAACCCGCCGTCGAATGTCGGTGGCGCGTGGTGCAATGACAGGCATCATGAACGGTTACCGACTCGTCCGCCGCGCGCCGGCCGCCGATTCCCCGGCGCCGCCGGTCCTCGACGAGGCGCAGCAGCGGGTGGTCGATCACAAGGGCGGCCCGCTGCTGGTGCTGGCCGGGCCCGGCACCGGCAAGACCACGACGATCGTGGCGGCGGTGGCGGAGCGGATCGAGCGGCGCGGCATCGATCCCAGCCGCATCCTGGTGCTGACCTTCAGCCGCAAGGCGGCCGGGGAGCTGCGCGACCGCATCACCGCCAGGCTCGGCCGCACCACGTCGGCGCCGCTCGCGCTGACCTTCCACAGCTACGCCTACGCGCTCGTCCGCCGGGAGTTCGTGCTGGCGGGCGACCAGCCGCCGCGGCTGCTTTCCGCGCCCGAGCAGCTGCTTGAGATCCGTCGGCTGCTGCGCGGCGAGATCGCCGACGGCGCCGGTGACTGGCCCGATCGGTTCCGTCCGGCGCTCGCGACCAGGGGCTTCGCCGAGGAGCTGCGCGACGTCCTGATGCGCGCGGCGGAGCGGGGCCTGGACGGCAAGGCCCTGCGCCAGCTCGGCCGGCGGTGCAAGCGTGACGACTGGGTGGCGGCGGGCGCGTTCCTCGACCGGTACTCGGCGCGGTTCGACCTGGCGCCGGTGCCCGCCTACGACTACGCGGAGATCGTCAGGATCGCCGCCGGGCTGCTCGGCGCGGCCGCCACCAGGCAGCGGGAGCGGGACTCCTACGACGCGGTGTTCGTCGACGAGTACCAGGACTGCGACCCGGCCCAGGAGGCGCTGCTGCAGGCGCTGGCGGGGGATGGCAGGGACCTGGTGGCGGTGGGCGACCCCGACCAGTCGATCTACGCCTTCCGCGGCGCCGACGTGCGCGTGCTGACCAGCTTCCCCGACAAGTTCGCCGGCCCCGACGGCACGCCGGCCCCGGTCATCGCGCTGCGCACCTGCCGTCGCAGCGGTCCGGCGCTGCTCGCGGCCTCGCGCCGGATCGCCCGGCGGCTGCCGGCCGCCCCGGCGCCGGGCCGCGCCGCCGCGGGCGATGACCGCGACTCGGTGTCGCACCGCGCCCTGCTCCCGGTCGGCGGCGGGCCGGTGGGGGAGGTGCGGATCTGCGTCGCCGACACCCAGGCGCAGGAGGCGGCCGTCGTCGCGGACACGCTGCGCCGGGCGCACCTGGCCGACGGGGTGCCCTGGGGGCGGATGGCGGTCCTCGTCCGCTCCGCGCAGCGCCAGGTGCCGTCGCTGCGACGCGCACTGGCGGCGGCCGGGGTCCCGGTCACGGTGGCGGGCGACGAGCTGCCGCTCCCCGACGAGCCGGGTGTGCGGCCGCTGCTCACGCTGCTGCGCTGCGCGCTGCAGCCGGACCGGCTGGACGAGGAGACCGCGGTTGAGCTGCTGACCGGACCGCTCGGCCAGACCGACACCCTCGGCCTGCGCAAGCTGCGGCGCGCGCTTGACGGGGCGACGCTGCGCGAGGCGCTGGCCGACCCCGGCTGCCTGCACGCGGTCAGCGACCGGGTCGCGGCGCCCGCCCGCCGGGTCGCGGCCCTGCTCGCGGTGGCGCGCGAGCGGCTCGACGACGGCGGCAGCGCCGAGGATGTGCTCTGGGCGGTCTGGGACGCCTCCGGCCTGGCGGCGGGGTGGGAGCGGCAGGCCGAGCGCGACCCGGCCGCCGACCGGGACCTGGACGCGGTGCTGGCGCTGTTCGAGTCGGCCGCGCGGTTCGCCGACGACCTGCCACCCGGCCGCCCGCAGCTGTTCCTCGACAGCCTGAGCGGTCAGGAGATCGCGGGGGACACGCTGGCCGAGCAGGCGGTGCGCGAGGACAGTGTGCGGGTGCTGACCGCGCACCGGTCCAAGGGACTGGAATGGGACGTGGTCGTCGTCGCCGGCGTGCAGGAGGAGGTCTGGCCGGACCTGCGGCTGCGCGGCTCGCTGCTCGGCGCCGACGAGCTCGCCGATGCCGCCGGTTCTGCACCGGGGTCGGGCTCGGCCGGGTCGGCGGGGCAGCTCAGCGACGTCGCCGTCGCCGCGCGGGCGGCCCGGTTGCTGGCGGAGGAACGGCGCCTGTTCTACGTCGCGGCCACGCGGGCCAGGCGGCTGCTGGTGGTGACCGCCTCCGGCGGCGACGAGCAGGACAACCGCCCCTCCCGGTTCCTGTCCGAGCTGGCGGGAGACGCCATCGAGATCGGGCGCGCGGGCGCGGCGACCCGTTGGCTGGCGCTGCCCGCGCTCGTCGCGGACCTGCGCCGGACCGCCGCCGACCAGGGGCGGTCGCCCGCGCTGAGGGACGCGGCGGCGCGACAGCTGGCCCGGCTGGCGGCGGCGGGCGTCCGCGGCGCCGACCCGCGCGACTGGTACGCCCTGACCGGGCTCTCCGACTCCGATCCGGTGGTCGCGGCGGGGGAGCGGGTCCGGCTATCGCCATCGCATGTGGAGACCTTCACCCGCTGCGGTCTGCGCTGGCTGCTCGAGTCGGCCGTGGGCGCGGGCCGCCCGGACGTGCTGCGCCATCTGGGCACCGTCATTCACGCCGCCGCGCAGCTCATCGCCGAGGGGGAGAGCGAGTCGGCGGTGTCCGCGCGGATCGACGACATCTGGCACCACCTGGACTTCGGGTCGGTCTGGTACGGCAACCGGCAGCGGGAGCTGGCCGAGCGCATGGTCCGCAAGTTCCTCGACTGGCACGCGGCCAACCCGCGCGAGCTGCTCGCGACCGAGCAGTCGCTGCGGGTGCGGGTGGGCCGGGTGGAGATCACCGGCCGGGTCGACCGGCTGGAGCGGGACGGCGAGGGACGGGGGGTGATCGTGGACCTGAAAACCGGCGGCAGCGCGCCCCGCGAGGAAGAGCTCGACCGGCATCCGCAGCTCGGCGTTTACCAGCTCGCGGTCCTGCTCGGCGCGTTTGAGCGGCTCGGCGTGACCGAGCCCGGCGGGGCCGAGCTGGTCCAGGTGGGCAAGGCCGGGCTGACCGCCAAGGCGCGGGTGCAGCACCAGCGCGCGCTGGCGCAGGACCCGGACCCGGCCTGGGCCGGGGAGCTGGTGGCGGCGGTGGCCGCGGGCATGGCGGGCCCGGTCTACCGCGCCCGGGTCAACCCGGGCTGCCGGACCTGCCCGGTGGCGTCCTGCTGCCCGGTGCAGCCGGACGGCGCCCGCGTGGGTGCGTAACCCGTCAGTAACGGCAGATCAGCTGCCTAGTACTGCCCGACGCGCGGCTGCTGCCCGCGCACGGGCCGGTCTCCGATTCCACCCACACCCGGGTGCACGAGCTGCTCGAGCACCACGAGGTCAGGCTCGGGCAGACACTCGAGGTAGCCTCGGCCGGCCCGGTCTCCGCCTTCGCCGCGGCCACCGCGCTGCCCTGGACCCGACGCAAGCGCGCGTTCGTCGACCTGGACCCGATGAACCAGCTGCTCGAGGTGGGCGAAACCGCCGCCCACCTCGAGGTGCTGGTCGTCCGGGGCGAGCTCGTCCGGGTCACGTCGCCCGAGGGCATCGACCTGTACTCGCCGGCCGGGCTCCCCGGGCGTTCGTAGCCCGGTCGGCGTGTTACCCGATCGGGCGTCATGACAGCGCCGCCCCGATCCGGAATGCTGACTGTGCAGTCGGCGGCGGCTACGGCCGTCTTGCCTGAGGGCAGCTCCGGGGGGGGCTTGGGTGTCCCGGGCCGGTCATTGGCCCGGGGCACCCAGGTTGGGGTGGTCCGTCGCGGCCCGGGCGAACGACTGGTACGGCATGATCTCGCCTGGCTTGATCACGCCGTCTTCGATCGCGCGGGCGAGCAGCGCGTCTTTGCTCGGCGCGGTCCGGCCGGTGGCGGCGTACTTGGCGCGCGCGCGGCTGATGTACTGCCGGACCGTGTTCTCGCTGATCGACATGCGCCGCCCGACCGATGCCTTCGACATGCCCTGGAACCACAGCAGCAACGCCTGCCGCTCCTGCTGCGACAGCTCCGGCCGGGCCGGGCGCTGGTCGGCCAGGATCGCCCGCGCCTGCGACCGGGTCACGTACGGCCGGTCGGCCGCCGCCGCCAGCACCGCCTCGACCAGATGGTCGGCGCCCTCGTCCTTGGACACGTAGGCGTGCGCACCGTTGTCCAGCGTCTCCATCACGATCAGCGGATCGGTGTGCCCGGAGAAGGCCACCACCCGGTAGCCGGCCGCCACCAGATCGGGGATCTGCGCGGTGACCAGCTCGCCCGCCAGCTCCAGGTCAAGGATGACCACGTCGGCCGACGGCCGCGGCAGCCCGCGCAGCCCGCTCAGGTCGCGCGCCGTCTGCACCAGTCGCACCCGCTGGTCGGGATCGGACCGGATCCAGGACGCTACTCCCTCGGTGACAACCGGATGGTCTTCGATGATCGCGACCGTCACCTGCTGTTCCATCGTGCCTCCGCCCAGAGCATGCCGTCGTCTTCCTGCTGTTCGATGGCGACCCCGTCGCCGGCGGCGGGCAGCACGACGACCGTGCCGGTATCGGCGACGAAGCTGACGGCGATTCCGGCGGCCACCGCCGCCAGGGTGATTCGCGCCCGGCTGCGCGCGGCGGTCAGGATCGCGATGGCGGCGTCGGTGATCACCCGCCGAGCCGGGCCGGGCACCGAGGGCAGCGGCCCGGCCGTCTCGATCTCGATCGCGACCCCGCGCCGCTCGGCCACATCGGCGCTCGCGTGCAGCTCGTGCACCAGCGATCCGAGTACGTCATCGCCCTCGGCCAGCAGCCGGCGCAGCCGGGCCGCCTGGATCGCGCACCGGATGCGCACCCCCGGGTCGCCCGGGTCGGCCGTCCCCGCCGCCAGCTCGGCGACCAGCGGGACGGCGCTCTCCTGGAGCGCCAGCCAACGGGCGTGGCGGGCGACCCGGATGATCTCGGCGGTGGCGGCCCGCTCGCGCGCGGCGTCCTCGCTCCGGGCCGCGGCGGCGGCCTGGCCGGCGGCGGCATCCAGCGCCCTGACCCCGGCCGCGACCGCCACCTGGGCGCCGGTCGACCAGGCCAGCAGGGCGAGGAAGGCGGCCAGGTCGATGCGGTCGAGCCCGTCCCACACCTGCACGGTGAGGATGGCCGCGGCCTCGGCGGCGAGGAACCACGCAAGCTCGGCGAACCGGCGGCGCAGGAGCACCAGCACGCCGATCCAGCCGGCGCTCCCCCACGACCAGTTGACCGCCAGCATCTGCCCGGCCGGGCTCGCCGCGGCGGCGGCCGTGCTGGCGACCAGCGCGATCAGCGCCAGCGCCCAGGCCGAGCGCCAGCCGGGCGTTCCGCGCAGCACCAGGACGGACCCGGCGGCGATCGCCAGCGCCATGATCAGCCACATCGCGCCCTGGAAGGGAACCGAGCTGTAGGCCGACCGGTAGTCAAGCAGCTGCCCGCCGCCGCCGACCAGGTGCCAGCCCGCGACCAGGACGACCACCGCGATGGTGAAGGCCCGCTGATAGCGGCCGGACATCATCGCCGTCGGCTGAACGGCGGTCATGCCGGCCAGCTTACGGTGACGGTCGTGCCCGCGCCGGGAAGGCTGGCGATCGCGGCCCGGCCGCCGGCCGCCAGCATCCGCCCGGTGATCGACTCGCGGATGCCCCGGCGGGATGGCGGGGTGGCGGCCGGGTCGAACCCGCGGCCGCGGTCAGTGATCTTGACGACCGCCCAGCCGGTACCGCCGGTGACGGTCACTTCCGCCTGGTCGGTGCCGGCGTGCCGCTCGACGTTGCGCAGCGCCTCGCCGACGCAGGCGACGAGCTGATCCGCGACCGGCGACGGCAGCGTGACCGGGACCAGGTTCAGCCGCACGGCCAGGTCATCGGCGGTGGCCGCGGCCTGCTCGAGCCTCGGGCTCAGGTCAGTCAGCTCTGCTGGCCCGCCCGACCCGGCCGACCCGCTCCACCCGCCTGGCCCGGCCGGAGCGCCCTCAAGCCCTTGCAGCACGCGCAGGTCCCGGTCCGCCTGCGCGGTCAATCCGCGGGACCGCTCGGCGAAGGCGCCCGCCGCGACCATGGTCAGGGTGGACAGGACGGTGTCGTGCAGTTGGCGGTGCTGCTCGCGCTCGTCAGCGCGCCGCGCTTCCTCGGCCCTGATCTGCCGCTCAGTCTCCAGGCCGGCCGCGACGATGGTGTCCGCCTGCCGGGCGCCGCCGCGGATCACCGTCACCAGCCCGGCGACGACGATTGTCTCCGCCACCAGCAGCCAGCCGGCGGTCAGGTGGCCGGCGCCGATCCCGTACGCGACGACCATGACCGCGGCCCCGACCAGCCCGAGCCACGTGCGCAGCGCGATCTGCATGATGTAGACCGACGTGCAGGCCAGCGGGAGCATCCAGGTCGTGTTGTCCTTGATCAGCACGGCCGGGACCAGGTGCTGCTGCGCCAGCGCCAGCGCCGAGATAACCGCGGCGTCGGCCAGCACCACGGCCGACGTCAACCCGGACCGCCGGACCCGCCAGGCGAAGAAGGCCGACCACAGGCACAACGCCGTCAGCGGCGCGGCCAGCCACCAGCCGGAGATCTGCTCCGTCGCCGCCAGCACCGCTATCGCCGTGAACAAGACCGCGCCGCCCAGCCGCAGGGCGATCGCGTACCAGCCCGCCAGCCAGTGCAGGGCCCGGTCGGACGGTCCTGCTACCTGCGGGCGGCGTGGCGGCATGCGGCGGCCCGCAGGGGGCTGGAGCTGCCCCCCGACGAAAAGAGCTGGGGGTTCCACCGGACCAGTATGCGGCAGGACCGTGGAACCGGGAACGGTAACGTTTCAACATTTGGCCGGGCCGAACGACCTGCGGCGCTTCTGCCCGGTAGAGCGGCGGTCGTTCGGGTCGGCCTCGGCCGGTCCCGGCGGCTGCCGGCGGCTGCCGGCGGCTGCCGCGACGGCTGCGAAATGTCGGTGGGCTCTGGTGGAATGACATCGTGACGACGTATACACCGGGTCAGCTGGCGCGGGTGCTCGGGCTGCCCGAGCCGACCACCGAGCAGGCGGCGGTGATCGGGGCGCCGCTCGGGCCGCTGGCGGTGATCGCCGGGGCGGGCTCGGGCAAGAGCGAGACGATGGCGGCGCGCCTGGTGTGGCTGGTGGCGAACGGCATGGTCCGGGCGGACCGGGTGCTCGGCCTGACGTTCACCAGGAAGGCCGCCGCCGAGCTGGCCGACCGGGTGCGCAATCGGCTGGACCGGCTGTACCGCGCGGGGCTGGCCGACGTGCAGGCCGACGCCGAGGCCGAGCCGGTGATCAGCACCTACCACGCCTACGCGGGCCGCCTGGTCAGCGACCACGCCCTCCGTGAAGGGCTCGAGCCGTCGATGCGGCTGATCACGTCGGCGCTGTCCTGGCAGCTGGCGGCCTCGATCGTGGCGGCTTACGACGGGCCGATGGACGCGGTGCAGTGGACGCCGCAGACGGTGACGGCGGCGGTGCTCCAGCTGACCGGTGACCTGGCCGAGCATCTGCGGACCCCCGACGAGGTCCGCGCGGTGGGCGAGTGGCTGGCCCGGCAGCAGGCCGCGCTGCCGGGCAAGGTGCCCGCCGCGGTCCGGCGGGTGCTGGAAACCCAGCGCGCGCGGGAGCAGCTGCTGCCGCTCATCGACCGGTACCGGGCGGCCAAGCAGGCGCGCGAGGTGCTTGACCACGGGGACCAGGTCGAGCTGGCCGCGCGCATAGCCGCCCGCCATCTCGAGGTGGGAGCGGCCGAGCGCGGCCGCTACCACGTGGTCCTGCTCGACGAGTACCAGGACACCAGCCACGCGCAGCTGGTGCTGCTGCGCGCCCTTTTCGGCGGCGGCCACCCGGTGACCGCGGTCGGCGACCCCTGCCAGTCGATCTACGGCTGGCGGGGCGCGAGCGCGGGCAACCTGCGCCGGTTCACCGATGACTTCCCCACCCGATCGGGCGGGCGGGCGCCGGTCCGGCTGCTCTCCACCAGCTTCAGGAACACCGGCCGGGTGCTCGACGCGGCCGCGAGGCTGCAGGCGGAGCTCCGGGCCGAGGCGCCCGACGTGCCGCTGCTCGTCCCCGCGCCGGGCCGCAGCGACCGGGGCAGGGTGACGGCGGCGCTGCTGCCCACCGTGATCGACGAGTCCAACTGGCTGGCGGACCAGGCGGCGGCGCTGCTCGCGCTCCCCATCGGCTCGGCGCCGGACGGCAGGCCCTGGCCGGAAGGGCAGCCCGTCGGCGTGCGCCCGTCTGACATCGCGGTGCTCTGCCGCAAGCGGTCGCAGTTCGCCGAGATCCGGCGGGCGCTTGAGGACCGCTCCATCCCGTGTGAGGTGGTCGGCCTGGGCGGACTGCTGTCCGTGCCCGAGGTGCAGGACGTGGTGGCCACGCTGCGCGTGCTGCACGACGCGTCCGCGTCGGACGCGCTGGCCCGGCTGCTGACCGGGCCGCGCTGGCGGATCGGCCCGCGCGACCTGGTGGCCCTCGGCCGCCGCGCCCGCGACCTGGCCAGGGGCGCCGACGAGCGTGAACCCGTTAATCCAGCGACCGATACCCCCGCCGAGGATGGCGAGGTTCCGGCCGGCGACGCGCTATCGGAGGCGCTGACCGACCTCACGGCGGAGACCGGCTCGCTGGTCGAGGCGCTCGACGACCTGGGCGACCCGGCCGGGTACTCGGCGATCGGGCACGCGCGGCTGCGGACGCTGGCCGACGAGCTGCGCTACCTGCGCGAGCACGTGTCCCGGCCGCTGGCCGATCTGATCGCCGAGGTGGAGCGGACGCTCAGCCTCGACATCGAGGTCGCCGCGCGGCCGGGTGGAGATCTGGCGTCCGCGCGGGCGGACCTGGACGCGTTCACCGATGTGGCCGCGACGTTCGCGGGCGACCAGCCGGAGCCGACGCTGGGCGCGTTCCTCGCCTACCTGGCGGCGGCGCAGCAGGAGGAGTTCGGACTTGAGACGGGGCGGGTCGGCGAGTCGGACACGGTCAAGCTGCTCACCGTGCACGCGGCCAAGGGGCTGCAGTGGCCCGCCGTTTTCGTCCCCGGGCTGGCCGCCGGCGACCGGTCGCAGGTTTTCCCGGCCCGGCCCCGGGTCTCCACCCGGTGGATCGACAACGCGCGGCTGATCCCGTTCTCGCTCCGCGGCGACGTGGCCGACCTGCCCGACCTGCCGTCGCTTGAGCCCGAGGCGCTGGCGGCGTTCACGGCCGCCTGCGCCGCCCGCGACCTGGCCGAAGAGCGTCGCCTCGGCTACGTCGCCGCGACCCGGGCCGCGTTCTGGCTCGGCTGCTCGGGCTACTGGTGGGGCGAGGCGACCGCCCCGCTCGGCCCCTCGGTGTTCCTGACCGAGGTCCGCCAGGCGTGCGACGCGGAGGCGGGGGCGGCCGGGATCGGGGAAGGGGTGGCGCGGGCCGGGGCCATGACAGTGGCGGAGTGGGCCGAGCGGCCGGCCGAGGACGCCGAGAACCCGCTGCTGGCCGAGGCGGACGAGGCGGAATGGCCGGCCAGCCCGGCCGGCCAGCACTACGCCGCGGTCCGCGAGGCCGCCGGTCTCGTCCAAGCCGCAGGGGTTGCCCGCGCCGAAGAACAAGCTGTGGGAGTCGCCCGCGCCGAGGATGCCGAGGATTCGGCCGACGCCAGCCCCGACCAGCTCACTGAACAGGAACGCGAGCTGGCAGCCGCGTGGGAGCTGGACGCGGGCCTGCTGCTGGCCGAGCGCGGCCGGCAGCGCGATCGGGGCGACGGCCCGGTAGAGGTGCTGCTGCCCGACCGGCTGTCGGTCTCAGCGCTGGTCACGCTTGCCCGCGACCCGGACGAGCTGGCCCGTCAGGTGCGCCGCCCGATGCCGCAGCCGCCGGCCAGGCAGGCCCGCCGGGGCACCGCGTTCCACCTGTGGCTGGAGGAGCGGTTCGGCCAGCAGCGGCTGATCGACGACGACGACCTGTTCGCCGACCGGGATGACGAGGACCCGGACGAGAACCTGATCGAGCTCAAGGCCCGGTTCGAGGCGGGCGAGTGGGGCGGCCGGTGGCCCCGCCAGACCGAGGTCCCGTTCGACATGCTCATCGGCGATCGCCAGGTCCGCGGCCGGATCGACGCGGTGTTCGCCGACCCCGACGACAACAGCTTCGACGTGGTGGACTGGAAAACCGGCCGGCCGCCCCGCGGCCAGGCCGAGCGGGACGCGGTCGCGGTCCAGCTCGCCGCCTACCGGCTGGCCTGGTCCGCGCTGGCCGACGTCCCGCTGGGCGGGGTCCGGGCCGCCTTCTACTACGTCCGCCACGACCAAACCGTCCGCCCGGCCGATCTCCTCGACGGGGCCGGCCTGGTCGCGCTCATCAACGCGGTCCCGGTGGCCGTCTAGAGGTCAGCGCTCGATCATTCGCATCTGGGCCTCGGTGTGGTGGCCGCCCGCCGCCGGGGGCATGTCGTTGAGCTGCTGGATCTGCTCCTTGGTGAGCTCGACCGCGTCGGCGCCGACGTTCTCCTCGACCCGGGAAACGCGCCGGGTGCCGGGGATCGGGGCGATGTCGTCGCCCTGGGCGAGCAGCCAGGCGATGGCGACCTGCGCCGGCGTGGCGCCGACCTCGGCCGCGATGGCCTCGACCTGCTCCACCAGGCGCAGGTTGTGCTGGAAGTTCTCGCCCGAGAAGCGGGGGTTGCCCGCCCGCGAGTCGGTGGCGTCGAGCTGGTCGGCCGAGCGGATGTTCCCGGTCAGGAAACCCCGGCCAAGCGGGGAGTAGGCCACGAAGCCGATGCCGAGCTCGCGCAGCACCGGCAGGACCTGCTCCTCCTGGTCCCGGGTCCACAGCGAGTACTCCGACTGCAGGGCGGTGATCGGGTGGACCGCGTGCGCGCGCCTGATCGTCTCGACCCAGGCCTCGGACAGGCCGATGTGCCGGACCTTGCCCTCGGCCACCAGGTCGGCCAGCGCGCCCACGGTGTCCTCGATCGGCGTGCTCGGGTCGACCCGGTGCTGGTAGTACAGGTCGATGTGGTCAGTGCCGAGCCGCTTGAGCGAGCCCTCCACCGCGGTGCGGACGTTGGCCGGGCTGCTGTCGACGTGCCACGGGCCCTCGCCCGCGTGGGAGACCAAGCCGAACTTGGTGGCCAGCACCACCTGGTCACGCTTGCCCTTGATGGCCCGCCCGACCAACTCCTCATTGGTGAAGGGGCCGTAGATCTCGGCCGTGTCGATGAGCGTAACGCCCAGCTCGATCGCGCGGTGGATGGTCCGGATCGACTCGGAGTCGTCCAGTCCGTCCGCGCCGTAGACCCCGGTCATGGTCATCGCGCCAAGGCCGATCCGGGCGACGTCCAGGTCCCCCAGCTTGATGTGCTTCATCGTTAAAGTTCCTCCGCGAACAGATGCTTGCGTGTCACGGTCCATCTAAGTCCGTGCCGCCTCGATCAGGCAGTGCCTACCGATCCAGGTAATGGCAGGCCCCCCCAGTTCGGGCGCCTCTCGCGTAGCTTCGTATGCATGGACAGCCGCAACGAGATTCGTGACTTCCTCATCTCCCGGCGTGCCAGGATCACGCCGGAGCAGGCCGGCCTGCCGGCCTACGGCGGCAACCGGCGGGTGTCCGGACTGCGTCGCGAGGAGGTCGCGATGCTGGCCGGGGTGAGCGTCGACTACTACATCCGGCTGGAGCGCGGCAATGCCCGCGGCGTATCCGACAGCGTGCTGGAGAACCTCGTGCGCGCACTCCACCTCGACGAGGCCGAGCGCGCCCACCTCTACGACCTCGTCCGCGCGGCGAACACCGGCGCCCGCGCCCCCCGCCCCGCCAAGCAGCAGGTGCGGCCAACGGTGCAGCGCCTGCTCGACGCGATGACCATGGCCCCGGCCTACGTGCGCAACGGGCGGCTGGACATCCTGGCCGCCAACCGGCTCGGGCGCGCGGTGTTCGGGCCGGTCTTCGACAGCCCGGCCAAGCCCGTGAACATGGCCCGGTTCATCTTCCTCGACCCGGTCGCGCCGGAGTTCTACCACGGCTGGGACCGCCACGCCAGCGACACCGTCGCCCTGCTGCGGGCCGAGGCAGGCCGGAACCCGACCGACCGGGCGCTGTCGGACCTCGTCGGCGAGCTCTCCACCCGCAGCGAGATCTTCCGCACGCGCTGGGCCGACCACAACGTGCGCCAGCACCGGGCCGGGGTCAAGCACTTCCATCACCCCGTCGTCGGTGACATCAGCCTGGCCTACGAGTCGCTGGAACTCGTGGCCGACACCGGCCTGATCCTCAACGGCTACAGCGCCGAGCCCGGCTCGCCCTCCCAGGACGCCCTGAACCTACTCGCCAGCTGGGCCGCCACCGCCGATCAAGAAGCCGATCACGAAGCCGGTCACGAAACCGGCCGGGAAGAGCAGGCGCGCTGAGCCAACGCGGGCGGCGGTTGGGCCAAGATGGACCCATGGAGATCAGCGCTGCACTCGACTACGTCCGTACCCAGCACCACGCGGTCCTCGGCACGCTCAAGAGCGACGGAACACCCCAGCTATCACCGGTGACCGTCGGCGTCGACGACGAGGCCCACGTGGTGATCAGCACCCGGCAGACCGCGTACAAGGTTCGCCACATCCGCCGCGACCCGCGTGTGTGGCTGTGCGGTTTTCCCGACGCGTTCTTCGGCCGCTGGGTCCAGATCGAGGGCACGGCCGAGATCGTCGAGCTCCCCGAGGCGATGGACGGCCTGATCGCGTACTACCGCTCCATCTCCGGCGAGCACCCAGACTGGGACGACTACCGCGCCGCGATGGAACGTGACCAGCGCGTCATCCTCCGCATCACCATCACCAAAGCAGGCCCCAACGTCACCGGCTGACCCCAAGCGGCAACCAGCAAGCCAATCTAGATTCGGACATTTCGGCTGACAGGCATGATTGTGTGCCGTTTTGGTCGTATAGCGCCCCGAACGGCACACAATACTGGTAATGGGACTGCGCGAAGCGCCGATATGGTGAAATATCGGAAATTTCAGGCGGGCCGTCGGCCGGAACCGGCGGCGTAGGCGTGCCCCGGGACCAGCGCGGGAAGCACTACCGCGACCCCAGCGACCCCGCGCCTCCTCCGCGCTGTTAGGAGCCCAGGTACCGCTCGATCGTCTCCACCTTGGCCGTCATCGCGCCGGTAACGCCGGGCCGGATGTCCGCCTTGATGACCACGCTAACCCGCGGCGCCCGCGCCGCGACGGCGTCCGTGGCCTGCTTGACCACGGCCATGACCTCGTCCCAGTCGCCCTCCAGGCTGGTGAACATCG
>Ga0302326_10015444_pt1 | contig 16064 bp, 22 predicted proteins | sample Palsa_T0_3_FD_202264 | JGI IMG/M metagenome (GOLD analysis project Ga0302326, IMG submission 202264) | Peat permafrost microbial communities from Stordalen Mire near Abisko, Sweden - Palsa_T0_3 | ecosystem: Environmental > Terrestrial > Soil > Palsa > Peat permafrost | place: Sweden: Abisko... | reverse complement strand
AGCGCCCCTCGATGTGGCGCTCCCGCGCCGCAAGTGCCCGCAATCCTTGAATCGCTCGCCGGCACGGGACCCGCGACGCGCGGGGCTGCTTGGCCGCCCTCGCTCCCGCCTACCGTCCGCGTCGCCCCACCGAGACGGTGCTCTACGCCGTCGTGCGCGACCACCTCGAGACCTTCCTCGCCCACGCGCGCGAGACCTACGAGGCGCCACTGCCCCGCTACGTCGAGCAGGAGCTACGCGGCTATTTGCGATGTGGTGTCTTCGCCCACGGCTTCGTGCGCGCCCACTGCGACACGTGCGGCCACGATCTGCTCGTGGCCCTCTCGTGCAAGGCGCGCGCTGTCTGCCCGAGCTGCGCAGGCAGGCGCATGGCCAACGTCGCCGCACATCTGGTCGATCGCGTGCTCCCTGCCGTGCCCGTGAGGCAGTGGGTGCTCTCGCTCCCGTTCGAGCTTCGCGCGTTGGCGGCGTTCCGCGCCGACGTGCTCTCGGCGCTGGGGCGGGTGTTCATCGAGGCTCTCGCACGTGCAGCGCTTCGGGTCCTCGGTCAACCTGAACGTGCACTTCCATTCGATGGTGCTCGACGGCGTCTTCATGCGCGAGTGGAGCCGACCGCGACGGGCACCGTAGGCGCAGCCGTCGTGACTCCCGCGACGAAGCCGACCTCCACCAAGGGGGGAGGACCGCTTCGGGCCTGGCACCGGACAGGCAACGGGGGCTCGCGCCTCAGCGCAACCACCAGAAGCCCCACGCGTCGTCGATCCCGCGCCGCACGGTGCGCAGCTGCTCGCCGCTCGCGTCCACGACGTAGACGCCCTCGTGGCAGGTCGATACCATGTCGCGGACGGGCGGGGTGCACCCGCCCTCGTGCGCCGAGAGCAGCGCGAGCCGCTGCCCATCGGGCGACCACGCGAAGTCACGGATGCCGCTCCGGCGCGTGCCCGGGGACAGGACGACCGTGGCGCGGGAGGCCACGTCGATGATCGTCAGGGAGTTGCGCTCGTCGTGGCTCGCCAGCAGCGCCAGCCGCGCGCCGTCCGGCGACCACCCCAGCCCAGCGAAATTCGCTCGCTCCACGCCGTGGACCTCGCGGCACGCCCCCGCCGGATCGCAGACCTGCACGGACAGCGGCTCCTCCACCGAGCCCGAGTAGCCGACGTAGCGCACCAGGGCGATCCGGTCCGCGCGCGGCGACAGCTTCACGCTCTCCCCGATCACGTCCCGACGGTCCGGCGACGGATGGGGATCGTCCAGCCACGCCAGCGGGCGCCGATCGCTGCCGTCGTCGCGACGCAGCTCGAACCCCCTCTGCCAGCGCAGGACGGTGGTGCCATCCGCTGAGACGGACACGTTGGTCGAGTATTCGTTGGGCTCGTGCCACCGCGGCGCGCATCGCCCGTCGAGCGCGAGCGAAAGCAGCGGCACGTCCGACGGGTCGCGCGGGGTCGCGAACAGGAGGTGCCGCGCGGGCGAGACCCCGACCCCGTTGGAGATCTGGATTAGGCGCCGCCCGGAGTCCCCACCGCTCTCGTAGTTCCCTATCGCGTCGCAGGTCGCGTCCAGCGCCTTGAGCCGATGCGTCGCGCCCGTGTCCAGGTCGACCAGGAAAGGCGCGTTCGAGCCTCCGGGCTCCACGGTCGCGTTCCCCAGGAGGACGAAGGAGCCTTGCTCGGGGAAGCGGTCCACGGCGTCGGGAGGCGCAGGCGACGGCGGCCCCCGTCGGCATCCGGCTGCCGATGCGCCGAGGGCCACCAGGAGCAGACTGACGACGGCACAGCTCCCCATGCCGGGGCACGATAGCAGCGGCGGCGGCACGACGCCGGAGGCCGCGCGATCTCGAGCGTCGACACCTGCTGGCGCATGCCAGGTCTGCATTTCACACTGCGCTATGCGACGGCTCGCGCTCCGCGGAGACGCCGGTGCCGACCACGGCCTGCACGAGGTGCGCGGCCAGGCCCCCGACGAGGAACCCCGCCACGCGGCGTGGCACGCTCGGGCGAACGAGGGCGAGGATCGCGCCCACGATCCACACGAGGAACACGGGCACGTGCGTGAGCATCGAGGTCGCGGCGGCGAGGATCAGGGAGGAGTCCATGTACGGAGGGCCATCGTACCGGTTCCGCGGGTCTCCTCGGAGCCCGCCTTCGCGACGGAGGCGTGCATCACCTCGCGGGCGCGCGCGCTCGGCTTCGCTCGGGTCCTCGCCCGGGCCTCCTCCGCGTCCCTCTCGGCCTTCAGCATGGCCAGGCACTCGCGGCGCGTGGCCTCGCTGTCGGCGGCCATGGGATCCTCCGGGTCGACGCCGCGGAAGCGCGCGAGCTCCGTGGGCTCCGGATCGAGCACGGTGACCACGGCGCCGTCGCGGTGGGGGCTCATGTCCGACGAATCGGTGCCCGTGATCTCCTACGCTCCGCCTGATCGAGCCGCTCGGACCATCGCGCCCGCCCAGCGCTCTGACCATCGCATCAGCGGCAGGAAGCGCTCGAAGAACTCGCGTCCCAGCGGCGTCAGCTCGTATCCGGCTTGCTCGTTGAGCCGTAGCAGCCCCGCTTCCCGCAGCTCCTTCGTTCGGTCATTGAGGACGGTGGGGCTGACACCTCCGCAAGCCTTGCGCAGTGCGCGTGACGTCATGGGGCCGTTTCTGAGCAGGGCCATGACCGGCTTCCCGGTATGGGAGCCGCGAACCCTTGCGCCCGGTCTGGGAAATCGTGTCACGCCGGTCCTCATGCTATTGAAAACGTAGCAGACGACGCTATGAAATACGTAGCACAACCTGGAGGACCCGATGAGCGAACCCCGGATTGAACCGACCGAAGCGCCCTACTCGGCCGCGGTCGCAGCGGCCTTCGCGCGCGTCATGCCGGAGGGCGTGCCGCCGCTCGCCCTCTTCCGCGCCCTGGCGGTCAACGAGCGCGTCTTTCTCCGGGTGATGGCTGGCGGTCTCCTCGATCGCGGCTGCATTACGCTTCGAGAGCGTGAGATCGTCATCGACCGGACGTGCTTTCGCTGCGGTTCCGAATACGAGTGGGGGGTCCACGTGGCCTTCTTCGGGCCGCGAGTCAACCTGACGGCGGACGAGACGCGCGACCTGTGCGCCGACGACGCAAGCACGACCGTGTTCGCGCCGAAGGAGCGGCTCCTCCTCCGGCTCTGCGACGAGCTACATGCCACGGCGAACGTGAGCGACGAGCTCTGGACTGCGCTCGCTCGAGAGTGGTCCCCCGAGCAGCTCGTGGAGCTGGTGGTGCTGGCGGGTTACTATCATGCGATCAGCTTCGCGACGAACGCGTTTCGCTTGCCGCTCGAGCCGTTCGGGGCGCGTTTCCCGGCCCGTTCCACCTGATGTTCACAAGGGTCCCGCCCGCCACGCTGATCACCCAGATCGTCTTCGATCACTTCACCGACATCGACGTCTTCCTTGCGTGGGATCTCCTGAATCGCGTGCGCCGACCCGACTGGACGGTCAAGCTGCTCGGGACCAACGGACAGCACGTCAGCGTGGCGGGTCTGACGATCCCGATGCACGGTCGCATCGAAGAGTCGGCGGACGCCGACGCGGTCCTCATCGCCAGTGGACCGGAGACGCGAGCTCTACGCCTCGACCGCACCTACCTTGGGAGGTTGCGACTCGACCCGGGCCGGCAACTGATCGGTTCGATGTGCTCGGGTGCGCTGATTCTTGAGGCTCTCGGCCTCCTCCATGGAAAACGCGCGACATCCCCTCGCGCGGGACCTGCCGCCCATCAAGGCGTTCACCCCCGCGGAGGAGAGACCCGCGGGGAAACCGGAGAAGACATGATCCTCGAGCCGTGCTCCGTCGTCGTCGACCGCATCGTCGATCTCGCGCTGGAAGAGGACCTGGGCAGCGGGGACCTGACCACGGAGGCGTGCGTCGACGCCGATGCGCGCGCGGTGGCCCACGCGGTCGCGCGCGGGCCGGTCGTGGTGTGCGGCGGGAGCGTCTTCGCGCGCGTGTTCCTGCGTGTCGACGCGACGCTCGTCGTCGAGTCGCACGTGGCGGACGGCGCGAAGGTCGAGAAAGGCACGAAGCTCTGGACGGTGAGGGGCAAGGCGCGCGGCATCCTCATGGGCGAGCGCGTCGCGCTCAACTTCGTGCAGCGCATGACGGGGGTGGCGACGCAGGCGAGGCGCTACGTCGATGCCCTGCCCGCCGGGAGCAAGACGCGCATCACCGACACGCGCAAGACGACGCCGGGACTGCGCGCCCTCGAGCGCTACGCGGTGCGCGCGGGCGGCGCGTTCAACCACCGGGACGATCTCGGCGCCGCGGTGCTCATCAAGGACAACCACATCGCGAGCTGCGGCGGGGTGCGGGCTGCCATCGAGCGAGCCCGGACGCGCGCGCCCCACACGGCGAAGATCGAGTGCGAGGTGGACACGCTCGAGCAGCTCGACGAGGCCCTCGCGGCGCGCGCGGACATCGTGCTCCTCGACAACATGACGACCGAGCAGATGGCGGAGGCCGTGCGTCGCGCCGCCGGCAAGGCGCTTCTCGAGGCGTCGGGCGGCATGACCCCCGCGCGCATCCCGGAGATCGCGAAGGCGGGGGTCGACGCCATCAGCGTCGGCGCCCCCCTCACCCACTCGGCGACGGCCGCGGACATCGGCCTCGACTTCGAATAGGCCGTCTCTCGCGTCGTGCTCCGCCCCACGCCTCTCCCCGATCTGCTGCGCGCCCGCGAGCTCGTCGCGAAGCGCGGCTCGAAGCGGGCGTCACCTTCGGATGGTCTGGGGACTCAGCTTCTTGGCCGCGGGAGCATGGCCGAGCCGACCGCCGGCGAAGTTTGGATGGTTGGTCGAGCAGACGGGGCGCCGGGTCCGCGATGTTCCCCTGCTTGTCGACCCAGCGCCGGCGCGCGCGGCGCGGCCCCGTCGCGGAACCGGCCAGGATGGAGTGTCGGGGGCACGACCGCGCCCGCTACGGCGAGCTTCTCGCCGACGTCCGCGCGAAGGTAGACCTCGGTCGTCTTCACGTCGCTGTGGCCGAGCCACAGCGAGACCTTTCGCAGGTCGCCCGTCACGACGAGGATCGTCATCGCGCAGGTTTGCCGTAGCACGTGGGGTGAGACCGTCTTCCTCGCGAGTGTCGGGCACGACTCGGTTGCCGCGCGAGCGTACTTTTGGAGCATGTACTCGAAACCGGAGCGTGTGAGGGCCAGCCCGCCGGCGCCGCCGAAGAGCTCGCGCACGCCGTCGTTGCGGACCGCAAGCCACGCCTTCACATCGGCGGCAGCGCCAATTGGTCCACGGTTAGGGCCCGCGCAGAAATAACTGAGCGCATGACTACCCATGATCCCGCGGTGCGATCTTGTAGTTCCACTCGCCGTGGAAACGGCGTGGCTTGATCGCGATTGTTGCCATCGTGGCATTGGGGACCTTGACCTTCGTGGGGTAGCGGCGCCGGTCCAGCTTGGCCTTCACGGGTCAGCCCGCTCGTAGTGGTCGTGTTGGCGATCAGGTTCACGACGGTCTCGTGATCGACGAGGGGACGGCCGCGCCAGTTCTGCGAGATGCGCGAGAACATCCGGTGCTCGATCTTGTTCCACTTGCTCGTGCCGGGCGGCATGTGACTCACGCTGAGTTGCAGGCCCGTGTCGTCGGCAAACTTCTGCAACTCGGCCTTCCAGAGTCGGATGCGATAGCCGTTGCTGCCGCCAGCGTCGGCCACGACGTACAGTTCGTGGGCGTCCGGGTAGGCGGGCTTGCCCATGACGCGCCACCAGGAGCGGATCGTGGCCACCGCGAGCGCTGCGGTGTCGTGGTCCACGCCGACGCTCACCCAGCCCTCGTTGCGGCCGACGTCGTAGACGCCGTACGGGATGGCCTTTCCTACGGCGTCGTCGGGGAAGTCATGGACGAGCACCTTCGGTGGCTCTCCCTTGCGCTGCCACTCCTGCCCCCTCGCGCTGGTGACCGGTGTACTTCGGCAGCGCCCTGAAGCACGCGTAAGAACCGACGACGAGCACAGCGGCGGTGGGGTCGGACTCGAAGAGCTGAAGCCCGCCGTACGCGGTCTCGAACGCGAGAAGCGCGGGATACGCCGGGTAGCCGCGCCCGGCCAGGAGCGTGGCGGTCGCTTCGGCGTCCGCGCGGGGACCGGTTCGCGCGGCTCCGCGAGAAGAGAGGTGCGCGAGGGCGATCGCGGGAAGATCGAGGTCGAGCTTGGGGGACACGGGGGCATCTTCGCAAGCGTGGCGGGCGGGCCACTCGAACCAACGCCCGCGAAGGCACGGGAGGGTGAGTGCCAGGCCAGGCCAGACCGGGCCTTGCGCGAACAACGAGCAGGCTTGCCTCGTGAAGAGCACGGACGGGTCACTCTGGTGCTGGGGGACGTACGGGGCCCCGGGCCTGGTTCCAACCCAAGAGGACTACATGGGCGCGCCGGTCACGCATGTTTTTGCTCTGGGGTACGAGAACACCTATCCATTGTACATTGGCGGCGACGGGAACACCTACGTGGGTGTGGGTGGACATGCAGCCCAGGCGACCGCCAGCTCCGTGAAGTGCCCGTGAGATTCCAGCGGGAACGAGCACCTCGTCGACCGACGCATGGGCCTCGACGCCGTCGCTGAGGGAACCGTGCAGGTGACCCGCGGATCACCGTATCCGTTCGACGAAACGCGTCCCCTCGCCGAGCCCGCAGTCGTGAACTTCAGCCGCGCGTGTCGAGGGTGAGCTTCCGGAACGGGTTGGCGTCGAGGAGGGCCTGGACGTCGGCACGGGCCCGGGTCTCGTTCCAGGCCACCGGTGCAAGCTCGAGGAGACGATGCTCGGGCCAGCGCGGCAGCAGGCAGAAGATGTCGCGCAGGTACGACCACGGCTCGACGTCGCAGAGTCGGCAGCTCGCGAGCAACGAGGTGAAGAGCGCGTTGACGGCGCCGCCGTCGTCGCTGCCGACGAAGAGCCAGTTCTTGCGGCTATGCGGAGCTCTGCATAGCAGGAATTATGCGGAGCCCCGGATTATGCGCAGTCGGCAGGAGGACTCCGCTCGCGGCCGCGTAGAGTCGGCTTCCGCACCACCGCGGCGCCGTGCATGATCACAGCCCGTCCAAGAACGCGAGCAGCGCGTCGGTGGGGACGAATCGCTTCGTGCGGCTCCGCGGTTCGACGAGCTTGTCCAGGGCGCGCTTCTTCATCGCGACGTCCGCCTCGATGTACATGTGGGTCGTCACGGGACTCTCGTGCCCCAGCCAGAGGGCGATCACTGTGATGTCCACGCCCGATTGCAGTAGGTGCATGGCTGTCGTGTGCCGCAGCGTGTGCGGCGAGATGCGGCGACCACGGAGCGACGGGCAGGCCGCGGTCGCCGCCGTGACGGCCCTGGACAGACGCTCCTCGACGCTCGACCTGGACAGCGGGTCGCCGCTGCGGCTCGGAAAGATGGGCGCGTCGAGCGCGCGACTGGTTTCGCGCAGCCACGCAGAGAGAATCCGGCACGTGCTCGGCCAGAGCGGGACGACGCGCTCCTTGCGCCCCTTTCCGTGGACGCGAAGGCAACGGCTACGATCGATTGCGACGGCGCCGACCTGGGCGCCGGTGATTTCCGAGAGCCGGGCTCCGGTGTTGTAGAAGGTGGCCAGCATCGCGTGGTCGCGGCGACCGATCCAGTCGGACTGGTCGGGCGCGTCGATGATCGCCATGACTTCCTCGCGCGTGAGGAACCCGAGGACGCGTCGGTCGAACCGCTTCATCGGGATCGCGAGCACCCGCTGGATCGACGGGAGGGACAGAGGGGACTTCACGGCGGCGAAGTGGAGGAACGAGCGGATCGCCGCGAGGCGCGCGTTGCGCGTGCGGGCGGAGTTGCCCCGGTCGCGCTGAAGGTGCTGAAGGAACGCGAGCACCAGCGGCGCGTCGATGTCGGCGAGAACAATCTCGGTCGGGCGCTTCCGGGCGGAGTCCCTGGCGTACCCGAGGAGCAGTCGAAAAGTGTCGCGGTAGCTCGCCACGGTCGCGGGACTCGCGTCACGCTGCGCAATGAGCCTCTCGCAGAAGTACTCTTGGAGGAGAGCGCCGAACGACGGTGCCTCAGGAGCGCGCGACATGGTGACCTCCGTCGCGTCCGAACCGCTCGAACCGCGCGGCGGCAATCGCCATCAACTCTGGGACCCCCGTGATGTACCAGTATGTGTCGGAGACCTTGGCGTGCCCGAGGTACGTCGAGAGCGCAGCGACGCGCTGCTCCAGATCGACGCCGGCGCGGTACCAGCGGAGAAGACAGCGGCAGGCGAACGTGTGACGGAGATCGTGGATCCGCGGTCGTCGCCGGAGCCGCGCGCCGGGTCGGACCACGCCGTCGATCAGCGTCCGGCAGACGGTGCGCACTGTGGAATAGGGCAGCGCCTCGCCCGTCTCCGCCACGAAGAGGGTCGCCGCGGGAGTCGTCATCACGATCGCGTCCCTCCGGGCCACGTAGCGACGCAGCTGGTCACGCGCGGTCGGATGGAGAGGAACGAGCCGCGACTTGCGGAACTTGGTGAGCCGGATCGTGAGTAGGCCGGCGTCGAGATCGGCGTCCTCACCATGGAGGCCGAGCGCCTCCGAGATGCGGAGACCGGAGCACGCGAGCAGACCAATGAGCGATGCGTACGTCATGCCGCGCAGCCCGCGTGGAGACGGGAGTCGGCGCGCCGTCGCAAGGAGCGCGGAGATCTCCGACGGGTCGAAGATGTACGGCTGCGTCCGCCGATGTGCCGGCCCCAAGATGCCCGTCGGCGGAATTTCTGTCGCGGGCTCGCTCGCGGCCAAGTGCTTGGCGAAGCCGCGAACGATCTCGAGTCGACGAGCTCGATAGAGAGGCGTGGCTGTCGTCGCCTCCTGCGCCCATCGCAGCGCGAGCTCCGTCGTGAGCGCTCCCCGATGACCAGAACTGTCGGCGTAGCGGGCGAACCTGAGCAGCTCACCGCCTTCGATGCGAAGCGCAAAGCCCAACTGGCGACGCGCGTAGAGGTAGGCCTCCGCGCGCGCGACCATCGTCGCGCGCATCACGGCGTCCTCCGCGGCCAGGGCGCAGCAACGTCACGAAGGGCGCCAATGTCGACCTTTGCGTAGATCGCGGCGGTGTCGATGCTCCGGTGTCGAAGAACGTCGGCCACGTCCTTCATGGTGGCGCCCGCGCGGATCAGTCTCGTCGCGACGGTGTGCCGAAGCAGGTTGGCGTTGACGGACCCCACGGCAAGGCCGGCGCGAACGCCGGCCGCCTTGACCGCAACGCGTACATGGCCCGCCCCTGCCTGAACGCCCGCCGGCGTCCCGTGACGTACGAACAGCTGCCGCGTGGTCGCGCTCGGCCGCCCACGCCGCAGATACGCCAGAATGGCTCTGGCGACGGGTGCCGGAAGCGGGAGCACGTCTGCCCGCCGCGTCTTCGTCGCAGGAATCGTGATGGTCCCGGTCCGCCAATCGATGTCGTCGAGCGTGAGAGCCGAGACCTCGCACGGGCGCAGCCCTAGGCCAACGAGACACATCGTCGTGGCGTAGCCGCGCAACCCGATCGGCGTGGCTCGGTCGAACGCGGCGAGCACGCCCGCGACCTGCTTGTCCGTGAGGACCCGGGGAATGGGCGCCAGCTTCCACCCAGCAATGGTCGGCACGGACTGCGCGAGCCGACCGTCGATGCGACCGATGAAATGCAAGTAGCGGAAGAACCGTCGCAACGAAACCGCAGCAACCTTCATCGATGCGGGTGTCCAACGTCCTGCGCGCGCTGCCAGGAAGCGGGTGCTCGCCACCGGGCCAACACGTGAAAAATCGATCTCACGGCCGCCGAACTGGTCATCGAGGAATTCCCGGGCATAGCGGGCGCTGTAGCAGCAGGTGACGTCGGCTGCGCCGCGCTCGTCGCGTAGATGCGCCTCGAACCCTCGGACGAGCTCCTCGCCGGGTGTCCGCGTTGCGACCTCGGCCGGGCGCGCACGACCCGTGCTCCGTAAGACGGTGAGCAGGTGACCGAGAGGAGCACGCACGTCCTGGATGGTCCTGTTGCACGGCGTCCGACAGTGACAGCGGGGCAGATGGTCCTGGAGGAAACGGCCAACGACCGCCTCGTCAACGCTCGAGACCGTGCGCCTCGTGCGCTGGAGCCACGAGTCGAAGTGCTCGAGGGCGACGACGTACTTGTGGATGGTCATCGCTGGATAGCCACGCTCCGCGAGATAGGCGATGAGGTCCTCGAAGGTAGGCGCCAGCAGACAGCTCCGAACTCGGCGCGCGGAACGCGCCGAGCGAAAGACGTCCTCGATCATGATCGCTTCCTTTCTCCCCAAGGGGCAGAGGAAGCCACCCAGATTACGCGGGGCGTTTCAAGCCGACGCGAGGCGATTCCTGCGGTTGGGACGCACACCTGCGCATAATCCGGGGCTCCGCATAATTGCGACCGACAGCCTCACGGCGGAGAGCGAGCTCGCTCATGTTGTTGTGGATGGGCAGGCGACCGTCGTCGAGGAACTGCGAGAGGCCCACTCGCTGATTGCGGGCGTAACGGACGCCGTCGGAGATCGGCGTGTCGTCGAGCACCGATGGAGCTTCGGCGTCGCACCAGGAGAAGAACGCATCGACGATGGGGCGAGAGCGCTTGTCGCGGATCTTCTCTTTCTTCCTGCGCGGCGAGTCTGCGAGGGTGCGCTCGATGCGGAAGAGTGCACCGATGAAGCCCAGGGCCACCTTGGCGCGCTCGGGATCGGAGTCGAGGGCCTTGAAGAAGTAGCGCCGTGCGTGCGCCCAGCAGTTGACCTCGACGACGTCGCCGCTCCGATAGAGGTGGTCGTAGACGGTGTGCGCGTCGGCCACGAGAAAACCCTGGTAGCCGGACAGGATGTCGTCGACGGCGTCGCTCGTGTGATTGCGCGTGAACTCGAAGAGCACGTGTCGCCCGGGCGCGACCAGGACCCAGAAGTGTCCTGTCCTGCACCGCTCCGGGTGCTGGACGAGAACGCCGGTGGCATCGACGCAGAGGTACGGCTGCGTGAATGCGTCCGCGCGCATCGCGGACACCAGCGGCTTGACCGTCTCGGCGAGGGCGCCGTGCCATCCGCACATCGTGGAGCGAGCGAGCTCGATGCCGTCGCGCGCGTACATGTCCTCGAGGCGATTGAGGGGCATGTGGTCCTGCCACCGCCGGACGATGGTATCCGCGAGCATGCCAGGTCCCGCGAGTCCTCGCGGGATGGGCAGCTCGAGAGGCTCAGCGACGAAGACCTCGGTCTCCCCATCGCGCTTCCGGTCCTTGGCCACGAACTTCGGCCGGATGACCCGGGCCACGACGAGCGACGCCGGACGCCGCTCGATGGTCTCGCACACGTCCTCGCCGATGCGCTCGAACGCATCGAGGCCCTTCTTCTCGACCTCGGGCGGCAGCACCTGGATCTCGACGCGAGGCAGGTGCTCGGGCAGCGGCTTGCGCCCCGTCGGCTTGCGGCGCGTGTGGGCCGGGATCTCCTGCTCTTCGTTGGCCGCCGCGAGGGCGGCGCGCTGGCGATCCCCGAGCACCATGGAGAGCACGTCGAGCGAGAGCTGCGCGCCACCATCGGGGAGATGCTCCGACTTGGACGCGAGGATGCCGAGCTCCAGCTTGCGGCATCGCTCCATCGTCTCGAGGTAGAGAGCGCGGTACTCGTCGCGCTCTCGCTCTGCGGTCGCGAACCTCTTCTCCAGCTCGTCGAGTCGCTGGACGATCTGCTCGACGCTCGTCACGCGTCCTACATGATCGATGCGCGATCGACGGTCAACGCGAAACGCGAATCGAGATCACTTTGCGACGCCGCGCAGGATCGTCGCGAGCATGCGAGCGTCGATCGCCGTGAGAGGTCGGTCCGAGCCGGTCGCCTCGGGCAGCTCGAAGAGCGCGCGGTGCAGCCGCTTGTAGAGCAGGCAGTAGCCGTTGTGGTCGAACCAGAGGACCTTGAGGCGGTTGCCTCGCTTGCTCGCGAAAACGAAGAGCGCGCCGCTCTCTGGGTCGAGCGCGAGGCGCTCTCGAACCGCCAGCGCGAGTGCGTCGAATGACCGGCGCATGTCCTGCCGCTCCGTGCAGACGAAGATGCGAACCTGGGTCGGGATCAACCGCGGGGCTCCAGGACGTCGAGCAACCGCGCGAGCGTCGAGCCGTCGAAGGTGGATGGGACCCGGATCCGGATGCTCGATCGAAGCACGATCTCCAGCGGCTCGGGCGCCACGGCCGTCGCCATCTCCACGAACGTCAGCGGCGTCGCCCCGGCTCCGGTGGTCGGCGCACGTCGTGCCCGTCGACGACGCCCCTGCGCCGGGGCGCCCGAAGACAGCCGCCACTTCCACCATGACAACGTGTGAGCCTTGATGCCGATCTCCGCGGCGTACTCCTTCGCCGTCAGACCGCTGTCACCCCAGCGCTCGACACGCTTCGCCCATGCCTCTCGCGACGTCCGGTCCATCGTGGCCTCCGCCACGGAGAACTACGAAAGCTCGGGGCGGACGTCAGGAACGCGACTCGTCGAACGGATACGATCACCCAGGACAGGTGCCTGGATGCCTCGTGCATCGGGAGTATCCCGGGTCTCCAGGCAACCGGGCCTCTGCTGAGGTCCTTGGCCCCGCTACAGCGACAGCGGTCGTCGCGACGTGCGGTCAAATCGTGGGGACGAGCTTGGAATCGATGATGCGCGAATCGCTCGTGACAAGCCTAGCGCCGAGCACCCGAGCGGTTGCCACGAGGATGCGGTCCGCAGGGTCCCAGTTGCGCGTGGTGCTCAGCGAAGCGACTTCGCGCGCGATCGTGGGCGTGATCCCGATGCGCTGGACGGCTGGAGCAGCCGCAGCGCGCTCGAGCCATTCGTCGAGGGGTTCTCGGAAGGTCAGCTTGCCGGCCTCGACCAGCATCGCGATCTCCCAGAACGAGATTTCCGAAAGGAAGAGGGTGCCCGTGCTCGCGGCCCGCTCGGTCGCTCGATGCTGCTCGCGAGCGAGCTTCTTTGAGCCATCGACCCACCAGACGAGTGCGTGCGTATCAAGCAAAGCGTTCATGCTCCGGCGCCGCCGCGGCCGCGCTTCCGGCGCGGGGAAGCCTCGTCCTCGGGGAGGAGGACACCACGCACGGCGTTCCAGGCTTCAGCAGGCACGACGGGCGCGAGCAAGTCCCCCTCGTAGGAGACGCTCCCGCGTAGCGTGTCTTGCGGGCGGGCGGCCGCGATGTTTCCACTCGGGGTGATCCGCGCGAGTGGTCGGCCCCGTTTCGTGACGAGCAGCGGTTCGCCGGTCCGCGCGACGTCTTCGAGCAGCGAGAGGCAGTGCGACTTGAACTCGGACACGGCGACGGACTTCATTTTGACCACTATCATGGTCATCTCGCGCGCCCTTCGCAAGCGGCACCGTTCCCGGCTCTTCTGTGGGCAGATGGCCCCATGACGCATGGGAAGGGAAAGGAGGTGGAGCCACGCCCTCACGTCACCAGGATAGACACCGGCTCGCTCCAGCCCTGTTCCCCGTCCTTCGTCACGACCCGGACGCGGAATCTGCACATCTCCCCCACGGCAAGCCCCTCGATCGCCGTCGTCGCTTGCGACGCGGAGGTCTTTCGCCCCGCCAGCTTCGAGGGTCTCGAGGTCCCGCTCGCCGAGCAGTGGGACGTCCCTGCGTCATGGCGCGAGGAGTGAGCACACGCCGCTCCCCCTCACGGCGAGCGCTGCGACCGCACCGCCGCGGAGTCCGCGGTCGTCCACTTCAGGTCCACATCCAGGTCCACCACGGCGATCCCCTTGCGCGTCGCCGACTCCACCAGGTCCCTCGGCGTCGCCGTCACCGAGCGGCCCCCCTTCAGCGTTTGTGGGGTTGAACCCAGCTACTCGCCCTCGATGGTGAGAAGCCAGCCGTGCGGCTCCCACCATCCCTGATTCGGCTGGAAGGGGTGCTCCGTGCTCCCCACGTTGGCGCCGACCACGAGGACGCGATCCACGCCGTCGAGCGGCTCGATCGTCATCGAAGCGTTCGTACCGAGTGGGAGCGACGTGACGGGGATGTCGGCCAGATCGCGGCCCTGGGCGTCCAGCTTCACGACCTCCCACCGCATTCTTCCGAAGTCCTCCCACGCGGCCTCGACGCGCAGCTTGGCGCCGGCCGGGGCGCCGGCGAGGTCGATGAGAACGAGGCTCGCGCCCGTGGGGGCGACGGGAATGGGGGACGCGAAGCGGCGCGCCTTGGCCGGCCACGGCACATGCCAGGCCACGTGTGCGGCGGGGGTGGCGAGGGCGCGGTGCACGGCGAAGCGCGCGAGGACGTCGTCGAGCGTCGAGTCCGTCCCGAGGGCGTTCTTCAGCGAGACACGCAGGACGTCGAAGCCGGTCGGGGTCCCGCTCCAGCGCCACGCATGGGCGGCGGTCAGCGTCGGAGCCAGTGACCAGAGGCCGGCCACGAGCGCGCCCGGGTAGGTCGCGAAGTTGGCGTCGAGCCACTCGAAGAAGACGGACGCGCCCCGGTCGAAGGCGGAGGAGGCTGGATCGACGACCGCCCTCTCGGGCTCGTCCTCGAACAGACGCTCCTCGTCGGCGCCCAGGTCGCCGAGGAAACAAGGCGTCGCCAGGCGGGCGAGCATCTGCGTCTCGGCCCGCGCGCTCCCCGCGTCCGTCGCGGGCGCCATGCGCCAGAGCGAGGCGCGGGCCACGGCGCGGGCGAGGGCGAAGTCGAGGGGGCACCCGGCCGGGACGGCGCGATCGACGAGCGCGAAGCTCGAGGCACGGTCGAAGTGAGCGACGGGATCGCGCGCGGAGGGGAGCGCGGTCGACCCCCCGTCGACCCCGTCCAGCAGGTAGACGTGCCAGGTGCCGTCCGCGTCCGCATCGGGCGGGGCCAGGGCGAGGGCGCCGGTGAGGACGTCCCAGGCACGCTCGGACGCCGCCAGCGCCGCCACGACGAGGGACGAGCGGGTTCGCGGGGCGGCGTGCACGCACACGGGATGGCGGAGGGAGCACGCGCGCACCCACGCCTCGGCCCCGTCCGGCGGGGCGGCGAAGTCGATGGTGGGACCCTCGCTCTCCGCCGCGCGAGCACGGCCGGGCGCGCCGAGGACGGTGAGCACGGTGAACACGAGGGCGATGGCGAGGATCGGCTTCACGGGAGGCTCGATGGCCATGATGACCGATTTGACACTTTCTTTGTGCGGCCCGTATAAGCTGAAAAAGAGCGCAATGGCCGTCCCTTCGTTCGATCCGACGCACGCGGTTCGCTTCGATCTCCCCCACGGTAGCGTTCGCGCGGGGGGCGATGGCGGCGAGCGCGTCCTTCTCGTGCCGACCAGCGCCCTGGACGATCTGGTCCTTTCCGCACCCCAGGAGGCCGTGGAGGCCCTCGGTCGTGCCCTGGGGGCAGCCATCGGCCGTCGTGCCGCGGCCCGGATGGATCCGCAGAGCGCCCCCCTCGACGCGTTCGTGACGCAGCTCGCGGGGGAGGCAGCGATCGCCGGCGTAGGCGCTCTCAGCGTCGAGCGCTGGGGGCGCGCGCTGGTCGTGGTGGTCGAGGACTCGCCGCTCTCGGGAACGCTCCTGGCGCCGCTGGTGGCGGCGGCCGTCGAGGCTGCGTCGGGCAAACACGTCGCATGCGCGCTCCTCTCGCGCGACGAGCGCACGGCGCGCGTGCTGCTCGGCAGCGAGACCGGCATCGCGCGTGCCCGCGACTGGATCGCTTCTGGTGTCCCGTGGGGCGAAGCGCTGGTGAAGCTGCATGGAGGCGGGGCGTGAGCAAAGCCGAGACCATCGCCAAGCTGGAAGCGTTGCTCGCGCGAGTCGTCTCCCGCGCCGGTGAGCCGCGCCGCCAACCTGTCGCGGTGATGGCCGCGGTAGCCGTGGCCCACGCCCCCGTCCCGACGGAGCCCACCTTCGAGCTCGACGAGGTCGACGAAGCCACGATCCCCCCGCCGCCTCCCGACGTGACGCACCGTGCGCCCGCGCTGACCGAGGCCGATGTCGTCATGGAGGTCGATGTCATGCAGGAGACCGCGGGCGACGCGGTCATCGGGGTGTCCACCGAGGAGGTCGTCGTCGCCGAGTCGCTCGGGAGCCGCGAGCGCCTCGTGGCCGCCGCCC
>Ga0302326_10015443_pt1 | contig 16065 bp, 14 predicted proteins | sample Palsa_T0_3_FD_202264 | JGI IMG/M metagenome (GOLD analysis project Ga0302326, IMG submission 202264) | Peat permafrost microbial communities from Stordalen Mire near Abisko, Sweden - Palsa_T0_3 | ecosystem: Environmental > Terrestrial > Soil > Palsa > Peat permafrost | place: Sweden: Abisko... | reverse complement strand
GCCGCGTCGAGCTGGCCGAACTGCGCGGCGGTCTCGGGATCGAGCCAGCGCCTGGCGGCCACAGCCTGGGTGCGTCGCTCTTCGAGCGGTGCATCGTCCAGATAGGCATAGGGCCGGGCCCTGAGGATCTCCTGTGCCAGCGGCGAGGGCTGCGGCAGATCGCGCGCGAGCACCTCTACCTCGCCGCATTCCATCGCGCGCAGCAGCGCTGCAAGCCCGTCGACATCCATCGCCTCGTGCAGGCTGTCGAACAATGTCTGGCGCACCAGGGGATGATCCGGAATCTCGCGCTCGCCGCTCAGGTTCTCGGCGCATGCCAGCTGGTCGGGAAACACCACTGCGATCAGGTCCTCCGCCGCCATGCGCTGCAGCGGCGCGGGAGTCTTCTTGCCGGCACGCGAGCGCTTGATGGCCAACGAGATGGTCGCGTTCCAGCGCCAGCGCGTGGTGAACAGCGGCGCGTCGAGCAACGCCTGGATCAGCAGCTGCTCGACCCCGGCGCTTGCCAGATAGCGCGACACCTGCTGCAGCTCGAAGCTGTGCGTCTCGCCGAGCGACAGTACGATCGCGTCCTCGGTGGCCGCCGCCTGCAGCTCGAAATTGAATGCGCGGCAGAAACGCTTGCGCAGCGCCAGGCCGAAGGCGCGGTTGATGCGGGCGCCAAACGGCGCATGAATCACCAGGTGCATGTCGCCGGCTTCATCGAAGAAGCGCTCGAAGATCACCCGGCGCTGCGTCGGCAGATGGCCGAGCACCGCTTTGGCCGCGGCCAGGTACTCCACCAGCTGCCGTGCCGCCGATGCATCCAGCTGATGACGCTGCATCGTCTGCTGCAGGCAATGCGAAATCGAGGGCCCGTCGATGCTCGGCAGCCCGGCGTCGATTTCCGCGCGCAGCGCCGACACCGCAGCCGACAGTTCGGCGCTGCGCGCCGGGGCTTCCCCGAGCCAGAACGGCAGCGTCGGGGCTTGGCCCTTGGCGTCTTCGACCCGCACGCGTCCGGCTTCGACCCGCAGAATGCGATAGGAGCAATTGCCGAGTTGAAACACATCGCCGGCAAGACTTTCGACCGCGAAGTCCTCGTTCAGGGTGCCGATGAAGGTGCCGGTCGGCTCGAGGATCACCTGGTAATCCGCATTGTCGGGAATGGCACCGCCGCAGGTGATGGCGGTCAGGCGCGCGCCGCGGCGCGCGCGCAGCCGGCGATTCACCGCATCGCGATGCAGATAGGCGCTCTGGCGTCCGCGGCGGGTACTGAAGCCGTCCGCCAGCATGCGCAGCAGTTCATCGAACTCGCCCCGGGGCAGCGCGCGATAGGGCCACGCCCGCCGCACCAGCGCGTACAACTCGTCCTCGCCATACTCGCGGGCACTGACCTCGGCCACCAGTTGTTGCGAGAGGACATCGAGCGGCTGCGGCGGAATGCTCAGGGCATCGAGCCCGCCGTCGCGCACCGCACCGAGCAGCGCGGTGCATTCCACCAGATCGTCGCGGCTTAAGGGAAACAGGCGGCCCTTGGGCACGCCGCTGACGGCGTGATTGGCGCGACCGACACGCTGCAGGAAAGTCGAGATCGAGCGCGTCGTGCCGAGCTGGCACACCAGCTCGACGTCGCCGATATCGATGCCCAGCTCGAGCGATGCGGTGGCCACCAGCGCGCGCAGCGTGCCGGCCTTGAGACGCTGTTCGGCGTCCAGGCGCTGCTCTTTTGCCAGGCTGCCGTGGTGGGCGGCAATGTGATCGTCACCGATGCGCTCGCCCAGGTGCCGCGTCACGCGCTCCACCATGCGGCGGGTGTTGGCGAAGATCAGCGTCGTGCGATGCTGCTGGATCAGTCGCGCCAGCTGGTCGTAGAGGTTTTCCCACACCTCGTTCGACATGATCGCCTCGAGCGGCGCATCCGGCAGCACCAGCGCCAGATCGCGCCCGCGCGTGTGGCCGCTATCGATGATGACGCAGTCGACAGCCGGGGCCACGCCCGGGCCGCCGGCCGGCTGCGCACCGACCAGGAATCGGGCCACCTCGTCGATCGGCTTCTGTGTGGCCGACAGGCCGATACGCTGCAGCGGCCGCGCGCACAGGCCCGCGAGCCGTTCCAGCGACAGCGCCAGATGCGCGCCACGCTTGCTCGGCGCCACGGCGTGAATCTCATCGACGATCACGCAGCGCGTCGTGGACAGCATCCTGCGGCCCGACTCGCTGGTAAGCAGCAGATACAGCGACTCCGGCGTGGTCACCAGGATGTGCGGCGGCGAGCGGCGCATGGCGGCGCGTTGCGCCTGCGGCGTGTCGCCGGTGCGCACCTGGGCGCGAATCTGCGCGGCCGGCAGTCCCATTGTCCTGAGCTCGGCCGCAATGCCTTCGAGCGGCTGCTCGAGGTTGCGCCGGATATCGTTCGACAGTGCCTTGAGCGGCGAGACGTAGACCACCTGCGTGGCGTCTTCGAGTTCGCCGGCCGCCGCCTGGCGGACCAGGGCATCGATCGCGGCCAGAAACGCCGCCAGCGTCTTGCCCGAGCCGGTTGGTGCGGCAATCAGGGCGTGACGGCCGCTCGCGATGGCCGGCCATGCCGCGAGCTGTGGCGCGGTCGGCCGCGGGAATTGCTGCGCGAACCAGCTGGCGACCGCCGGGTGGAAATTATCAAGGGGCATGGGGCAAAGTGTACGCCCGCGCGCCGCTGCCGGCACCTTAGCGATTGGCGGCGCCGGCGGCGCGGCCGGGGCGCTATACTCGCCGCGGGCTGGGGTCGGATTTACTTTATAAATGCACGATTTGGCGTACACGCTGTTTCGGACCGCCATCGGCGCTTGCGGCATCGCCTGGGGCGCACGCGGCGTCGTGGCCGTGCAGCTGCCGGAAGCCACCGAGTCGGCCACGCTGGCGCGCCTGCTGCGCGTGCATGGCGGCAGCGCTGCGCGGCACCCGGCCGCGGAGATGCAGCGGACCATCGACGACATGGTGGCTCTGCTGGCCGGACAGCCGCGCGATCTGCGCTACGTGCGGCTGGATTTGACGCCGGTGCCGCCGTTCCACCGCAGCGTCTACACGATCGTGCGCGACATCCCGCCCGGCCAGACCCGCTCATACGGCGAGGTGGCCGCGCTGTGCGGTGACCGCCAGGCGGCACGCGCGGTCGGCCAGGCCATGGCGCGCAACCCGTTTCCGATCATCGTGCCCTGTCACCGGGTGCTCGCCGCGGGCGGCAGGAGCGGCGGCTTCTCCGCCAGAGGCGGGGTCGGCACCAAGCTGCGACTGCTCGCCATCGAGGGCGCACTGCCCGCCCCGGGCGCGCGCGCGACCGGCAGTCTGTCGCTGCCGTTCTGATTCACGCCGCGACCGCGATCATGCCCAGGCTGGGTGGCAAGAGTAATCGTTGGCTGTTCACAGCGGGCCTCGCCCTGATGTTCGGCGGCCTCGGCGGCGGCGAGCGTATTGCCCGCGCCGACTCGGCCCCCGCCGCGTCACCGGCGCTCGCAACGCTTACCGTGGCCCCCGACCTTGCTGCCGAGCTCGCAAAATTTAAGCGCGTGCGCATGCCCTTCAATGCCGCGGCTCTGAGCGCGCGCGAGCGCAGCATGGTCGGCAAGCTGGTGGACGCCTGCCGCTACCTCGACCGCATCTACTGGCAACAGAGCGATCCTGTGGGCTGGGTGCTCTACCAGCATTTGAAGGACGATCAGAGCGTGCCGGCGCAGAATGTGCGCCGTTTCCTGCGCATCAACGGCAGCCGTTTCGATCTGATCCGCAACGATGCGCCATTCGTCGGCACCGAGCCGTGGCCGCCGGGGCGCAATCTGTTTCCTGCCGACCTGACGCGCGAGGAATTCGACCGCTATGTCGCGGCGCATCCGGAGCAGAAGGATGCGCTGTACGATTCGCACACGATCGTCCAGCGGCAGGGCGCGGGGCTCGAAGCCGTGCCCTATGGCGTCGCCTACCGCCAGTGGCTGGAGCCCACGGCCACGCTGTTGCGCCAGGCCGCCGAGTTGTCCGATGACGCTGCCTTCGCGAAGTTTCTGCGCCTGCGGGCCGAGGCGCTGCTCAGCGACGACTATTTCCCGAGCGATCTGGCGTGGCTTGATCTCGACAATCCTAAATTCGATGTGATCTTCGCGCCCTACGAGACCTATCTGGACGCGCTGCTCGGCGTGAAGACCTCGTACGGCGCCTCGGTACTGATTCGCAACGACGCCGAGAGCCGCAAGCTCGACGTCTATCAGCAATACGTGCCCGACATCCAGGACGCGCTGCCGCTCGCAGCGGAGGACCGCCCATCGAAGAAGGGCCTGCGCTCACCGATGGAGGTCATGGACGCGCCGTTTCGGGGTGGCGACCTGCGGCACGGCTACCAGGCCGTGGCCGACAACCTGCCGAATGATCCGCGCATCCACGAGTTGCGCGGCTCGAAGAAGATCTTTTTCAAGAATTTCATGGACGCACGCGTCGATCAGGTGATCCTGCCGATTGCGCGCCGGCTGCTGCGCGCTGATCAGGCGGTGCAGGCCTCGGCGGAAGGGTACCTCGCGACCACGATCCTGCATGAGATCTCGCACGGTCTGGGCCCCGCATTCGCCAGGGTTGACGGCAACAAGCAGGACATCCGCGCCGCGATCGGCCCAGCGTACTCGGGGCTCGAGGAGGCCAAGGCCGATATCGTCGGCATGTTCGGACTCAAGTGGCTGGCCGACCACGGTGGCGTACCGCCCGCGAAGCTCAACGGCTACTACGTCTCTTATCTGGCCGGCATCCTTCGCACCGTGCGCTTCGGGGTGGCGGAAGCGCACGCCCGCGCCGAGATGATGGAGTTCAATTTTCTGGCCGGACGCGGCGTGGTGGCACGCGATGCCGGCACCGGCCGCTACGCGATTGATCTTGATCGCATGCCGGGCGCCATCACCGAGCTGGCCACGGAATTGCTGCACCAGGAGGCCACCGGCGATCGCGCGCGCACCGAAGCCTGGTTCGCCAGGTACGGCTCGATGCCGCCTGAGCTGGCCCGGTCGCTCGAGGCGGCCCACGACGTGCCGGTGGATGTCGATCCGGTGTGGGCTTTTCCCGAGGACTGAGCGCGCATCCGGCGCGCCGCGCTAGCTGAGTTTCTCGGGATCGAGCAGCAATGACGTATGCGAATTCAGCCGCGTTCACGGCTCCTCCAACCCTCGCTTGAGCTCCGCGAGCGCCCGCAGCTGATGACGCTCGAACTTGCCGATCCAGCGGTCATACATCTCCTGAATAGGGACCGGGTTGAGGTAATGCAGCTTGTGGCGTCCGCGCCGTACCCTCGCCACCAGGCTGCAGGCCTGCAGCAGCAGCAGGTGTTTGGTGACCGCCTGGCGCGACATGTCCACATGCTCGCAGAGCTCACTCAAGGTCTGGCCATTGCGCTCAAGGAGCAGATCCAACAGGCGCCGGCGGCTCGGATCGGCGAGCGCTCGGAACACGTCGTCCACGGCCGCCGTTATATGCAACCATATGGTTGCCTGTCAAGTCGAGGACAAATTGTGCCGCCGCGGCCGGCGCCCTAATATGCGCATCCCCAAGACCCCCGGAGAACTATCGATGCATCCATTGAAACTGGCGGCCACGGCCTCTTTCATGTCGCTCGCCCTCGCCACCGCGGCGTTCGCGGCACCGAGCGTGTTTACCAGCGACGCTAATCACACCTTCGTGCGCTTCTCGTACAGCCATTTGGGATTCACGACCCAGGAATCGCGCTTCAACAAGGTCAGCGGTACGGTGACGTACGATCCGGCGGCCAAGACCGCCTCGGTGGATATCGCCATCGACACCAAATCGGTCGATACCGGCTCGGATCTGTTCAATGAGCACATTCAGGGCCCCGATTATCTGGATACCGCGCACTTCGCGACCGCCACCTTCAAGTCCACGGCGGTCAAGTTCGACGGCGACAAGCCGGTCAGCATCACGGGGAATCTGACCGTCAAGGGCGTCACCAAGCCGGTGACACTGACCGTGACGTCATTCAAGCACGCCCCGAACATGCAAAAGAAAGACGCGATCGGGGCCGACGCCACCGGCACGGTCAAGCGCTCGGATTTCAATATGGGCAAGGCCGTGCCGCTGGTCAGCGACGAAGTGACTCTGGAGATCGTGATCGAAGCCGCCGCTCCCTGACGGCTCGATCGCTCTCGGTAGCGGCGCGCAGCGGCAAGCGCGCCGCTACCACAACCCGCAGTGGCCCTGGCGGCACTCACTCTCCACCCCCGCGCGCCGCAGCCGCTTTGCCAGCGCGGATAATGCAACAGCCGTCACGTTCCCCAACCGGTTGACGCGCTCGCCTCCGCGCCAGCACTCGCCACCGTGCCAGAGTGTGAACTGCGGCGTCGCGGCCTGCACAGCGGTAGGCAACTCTAATCGAGTCGTGCAGCGTTGAAGTAAGCAGGCGCCGACTCGGACCCGACTATGCGCATAAATGCAACTGCTCTTGTGGCCGGACGCGGCGCGTTCGGCCTGGGCAGCGCTTTTTCGGCCCTGGCGCTGGGCGCCATCGCCATCGTCAGCGGCCGCGGTGCCGCCGCGGCAGACATGACCGTATCGGTGCTCGACGGCGCGGGCCACGGCGTGGCCGGGATCGTGATCATCGCTCAGCCCGAGACCGCCGTGCCCGAAAGGCACATCGCGCGCCGCGCCATCATGGACCAGCAGCACATGCAGTTCGTGCCCAGGATCCTCGTAATCCAGACCGGCACCGGCGTGGACTTCCCGAACAGCGATCAGATTCAGCATCAGGTCTATTCATTCTCGGCGCCCAAGTCGTTCAAGCTGTCACTGTACGCGGGGCATAAATATCCACCCATAGTGTTCGATCGTCCCGGTCTGGTAACCCTCGGCTGCAACATTCATGACGGCATGATCGGTTATATCTACGTGACCGATTCGCCCTTCTTCGGCCGCAGCGATGCATCAGGGCAGCTGCAGCTGCATGGCCTGCCGCCCGGCGGCTACACGCTGACCGCGTGGCATCCACAGATGCAGGAAGCCGGCGAAAACACACTGCGCCTGCAATTCACGCTCGCCGAAAACGAACACTCAACCCCGGTGTTGCACCTCACGCGCCCATTGCGAACGGAGATGACGCACGATGGGGATAAGCGATGGACCGACTACTGACGACCGCTCTGGTGCTGCAGGGCCTGCTGCTGGCCCCGTCGCTGGTTGCAGCATCCGACTTCGATGCCACGATCGATCTTCGCGGGGTCGTCGCCGACGGCCTGCCTTCGTATCTCAACGGCGGTCTCGGCGAGCTGCGCTACGACGAACAGCATGACAGCGCGCGCCTGGACAGCGTGCGGATCGGCTTCCATCACGACTTCCTCGAGATCATTCACCTCAACGCGAACGCGGTCAGTTATGCGGACGGTGATCGCAGCGTGGTGGATCTGACCGAGGCCTATGCGGAAATCCGGCCGTTCCCCCTCAACGGCTGGCGTTCACGCCTCAAGCTCGGGGCTTTCTATGCGCCGATTTCGCTCGAGAACCGCCTGCCGGGCTGGCGCAGCGCCTATACCCTGTCGCCCTCGGCGATCAATACCTGGATCGGCGAGGAATTTCGCACCATCGGCGCCGAATACGATCTCGATTGGCTCGGGCGCCAGCATGGCCACGACTGGGAACTCGGACTGACGGCTGCAGCCTACGGCTGGAACGACTATTCCGGCCAGCTACTGGCACAGCGTGGCTGGTCGATAAACGACCGGCAGACCACTTTGTTCGGGCGCATCGGCGAACCCGATGTTGCGCCGATTTCCGGGTTGCGCGAGTTCGACAGCGATGTCGACCACCGCGTCGGGTACTACGCCGGCGGCAGCGCGAAGTACCTGGACGCGCTCGAACTGCGCGCCCTGCACTATGACAACAACGTCAACCCGAATTCATATTCCTACAAATTCGACATGTTCGGCTGGCACACCCGGTTCAACAGCGTTGGATTGCGCTGGACGCCGACGGATCGATGGACCGTCATATCGCAATGGCTGGCCGGCACTACCATCGATGGGGACTCGGGATTCAACAACAATGTGCGTACCGATTATTACGCTTACGAATTCCATTCGGACTTCGTGCTCGTCAGCTGGCGACGCGGGGCCGATCGCTTCTCGGCTCGCTACGACGAATTCGAGATGCATCAGACGCTATCCGATGACTTCTTCAACACCGATCGCGGGCACGCCTGGACCTTCGCCTATGAGTGCGAGATCAATACGATGTTGAGCGTGGCGGTCGAGGAGCTGCTGATCGACAGCAGTCTTGCGGCTCGCCCCCAGATCGGCGAGCCCGTGGCTGCATTGGAGCGCGAGCTGCAGCTGGCGGTCCGGCTGCAGTTCTAACTCAGCGAGCTGTCCGGTCCGGCAATCACGCGCGGTTCGCTCGGTCGCCTGATCTCCACCCGCACTTCCCCGCAGGCGTCCAACGGCGAGCCGTTGCTCGGCGCGGATCGCACCCTGACCTGGCGCGCCCAGGTCACCGCCATGTCATCGAAACGCCGATCGCCCGAAGACGCCATGACATCGACACTGAGGATGGTGTGATCCGGCGCGACGCAGACCTTGAGGATGGTCACTTCACCGGGCGTAAAGCGCGGCGCGGCGACGACGAACGATATGGGCGCATCGTCAAAGGGCGGCAGAGCGACACGCGCCGCGTGGCCCGGACGTGGCCTCGGGGCACAGCCCGCCACGATGGCGACGCACGCTGCGATGACGATGGCGCTCCGCATCGGTATCCCGTGCTCCAGCGGTACTAACGGCTGAAGCTCACTACATGATGATACGCCGGTCCAAGCGCTGCGGATGCCGCCGGACCGGGCTGGTGACAGCCGCGGCCAAGAGCGGGCGCGAGGCCCGCAGCCGAGCCCGGCCCGATAAATTTTCCACGAAATATCAAGTGATTGGCTGCGCCGGGGCGGCGTGGAAGTGCCACAGCGGGTTCAACGTATAGCCCGCCCAACGTATAGACTGCCGCTGGGCGGTACACACTTGGCGCCGACGCAATCCCGCGCTCGCCGCCATCCTGCCGCCGGACCACTGCTTCATCGCATGATCCAGGCTTCGCGCATGCCGGTCATATTCATCGGGCACGGCAACCCGATGAATGCGCTCGCACGCAATCCGTACACCGACGGCTGGGGACGGCTTGGCAGCAGCGTGCCGCAACCGCGCGCCATTCTCTGTGTCTCAGCGCATTGGTACGTGCCCAAGCTGGCCGTGACAGCCATGCAGCGGCCGCGCACCATTCACGACTTCGGTGGCTTTCCGCGCGAGCTCTATGCCGTCGAGTATCCGGCGCCCGGCTCACCCGAATTGGCACGCCGCATCGTCGAGCTCCTGGCGCCGCTGTCGGTCGATCTGGATGAAAGCTGGGGACTGGACCACGGTACCTGGTCGGTGCTGCTGCATATATATCCTGGCGCGACTATCCCGGTGGTCCAGCTGAGCATCGACGAAACCAAGGATGCCGCCACTCACTATGAGATCGCCGCGCGCCTGGCGCCGCTGCGTGACGAAGGCGTGCTGATCATCGGCAGCGGTAACATCGTGCACAACCTGCACGCCTATGCCTGGGGTAATCACTCTGCCGCACCGTACGACTGGGCGCTGAGATTCGAGGCGCTTGCGCGGGAGCTGCTGTCTCGCGGGGATTTTTCGAATCTGGTGGAGTACGAATCGCTGGGCCGCGATGCGCTGTTATCCGCCCCGACGCCCGATCACTACTTGCCGCTGCTCTATGTCATCGCACAGCGGCAACAGCACGAGGCGGTAAGTTTTCCGGTGGCGGGATTCGATGGCGGCTCGATCTCGATGCTCTCGGTCCGAATCGGATAAGAGCGTCAACGTTTCTCGTGGCGCCGGCTTGCTCGCTGCCGCCGTCCGGTCGGTGATATGTTCCTGCTGCATGAATCACCATCGGCTCAAGGAATTTATCGAGCGCCATTCACGCCTGTTCATTCTGACCGGCGCCGGCTGCAGCACCGAATCCGGCATCCCTGACTACCGCGACGCCGACGGCGGCTGGAAACGGGCGGCGCCCGTCATGTTCCAGGCGTTCATGGGCGACCCGGCGATCCGGCGGCGTTACTGGGCGCGCAGCCTGATCGGCTGGCGGCGAATGCGCTGTGCTCAGCCCAACGATGCGCATTTTGCCCTGGCGCGCCTGCAGCAGCCGGATGGTGCCGGAGGACTGGTGACGCAAAACGTCGATCGCCTGCACCAGGCCGCCGGCAGCACCGAGGCGATCGACCTGCATGGCAGGATCGATAGGGTCCGCTGCATGACCTGCCACCGACGGCTGCCACGTGAGCATCTGCAGGGTGAGCTTCTAGGACTCAACCCCGCCTGGGCCGACCTCGATGCGCTGCAGGCGCCGGATGGCGACGCCGATCTGGAAGGCCGGGACTTCTCGGGCTTCCAGGTCCCTCCCTGCTCGCAGTGTGGCGGCGTGCTGAAGCCGGATGTGGTGTTCTTCGGCGAGAGTGTGCCGCCGGACCGGGTGCGCGCATCGATGGCTTTGCTGACGCGGGCCGACGCCATGCTGGTAGTCGGCTCCTCGCTCATGGTGCTTTCGGGCTATCGCTTCGCACAGGCCGCGGCGCTGGCCGGCAAACCGATCGCCGCGGTCACTCTCGGTCGCACGCGCGCGGACGCGTTACTGGCGCTGAAGGTGATGCTGCCCTGTTCGGCGGCGCTGGCGTTCCTGTTGCAACCCACGGGCAGCGCGGGGCGAGCGCCCGCCGCCAGCTTCACAGCAATTCGGTGACGGCCTGCAGCTCGCCGGATGCCAGCTCGAAGTCGAAGATCTCCAGATCCTCGCGCATATGCCTGGCTGATGTCGTGCCGGTCAGCGGTGCGACACCGTTCTGAGTGAGATAACGAAACAGGATCTGCGCCGGCGTGCGCGCGTATTTCGAGGCCAGGATCGAGATGTTATCGTGAGCCAGTAGCTGTGGATTCGCCGTCAGCGTCCAGAAGCTTTGGTAGACGATTGCGCGCTGGCGGCAGAATTCACGGATCTCGCGATCGTAACCGGTCTCGGCGTAGAAGCGATTCTGCACCACCGCCGGCTTCACCCTGGCCTCCCGATACAGCCTCTTCAGGTCTGCCGCGCTGTAGCAGTTGCTGATACCGAGCTGGCGGGCGCCGCCGGCGTGAAACAGCTGTTCCATTGCACCCCACACCTGCGACATCTCGCCAGGATCGGGCAGCGGTGAGTGCAGAACCAGACAATCGATATAGTCGGTCCGAAGGTTGCGCAGCGAGGTCTGGAACGACTGCGCCACCTGCCGTGCCGCCGGCGCGCTCGGATCATAGGGGATCTGCTTCGGGTCCTGGCCCGACAGCGGCGTGAATTTAGTCTGCAGATAAAGGTCGCCGCGGCGCAGCTTGTCGTTCAGGCAGGCGGCCACCCCTGCCCCGACTCCGGCTTCGTCGTAGTGCTTGGGTTGGCACGCGGTGTCGATGCCGCGAAACCCGGTCTCGATGGCCGTGCGCACCAGCTCCGGCGTGCGCGTCTTCTTCCAGGCCGTCCCGTAGATGATCCCGGGACTGCGCACGCGCTGGCCGGAAATTGCAACATCGTTGTCCGCCATGCGCTCTCGACCTGAGCCTGAGACTACCGGACCGCGAACAGCGCAGTTGGCGCCGGTGCGCGCATTATTTTCCGCTGATGATCATCGGGTCATCGACGGCTCGCACCCTCCGAACCGAGGCCGCCCATGCGGCGTGACGGGCCCGGGGACAGGCGGCTTCAGGCCGCCTCGGTCGCGCACACGAACAGCTGCGCCGGTGGAAGATTGCGCCGCTCGAAGCTGCGACGCACATCGCCGAAGGTTCGCTGCAATACCGGCAGCACCCGGCTCGTAAACTGATATACCAGGAATGCCCCGCCCGGTTCGAGCGCAGCACGGCTCTTGCTGACGATGTCGGCGCGCACGCGTTCCGGCATGCTGCCGAGCGGGATGCCCGAAATGATGTAGCTGGCCAGGGGCAATCCAAGCCGTCGCAGCACGCTCTGGACCTCGGCGGCCGAATCGTGCACGACGTGCAGGCGCGGATCCGGCAACGAGGTCGGCAGGAAGCGCACGAAGGCGCTATTGGTCTCGATGGCGACCAAGTGGGCATCCCGGTGCATGCGGCGCAGAATCTCGCCGGTGATGGTGCCGACGCCCGGCCCATACTCCACGATGACCCGAGCGCGCTCCCAGTCGATCGGCTCGAGCACCTGATTTACCAGAAAGCGCGAGCTTGGAATGATCGAGCCGAGCATGTAGGGGTGGCGAATGAAATTACCGGCGAACAGCAGCATTTCCGTCGTCCGGGACCGGGTCTTGTTATCTGTCATGGCGAGTCTCACACGTCGAAAGATTCGTACATTCAGCTGCTCCACGCCGGGGAAAGTCCGGTCGGAGCAATGAAAACGTGGCGTCCCCCTGCGGCGAGTCGTTGCCTGCCGCAGGCTCGCAATGCTCGATCGCAGCGGTCCGCGGCCCGAGCTTTGAATGATCTTAAGGGATTCATGCGTTCAATGCTACGAGCGCCATTGCAGCGACCGCGGTACCTACGCCGCCACTCCCGCCCATTGGGCGCTCATGCGCCACACAGACTCCTGCAGCTGCAGGTCATTCGCGCGCGGTGACGCCGGTTGGGGAAGCTGATTCTCGTCGAAGTAACGGCCACTGATTCCCGCGACTTCGGTGGCGAGCGCCAGGTGCAACGTCGTGCGTGCGCCGCGCTCGGGATCGAACACGACGCGGCTGATCAGCGGCTTCACCATGCGCAGCCACCAGGGCAGCAGATTGGTCGCAACCACTCCCGGATGCAGGCAATTGGCGCACACGCGCGTGCCGGACAGGCGACGTGCCAACGCGAATGTATGCAGGACGTTCGCGAGCTTTGATTGCGCATAGGCGGCCACGCCGCTGTAGCGCGCGCCTGCGGCGCTAATCCGGTCGAATTCGATCCGGCCGCGAAAGTGTGCGCGGGACGCGACGTTGATGATGCGCGCGGTCACGTGCAGACGGTCCATCAACAAGGCCGTGAGCAGGAATGGGCCCAGATGATTGGTGGCAAAGGTGAGTTCGAACCCGTCTGCCGACATCCGGTGCCGGCTGCTGACCATGCCCGCGTTGTTGATGAGCAGGCCGATGGGGCCGAACGTGCGGCGCACGGTGTCGGCGCTGTCGCGCACCGAGGCGAGCGATGCGAGATCGCAATGAACGAGGTGAACGGCCGCTCCCGGTACCTGCCTGATGATCTCTGCGCGCACTGTCTGCCCGGCCCGAATGTCACGGCATAGCATGACGACCGTACATCCGGCCTTTGCGAGCTCCCGGCTGCTCACGCGGCCGATCCCGTGAGTGGTGCCGGTGATGACGGCGATTTCGCTCACGCGTCAGCTTGCGAGCTCGAGCAGCGGCTCACCCATGCGGATGATGCTTCCCTGCCGCAGGTGCCCGGACAGCGTAACGCCCTCCGGTGCGAAGGCGATGATGGTTGAGCCATGCTGGAACCAACCCATTTCCTCCCCTTTCTGCAGCGACGCGTCGCAAGATATGGTGTTCGGACCGCGATATCGCAGATGCAGCAGCACATCCAGAAAATGCAGCCGCACGCTCGCCACCAGGATCGCCGCAACCGGCACGAGCGTGATCAGCTGACCTGAAGGAACCAGCCGGCAGCGAATAATCGCGCGCTCGTTCTTGCAAAACAGCTTTTCGATGCGCCTGAGCGCAATCGGATTCACGTTCCAGGTGTCCCCGGAAATGTACGTGACCTGCTCCACGCGGCAGTCATAGGGAGCGTGGAACCGGTGATACATCCCCGAGGCGAGGCGCAAGGTGACATAAGTTCCCTTCAGGTAGCTACGAACCAGTTCGTCGTCGCCCAGCAGATCGATCAGACTGTAGGGAAATCCCTTGGCCTGCAGCACCGATCCGGCCGCAACCTGGCCCATGGCGCCGATGATGGCATCGCAGGGGCTCACGACGACAGCGGGGTCCGGATCGACGCGTCGTGCTCCAGCCTTGAGCTCACGCGTGAAGCACTCGTGCAGGCTCTTGAACTCGGTGGCCCGCGCTTCGCTCAGATCGAGCTCCGAGAAAATGCGCCATATGGCGATGCAGAAATCGCGTACCAGCGGCTGCTCCAGCCGGCTCAACCAGCCGGTGAATAGCGTCAACCAGCGCCGTGGCAGGCGATTGGTCAGCAGGAAATTCAGGTCCTCCTGTTGCGTCAGCCGGGCGATAACTGATCGTGGCGTCATCGAACTGTCACCAAACCGCAATACTTTGCGAGCGGGCCCCAGAGGCGAGGACAATCATGCTGTGGTACGTTGCCGGCGCGTTGATGTTGGTGATTCTGCTGCACAAGGCGCAGCTGCGACTGGCATTGTCGCGCGCCAAGCACCGCTCGATGGCCGGGCATTCCCGGCTCGCGCGGCGCGTTGCCGCGCTGATCCCGCACTACGAGTTCGACGAGGCCGGCTTCTTCAGCGCCGATAATGCGCCGCCGGAAGTCGCCGCGCGGCGTCGCGCCGGATTCATGCAACTCGCGGCTCTGTACGCCGAGCGCTTCCGCAAGAGCGCCGCCATGACCGACCAGGTCCGGGAAACACTCTCCGACGTGCAATTCACCGCCCGCTATCGGGTGCCGTTCCAATTCAGCCGCATGGTGCGCGAGCACCTGCGAGGGGGCGCTTTCCTGCAATCGTCGTCGGGTACCACCGTGACCGATCTCGACGGTAACTGCTTTTTCGACCTGACCGGCTCCTACGGCGTGAATCTGTTCGGATATGACTTCTACAAGGAGTGCATCGAGCGCGGCAGCGAGCGGGTGCGCGACCTCGGACCGGTGCTCGGCGCCTACCATCCGGTCATGGTCTACAACGTGGCGCGCCTGCGCGAGATTTCCGGACTCGACGAAGTATCCCTGCACATGTCCGGCACCGAGGCGGTGATGCAGGCGGTGCGCCTCGCGCGCTACCACACGCGGCGCAAATATCTGGTGCGCTTTTGCGGCGCCTACCACGGCTGGTGGGGTGACGTTCAGCCCGGAGTCGGCAATCCGATCGCGGCGCGCGAGACCTACACGCTGAAAGACATGGATGACGCTTCGTTGCATGTATTGAGCACGCGCCGGGACATTGCCTGCGTGCTGGTGAATCCCCTGCAGGCGCTGCATCCGAATGCCAGCGCGCCGGGCGATTCCGGGCTGATCGGCGGCCGGCGCAGCGTCAAGTTCGACCGTGCGGCCTATGCCGCATGGCTCGCGAAGCTGCGTGCGGTGTGCTCGGAGAGGAATATCGTCCTGATCTTCGATGAGGTGTTCGTGGGTTTCCGGCTCGCTCCCGGTGGAGCCCAGGAGTATTTCGGCGTTCGCGCCGACATGGTGACCTACGGCAAGACGCTTGGAGGCGGCTTGCCGGTCGGCGCGGTCTGCGGCCGCGCCGATCTGATGAAGCGCTACCGCGAAGATCGGCCTGCGGACGTCTGCTTTGCGCGCGGGACGTTCAACTCGCACCCGTACGTCATGGGCGCCATGTATGAGTTCCTGCAGCGTCTGGAAAGCGAGCCGGTGCGCGCCATCTACCGGGATCTTGATGAGGTATGGGATCAGCGCGCCCGTCAGCTCAACGAGCGCCTGCAGGCGGCACAGGTTCCTGTTCAAGTCTCACATCTCTCGTCCATCTGGACCATCAACTACCTGCGGCCATCAAGGTACAACTGGATGTTCCAGTACTACCTGCGCGTCGCAGGTCTGGCACTGAGCTGGGTCGGCACGGGTCGCCTCATCTTCAGCCTCAACTACACGGATGACGATCTCGCCGCGGTGACCGACAGGATGCTGTCGGCCGCCGCGGCGATGTCGCGCGACGGCTGGTGGTGGGAAAGCGAGGCACTCACCAACAAGGCCATCAAGCGGCGCGTCTTGCGCGAATTGCTTCAGGCGTGCTGGGTTACGTCATCCATTGGGTCGATCAGCTCGCCGCGCAATAGATAGAGCGGGGCGCGGTAGTACAGCATGATGTCGTGAAACGGATCGGTGATGATCTTGG
>Ga0302326_10015441_pt1 | contig 16066 bp, 14 predicted proteins | sample Palsa_T0_3_FD_202264 | JGI IMG/M metagenome (GOLD analysis project Ga0302326, IMG submission 202264) | Peat permafrost microbial communities from Stordalen Mire near Abisko, Sweden - Palsa_T0_3 | ecosystem: Environmental > Terrestrial > Soil > Palsa > Peat permafrost | place: Sweden: Abisko... | reverse complement strand
TCAGACCAAATCCCTGACCGAGCATCGACAGAGCCTGCCTGCGTGTTGCGGGTCTGGGGTTGTGATTACAAGACATTTCTATTCGCTCCCGGGTCAGTCAATATACAAAAATTCGTTGGAGCTGAGCAGCGCCCAGCAAAACGACTTCAACAAGGAATCTTTCGGTGCTTGCATATCCTTATCTTTCTTTTCCCGCGTCTCGCCCGTCAAAGTAGCCTCTCCCGGCGCCGGCTTAGCCAATATGGCCGGTGGAATGGATGCCGACGGCGCCGCTTGGGGACGGTGAAGAAATTCCAACGAAGCAGCCGCCTCAGCGGCGGACGGCAGCCTCTGATAGACGATCCCGAAAGCCCGCTTGACCCGCGCCTCATCACTGGGTTCGGAAGCCACGCGTTCCGACAGCGCTTGAGCCTGATTGTGAACCATGGAGCTATTCAGGAAAAATAAACGTTGCTGAGGAATGGTGGTGCTATACCGACCCTCAATGGAAATATTGGGGGTCATAAAATCCCACGTCAGCTGAAACGGATTTGGAAACATCCGGCTGGATATGCCATACACACCGCGGCGATTCATACCGTCCGCCAGTTCCTGCGATGGCCCACCGATCTTGCCCAGGTCGATTTTACCGGATGCCGTGAGCAGGTAATCCCAGACTGCCTCGGCGTCCAATCGCCGGGTGTTGGCCTTCCAGAAGAAGCGGTTGCCGGCGTCCTTGGCGACATTGGCCTCCGTGCTCTCAGTGCCGAGTTGATATGTTTTCGACATCATAATCAGCTTTTCCAGTTTCTTTGGCGAAAAGCCATCCGCCTGGAAGCGGACCGCCAGATAATCCAGCAATTCCGGATTTGATGGAGGCGCTCCGGCGATGCCGAAATTGCTGGGCGTAAGCACAATACCGGCCCCCATGAGCCAAGCCCAGATGCGGTTGGCCATTACGCGCGCAGCGATGGGTTGCTTCAAAATGGCATCCGCCAATTCCAACCGGCCGCTTCCACTAGAGAACGGCTTGGGATTTCCATCGGAGAACATCGAAAGAAAGGCCCGGGGCGCTTCCTCGCCGAACACATCCGGATTGCCTCTCACGAACACGCGCAAATCCACTGGTTTCTCGGCTTCACCCAGACCATAAGCGAACGGGTAATGATCGCCCAGTTCTTTCTTGGATGCCTCAATGTCTTCTCTCATACGCGCCACTTGAGACGACCAATCGGCGGGCAGGCGCTTTTCCAGCGCGTAATCCTTAAACTTAAACAAGCCTGGGGCTTTGTAAAATCCAAAGCCAATATCCTGGGCGCCTTCGGAAATGAGATTCGGATCGGAGAGATCGGACTCGAATAAATCCGTCCACAGCTGGCCCTTTTCCTGGTCAATGCCTTTCAGATCCAATAAGTAGATACTCAGGTTACGTTTTTCGTCGTTCGGCAGCGGGTCGAATAATTCCTTGGCGTTCGGATCCGTCGTCTTGGCCAGCATGCGCTGATTGGCTTCTTTAATCTTGGCCTTTTCCTGCACAATTCCATCGGACAGGAGATAGAATTCGTGAGCCAGCCGTTTGGCGTCGTCCGCCGTTCCGCCGTGCGCGACCATCTGCTGCCAGGGTTTTAGGTAGCCGTAATTTACCGGAAGCTTTTTCAGAAATACAACCCAGCGCCCGAGAAGTTCCGAGTCGAGCTTGTACTGGTTGGCGATGCTTTCCACGGTCGCCCCTTTTTCGGCGCCAATACGCCAGGCCGCGACCATATACGCCTCCGTTTGCAGGAATAAAACGGAGCTTTCCAGTTCGGTGGCGCGCTCCACAAATTCCTTAAGGGCTTTCTCTTTTTCTTCGATCGCCTTCTTTTTCAGGTCGTACGCTTCAACCGCGGTTTTCGGCACTAGAGGGTAAGCACGATAAGGCGAGCTTGCAAATACACCGGCTAGCCGATAGAAATCTTTGGTGGGGATTGCATCGTACTTGTGGTCGTGGCAACGAGCGCAAGCGACAGTAAGGCCGAGGAAAGTTTTTGTGGTGGCGTCCACCCGATCGGCCCAATCGTCGGCCCGTTCGATCTGCGGCGCCATTGCCATCATGTGCCACACCCCAAGGCCGTTCATACCCAGGCCGGCAACATATTTGTCGCGTACTTTCTCGTCCATCAGATCGCCGGCGAGCTGCGCACGCACGAACAGGTCGTAGGGCATGTCGTCGTTAAAAGCGTTTATGAGCCAGTCGCGATAGGTGTACGCGAACTTGTATTTCACCGCTCGGTTCTCGGCGGAGTTACTGGCGCTGTAGTCGTCTTCTCCAAAACGCACCAAATCTTCCCAATGACGCGCCCATTTTTCCCCATAGTGCGGCGACGCTTGCAAACGGTCAATCACCTTTTCGAATGCGTTCGAAGATTTGTCGTCCTCAAAGGCTTTTACTTCTTCGTAAGTGGGCGGAAGACCTGTCAAGTCGTAAGTGGCGCGTCGCAGCAACTCACGGCGGCTAGCCGGCGGCGCCTGTTTCAGCCCCTCGGCATCCAGCTTTGCGACCACAAATCGATCAACATCATTAGAGACCAGGCCGGCATCCTTCACTTTGGGCGGCTCCGGCTTCCTCAGGCTTTGAATGGACCAAAGCTTACGCTGAGCGTCGGTCATCGAGAACTTATTTTCGTGCGCCTCCTCGGGCCACACTGCACCGTCCTTGACCCACTTCTCCAAGTCGGCAACTTGAGCAGGAGTCAGGGGCGAGCCGTCTTTGGGCATCATGAGCTTCGGGTTGGTGCGCCGGATCGCGGTGATCAGCAAACTCTTGTCAGGGTCGCCGGGCACCGGCGCGGGACCCGAAACCCCTCCCTTTAACATCCCGGCACGGGTGTCGAGCTGCAATCCACCCGCCTTCAATTCGGTGTGGCAGGTGAAACACTGAAATGCGATGACTGGACGGATGTTCTCTTCAAAGAATTTGTTGCTCGCTTCAGCGGACTTGGCTTCCACGGGCCAGTAAGCGCCATCACTCACCCATTTAACAAGGTTGCTTATTTCGGTATCTCTTAGCCGCTCGCCCTCCCAGAGGCATCCGGCCGGAGGAATTCTGACGGATTTTCGCGATCAGCAGGCTTTTGTCCGGTTCGCCCGGCACCACAGCAGGTCCTGAGGCGCCGCCTTTGAGGATATCCTCCCGGGACATCAGCCGGAGCCCGCCTGCTTTCGTGTCATTATGGCAGGCTTGGCAATCTTGCGCTAAGACTGGGCGAATGTTGTTCTCAAAGAACTCGTTCTGCAGGGCGGTTGGTTGTGCGGGCTGGCCAAACGCCAAGGCTGGTAACAAAAGCAGCGCTAACGACGCGTATTTCAACGAAACCTCCCAATTTTGCGTTAAGGCCCACCGCGATACGCAAATGATGCGGAATTACCTGGACCAAAGTGCCCTGCGAATATCCACTTCAATGCAGAGACGTTGTCACTACGGAATTTGCCCGGCTTGGGGCTAAAGATTTCCCAGGGACTAACGGATGCAGCGCGGCCACCGTCCATAGCAGAGTGTCAAGTAGAAGCTTATTGCTTTTGTCTAATGTTGTCAAGAGTCGGACTAACTGTGCCGGACTAACTGATGATGTCGTGAATCACAGTTCCTTCCGTATCGGTGAGGCGGAAGTCGCGCCCGCTGTACCGGTAAGTCAACTTAGTGTGATCGATTCCCATCAAGTACAGGATCGTGGCATGCAGATCGTGCACGTGAACCGGCTTGTCGACGGCCTTGAAACCCAGATCGTCGGTAGCGCCGTATGTCATGCCGCCTTTAACGCCGGCTCCCGCCAGCCATATGGAAAAGCCCATGTGATTGTGATCGCGGCCATTGATGACAGCGCTGTTTCCGCCCCGCAGCTCGACGTTTGGAGTGCGGCCCATCTCCGTGCCGCCTACAATCAAGGTGTCTTCGAATAAGCCCCGCCGTTTAAGATCTTTGATGAGCGCGGAGTAACAGTGATCGGCTTCTTTCGCCAAACGGATGTAAGACATGATGTCGTCGTGCGCGTCCCACGGATCGCCTTTACGCGTCCACACCTGGACCATGCGAACGCCTTTCTCGGCCAGACGCGCCGCGATCAGGCACCCGAACGATACGGCGCCTTCGCCATATAGCGCGCGTATCGCGGGGCTCTCTTTAGTGATATCGAACACCTCCGGCGCTTCGATCTGCATCTGATAAGCAGTTTCCATGGTCTGGATGGATGCGTCGAGCTGCGTATCGGACGGCGCCAGGTTCTCCCGATGGAAATCGTTTAAGACGCGCAATAAGCCTACGTCGCGGCGTTGAATCCCTTTCACCACCGCATCGTTACCGATATTGGGAATCAGGCGCTTCACGTCGAACGGCTGACCCTCGGTCCATTCGTTCTTGATGAGTGTGCCCTGATGCACCGCCGGAAGAAAAGCGGAACTCCACAAAGGGGGACCGCCCGATATGGGAAGCCCGGGAAGCAGCACCACGTAGCTGGGCAGATTTTTATTCTCGGTTCCCAAACCATAACTCAGCCAGGAGCCCATGGATGGCCGCGTCGACAAAACATTCGATCCGGTATTCATCATCGACAGGCAGGGCTCGTGGTTGGGAATGTCCGACACCATGGAGCGGATCATGCACAAATCGTCGGCGCATTCGCCAAGCTTCGGCCATAGTTCACTAAAATCCATCCCGCTCTGGCCATATTTCTTAAAGGAAAACGGCGACTTCATCAGAGTGCCGGGCTTGGTGTTCTGAAACGGCGCCATGCCTTCCGGAACGGGCTGGCCGTGATACTTGGTCAGCATGGGCTTAGGATCCCAGGTGTCCACATGGGAAACCCCGCCGTTCATGAACAGGAAGATCACACGCTTGGCGCGAGGCTTGAAGTGCAGCTCCTTGAGCGCTCCGGGAGTGCCTTGGGACTGGGAGGTTGCCGCTTGCGCCAGCGAATCCTGCACCATGTTCGAAAGCGCGACCATGCCGAAACCCGCGCCCAACCGGCACAGCGCGCTGCGGCGTGAAGCCGTTCCTAACTCGCTGCCGTCCGTCCCAATTTGTTGTTTTTTAGACATTGTTCCGATTCTTGCTTCCTCAGTCGATATATAAAAATTCGTTCGAACTCAAGATCGCCCAACAAACGGATTTAAGAGGCGACGTTTTTGCCGCGTCCGCTTCGCTGATTCCATCCACCGGCTGCTGCACGATTCTCTTAATCGTTTCTATCTCCACCTTGGCCGGCTCGCGCTGATAAACCAGCTCGTAGGCTTTCCGGATTTGATCGTCCAGAGTGCCAGCCTGCGCCGCTACGCGCTCGGCCATATCGCCCGCGCGTTTATAAATGACGGTGCTGTTCAGGAAAAACAGGCGCTGGGGAGGAACGTTGGTGGTGTAGCGGCCTTCGCTCGAAAGAGTGGCCACCGGAAAGTCCCATACCTGCTGGAAATCGTCGGGGGTCATGCGGCTGACGTTTCCAAAGACAGCGCGATGGAACATGTCGTCGGTGAAATGTTCGGAAGGTCCATCCTGTTTGCTAAGATCCAGCTTGCCCGAGGCCGCCAGCAAAAGATCCCACAGTCCTTCCGATTCCACCCGCCTCCGGTTGGCGCGCCAGTACAGCCGGTTGTCTTGGTCTTTCTGCTCGTCGATCTTGGCGTCCGCCGCCGGCAAACTGGAAGCCAGCCGATAAGTGCGCGACATCACGATTTCTTTTTGGAGTTTCCTCCACGACATCCCATCCGCCACGAACTTCGCCGTCAAATATTCCAGCAATTCGGGATTGGAAGGCCGCTCTCCCATCAAACCGAAGTTGCTGGGAGTGTTCACCAGGCCCGTCCCCATATTCCAGCGCCAGATCCGATTGACGATGACGCGCTGCGCAATCGGCTGTTTGACGATGTCTTCCGCCAGCTCCAGCCGTCCGCTGCCATGTTTAAACGTTTGCGATTCGCTGTCGGAAAGCAGCGTGAGAAATCCAGCCGGCGCGTCCTCTCCCAAAGAGTAGGGGCTGCCGCGCAAGTGAACTTTTACGATTTCGGGCTCGGGTTTTTCCGCCAGGCCATAGGCGAAAGGATACTGCTGTGGCATGGCCTTTTTGAATGCCTCGATATCGTCACGCAGAAATTGAACATGCGCTACCCATTCAGGCCCCAGGCGCGCCTCCAGGTCCGCTCCCTGAAAAACCAAGAGACCCGGCGGCGGCGTTCCATTAACGTAAGAGTCGACGCCCAGGGGATAGTCGGGCAGATCTTCCTCGAACATGTCCTTCCACAGATATCCCGGCTCGCGATCCAAACCCTTGAGAGTGTAGTCGCGCATTTCGAGTCGCCGTTTCGAGCCATTCGGAAGCAGATCCATCCTGCCGCCTTTTCCGCCCCCGAATTTCGCTGTCAAAGCGGCATTTTCGTCGGCCACTTTCTGGCGCAACTCCACCACCTGGTTCACTCGCTCGTGAAATTCAGCGGCTAGCTGCTTGGCCTCTTCTTCCGTGCCGCCGCGCGCCACCATAGATTGCCAGGTCTTCAGGTCGCCATAATTCACCGGAGGCTTGCGCAGAAAGCGCACCCAGCGCTGCAACGCCAAGGCATCCAAGCCGCGCTCGGCCGGCTTTTGCGGGATAGTCAGTTTGGGATTCGCACCCAGGCGCCAGGCTGCCAGCATGTAATCCTCAGTGCGGGCGAGAATCGTTCGGGCGTGCAGTTCGGAAGCATCCGTAAGGAACTTTTCGAGCGTCGCTTCCTTTTGCTCGAGCGCCGCTTTCTTTTTGTCGTAGTCGTCGGCTACGTTCTGCGGCACCAGCGGGTAGGAACGAGAACCGGAGCTGGCGAAAACGCTCGCCAGGCGGTAATAATCTTGCTGCGGGATAGGATCGTATTTGTGATTGTGGCAGCGCGCACAGGCCACGGTAAGCCCGAGGAACGCGCGTGTAGTGCTATCCACTTTACCGTTCCATTCGTCGGCTCGCTCCACCACCGCGGGATTCGCATCCCAGTGCCAAACGCCCAGGCCATTCATTCCCAGGGCGGCAATGTACTGGTCGCGGTCTTTCTTTTCCATCAGGTCGGCCGCTAGCTGCGCTTTGACGAACACGTCATAAGGCAGATCTTTATTGATGGCGTCGATTACCCAATCGCGGTACTTATAAGCGAAGGGGAACCGCTCGATGCGATCCGGCGCCGTCTTAAAGCCGGGCGTTCGATAATTGTCCTCGCTGTAACGCACCACGTCCAACCACAAGCGGCCCCAGCGCTCACCATAGCGGGGCGAGGCGAGCAAGCGGTCGACGATTTTTTCGTAGGCGTCGGGCGATTGGTCGTTCTCAAAGGCCTTCACCTCTTCATAGCTAGGAGTAAGACCGGTGAGATCGTAGGTGACGCGCCGCAGCAGGGTCCGCCGGTCGGCGTCCGGCGCGGGCTTCAGCCCATCTTTTTCCAGCTTCGCCAATATAAAACGATCAATGTCGTTTTTCGGCCAGTTTTTGTCTTGCACCTCGGGAGGCGCGGAGGCACGCAGCGGCTGAATCGACCAGAATTGACGCTGCTGTGGAGTGATCACGTACTGCGATCCGGCTTTCGCTTTCGGTTGCTGCGAGGCGGGCGCAGATGCAGGCCACACCGCGCCATCCTGAATCCATTTCGCAAAGTCGCCAACCTGCGCCTCAGTAAGCTTTCCGCCCTGTGGCATTTTCAAGGTGCGATCCTGCCGCAATGCATGCACCAGAAGGCTCTTCTCGGGATCGCCGGGAACGATGGCGGCTCCCGAGTTCCCGCCTTTCAACATGTCATCGCGGGTTTGCAGGCTCAGGCCCCCCATGCGGGAACTGTCGTGACAGGCGTAACAGTTTTCCGCCAGAACCGGACGAATGCGGTTCTCAAAAAACGTCTCCTGCTGAGAGCTGCCGGTTTGTGCGGACAACACAGCAGGCAGCAAAAACACGAAGGATGATTTGGTGAACTGCGTCAACGACTGCTCCTCCATTGGACGGTCATGCGGACGGTCTTGGGCGTTGCTCCCCGAAGGATTTCCTCAAACTCCAGAAAGCGCTGCATGGCGCAACCCAACTGGCGCTGTTTCGAGAGACACTTCTCGCAGGCAGCGAGATGCGCTTCCATGCTAGCCTGCGAACGCTCATCGATTTCCGCGTCGCTGAGCCGGATCAGTGATCGATCGTCCAGGTGCCTCATCGCGACCCGCATCGGGACAGTCAAAATCGGTGGCCGGCAAAGGGCGATCTTGAGATAGCGGACCTTTCATGATTTTTGACCTTGCGCGGCTTCTGTTGGAATGACGTTTCCACCCGCCGATTCCCTGACCTGTAAGGCAAATATTTTAGATCCCCCGCCACATGCAGATAGGAGCAGTCTGCGGCTTGACAAGCTTAGACAAAATGGGTAGACTCCTTTCGAGCGGATTGGAACACGGTCGCGCGTTGATATATTAGTGTGCCGGCAGGAGAGATGATCACCAAGGAATCCCGAAACACCCGACGGCTGAAAAGCCTTCCGGAACCGCATCCGATGCCTCTGGATGCGCTTGAATATCCTCGCTTTGCGGGAATTTCGACGCTCTTTCGGCTGCCCCATATTGCCGATCCCGAGCGGCTGGATGTTGCGCTGATCGGCGTTCCCTATGACGGCGGCACCAGCTATCGGACGGGTCCCCGTATGGGCCCGCGCCATGTCCGGGAACAATCGGCGATTATTCGTCCATATAATCCGGTTCTTAAAGTAAGTCCATTTTCCCGCCTGCGCGTCGCAGATTACGGCGATCTTTCCATCAATCCAATCTCAATAGAAGATACTTACGACAGGATTACCAAGGGCCTGAAGGCGGTTCTGGACGCTGGCGCCATTCCGATGTGCCTGGGCGGAGATCACTCCATCCTGTTGCCTATCCTGCGGGCAATTCACGCCGAGCACGGTCCGGTGGGCTTAATTCAGTTCGATGCCCACTCCGATACGTGGGATCAATATTGGGGCATGAAATATTCCCACGGAACCCCTGTCAGGCGGGCGATTGAAGAAGGCCTTTTGGATAAGCCCCATATCCTGCAGGTGGGGCTGCGAGGCCAGCTCTATAGCGACGACGATATGGATTACGCCAACGATCACCACATTCGGATGATTACGGCGGAAGAATTTCACGAGCAAGGCCTCGATCTGGTGCGCGAAAAATTGCGGGAATTTGGCGACCGGAAAACCTACTTTACCCTGGACATCGACGTTGTGGATCCGGCGTTCTCGCCCGGAACAGGCACGCCCCAGGTAGGGGGACTGTCGAGCGATCAAATTCTGCGGCTGGTCAGAGCCCTGAAAGGCCTGAACCTGGTGGGTTGCGACTTGGTGGAGGTTTCGCCGCAATACGACTCGGCGGAGATCACTTCTTTGTTGGCAGCCAATCTGTTATTCGAACAGCTTTGCCTGTTTTGTTTCTTGCCGGACGGGATTTCCTAGAAAATTACCGACCCGCACCACAAAATCACTGCCTCCTCCTGGCCGGAGTTTGCCCAACGATGAGCTTGCGTGCTAGAGAAATAAAGACTATCGCCGGCGGCCAGCCTGTAATGCTCAACTTCGTCCAGCCAGATATCCAGACATCCGTTTAGCATAAAAAGGAATTCCTCGCCTTCATGCGTATAGGTGCCACCGCTGGAAGCGCCCGGTGAGACACGGAAAAGATGCGGTTCCATGGTGCACTGTCCCAGTGCGAGCAATTCAATGCTGACTCCTGGCTCCGTTACTAAACGACGGCGTTCGCTGGGCCGCACCATTTTTTGTGCGGGCAGCATCTCTCCGAAAAAAGAGAGCACGTTCGTGTTGTAGAGACTAGCCAGTTTCTGCAGTGTCGCCACGGAGGCGTTGGTGTGCCCGCGTTCGATGTTGCTTAGATAGCTTACTGAAATGCCGGCGCGTTCGGCCGCCGCCGAGAGCGTCCATCCCTGTTGCTCCCGCAACCTTTTCAAGCGCCGCGAGACGCTGGATCTCTCCGAGGAATGGTTTGGATCCTTGGCCGAGTCGCCCTCGTGCTTCAACAGGTGAACCACCGCGGCGGAACTGACGTGCTTCTCGGTTTTGAGCTTCTGCACCTGTTTGAGCCGTTCCACTTCCAGGCGGCTGAACTTTCTATAGCCGCTGGGACTGCGCTCCGGAACAGTGATGCCCAGGCGTTCCCACTTACGCAGCATGGAAGTGCTGACGTTTAGAATCTTGGCGACTTTTCCGATACTGAAATGTATCTGACCGGTGTTTGAGTTATTGCGCTGCTTCGACTTGGACGCGAGCATATCGCTCATCATTATAGACCAGTATATTGCAGGAACTCCGCCGGCACCAGTTGTGCCGCCGCCCTTGCATACTGCCCCAGGTCTTGACAGAGGTTAGACAACTTAGATAAGCTCGATGAACCGATCCGCGTTTGACCGACTCAGATGCCCATGTTCCATGAGCCATTGACGGTCCGCGGGTGGCGCGCCTTCGGGGTAAGCCAGTTCGCCTTCCGCCCGCAGAATCGTAAGCCTTGGGGCGGCCCGCATGAGTAATCGCGAAGTGGCCAAAGTCCCTCAGAACTGCCCGGCGGCGCAGGCTTCCCCGGGCGCGCGCACCATTTTCGACCACGCGTTCACCGAGTATCGCGAACCGCTTTATCGCTACATGTTTACGCTAACTGGAAACGTGGCGGAGGCTGAAGACTTGATGCAGGAGTGTTTCCTTCGCCTGAACCAGGAGCTCCAGGCCGAACGCAACATCGAGAACGTGAAGGCCTGGTTGCTCCGCACCGGCCATAACCTTGCGATCGACCATCATCGCCGTACTGCAAGGAGCGGCGAAGATCGCCTGGGTGAAGATGCCATGCAACTCGCGGATCAGAAACAGCTATCGCCGGATATTTTGCTGGAACGAGAAAGAGCCACTTTGGTTCGCGCTGCGATGGCGCGTCTGACCGTGCGCCAGCGCACCTGCCTGCGGCTCAGGGCCGGAGGTCTGCGCTACAAGGACATCGCCGCAGTTCTGGGCATCGGCGAAGCTTCGGTTTGCGAGCATTTGCGGCGAGGGCTGGCGCGATTAAGAAAGGACATTTTAACGGAAAACCTATGAAGCAACTCGCGAGTCTGGCAGGCGTTCTCTTTCTGGCGGGCTGCCAATCCGCATGTATGCGTTCGCAAGCCGAGAGCCCGCCGGCGGGGCTGCTCGAAGGGATTGCATCGGGCAGAACACGCGTCGTCGCTCTCAGCCACGCGCTCAATTCGAAGACACCGCATTGGCCGGGCGAGGGCAACCGCCCATTCAAATACGAATACTTCACTTCGCTCGAAAGAGGTCATGTGCTGGAAGGCCATTTCAATATGGACGAGCACACGGGCACTCATTTCGACGCGCCCAACCATTTCGTGGCCGGTCAGCTTTCGGTTGACAAAATTCCGGCGGCTCGCATGTTTGTTCCCGTGATTGTAATTGACGTCCGGTCAAAAACCGCCGGCAATGCGGACTACTTACTGACCGCGGCCGACGTCGATAATAGGGAAAAAGCTCACGGGCGCGTGCCAAGTAACGCCATGGTCATGATGTACACCGGGTGGGAAACGCGTTGGAACGACTTCGCCCGGTACAAGAACGCAGACCGTAAGGGCGTCTTGCATTTTCCTGGGTTTTCGCCTGAAGCCACCAAATTTCTGGTCGCCCAGCGAAACATCGCGGGTCTTGGCATCGATGCGCTGAGCATCGATTACGGCAAGAGCGAAGATTTCCCGTCGCACTTGATCAGCCATGGAAGCGGCAAATTGAATCTTGAAAATGTCGCCAACCTGGGAGATCTTCCGCCCGTGTGAGCGTTCCTGATTGTGGCTCCTATTAAGATCGAGGGCGGTACGGGCGGCCCGGTTCGTTTATTCGCCTTGCTGCCTGGCAGCCGCAGCGGTAGTTAGCACACGCTTATGAATGTCCGTGTGCGCTGTCTGAGGAGATCAGCACGACGCTGATTAAGGCGCAAGCCACGCCAACGGCTTGCAGCCGGGAAATCGATTCGTGGAATAAAGCCGGCGCGACCAGGACAACCAACAAAGGGTACATAGCTGTAATTGGAAGCACCAGGGAGGCTTTTCCGCCAGCACTCATCGCCGCCATGAGCGTCCAGGCCCCCAGGCCGTTAAACACTCCATTTAACAGCGCCCACCCCAGGGCGCCGGAAGTATAGTGGAAGGGCGCCGGTCCGCCATAGAGCAGCGGCTGCAAACATATAAATCCGATAACCGACCAAATTAAAGCGCTTTCCGCGGAAATGATGTTGGTGGTTAATTTTTGAACCACCCCCAAAGTACCCCAGGAAAGCAAAACCAGAAGTGAAAACCATAACCAAGGTGCGTGCATGGAAAGCTATAAGGACAAGATCACAATCGCGGCCACCGCGAATAACATCCCAATGGACTGCCGAAAAGTGATGCGCTCGTGCAAGAAAATAACGGCCAGCAACACGGTGAACATGGGGTATAAAGAGGTAGCCGTGGTCACCACCGCAGTGTTGGAGCCGCCGCGGTAAGCGGCATAAAGCGCCAATCCGCCCGCGGCCAGCAGTACGCCTGCGATGGTTCCATAAACTGCGCCCCGCTTATTCAATTCCAGACGAAACCCGCGCGTCGCCAGCAGAACAATACCAAAAGCGACGAAGCCGAAGGCGGCGACGAACTGCATCATATTCGCCGGCAGTTCGGTGGAGCCGTAGCGTGCACTGATGGCGAACCCAGCCCAGCAAAAGGCCGACGTAATGGAGTACCAAAACCACTTTTGTTTGAGGGTTGTCACGCGTTGGCCAATGTTAGCCAATCTGTACAAGGTCTGTCAAACGAGCGCATCCGGCGCTACTGGGAGTCCCTGAGCAAGTGATCCAGCTGAGTTCGGGAGAAAAGTTTTCCGGCCTGAATCACTGCGTAGATACGTTTGGTATTGCGGATATCGTCCAAGGGGTTCGCATCGAGAAGGACCAGATTCGCAATCTTACCTTTATCAACGGATCCGCCGGCGCGTTGCTCGCCGAAATACCGCGCGGGTTCTAACGTGGCCGTTCTCAGTGCTTCACCCGGCGACAAGCCATTATCCACCAGCAGTTGCATCTCTTCGTGCACCACAAAGCCGGGAAGCACACAAGGGTCGCCGGAATCGGAGCCTGCCAGGATACCCACGCCAGCCGTCTTCATCGCCATGACAATGCGGCGTTGCAGCGCGGCATTTTTCTCTTGTTGCGCGATCTCCGCCGGATTCGGCGGCGGCATGTTGTTATCCGGAGATTCCAAGTCGGCTCTTAAATACTCGGGAATCCATTTGAGATTTGGATCTTTCTGCGCCTCGCCTGTGCGGCGGCGCTGAATAATCCAGCCGGACGAAAGAGTGGGCGTCACCCACGAGCCAAGGCGTTTCATCTCAGCGAACAATCCGACACAACGTTGCTCATCGAAGGTTTCAAGCGCACGTTCGCGCAGTCTGCGGGACGCCGCTCGATCTTGTTGGCCCATCGCCTGCAGCAGGCCGGCCTGGATCTCATCGTCGGCCGAAGAGCAGGCCTGCGGCAGCCGCGCCATATGCTCCACGCTGTGCTGCCCGGCTTCCACCGCTTCCCGGACCGTTACCGATGTGGGCACGTGCCCAGCCAGAACTATGTGGTGCGCGCGGGTATACTTGGCGAGCGCGAAGTAGCTGTCCCGCGAAAGCGCGGAAAGAGGCTTAATGAAGTCCGCTCCCGACTGCATGAGCCCATTTACCGCCGCGGGCACCTCTTCCGGCGCGCTGATGGTCACAACCGGCAGCTTCGGATACATGTTCGGCCCCGGGCCATCGACAATAGGGCCCGGCGTAACAATGTGAGGGCCAATCAGCGTACCAGCCTGCATTTGCTCTTGCCATTGACGCGTTTGTTTCCGATGGCTCCCCATGTCTCGAATTCCAAGGACGCCATTGGCCACGTACAACCCGGAGAGCGACGTCTTCTCCCAGTCGTGTACGTGCATATCCCACAGGCTGGGGATCAGAAACTTCCCTGAGCCATTGATGACCTGAGCTCCTGCCAGAGTGCCCTTCGGGTCTATGGAAACGATCTTTCCATTACCGATCACCACGGTCATTTTCGGCAACACTTTACCTGTGGTGACTTCGACGACAGATACGTTGCCGATTACAAGGTTCTGGGCCAGTAGCGAACTCGCCCACAGTGTGAGGAGAACACTCGATATTCTCACGATGCGCCTGCCGGCCACGGTGCTCAAGTACAATACACGCCCTTTCTTTATAAACGAATCTTCTGCTAAAGTACTCCAGCGCCTCGCGCGTTCAGGCGGTACATTTCCCAATGGCTCTCCCGCTACCGGCTGGAGTGGATGTAGCCTCGGGGTCCCTTTTTGCGAGTCTACTCGTTTTGTCTAATGTTGTCAAAACAATATCCTCACAGACCGCCCCGCCCTCCTTGTTGTCCAAGCTCAACCGACTAATGGGGGCAGCGCCAAGCAACCAGATAGGGGAATATCAACGCAGGGGCAAGCCAATTCCGAGACTGATCAGTCGCGGAAATAGAGCGCGCGGTTCCGGCCGCTGGCGACGTAATTCAGCTTCAATGGGGCCGCGACTGATCAGTCGCGGAAATGAACAACATGACTTCGAAACTCGAACAGCTTATTTAAGCAAGATAGGACCCGGGAAGGAGGCCCTCCCGAACCTTCGGAATCCATTCACATGGGATTATGAGCAAGATTATACCGCACGGGCGGCGAAGCAAGCTTCGAGTCCTAATCTAGTCTGGTACGAAAGCGAGAAACCAGACGAAACCCCCACAAGATGCGGTATTCGAAGTAAGATAAAACAGATGGCGTTTGCCACCCACCCAATTACGGCCGCAGAGCGCGCTCGGCGCCTGCGCATCTACGAAGAGGCGCTGGCTTCTGCGCGCCTGGAAGGTTTTGAGCTCGACGAACCAGTGAAAGCTCTGTACCAGCGATACATCCACGGACAGATGACGCTAGCTGAAGTGGGGAGCGTTATCGATGGGCTCAATGACCGAGAATTCGATCCTCGGCGACGGCGCTTATGACCACCTCGAGCGGCGTGCCGCCGAACTCCATCGCCGAAACCGAGATCCCGCGATCCGAGACGGCGATCACCGCCGTTTTCGGTTCCCAGTTCTGAGTTCGGCGCGCGTCTCATCGACCAGCCGTTAGACATCCGCCTCTGTATATCGGTGAGCGGCGCGGCCTTGGGCATAGGCGTTGCCGGCCACCAGGCCTTTACGTGCCGCCGCGACGCGATAGGTGCGGAAGGCCTCGCGAAACAGCTCGCTGATCGTGCGGCTTTCGGTCTTGGCGAGCTGCTCGGCCTGTTCAGCCAGCTCCACTGGAAAGCTGACGGTAATGGTTTTGGTGTTGCCTCGAGCGGCCATGTCTTGATTTCACATTGTCTTGATCTGTCTTACAAGCATTCGTCGGGCGTTGCAGTACAACAAACGTGCGGGCGCCGCCGCTCCATCGGCTATGCGAAACTGGCTAGTCTGGATGAAAAGCAAGCTTCGCGGAAAACCAGACCCGATCGAGCGGCAGGTCGAGCTGGCGCTTCACCCCGGAGCATTCATTCGCGACAGTGAATGCTTCTCGTTCGTGAACGGCCTTGAGGAAGTCGCCGCGGCCATCGACAAGCTCATCGCCACCGACCCGACACGTGCTGCCGCGCTCTACGAGTCCTTCCTGGCGGGATGTCATGGGAAGGCCGATGAACTCGATGACTCCAGCGGCAGCTTCGGGCAATTTGCCCGGACCCTGATCTGCCGCTGGATCAAAGCCCGGCAGGCCGCCGGCGCCCACCCGGATCAGATCGCTTCCACGTTGCTGGCGTGGATGGACGAGGACCCGTACGCCTTCTGCTATGAAATTGAGAAGGACGTGGCAGCGGCGTTTGACCAAGCCGGACTGGCAGCTTTTGAGAAGCTGGGTCGTGCGCGTTTTGAGGCGGCCTCGGAACAACCGGCCGGTTACGAGTACAGGCGCTGGAGCGGCATCTTGCGCGCGATCTACTGCGCGCAACGAGACATCGGGGCCTATATCGCGCTGGCTGAGCAGACCGG
>Ga0302326_10015440_pt1 | contig 16066 bp, 16 predicted proteins | sample Palsa_T0_3_FD_202264 | JGI IMG/M metagenome (GOLD analysis project Ga0302326, IMG submission 202264) | Peat permafrost microbial communities from Stordalen Mire near Abisko, Sweden - Palsa_T0_3 | ecosystem: Environmental > Terrestrial > Soil > Palsa > Peat permafrost | place: Sweden: Abisko... | reverse complement strand
GCGCAGTTTCATGAGGACTTCGAGGAGCTTGTGGACATCCGCAAAATGAAGCCCCGTCGTCGGTTCGTCGAGGATGTAAACCGTCCGGCCCGTGGCGCGTTTTGCCAATTCCGCCGCCAGCTTGATCCGTTGCGCCTCGCCGCCGGAGAGCGTTGTGGCGGGCTGGCCGAGGCGCACGTAACCGAGGCCGACGTCTTCGAGCGCGACCAGGCGATCCGACACTGTGGGAATGCTGCGGAAAAAGCGCGCGGCCTCGTCCACCGTCATCTCGAGCACGTCGGCGATGTTTTTGCCTTTATAGGTTATTTCGAGCGTCTCCCGGTTATAGCGTTTTCCCCGGCAGACTTCGCACTCCACGTAAACGTCGGCCAGGAAGTGCATCTCGATCTTGATCGAGCCGTCGCCCCGGCAATTCTCGCACCGGCCCCCCTTCACGTTAAAACTGAAGCGTCCGGAATCATAACCCCGAATCCTCGAGGCGGGCAACTGGCTGAAGACGAGGCGGATCGGCGCGAATGCCCCGGTGTAGGTCACGGGATTGGAACGCGGCGTCCGGCCAATGGGGCTCTGGTCGATGACGATGGCCTTGTCGATCTCCTCGAGGCCAAGAATCGTCTTGTGTTTGCCCGGCCTGTCCTTGGACCGATAAAAGTGGCGAAACAAGGCGCGGCGAAGGACATCGTCCACAAGGGTCGATTTGCCGCTGCCGGAAACGCCCGTGACGCAGGTGAAACAACCGACCGGAAACCCGGCATTCACATCCGCGAGATTGTTTTCACACGCGCCGATGACAGTCAGCCAGCCAGGTCCGGCCTCCGCGGCGCGGGCCGGGAACGGGCTTCTTGGCGCGACCCGCTGCCTGGGGACCGGGATGCGCAGACCGCCGGTAAGATATTGGGCGGTGAGCGAAGCCTCCGAGCGAAGAATTTCTTCCAGCGAACCCTGGGCAACCAGATAGCCGCCCCGGACGCCGGCGCCAGGCCCGAGATCCAGGATATGGTCGGCGGCGCGGATCGTATCTTCGTCATGTTCGACCACGATGACCGAATTTCCCAGATCGCGCAGCCGCCGCAAAGTTCCCAGCAGCCGGGCGTTGTCGCGCTGATGCAGGCCGATGCTCGGTTCATCCAAAACGTAAAGCACCCCGGCCAGGCCCGCGCCAATCTGCGTGGCAAGCCGGGTGCGCTGGAATTCACCGCCGGAGAGCGTCCCGCTTTCACGGTCGAGATTGAGATAACCGAGGCCCACCTCGACAAGGAAGTTCAGCCGTGCCGAAATCTCCCGCGTCACCTGCGCGACGATGAGCCGTTGCGGGTCCGTCAGCTCGAGGTCTTCAAGGAAGCATCCCGCGTGGACGACCGTGAGCCTGCAAAGCTCCCGGATATTGAGCGACCGGCTCCGCGTCCGGATCGTCACGCCCAAAATCTCCGGCCGCAAGCGCGCTCCGCCACAGGCCGAACACGCCCTGGGGCTCATGAATGCCCGGATGCGGTTCTTCGTCAATTCGCTCGAGGTCTGGTCGTACAGCCGTTGCATCTGCGGCACGAGCCCTTCGAACGGCTTTTTCACCTTCTTGCCGGCGCCCCATGCGATCTCGACAGGACGCTCCGCCGTGCCGAAACAGACGGCTTCCCTGAACGCCTGCGGCAGATCGCCGTAGGGAACGTCGGTGGAAACCTTGAAATCCCGCGCGAGAGAGTCCCGCAGCCCCTGGTAATATTGCAGCATCCGTTTCGCGCCCCTGCTCCACGGGATGATGGCGCCCTGGGCCAGCGTCTTCTTCGGGTCGGGGATCATCAACTCGCAGTCGCAGACCAGTTCCGTGCCGAGGCCGTGGCAAACAGGGCACGCGCCGAGATGGCTGTTGAAAGAGAAGTGCTTGGGAGTCAACTGCGGCATCACGAAATCCGTCTCGGGATTGCAGTAATCCGTCGAATACTTCATCTCCTGCCAATCTTCCGCATCGCTGGCGCGCAGGACAACGAGGCGGCTCCCTCCCCATTTCAAAGCGGTATCGACCGAATCCGCCAGGCGGGTGCGGATCCCCTCCCGTATCACGAGCCGGTCCACCACGACCTCGATATCGTGCGGCTTTGTCTTGTGGAGGCGGATCGGCTCCGGCCCCCCGAGATCGACGATCTTCCGGTCGATGCGAGCCCGGACGAAACCTTCGCGCCTGATCTTGTCGAGGACGTCGCGGAACTCGCCGGTCTGCCCGCGGACGATCGGCGCCAAAATCATTGTTTTTGTCTCGGGCGGGTATTGCAGGACTTGATCGACGATCTGTTGCGGGGTCTGTTTGAAGACCGGCTGGCCGGTGGCGGGATCGTGCGGCTGGCCCACGGAGGCGAAAAGAAGGCGCAGGTAATCGTAAATCTCGGTCGTGGTGGCGATGGTCGAGCGGGGGTTTGCGCCCGAGTTGCGCTGTTCGATGGCGATGGCGGGCGACAGCCCCTCGATGAAATCGACATCGGGCTTTTGCATCTGATCGAGGAATTGTCTCGCATAAGCGGAGAGGCTTTCGACATATTTGCGCTGCCCCTCCGCGTAGAGAGTATCGAAGGCAAGGGACGACTTCCCGGAGCCGCTTAGACCCGTCACCACGACGAGCTTTTCGCGGGGGATTTCCAGGGTCAGATTTTTAAGGTTATGCTGGCGCGCTCCGACGATTTTAATGGTGGAAGCGGTCATTATGGTGCAATGTACAACCGGTCAATAAAACACACGGGACCAAAGGGCGAAAGTGATGGATTATGGTGTATAAGTTGAAGTGCCGGCCTTTTTGGCATGCGAATCGCTCTAGGATGAAGCCGATGGAACATCCTCCTGAGCCTGTTCGCGAAGACTTGGCCGGCCTGCTGGAAAAGTTTCGCGAGGTAAAGCACGCGATCAACAACTCGCTGGCGGTGATCATGGCGCTCTCGGAATTGGCCCAGCGCAATCCGCAGCATTATGAGAAGCTGACCAAGACGGTGCTCTCACGCTGCCCGGATATCGTCTCCCAGCTACAGGAGTTTTCCCGCGCGCTCTCGGAGAAGGTAAAGCCTCCCGTCGAGAAGTAGCCTCCGTCACCCCGGCAGGAAAGCGGTCATTGGGTCGCCGCCGCCGATTGCATTCGCGGCGGACTCCCGAGCCGAAATCGCCCGTATCGGAATCGCCTCAGGCAAACATCAATTTTCATTGCGTCCAGAGTTTGTCTCTATTACATTGTAAGGGACCCATGTTGAGCTTCATTGAGTCGCCAACTTTCACCGAACAAATCACCTCGTTGCTTTCCGATGCCGAGTACGCGGAGTTTCAGCGGGCGCTGGCTGCAAATCCTGAGGGCGGGGGCTGTCATTCCGGGCCTCGGCGGTTTGCGCAAGGTGCGAATGCCGGCGAAAGGCAAGGGAAAGAGAGGCGGTGCGCGTGTGATCTATCTGCTGATGATTGACCCTGGCATCGTTTATCTTTTCTACGTTTATACGAAGGGCGAGATGAAAGACCTCGGACCGGAGCAAAAGAAAAGGCTCCGGCAAGACGTGGAAGAAATCAAAGCGCAATACAAAAAATGAAAACCAAAACCATCCCATTCAATGCCGAAGACCTCCTTCGAAGCGTTCAGGAAGTCCGAGATCATGTCACCGGCAAACGGAAGCTCACTCTGCGCACCACGCACTTCAAGCTGCCGAAGCCCGCGCCGGCAATGACTCCGCGCGACGTTGAACGCATTCGTGCCCGTTTGAGAGTGAGCCAGCCAGTGTTTGCCGCGATCCTCAATGTGCCGACTGTCACAGCCATCAGTTGGGAAAAGGGGCGGCGCAAGCCATCGGGTGCCGCGCTACGCCTGTTGGAGATTGTAAACAAGCATCCCGAAATCCTGCCGGCGGCGTAAAAATCAAGACAAAAGAGCCAAGCGGTGGGATTCGGCGGTCTTATCTCGCTTGTTCTGAGGGCATTGTGAATCCGCAACAAAGGTAAAGCAAGGAAATTCGGGCCAACTCCGTCACTGCTCAAACCAGTCCTTTCGCTGCTGGTTGCCGGCAAATCCGGTGAGATTGGGGATCGCCCGGAGGTGGTCGCGGCAAGGCAAAATCCCGAAAAATGACTCGATTCACAGACACTTCCGCGCTAAATTCGTTTTCGATGCCTCGGATTTTCTCAATAGGCTACGGCAACCGCGACGTTCAAGAGACACTTCGCCTCGTTCTCCTGAATAACTGCCGTTTCCTCATTGACATTAGAAGCAACCCGTACTCCCGGTTTCAACCTGACTATAACAAGGAATCTCTTGAGGTCGCTTGCAGCAAGGCGAACATACGTTACGTGTTCATGGGCGATTTGCTGGGAGGGCGTCCCAAGTCCCAACACTGTTACGATGATCAGGGCAGAGTTGACTATGCTCGTTTAGCCTCCGAGGGGTATTTTCAAGACGGCCTCGAACGGCTCGAAAGGGCGCTAGCTAAAGACCTCAACGTGGTATTACTATGTAGTGAGCTCCGTCCAGAACAATGCCATCGCTCGAAGCTAATCGGTCAAGCGCTTCTCCCGCGAGGCATTGATGTGTTCCATATCGATACAGATGGCACAGTTCTTGGTCAAGTGTCCGTCATCCGAAGAATCACAGGTGACCAGCCAGAACTTTTTGGCACTCCTCCCACGGTGAGTAGGTCACGAGGAAGCTACAGAAAAGCACTCCCAAATGATTGAAAGAATCTACACTATCGGAGGCTATGGCTTCACGCCGAAGGCCTTCTTTCGGGAACTTGGAGATGCGCACATTGATGTTTTTTGTGATATTCGTCAGAGGCGCGGAATGAGAGGGCAAGTCTTCTCATTTTTAAACTCACAGCGTCTTCAACAAAGGCTCGGGGAGATCCACATTCCGTATGTTCATCTCAGAGCGTTTGCTCCGACAAGTTCGATTCGTCAACGACAGAAGGAAGAGGATGAAAACCGGGGTATCGGGAAGCGATCCCGGGAGGCGTTAGGGCGGGCTTTTATTGATGCATATTGTTCAGAGATACTGGCTAATAAAAAACCGGACGACCTTTTGCTCCGCCTTCCTGAGAATGTTTCGCGACCCTGTCTATTCTGCGTCGAACGGCACCCGGAAGCCTGCCATCGCTCTCTGATGGCCGAATGGATCGCAAAGAGTGTTTCCATACCGGTCATTCACCTCAGCCCCAGCCAATGCCCGTCCTAATCGTTTCAAAAACGCGAATGCACGCAAAGCGCGTCTGTGTGGGCGGTTTTGATTTACGCACGCGGCGGAATGTTCGTTTACTCACGGCGCAAGGCTCCAACCAACCTGAATCAACCGACTTTGAGGTAGGAGACGTTTGGGACGTTGAATACATTCCGAAGAGGAAAACCATTCCACCTCATCTTGAGGACGTAAATGTGCAGGGCGGTCGTCAGATTGGCGTACAGGGCGCTCTTTCTGAGTTCCTCCGCCAAAATGTTCCAATCGTGGGAGGTGGACTGTCTCACACGTTTGACGGTTTACTGAGATTTACGGGTTCTGGATCAGGCTATATCGCTCGAAGCGTTGGCATACCGGAGGGAAGCGTTGGATTTTGGGAACCCGATGTTGTCCTAAATCGAGATGATTTTAACGAAAAGGTAAGATACAGATTTTGGGAGGGCCTTTCAGAACGTCACATTTCCTTCGTTGGACTTCAGACGGCACCAGATCATATCGAACCAGGAACGCTACTCCGGTTGTCACTAGAAGTGGTTTCATAAGTATCTGAGGGTAATTATGAGGCAGGCGAGATGAAAGAAGCCCTGATAGACCTGGATCTTTCGTTCGTAGCGAACGACAAGGCGACGGAAGTTTCCGAGCCAGGCGAATGTGCGCTCGATCTTCCAGCGCTTGCGGTAGCGTCGAAGCGGCCTGCCATCCTGCGTAGGGGGACGAACGCGCCCGCGCCGATGGGGGCAGATCAACTGGATGTTGCGGGTGTGGAGACGCTCCCGCAACTTATCACTATCGTAGGCGCGATCCGCGATCAAATGCCAGGGGGTATGAGGCAGCAGCAGTTTGCTCAGTGTTTCTTCCAGGAGGGTGACTTCCGCCGGGGACGCGCTGGCAAGGTGGCTTCCCAAAGGAATACCCTCGCCGTCGACCACCACCATCCACTTCGTTCCCTTGCCTCTCTTGGTTTTTCCGACGCAAGCGCCCCTTTTTTTGCCGGTGCGAAACTCGCGTCGACAAAGGCTTCGCTCCAATCCAGTCGCCCTCGCTCGCTCAACTCCGAGAGGAAGGTTCGCCAAATGTTCAGCCAAATATCTTCCTCTTCCCATAGCTGGAGCCGCCGCCAGCAAGTGCTCGCGCTCGGATATTGCTCCGGCAGGTCTCGCCATCGCGCTCCGGTCTTCAGCACCCAGAGGATGCCCTCCAGGACCAAGCGATTCTCCGCCCAAGGCCGACCACGACTCTCCAGCTTCGGTAAGAGCGGCTCAATACGCCGCCACTGCTCTTCGGTAAGGAATGTGTGTTGCATCCCAAGCTTTTCATCATAAACGCTTTACGTGGTCCACACATTTTTTTCTTTGCCTCAAAAGACTTATGAAACCGCTTCTATCAGTATCTGCCCTGTATCCCGGCAGCTACGACCCCACCTGTTCACGCTAAATGACGATGTGTTCGCCATTGCCGGCTTTTGGGAAACCGCTGGAGAGATTTCTCGGTGCTGTCTTTTGACGACATCAGCCAATTCGGTGCTGGAGCCGATTCGTGACAGGATGCCGGTGATCATCAGGCGAGAGGAGTGGGAAAAGTGGTTTTCACCCGGGGAACTCGCAGATCGGAGCTTTCAGCGGATCATGGCACCGGGCCGAGGAGATGACCTCGCTGGCGGTTTCACCTGTGGTGAACAGTGCCCGGTTTGATGATCCGAGATGTTGTGATCGTCAAGGATCGTGTCCTGTTTGCGTCTGCGTGCCATTCCTTCAATCGGCGAATTCTCGTTATGGCTGCTTTTCTTGCTTGCCGAGCCACCGCTTGAAGGCGGCTGCTCCTCCATCACTGAAAAAACGACTCGTCCAACCCGCGTCCTGATACAGCCAGACGAAATAGCTGCCGAAACATATATCGACAGCGCCGTTCTTCGCCTTGAAGATGCAACCCACATGAGGGGCATCGATAAAGTCAAAATTCAATCCAGCAGAATCCAAATAATTCTGCGGATACAGAAGAATCTTAATCAGATTCCGCTTTTCAAGCTTTGTAAGTTCCGTGCCGGTCTTCATCCGCATGTCAATAAGTGAATGCAGCATCCTACGATACTTTTCGTGCGATCTGATCCGCTCCAAATCAAATTCATTTTCTCCGGGTAATACAAAGAACCAAGCATCCGGCTCGGCCTTGAGGATATTCTGCGCAGCCAACGGCAAATCCGGATTACCTCGAAGCGGCGATCGCGAAACTTCCTCTCCGGCTGACGACGTGCAGAAAGGAAACGCCGCACCCAAAACACAAATCCATCCCCCGGCAAATAACGGTAGTAGCTTCATTCAGTAAGGATTATCAGCGCCGGAGGCAAATTCGACGGTTTTCGTCACGGCGCCGGCGAGCAGATGGTGAAGCGCACCGTGGCCGTGTGACCCCATATCGGCGGTATCACTCCACGTCCGTGCGGAACGGGGAGGCGGGCAGACCTTCCTTGTTATATAGGTTCACGTCGGGAACCTTGCTCCAGCCGTACCGTACGGCCACGGGCTGCGGCACCTGGTCGGCTGAGACGATCACGGTATCGCCTCGAATTTCGGCTTTCGCCGGCACGAACTTTTTGTCGGCGCCGGCGATCGTGAACCCCTTGAGGTCACCGTCTTTCGCAAGCAACCCGCCTGCGATGTGCTTGAAACTGAGCACAGCGTGGCTCTCTTCGATTTTAACGCCGCTAAAGACCGGGCCGGAGTATTCGATTTTTTCTCCATAAGCCAAGGCTCTCGCCGCAAGCGCCAATCGGGCGCCGACCGGTTCTTTCTGGGTAGGATGAATATTGTCGGCATTTCCCACGTCGGTGATGACCGCCATCGCGGTGTTTGGCGTTTTTTCCAAAGTCAGCAACTGGGATTCGCGGATCTCCGGCAACATTTGGACGTTCGGGGCGATTTGCACGAAGAGGAACGGGAATTCGCCCTGGCCCCATTGTTCCCGCCAGTCGGCAATCATTCGTGGAAAAAGGGTGCGATACTCATGCCATTTGCCGGCGTTGCCTTCGCCCTGATACCAAATGACGCCCTTGATCGCATATGGGATGAGCGGTGCGATCATGCCATTGTAGAGCACTGTGGGAGTGCCTATATTCCCGTCGGGGGGAGACGGAGCGAGAGGCATGGGCTGCGGGGGAGTCGGTTTTGGAATGGCAGGCTTTCCCTCGGCTTTGGCTTTCTGGTTTTCCAATGTCCAGGCTTTGAGAGTTTCACTGTACCCAGCGCTAAACTCGTCGTTCCACGCTTTCAGCTTCCCCTGGTAGTCGGCCAACTCTTGAGGGTACATCGCGCTGACCGCCGGATAATTCGCAATGAGGCGCTTCGCGACATCGGCGTATGGGCGAAGCTCGGCTTCCTTGGCAAGTCCGGAAAGGCTTGTCCATGCCTGGGCGGGCGTCGCGCCGACTGAAGAATGGATCATTCCCACGGGAAAGCCTGTCGCCTTGTGAATGTCGCGCCCAAAGAAATAACCGACCGCCGAAAATGCGGCCGCGGTCTTTGGCGAACACTCGATCCATTTTCCCGCGACTTCCGTCACTGGCTGAGCGGCGGTTTTTCGCCCGACGGTAAACATCCTGAACTTCGGGTAATCGGCCAGGGGAATTTCCGTCGCCGCATTCGCGGCCCCACTTAAACGAAATTCCATGTTGGACTGCCCCGAGCAGACCCAGACTTCGCCCATGAGCACGTTATTGATGGAAAGCGTGTTCTCCCCCGCAATCTTCAATACAAACGGGCCGCCGGCCCTGTGTGGCTTGAGATGCACCATCCACTTTCCGTCCTTGGCGGTGGCGCTGGCACGCTGGCCGTCGAACTCAACAGTCACTTTCTCGCCCTCTTTAGCCGTGCCCCAGACCGGCACCTCCGCGTTCTGCTGAAGCACGGCCCCGTCAGAAAACAGAGGGTTCGGCCTAACTTCAGCGTGTGCAAACGAAGGAAGCGCAACGGTGGTCAAAAGCAACGGAAGGGATGAGCTGATTTTCATGGGGAAATTGTAAGGGAGATCGGGTGGGGAAATCAGAAATCCTATCCAAAGCCAAACCCTCGTTCCAGCCGAAGTTGAAGCTTTTAAAAGCAATTTCAGAGATCACGGAGCCGTTGCAATCGCTCCTCAGAGGCGCTGGGAGTTGTGTTGGGCTCGACGTTGAGATACCAGAGCGGGAAGGCCAAGACATCGCTGGCCAGAGTCCAGCCGGTATTCCCCTGGCGGGGATCCTGCAACCGGCGAGTCCATCAAGATACCGGCAAAGACCATCGTGAAACTCCGGGTCGGTAAAGCCGCCAAGGATGCCGTGCTTGGAACAAAATAGCCTTCAACTCGCTTTATGGGAGAACCACGACGATAATGACAGCCTACCAGTTCATCGCGTTGGCCACAAACTTCTCACATGTAAGAATACCGGAAGAATCACCGCCGCGACGGGCTTTTACACGACCGGTTTTGCCCTCATTATTCTGCAAAACTGTCCATATGGAGTTGCATAAAATCTTGAAAATCGACGGTTTAACAGAGATAAAGGAGAGCATTCGAGTCCCCCCCGAGCAGATCTCACGGCAGCCAAGGGTCGTCTTTGATGGGTCTGTTGGAAACAGGACAAACGCATGACAGAACTCGACGAGGACGAGCAATTCTATCGCGACACGGAGAGCATCGCGTTTCCGAAACTCGACGACCGGCAAATTGCCATGCTCGAGCCGCTCGGCACACGGCGTATCGTGCGGCCCGGTGAACTGGTGTTCAAAGCGGGTCAGCGCGAACTCGGGCTGGTGGTAATCCTGCGAGGCGAACTGGAAATCTTTGAGCCGCGCGACGGGCAGGAGCAAATCCTCGCGACCCCCGGCCCGCGCGATTTCGTCGGCGACGTGGCGATGCTTACGGGCACGGCGGCGCTCGCCACATCGCGCGGCAAAGCGGATGAAACGGAGATTCTCGATGTGCCCGCGAAACGGCTTCACCAGGCGCTTGCCGAACTGCCCGGCGTGAGCGAGCCGATCGTGCGCGCATTCATCATGCGCCGCAAGCGGCTGCAACGCGACCACGACTTTTACGGCCTGCGCGTGATCGCGGCGGACGACTCGCGCGAAGGCCGCCTGCTTGATGATTTCCTCTACAAGAACCACATCCCGCACCGGCTCATCGATTTTGAAAGTGATAACGGGAGGGCGCTGTGCAGCCGCCTGAACCTGGCCAGCCGCGATTTGCCTGCGATCATCACCGCGAACGGCCTGCCGCTGAGGCGGCCCTCGCTGCGCGAAGTGGCCCAAGTCGCAGGGCTGCTCCGGCCGTTGACACATGGAGACCAGAGCGAAATTACCTGTGATCTCGCGATCGTCGGCGCGGGCCCTGCCGGTCTCGCCGCCGCCGTCTATGCCGCGTCCGAAGGGTTGAAAACGGTGGTTCTCGAAAGCTACGCGCCGGGCGGCCAGGCCGGAGCCTCTTCGTTGATCGAGAATTTCTTCGGCTTCCCCACCGGGATCAGCGGCGGCGAGCTCACGTATAACGCGCAGCTTCAGGCCTACCGTTTTGGCGCAAAGTTTTCCACGCCGGCACAGGCGCTCTCCCTCGCGTTCACCAGCGGCGAGCACCGCGCGAGCCTGCAGGTCGAGGGCTGCAACGCGATCCTTCGCGCGAAATGCGTCATCATCGCGACGGGCGCGGATTACTATCGTCTGGAGGCAGAGGGTCGTGAAAGCTTCGAGGGCTTGGGAGTTTACTACGCCGCGACCGCGCTCGAAGGCCGGCTCTGCCGCAGCTCGACCGTTATAGTTGCCGGCGCCGGAAACTCGGCCGGACAAGCGGCGATGTTTCTGTCCGAGGGCGCGGAGAAAGTGCTGCTGGTCATCCGCGGCGAAGGTCTCGCCAAGAGCATGTCGAGCTATCTCTCGCTCCGGGTTGAGGCAAAGGAGAATATCGAGATTCTGGCGCACACCGAGATAAGGAAAATGATGGGCGGGAAGGTTCTGGAAGGCGTCGAACTGGAAAATACGCAAACGCACGAACGGCGCACCGTAAAGACCCCGGCCGTCTTTTCAATGATCGGGGCAAAACCGTGCACCGCCTGGCTGCCGCCGGAGATCGAACGCGATGAAAAAGGCTTCATCCTTACGGGTGCGGCGGTCGCGGGAGCGCCGGCATGGAAAGAGATGGGCCGTTCACCAAGTCCCCTGGAAACCAGCCGGCCAGGCATCTTTGCCGCGGGCGACGTGCGCTCCGGTTCGGTCAAACGCTGCGCCGCGGCAGTGGGCGAAGGAGGCATGGCCGTGGAGGGCGTGCATGGCTCCCTGGGAACTTACGCCTGAGGGGGCGGCAAGGCGCAAAGGAAGCTTTGTCATTGCCTTGGCCTGAAATATCCTTCACTAATGGAGCGCAGCATCCTGCAACGCCCCTCCGTGTCATCTTCCCATAACATAATAGTTAGGCCAGAGTAAATGAGGCCGTTTCGCCGATAAATAATCAATGAATAGAATGAATCCCAAGGTTGATGGATATTTAAGTAAAGTCAAAAAGTGGCAGGAAGAAATGGAGAAATTGAGAATGATCATTCTTGACTGTCAGCTGACCGAAGAATTGAAGTGGGGTATTCCTTGTTACACGTTTCAGAAAAGTAACATGGTTATAATACAAGGATTTAAAGAATACTGTGCGCTTATGTTTTGCAAAGGCGCCTTGTTAAATGATTCCAATGGCATTCTTAAAAAACCCGGGGAGAATACGCAGGCAGCTCGCCAGATTCGGTTCACCAATGTTCGAGAAATAGTTGAGATGGAACCCATCTTGAAAGCCTATATTTATGAAGCCATTGAAGCGGAAAAAGCCGGTTTGAAAGTGAATTTTAAAACAGAACTCATATTTCCTGAAGAATTGCAAAAGAAATTAGATGAAATTCCTGCCTTGAAAGCCGCTTTTGATGCATTGACACCGGGACGGCAAAGAGCATACAATCTTTATTTTTCCGCACCCAAACAATCCAAAACTCGGGAGTCAAGGGTTGAAAAATGTATGCAACAAATTCTCAATGGAAAGGGACTAAATGATCGGTGATGCCACCGAACGTTCGATTCTTCGCTGGATTCACATTATCTTTAGCTTTCCGATACTCGGTTACATTTATGGTCCGGCTGAGGAGCTCCGTCCTGGCTAATTGACGGATTCCAGAAGAAATGAGCGACGACACCAATCCAGACCGGGATTATATACTTGACGAAGGTTGGGGTTTCGCATAAATTGAGTGCGTGAAAGGGAAATCAGTTCTTCCGAGCCTTGGCCGCGACCTTCTTGACGTGCTTGATAACGTCCGGGTGGAACAGCCTTTTGACCGCTTCGTCAGTGGTCAGTTCGTGGGCGGGTTTCTTTTTCTTTTTAGAGGCCATAATTTATGAATCCTGAACCTACCCGCCGCCGCAAACCCCGCAAGGCTCAAAAGCCCGTGAAGGCGGAAATCTGTTTGGTGAACCTGATTGAGAAATTCGGCACGGACGCGCAATGCCTAGATTACCTCGTCGGGTTGCGCTGGAAAGACGGCGTGACGTGTCCCCGATGCTCTCACCGTGGAATCTCCGTTCTTCAAGGCCGGGATAAATTCGAGTGTAACTCATGCGGGTATCAGTTCACGGCAACGGCTGGAACGATCTTCCACGACACCCACCTTCCGCTTTGGAAATGGTTCCTCGCAACCTATTCCATGATCGAATCCAAAAAGGGAATTTCGGCGTGCCAGATTCAACGCACATTGCAAGTCTCGTATAAAACGGCGTGGTATCTGTGCCATCGCATTCGCAATGCGATGCGGGATGTGAACAGTGAACAGCTTTCGGGCGTCGTGGAAATTGATGAAACCTATGTCGGCGGCAAGGTTCGCGGTATGGGCCGGGGCTACAAGGGAAACAAGTCCATCGCTATCGGAGCCGTTCAACGCGGCGGAAAGATTCGCCTCCAAGTCATTCCGTTCGCGGATCGTGAAACCCTTCACAAGTTCGTTGCGGACAACACGGCCCCGGATACTGAGGCGATCTACACGGACGAACTTCCGGCCTATATCGGAATCCAGGATGAGGACACGCGCCACGAGAGCGTCAACCACAGCGCGGAGGAGTGGGTGCATGGAGATGTCCACACGAACGGCATAGAGAGCGTCTGGAGCCTCTTGAAGCGGTCGATTGTGGGCGCGTATCATAAAGTCAGCATGAAGCATTTGGACGCCTATCTGGATGAGTTGGAATTTCGGTTCAATAATCGCCGGAATGAGTTTCTGTTTCGGGATACGATCATGAAACTGGCGATGTCTGAGAAGTTGACATATCAAGACCTCACGAAAGCGGCCTGAGATCAGGCGGCCAGTTGAATTCATTTTTAAGAAATTCCTTCAACCATGCGAGCCGCGCATAAAGATTTATGGTAAGGGCGCTACCTTTAGTTGGTGGAGCGTGATTGCAGTCAATACTGCTTAAATATTGCAACACGTATGCCTCTCCAAAATGCGCCCTTAAAAAACCGGTTGTGAGTTCATCCCACTCCACACATTTAGATTCCGCCGCATATGAGACACCATCAAGCGGCGTGTAATCAACACTTCTTAATTGGTCCTCCTTGCGGCAGAATTGGAGAAGTTTATCTCCTTCGTAAAGTCGTTTACCCAATCCATCTCTGACGCTCCTGATTAACGCATCCCGATTTTCACGCTGCCGCTGCAGCTCTTCATGTTCCCGTATATCCTTCAAGGCTTTAACGCGCCCCCCTTCACCAGTAGTCAAAAGTGATTCGTAATATCGCATCGCGCTTTGTGCGTTCTTAAGTTCCTGTTGCTCTTTATTGGCGGTTTTAAGAAATGCTAATCTGTTTCCGTGAGGAATTTTGCTCCAACTCCCCCATTCAGGAAACGGATCGTCCCGCCCTGCCTCTCGGACTAGATCGCATAACTCATCCAGTTCATCCTCATCATTGAGGGAATCCACGCCCGAAATTAATAAGGCCCTGAGAGGAAACAGGAACTTGTCGCCGTCGATCTTGCTGATATATCGGTTTGCGATTTGCTTAATCTTAATACTGCGGTCCACCATGCCCATTATGCCAGGGCTATTCTTCAACGCTTCCGTCATGCCGCGTTCCATTTTTCTCCGTTGACGCATGAATGGATCAAATGTCGGTGCAACCTCTGGATTTTGTCCTTCAATCCGTTGCCTAGGTCGGAAAAAAATCCAGACAACTCCGACGTAAGCGAACATTAATAAAAGGCAACCCACCCATATTTTCCACATTGGGTAGATCATAAATAGCCACCCCACATTTGCGGAAAACCAATCCGGTATTTTTTGATCTGTGAACGACTGCCACGAACTCGCAATGGCCACGCAAAACGCAAAAATCGCGGGTGGTGTCGCCAGAAGCACGCTACGCACAGGATGTCTGGAAACCATCTCCCACAGGGTTTCCACGCGAGGTTGGGGGGAGGATTTTTGCATCCTGCCAGACGTATCCGGCCTACGCGCCCTTCGTCAAGTATATAATCCCGTTTGCTTTGGATTCACCTGCCCAGGGAAATTGGAGCAAGGATGAATGGGATGATTGACATATATTCCGTCGCTGCTCTTCGAAAAAATCTCTATCTTCTCGGCGCGCTCGTTCTTTGCCTGAACGGACATTCGCTTGCGACCCAGGCAGACGGAGTCGCATTGGGAGTGAATGCACCCACCTTCGCTCCGACAATTGCCAACAAAACTCCGCCACCCGGCCGTGCGCCTCAAGGAATGGCCTGGATTCCCGGCGGCGAGTTTTCGATGGGATGCAAGGCGCCGTCCACAGGTTTCTGTACCATGGCTACGATGAGCGCCGTAAATGACGCGCAGCCGATTCACCGGGTTTATGTCAATGGCTTCTGGATGGACAAGACGGATGTGACCAATGAGGAGTTTGAAAAGTTCGTCCAGGCGACCGGTTATCGCACTGTGGCCGAGAGCGTTCCCACGAAGGAGGAGCTTCCCACTGTCCCGCCGGAAGATTTAGTGGCAGGTTCGGTGGTCTTCACGCCCACGAGGCAACCGGTGGCATTGGATGATTATCGCCAGTGGTGGCGTTATGTACCTGGCGCCAACTGGCGTCATCCCACCGGACCGGACAGCAATCTGAAAGGGAGGGAAAGTTATCCCGTAATTCAGGTCTGCTATATTGATGCGACGGCTTATGCCAGGTGGGCGGGCAAGCGATTGCCCACGGAGGCGGAATGGGAATTCGCAGCCCGCGGCGGATTGAGCGGGAAAACCTATGCGTGGGGCGATGAATTGAAGCCCGGAGGCAAATGGATGGCGAATATTTACCAAGGCCAGTTTCCGGTCAAGGACACGGGTGAGGACGGATTTGCCGGCCTCGCACCCGTCGCAAAGTTTCCACCGAACGGTTACGGACTTTACGACATGGCAGGAAATGTCTGGCAATGGTGCAGCGACTGGTATCGCCATGATTACTATTCGATGCTCGCCTCACAAGGCGGCGTCCCACGAAATCCCAAAGGCCCGGCATCCGGCGAGCCAGATCAGCCTCAGCGTGCGCAACGCGGCGGCTCATTTTTATGTACCGACCAATACTGTAGCCGTTACATGATGGGAACCCGGGGTAAAGGGGATATCGACACCGGCAGCAATCACCTCGGCTTTCGCTGCGTTATCGCGCCGGCGGCGGAGAAATAGCGATGCGGGCCGGCTTGATCCTAGAGCCTGTCATGCACTTTTGAAGAGGTTATGAAGCATAAGTCCCACGAAAGCGAGCCAGTGGAACCCTGCGAAGGTAGTTGCGAGGCGCTCTTAGTCGCGAGCCAGACGGCGGAACCGCGCCGCCCAGCCAAAGGATCTCTCAACCGCCTTCGATCCCTTA